>Ga0214919_10006387_pt1 | contig 16235 bp, 14 predicted proteins | sample LL1503_MetaG_FD_177994 | JGI IMG/M metagenome (GOLD analysis project Ga0214919, IMG submission 177994) | Freshwater microbial communities from Lake Lanier, Atlanta, Georgia, United States - LL-1503 | ecosystem: Environmental > Aquatic > Freshwater > Lake | place: USA: Georgia | collected... | reverse complement strand
ACGGCATCCACAATGCGCTCTGAACGAGCAAACTTACTATATAAACTTTCATCTAGTGAATACCATAAAGCTAATTTTGTTTTAAGTCCAGAGGCATCTGTGCGGTCAAAACTTTTTTTACTCATTAGGTCGTCGTCAATGGCTATTTTATACAATAAATCTACTTCCTCATGTGTGAAGAAATTACGAACTACCACATATCCATCGCGGTGATAGGCCTCAAGATGTTCTTTTGTAAATTTCATGATCTATTTTTTAAGATTTTATCGCATCAATATTGGGTACTAATAAATGAATAATCACCAATGCTATCCCGTACATAGAGGCAGCAATGACAAAAAGGATTTTATAACTACCCGTGGCTTCAAGCAAATGTCCCGTGGCTGATGCCATGAGCATCCCGCCCACAGCCCCTGCCATTCCAATAAATCCAACGACAGTTCCCATATCTTTTTTTGGAAAAAAGTCGGTTGCCAAGGTGTACATGTTGGCGGACCACCCCGTATGAGCAGCCATGCCTAGGCCAATTAATATAACCGCTGGCCATAAGTCACCAATGCCCGAAGCCCAATAAATGGGTACCACCATGATGGCACAAATGAGCAAAGTGGTTTTGCGAGCTGCGTTTATACTCCAACCCATTTGTAGAAAATGAGATGAAAGCCAACCGCCTCCAATACTCCCTACGTCGGCAATTAAATAAGCGACAATAAGTGGCAAGCCAATTTTATCCAATTTTAACCCATAGGTGCTATTAAGAAATTTGGGAAGCCAGTAGAGAAAAAACCACCAAATAGGGTCAGTCAAGAACTTTCCGATGGCTATTGCCCATACTTTTCGAGTACGAATGATTTTCCAAATGGATGTTGGTTTTTCAAGATTCTCCTCCGTATCTGCTTTAATCAAATCCAATTCAGCCGCATTAATTCCGGGGTGTTCTTCGGGGCGGTTCATTAATCTAAGCCAGAAAAACAACCAAATAAAACCTAATAAACCCGTGATCATAAAGGCTGCTTGCCAACCAAAATTAAGTGCAATAATAGGTACAAGCAAAGGGGCAACAATCGCACCAATGTTCGAGCCCGAATTGAAAATACCTGTTGCCAAAGCCCTTTCCTTACGAGGAAACCACTCGGAAATGGTTTTGATGGCTGCTGGGAAATTGCCCGATTCACCAATCCCTAAAGCTAACCTGGCTACCCCAAAACCGAAAGGTGTGCGAGCTAAGGCATGTGCCATTGCCGCCAAAGACCACACGATAATGGACAGTATAAATCCTTTTTTCGTTCCCAAAAAATCAATCAATTTACCCACCAACAGCAATCCAATGGCATAAGTTAATTGAAAGGCCGTCACGATGTAGCCGTATTCTATTTCTGACCAACCAATTTCAGTTTGTAGTTGGGGTGCCAAAATTGCAAATACCTGTCGGTCAATGTAATTGATCGTAGTTGCAAAAAATAAGAGCGCACATATCCACCAACGAATCATCGTAGGCTTTTGATCAAGCGTTGGTTGGTTCATGATCATCTATTTTCATTTTCCAATCGTGTCTTATACTCTTTCCAAACCGCCATGGTATTTATAATCAGCTGGGGTTTATTCCCTTTAATGTTGTAACACTGCACGCCAATGGGCTTTTTAAATTTGATTGTTTTCACCATAAATTTCAATAGGTCATAGGTGTCAAAGCTACCAGTACCCAGAGGTAATATATAATCGTCAAAAATGGATTTTTTCTCAGAAATGATGTCGTTTGCGCCACTTATAGTCATCATTTTTAAGTAAGGTTTAAGCTCCTTCAAATGATTTTTCAAATCAACGCGTTCTGTTAAATTAGTCGTGGCCAGCCAATGACATAGATTAAAAGATAATCCCACGTTTTTGCGATTGATTTTTTGAGCCAATTGCAATGCATGATCTGTCCGCTCCACATAAAAACTAAAATGTGGATAAATCGCTACCTGCAATCCAGCCTTTTTTGACCAAACTGAAATGATCTGCAAAAGGCGAATAGCCTCCGAATCACCCTCAGGAGAATTTGGTTTAAAACGTTTGGTATCCGCTAGAATATAAGGAGCAATAATGGTATTTGTGCCTTTAAGTTTATGGATTAAATTTTCCAATCGATTGTCAATAGGCTCACCCAATTGGAGTTTTACATAAAAATAGGACCCTTTGAATTGGAACTGGTCAAGAGCTGATTTCATGCCATCAAAACTTTCAATTTGATTGATTTCAATTCCATCAAAACCCGCATTTTTGACTAGTTCAACTTGCTTGTCGAAAGTAGTATACGTGCTATCGCCTCTGATAATATTGTGCAAGGCGAAAAACTCATTTTTCACTTTTTGGGCGAAAAGACTATTGGAACAAATCAAAATCAATAAAATATAAGTACGCATGGTTTATTGTGATTTATAAATTTGACTTTTTACAAGGATCTATCATTTGAAAATCATAGAAATTTTATGTCTATTTCGGCCAGTCGATGAAATCTCTACAACCATTTATCTCTCAAAATAGGTGCTGCCAAAAGCGCATTTGCCGCATTATTTCCATCAAAAAGTTCTTTCTCCGGTTGCCATTTTAGTTTTTCTCCGATTTGGCAAGCGATTAAACCGATTTGAGAAATCGTAATGCCACGATGACCGACTTCAATGGGTATAAGTGTTTGTTGATTCGTGCGAACCCCTTGAATAAAATCATTTTTATCCCACAAAACACCTGTCAAATCCATTTCTCCTGATTTAGGTTTAAGATCCAATAAGGCGGGATTACTGCTTGTTGCCTTACCCGGATAGCCATCTATTTTCACCCATTCCTTTGAACCAAAATACGTAATTGAAGGCGTACTAGTAGGTGATTGTTTGCAAGTCATTTCAACCCCATTGGCATATGTATACTGAACTTTAAAGTTGATCATCGTATTCCAAAGACTTTTTGGGAAAACACCCGTACCCTGCACCTCTACAGGTCCTGAATTTTCACTATGATTGGCCCACTGCGCCATATCAAAATAATGCGCACCCCAATTGGAAATCATACCTTGCGCATAGGTATCAATTCGCATCCAATTGGGTCTTTTATTGATTTGATTCAGGTCATGCACCCGCATCTGCGTATAAGGCACAAATGGTGCGGGACCTAGCCACATATCATAATTTAATCCATTAGGAACGGGCATATCTGCTTGTGTTGTTACTGGCGCAGGGTCTGAAGGAAATGTGATTTCGATGCGTTTTAAATCCCCTAAATGTCCATTTCGAACTAATTCGACAGCCATATTTTGGTTGCGAACCGATCGAAATTCGCTATCAGTCCGAGCAATCACACCGTATTTTTTGACTGCATCGGCCAATTGTCTTCCTTGTTGGACACTTAAACTTAAAGGTTTTTCTATCGCAAAATGTTTTTTAGCTTTTGCGGCCATTAAGCCCATCGGAATATGCCAATGGTCAGGAGTAGAAATCATCAGGGCATCAATTTTTTTATCGTTGATGACATCCCTATAATCGTCGACCGTTTGGCAACCTTTATAAGAAATTACCCCATTTTTTTTGGTGTAAAATTCATTGACAAATTTTTGGGCCTCTGTTTGACGCCAAATGTCCACATCACAAACGGTAGTTACTTGGACACCCTCTACTGCCAACATTTGAGGTAAATTAGAAGCAAAAACTTGACGTCCCGTACCAATAAAACCTACTGTAATGCGATTAGACGGCGCATTTTTGCCAAAAACAGAAGAAGGAACAATGGAGGGAATAGCTATGGTAGCAGTAGTCAATGCTGTGTTTTTTAAAAAATCTCGACGTTTCATAATTCTTTTATTTTAATATTTTTAAACGCTACATGATGTCCATGATCTTGCAATAAAATATGCCCTTCTGAAAGGGTAGCGAAATTGGGATAGTCTTTAAATTTACTATCTAAAACTCCATTTTTGAAAACATCTGTTGATCTGTCAATCGCCAAAACGCGTTTATTATCAAGCCAATGTTCAATGTAACTATCTTTAATTAGGATTCGAGAAGTATGCCAAATATCTATTTTGGTATCGGGTTTATCTGCGGCAATAACATCATAAATGGATGCTGTTTTTAGGTCTTGAGGCAAATGTTTTTCATTGTATATGTATTCGGAATCGTCAATTAATTGATATTCATATCCAGGCTGTGATCCTTGGGGTTTAGGTAGACGTTCTTCGATGAAATATTTGACACCTGAATTTCCCCCTTGGCCTATTTTCCATTCAAAAACCAATTCGAAATTTCGGTATTTTTTCAGAGTCACAATATCACCAGCATCGCCGGATTCTACGCCTGCTGATAATTCGCCGCGAAGTTCTCCATCTTTTACAGCCCATCCGTTTTTGGGAAAATCTTTTCTGTAAGCTCCGCGCCAACCTTTTGTCGTTTTGCCATCAAAGAGTAAAACCCATTTCCCTTTTTGATTAGGTTTTGATAGGGCATTTGGAAGAAAAAAACTTGTTAATAATAGGGCAAAACTGATTTTTTTAAAATATGTAAACATTGAATTTTATCTTTTAAGAATTTAGATGAATTAAAATGTAAATATTAATATTAAACCGATTAATAGCACAAAAATATGGAATAATGTCTTTCATTTGTTTCATAGAATTTTGCTGAAACTTTAGATATATTTGCAATAAGTTTAAAATTTATGCAAATGAAAAGGCCTAAGTTGCTAAAAGTTTTAGAGAATAATGCGGCATCATTCGATATCAGATATGAGAAAGTACCCTATTTTGATAATCCTTGGCACTTTCACCCTGAAATTGAACTTACGTTAATTACGAAAAGTGAAGGGACTCGGTTTGTTGGGGATAATATAGAACGGTTCAAAGAAGGAGATTTGGTTTTATTAGGTTCCAATTTGCCACACTATTGGAGAAATGATGCGCTATATTATAAGCCCAATTCGACTGAAAAGGCGGAAGCAATGATCCTCCGTTTTCGCCTTGATTTTTTAGGAAAGCCTTGGTTACAGATTCCCGAAATGCAAGAAGCGAAGCAATTGTTTGAAGAGGCCGCTCGTGGTATTTCTTTTGGCGAAATAACATCTAATCGAGTTAAACCATATTTGCACAAACTGCTGTTGACGAAAGGTATTGGACAGGTCATTGGTTTTTTAGAAATATGTAAAATTCTTGCACATGCTAATGACGGTCGATCGCTCTCTACGAAAATTTTTGGAGAGTCAAATTCTATAAATGATTCTGATAGAATAAATAATGTTTTGAATTATATTCACATGCATTTGCAAGAGAATATAACCCTTGAGACAGTAGCAACTCTAGCCAATATGAATGAAACAGCATTCTGTAGGTACATAAAAGCTAAAACCAATAAGACATTTATTGAATTGCTCAATGACATTCGCATTGCCTATGCCTGTCGATTGCTCATGGATAGCCCACGAAATATTTCTGAAATTTGTTACGATTGTGGTTTTAATAATCTCACGCATTTCAATTATATTTTCAAAAAAATAACGGGGACAAATCCTTCCAATTATCGAAAATCAAAAGGTGAGATTATGAATAAAGTGTTTGTTTAAAATTAATCACCGCCTAAGAAATAGACTCTATGAGTCCACTTTTTGCTGAGGATTTACAAGCTAGCCATTGAAGCTTTTATAAATCATAATGCATAAAAACATGTTTAAACTAGCGCTTGTTTTGGCTTTAAAAATAAGAGTTGGACCGCAATAACAGCCGCCACAATTAAGGCTAGAGCAGCAAAATCTCGATTTAAATTTCCAGCATCCAAAGATCTTCCCAAATAATCGGTAATGAAAGCTCCTGCAAAAATGCCTGCCGTATTTAAAAATCCATAGGCCGTCGCCCGTTTATTCACCGGAACGAATTGACAAAGGATGGGCATATTATTCGTATCAAACATACCAAATCCAAAACCAAAAAGAGACGCAGCCACAAAAACAAGGCTTATTGAATTACTATAACCCAACAATAATAATGCCGGAATCATAAGTGATAAACCCATGACGCCAATATAAATCCGACCACGTACATTTTTTTGTACCCAAGTATCTGAAAAATATCCGCCAATGATTACCCCACATAATGAAGACATGGATATGGATATCGTCGTGAGAGGACCCGCCAAGGACATGTCGATGTGTAATTTATTGGCAATTAACGTAGGCGCCCAATTTTTAATTGCCCAGCCCGGAAAACTAGGCACCGCGAAATATAAAATGATAATCCAAAAAGAAAAGGAAGAAAGTAAGCTTGACACACTAGTAAAAACGGATTGATATCCTTTTTGCGCCTTAGTCGGCATGTCTCTCTTAATCCTGTCCTGCAGAAATACAATCAACACCATGGCATAAAACATCCCAAACCCACCAAAAAACATAAAAGTATATTGCCATGAAAATAGTTTTGCAACTGTGGCGCCAAAGCCACCCAATGCCTGCCCCATATATATTCCAGACATGTGTAGTCCAACCGCCAAAGACCTCGTTTTATCTGAATGATAATCGGCAATCAAAGATAAACCCGCAGGTATGTAAAGCGCCTCGCTTAAACCCATCAGGGCTCTTAGCCAATATAAGGTATTAAAATTTGCCGCAAAGCCCATCGCAAAAGTTACCATGGACCACACAAATAAACTTCCTATAATGAGCCCCTTTCTGTTTATCCGATCGGCAATCAAGCCAGAAAAAGAACTCACAGATCCATATACCCACAAAAATACAGCCATTAAATACCCATAATTAGTGGCTTGCTGTAATTCAACAATATCTATTTGCATAGACGGACGCATTGTAGCAATCATTTGTCGGTCCATGTAATTTAAGAGCGCTACCACCCATAATAAACCAACAACAACCCATGGATATTTTTTTGAAGCCATAATCCTTATTTATTTACTAAACCTACCCATATTTTATGGGTTCGAATTCCTGGTTTAATTTCGCCAGCAGGCAGAAATAGTCTATTATTCCACTTAAATGCATGGGTTGTCACAGGTGCCAAAAATTTCATATGCGATATAAGTTCCCAGCTATTTGGAATTGCCTGATAGCGCAACACATCTCTACTAAATCCTAGATGGTTTTTTTGTAAGTTATTTTTCAGAGTCGTTAATTCCATGATTACAGTGGTATCCGCAGAAGACGAAATTTTTGCAGAAAGCAATTCTACCTCATGAAAAATTGACATATTATCTCCCCCGATCAATAAAAATTCCGCATCTCCTATGCAAAGAGCCGTGGTTGCTGAAAGCGTTTCGGGTAATTCCGCCTTTTCAAACCAGGTATTGCTAGCAATATTCCAGGCATACACCTGCTTGTACATTTTACTAATGCCATCCTTGCCTTTACATCGTCCCCCTATCACATAGATTTGATTACGCAATAAGGCTGAAGCGGCAAAAGCGGTCGGTTGAGGCATAGTGGAAACGAATTTCCAACCAGCTTTTATTTGGTTAAAATAAAGCCCCCAAACTTTATCCGATACCCCTTCTTTATAGGCCCCTCCAAATACATAGACCGCATTATTGGTGGCCATCGCAACTGCATTTGTAACCGCTTCTGGTAAATTAGGCCATTTGATTATTTCAAAACGATTTGCATCTGCACTTTTTTTAATACAATACACGTGATTCACGGGGCCTATTTCATTTTCGCCGCCCGCATAAAAAATTCCATCTTTTAACTGTGCAACGGCGGCATAGGCTACTTTGGAAGGAAGTGAAAATTTAAAAGTAGGATTGACAACTAGGGTGTCTTTTTTGATATCATAAATAAAAACATCCTTATAATATTTTTTGGCGCCACCTTCCCAAGGCAAGCCCATCGGAAAATTATTACCTCCTGCAAGGATACATTTATCGCCAATGAAGCCTGAAATTAAGCCTGATAAACCCATATGGGGCTGTGCTTGGGTAGTAACTGGCAATACACCCGCCTCGCGCCACGATATATTAGGGATAGAATTGGTTTGGGCCATCGAAAAGGTAGAAAGGAAAATCCCAAACAATCCAATTTTATATTTTTTCCAACGAAGCCAATTCATTAAAAGGGCATTTTTGAGGCATATGTACTAAATCCTAAAGCATCAACATCTTTACTAAATACATCAAACTGGGCTGTTGACATATTCGAAACAGGAAGCCTAAAAGCCCCACAATCTAAACCTATTTTTTTCATATAGGCCTTGCCTGTTGCAATACCCCCATATTTTCCTAATAATCGAATCATATCAATGGATTGTTGCTGTAACTTTCTTGCCTTTATTAAATCATTCTTAGTATAAGCGTCAATTAATGCATGATATAGGGGTGCTGCATAATTATAGGTACTGCCGACAGCACTTTTAGCACCAAGTACGAGTGCCGATAACATATTTTCATCTCTGCCCCATAGCATATCATAAGCCCCCTCGGCAAAATTAAGACACGATAAATAGTCCATAAAATCTTCATGGGTATATTTAATACCTGCAAAGTTTTTGAGTTTCCCATGAATCGCTTGAAGCAAATCATACATGGGAATGTGGACCCCGGTTAAAACAGGTATATGATAATAATAAAAGGCTAAATCAGGAATCAATTCACCAATTTCAATACAAGCCTTTGCTATTACCTCCGCATTGGTAGGTTTAAAATAAAAGGGCGTTGTAAAGGCGACAGCTTTTAATCCAATATGCTTTGCATAGAGCGCCAACTCTTTGCAATCTTCTATACAAGTGCCTCCTAAAAATGGAATGACGGTGAAATTTGGATTAGCCCCTATTGCAGTAGCCCAAGCTTGCATGACTAATTTTTTTTCTTTTTGGGTCAAAGAAACCCCCTCCCCGGTAGTGCCACAAATAAAAGCGCCGGCAACTTGATTGCTTTGTAACAATTGGTAATAGGCAGGAATTTGCTCCAGATGTAAAGAGCCATCTTGATGAAATGGAGTAAAGGGTGCCGCAATTAATCCTTCTAAATGTTTCATACATTAATTTTTTAATTACCTATAAATTAAATATACTTATTAAATCATAATGGAATGCTAGGAATGGGTTTATTTAAAATAACGACCTAATCCTTAATGCAACAGAATGACCATGGAATACTAGGTTGATGGTTCTATTTTTAGGCCATTCCACCAACATTTCTGCTTTGATTTTTTCTAGGTAATTGGCCTTCGAAGCAATTTCTTGTCCATGCAATTGGCTCATCGCAAACAACACAAACGTAAAAATCAAGTATCGGTTTTTCATGATCATTAATTTAAAAAGATTTCATCTACTAGAAGTAATGCTCTTTTATCTTTAGCCACAGCACGAGTACGTACTCGTGCTTTATCTTTAGCAACATTGAATTGTGGGATTTTCTCCAGTGGTTTTGCGATGATTTTCATTTCGCTAAATAGGCTTGGCTTGAATTTCACATCGATCGCATATAACTCGTGGAATCTCGTTTCCTTAGGAACGGGAACTTTCAATACGTGAATCCGCTTAAATGGACCATTCGCATTTGTTTTCCCCCATATCTCGATGGCTTGAGGTGGGAAAATTCCGGTGGTTAATTCTTCCATTATCCGCAAAGAAACAATGGAAATGGTTTTTGGAGTTTTGAAATTTAGATTTAATTCCATGTCATTATTTCGAACTCCAGTCCAAAAATTAGCCCATGCAGGAGCATTGGCACTAAAGGTTCCTAGATTCCTGTCGAAAAATGATTTTGGCCCATTGGCTTTATGCACCCGATTTAATGGCAAAACAACCGTGACACTATCCGGGGTAATCGCACATTTATAATATTCAAAAACCGCTTCATCACTTCCGATCCAACCTGCTTTAAACGCTCTCGCTCTGATTCTTGTGTTGGCATTAATCGTCACATTTCCATTAAAAATAGGAGATTTAGAACTGTCGATAGGTGTTCCATCCATCGTATAACGTATCTCAACGCCCTTAATCGTATGGAATAAGGTGAGTGGCGCCTTCGTGTCAAAAATGGTCGAAGTGTTTTTTAGTTCAGGTGGATTAAGCTTTATGGGGCTTTTACCATCGTCTTTAAATCCACCTATGATTTGGATCGATTTAAATTTAGTAGATAGCGCTTTGAGGTCTTCCGCAGTGAGTGGTGTATCCCAAAGATAAATAGCCTGAAGCTTTTTCAATCCTTGCATGGCTACTTGTAAATCTCGATAATTTACTTGAGTTCCTGATAGTGAAATGCTTTTTAAATGGGTTAATGTTTTTAACGCCAAAAGTCCCTTGGCAGTAATATTGCTAAAGTTTAATTCCAAGCGCTCTAAGTTTTCAAATTGGGCGATGGTCAACAAATCCGAATCTTTCACAGGCATTTTAGCCACACTTAGAAAAACGATTTGTTTTTTTATGGCCACTAATTCTTCTAGTTTCTTGGAATTAAATTCGCTTTTATTGAAGATATGAACGCGTAAAGCTGGGGAGTTTTTGGCGACTGTGGCAATCGTTCGGTACTCGTTGGTTAATTCGTCTATGGTTTCCTGACTCGCCTCTGAAAAGTCATAATTTGTGGCCTCGTCCTGAACAGAATTAAATAAGGTATTACCCATGATACGGAGCGAATCTGTTGCAGGCAATTCCAACACTTTTTTAGTAAATGTTGCGTTTCCTTTGATCCAAAGAGCTAAAATCATTTTCTCCTCATCGGTCAACTGTGGCTGTCCTGAGAGCGGCATGTGTTTTTTGTCTTCCAAAGGAAGGTGAATACGCTCTAATAATAGACTTATTTCAGGTTTTCCTGTGACAAATAATTTGCCGGATTTACCCCCTTTTATAATACCTTGAATGCTAGACAAATCAAGGTCCCCTTTTTTCTTTTCAGGGTTATGACAGCTCATGCATTTTTTTTCAAAAATAGGCTTGACCATGTGATCAAAAACAATGGCATCTTCTAGATAGATCTGTTTTCCTTGTTGGAAAGGCTCCAACACAAAACCATCTCCATGCGTAAGTTCTGATCCAAAATGGCCGGTCGAGATAAGTAAAATGGACATGAAGCCAATCAACAACCGGGAGTTCAGCTTTTGGTAAAAAGATAAATTTCTGAGCCAATAGGTTCCACTAAAGACGATAAACAAAGAAACGGCTGTCCACTTATGCCAGAACAAAGTGTCTCCCGAATATCCAGATTCCTTCGAAAGAAATAAGCCAAAAATAGTAGTAAGTCCTGTGAGGGCCGCGCCTGAAATCCAAGCATCAGAAACTCATTGCTCCGCGGTGTCAATCCATGTGAAGCTTCTCGGGTAAATCGGAAAAATTCCCAAGCCATTAATAAAATCAATAAAACGATAGGGAAATGTAGGACTAGTGGGTGTAATCTGCCAAAGGATTGAAGCCAAACAGGAACAACGATTTGATCCTCAAAGGCCAATAAAAACGCTAGAAATACCGCAGATATGAGTACAAATTGTTCAACAATACCCCTCCATTTTTTATTCATACTCAACCTAGCTTAAGATATCTCGTACCACTTTTCCTGAAATATCTGTCAATCGATACCGCCTACCCAAATGTTTGAAGAGTAATTTTTTATGTTTCATTAGGCCAAAAGATCTTGTACAACTTTTCCTTTTCCATCCGGTGTGGTATAGAAAGGTCGCTTTTCAATTTCATATTGAGTATCCGGTTTGATACCTAGGGCATGGTAAATGGTTTGATGAATTCCGTCTATTTTGACTGGATTTGTAATAGTCTTGCATGGACGCTCATCAGCTGTTTTGCCATACACATGACCTTTCTTGATGCCACCACCCCACATTAAAATCGAGCATCCATCCGTAAAGTGACGATGCATGCCGTAAAACTTAATGTCATTTAGGATTTCTGGTTGTTGAACTTGTTCTTGAACTTTAAGTTCGGGTCGGCCTTCCACCATCATGTCCCGACTAAATTCACTGGCTAAAATCACAAGAGTGCGATCTAAATGGCCCGTTTTATCTAAGTCTTTGATCAGTTGGGCAATGGGCCCATCAATCATCCGCTTCATTCCTTCTAATTTTGTATGGCCATTTTCGTGGGTATCCCAACCAATAAACGGCTCGAATTCTGTCGTAACACTAATGAATCTAGCTCCTTTTTCTGTTAACCTACGCGCTAATAAACAACCCAAACCAAAACGACCTGTGTTATAAATATCATAAATTTCTTTTGGCTCAGTACTTAAATTGAAGGCCTTTGACTCTGGCGAATTCAATAAAATATAGGCCTGCTCCATGGAACGACGAAGAGATTCTTTTTGGTAATCACTTCCATATTCTCCATGCGCGCTTTGCGAGATTAAATTATTGTATAATTGATTTCGACTTTCAAATCGCTTCATGTCCATTCCCACTGGTGGACGCACACTTTCTAAGCCTTGACTTGGATCAGGAATCAAAAATGGTCCGTGCGCATTACCCAAAAATCCTGCGGTGTGAAAGGCTTTTAATTCCTCGGCTTCGCCGACCGTAAAGCGTTGGCCTATATCGATAAAGGAAGGAATAACAGGATTTTTAGGTCCCAATTCTTTTGAAATCCAAGCCCCAATATGAGGCGCGGCTACGGATTGTGGGGGTTCGTAACTTGTATGCCAGTGGTACTGATGACGTGTATGGAGGATGTGACCTAAATCGGCAGCCACATAAGACCGGATCACGGTCCCTTTATCCATTACACTTCCTACCGACTGAAGGCCTTCTGAAAAGTTAACCCCATCGATGGCCGTTGGCATAGATTTGAAGGTACTTAATACCCGATTACCCTCCATCCCTTTTTCGTAAGGCGTATATCTTTTGGGGTCAAACGTCTCTGTATGTGCCATACCACCTGCCATCCACAACAAAATAACGGTATCTGCGGTGGCCGCTTTTTTGGCTAATGAGCTCGTTGGGTCCGCCATTAAACTCGCAATAGGGGAGCCCAAACCCAAAGCCGCTATGGTAGCAGTGCTGGTATTTTGTAAAAACTCTCGTCTATTCCATTGGTTTTTCATCGCAATAAAAATTAAATAATTAATTGAAATTCAGGGAGTAAAGTAACTGCCCAAACTAAATCTTGTATACCTTCCACACTTGGCTTTTTCCCGATATATTTAACCGCTAACGTAATTTCTTTAAGACTAGGTTCTCTTCCTAATGCCTTTAAATACAAGGCTTTAACTAGAGATTCCCCTGTTTGATATTTTTGTACCCAAACCTCGGCTCCCTTACGTAAGGATAAATTGAATTTGTTGCCATTGGTCAACTCCAAGGCCTGAAGTAAATTGGCTTGCGAGATACGACTGGTGGACACATTTTCTCGGGTAGGCCTACCTAATGCGGTTAAAAAAGGATCGTTTTTAACTAAGGACGCTCGGGCAAATGGAATATCATTTTTAATATCGGCCGGCAACATTTTCTTCACCAATGCTGAATCCGTGTAAAGTGGAAAGAAGGATAGACTTACCGCATCTGCAAATTGTTCTGCAGTAATTCTACGTTTCATGATGCCTTTAAATACAAAGTTTGAAGCGGTCAGCATTTGTGATTCTTTAAGGCCCATCGCTGGTGTTTGATAGGTTTTAGATATCAAAATTTGTCTCATTAATCGCTTCATGTCATAGCCATTGGCCGTAAAGTCAGAGGCCAGCCAATCTAATAAATCTTGGCTCCATGGTTCGTTGTCCATCATGTCAACCGGCTCTACAATCCCTCTTCCCATTAATTGGGCCCATACGCGGTTCACCAAAGTCCGGTATAAACGCCCATTTTTCTTTTGGACTAAAATATCGGCTAATGATACTAATCGTTCTGCTGTAATGTTGGTCTCTTTAATTTTACCTAGTGAACTATATAAAACACCATATCCTGCCATGCGGCCTGTTGGCAAATCACAGCGGTGAATCTCTAGGGTTTTATCAGAGAAGACATTGGCAAAGGCATAGGCCTCGTCCAACTTCCAATCGCTGATAAAACTATCGTGGCATGAGGTACATTTTAAGTTTAAACCTAAGAGCACTTGGGATACGTTTTGGGCCGCTTGCATTTCAGTGCTTTGGCTGGAATTAATGATTCCTCTCCATTGGATTCCTCGTATAAAACCTTCGGATTCTTTGGTCGGACTGATTAATTCTTTAACAAAAGTGTCGTACGGTTTATTGTTTTTTAATGAACCGTAAAGCCATTTGGTTATATCAAATCGGTTATTGGTAACATATCCCGGTCCTGTATAATCATTGCGAAGGGCATCATTCCAGAACGTCAACCAATGTTGGGCATACCCTTCATTGTTGGCTAAAAGCTTGTCAACTAACACCTCTCTTTTATTCGGTCGAGTATCACTGACAAAAGCGTTGATACTTTCCGGACTCGGGATTAAGCCAGTAACATCCAAATAAACACGCCTTATGTATGTTTTGTCATCCACGGACTTTTGCCAAGAAATTTTATTTTTCTTGAAATATTCATTGACAAATAAGTCAATTGGCTGGTTTAATCCTGCTGTAGCCTTAGGCAAAGCCGGCATTCTAGGTTCTAATGCAGCTACTCGGTACAAACTTTTTTCTGGGCCTGTGGGCCATGGAGCTCCTTGTTGGATCCAATATTCCAACATAGCGATGTCCTCTTTACTTAAACGTTTCCCTTTAGATGGCATCGCATCATCATGACCAGCAGGCAATTTAATGCGGCGGATCATATCACTTTTTTCAGGATTTCCGGGAACTAAAATAGGCCCATCTTCACCGCCTTTAAATATAAATTCTTTCTTATCTAAGCGTAATCCCCCTTTTGTTTTAGTCGCATTATGGCAAGTATAGCAGTTGTGGGCCAATATCGTTCTTACGTTGATATTTAATTCTTGTAATTGGTTTGCGTTTAAAACTTCGGGCGCCTTAGTCGGCGTTTCCGATGTATTCATGATTCGATCTTCGGAAGAACCTGATTTTTTAATCGCGCTATAATCTTCTTCAAGCTCTCTTTGTTCTAAAATTGCTGTTGATGGAGCAGATTTTAAAGCTGCTCCAGGCCAAGGAGCCCCTTGTTTTACCCAAACTTCTAATATTTCAATTTCTTTTTTTGTTAACCTCTTGCCTTTGTTGGGCATGGCATCATCATCACTCGCCGGAAGTTTAATCCGACGAATCATTTCACTTTTCTCCGGATGGCCAAGGACCAAGGCTGGACCTTCTTTACCACCCTTTAAAATATATTCTAATGCATCAAAGCGTAATTTCCCTTTTGATTTTTTGATGCTGTGGCAATCATAGCAGTGATTCGCTATGATATTTCTAGCCTCAATCCCTAAATCTTGTTTTTGATTTGGGTCTATTTTACCTTGTAATTTCTCCACATGGAGTGAAGGATTCAAAGCAATTTTTTGGGTTTTTTCTTCTTTGCTTAGATCTAAATAATCTTCTCCGTGGGTCAACATAGCCCCATAATGCCCCGCAAAACTTACCCCTAAAACAGTTAGAAATAAGAGTAATCGGTAGCTTTTTGTTTCTTTAGAGATGAATGCATATAGCGTTAACCCCGATAAAATAGCGGTTAGGATTCCTGACCATTGGTGTATGGTGATGGTATTTCCTGTGTAATCGTCTTGATTGATTAAAATAAAACCTAGGCCTACGGCCAGAGCTGCGGTGATGGTACCCACCCACAAAATCACGCCAATAGCAGATTGAAATTGATCTGATTTTTTCCTCCATGCAATGCATTCAAGCAATAAGCCTACCCAGAGTAAACTGATGGGAAAATGAACGACTAATGGATGTAGTCGGCCTAACATTTGCCAAAGCTCGTTGAGTAAATTATTTTGCATTGCTATGTAATTGTTTAATTAAGCTTTGAAAAGGTAATTAATCGATGTTTCAATGACGATTTACAGTTACTATGAATTCATTTTTGTTTTTAAGGAAGGTAAAACAATTCAATTAAAGGACGCTCTAGTGGATAATTATCAGGATCTACCTCCATGATATCAGCCATATAATCTAACCATTTGCGAACGACCGGATTATTTGGGTTTTCTAGGTTCGGAAGATTCCCGGTTTGCTTCTGATAGGCAAAAAGAAGGTTTGTTTCCCTGTCCAGAAAGATTGAATAATCAGAAATTCCCGAATCTTTTATCAGTTTAAGTAATTCAGGCCAGATTTCATCATGACGTCTTTTATACTCTTCTTCGAAACCATCTTTTAACTTCCATCTAATAGCAATGCGTTTTGTTTCCATGTGCATTCAGTTTT
>Ga0214919_10006386_pt1 | contig 16236 bp, 12 predicted proteins | sample LL1503_MetaG_FD_177994 | JGI IMG/M metagenome (GOLD analysis project Ga0214919, IMG submission 177994) | Freshwater microbial communities from Lake Lanier, Atlanta, Georgia, United States - LL-1503 | ecosystem: Environmental > Aquatic > Freshwater > Lake | place: USA: Georgia | collected... | reverse complement strand
CCCCTCAGACTCGAACCTTGGCCGCTACATTCCCGCGGCTCCGCTCGCGCAGCAGTTCCGGAATCCGGTGCACTGCGCCGAGCCGAGTACTGACGGGCTCGTGTATGTGTGCGACCGCCCGAACGATCGTATTCAGGTGTTCACCAAGGACGGGAAGTTCGTCAAGGAACAGCAGTACGTGCCGGCCACGCTCGGCGACGGTTCGGTGTGGGATATCGCCTTCAGCAAGGACGCGGCGCAGAAGTACATCTTCTTGGCCGATGGTAAGAATGAGCGCGTGTATGTGATTGATCGTCAGTCGCTTGCGGTGATCACGCAGTTCGGCGACGGTGGTCGTCAGCCCGGGCAGTTCTTTGCGGTGCACAGCATCGCGACGGACAGCAAGGGAAACCTCTACACCACCGAGACGTACGAAGGAAAACGTCTGCAGAAGTTCACCTACAAAGGGATGAAGGCGGTCGCCAAGAATCAGGGCGTCGTCTGGCCGGGGCGCTATAAGTGAGTCTTGCGGCGATCCTCGCCGAATGTGCGCGTCTCGCCGCCGGTGGCGGGGCAGGGGCGCTCGCGTCGGTGGCCAAGCGTCACGGCTCGCTCCCGATGAGTGCCACCGCCAAGATGCTCGTGACCGCTGGCGGTGCGCGTATGGGCACCGTGGGTGGTGGCTGTCTTGAAGCGGAGATTATTGAGCGCGCCTTCGATGTGATTGAACGGCGTCTGCCGGCGCAGTCCAAGCATTCGCTCAATGCCGAACTTGCGGGTGACTACGGTCTGACCTGCGGCGGCACGGCGGAGATGTTCATTGAGCCGGTGTACCCGGATCCGGTGCTCGCGGCGGCGTATGCCGAAGCGGCGGCGGTTGTCGCGCGCGGCGAGCGCTGCGTTATGGTGACCGGTCTTGATTGGACTGACGGCCCGATTAAATCCGTCAACATGCCAGAGCCCGGCGGCGCTGAGCTGCCGCTGCTCACGGACGTTGCACTCACGGAACCGCTCTCTGGCAAGCCGCGCGTTGTGATCTTTGGTGGCGGCCATGTGGGTGCGCGCATCGCCGAGGCGGCCGCTTTCGCTGGGTGGCGCGCGACTGTGGTGGATGATCGTCCCGACTTTGCCGATCCCGCGCGGCTGCCCTTTGCCGAACGCGCGATTACCTGCGACTTTCACGACGTCACCAGCGCCGTATTGCTCGATGCCGACACCTATGCGGTGATTGCCACGCGCGGGCATCAGCATGACGTGGAGCTCGCCGCGCAGTTGGCGCCGCTGTCGCTGCGCTATCTGGGCATGCTGGGAAGTCGCCGCAAGGTAGCGATGACGGCTGGCGTGTTGCGGTCGTGGTCCGTGTCCGAGGAGGCCATCGACCGCATGCATGCGCCGGTGGGCTTGTCGATCGGTGCCGACACGCCCGAGGAGATTGCGATTAGTGTGGTGGCGGAGATGATCGCCGTACGGCGTGACGGATCGCGTCGCCGCGGCGGCGTGCAGCTTGGGGTCGCCGAAGTGTCGCAATGAGACCGCCGGTGCTCTCTGATATTGAGCTCCGGCGTGAGCTCAGCACGCTGGCTGGATGGGCGCATCGTGGGGAGACGCTCACGAAGACTTTTGTGTTCGCCGATTTCCCTGCTGGGATACGTTGGGTTTCTGGTGTGGCGAATGTGGCGGAGATCATGCAGCACCACCCGGATCTCGACATCCGCTACACTAAGATCACGGCAACGCTGAGCACGCACGACGTGGGCGGCATCACCGCGCTCGACGTCACGCTCGCGCGGGAAATGGAAACGCTCGCGGGATAGTCCCCGCGAGCGTCGGTGCTACAATGGAAACGGGTGGTCGGGCACGTGCCGACCACCCGTTGTGTATTAGCTCCGGCGACCGCCGCCCAGCAGGTTCAGGATTGCCATGAACATGTTGAGCAGGTCGAGATAAATCTGCACGGCCGCCATCACGTAATCGTCGGGCCCGTACACGTTGCGCAGGCGCCAAGTATCAAAAATCAACAGGCCGCTGAACACCAACACTGTGCCCGCGGAGATCCAGAGTCCGGCGGCCTGACTCTGGAAGAAGAAGTTGAGCAGGCTCGTGGCGATCAGCACCCACAGGCCAATCGTGAAGAAGCTGCCCCACGCGCTGAAGTCGCGACGGCTCACAAAGGCATAGCCCGTGAGTACGCCGAAGGTGCTCAATGTCAGGATCGCAGCGTTACCCGTAACGCCCGGGTTCGTGCGTTCCATCATGTAGATGACGGGCGCCATCGTGAGCCCCATCACGAACGCGAAGAGCCCGACCAGCACCACGTTCTGCGGGAAGGCGGTGCGCGCGCGCATCGCCAAGAAGAGCGGCGCGAAGGTACACAGCATGGTGATCCACGGATGCTGGATTACCGCCGCCATCATCTGCGGCTGTCCCAGTCCGAACCAGGTGCCCAACACGGTCACGCACACGCTCGCGAACACGAGCGCGTAGGTACGACGCACGAGCGTCGCGCGGTCCGCGCCAGTTCGTACAACTCCGACACTCTGATACGAGTAGCCCATAAAACTCCGAATCTCCGAAGAGGATGCTGAATTATAAACCGTTTGGCGGTCGAGAGGTTCCAGTATATGCTAACGTGTTGTATTACAACGGGTTAGACGATTCAATGGCGTGGCGCGTCACCGCACGCCGGCGACCCTTGTCACGACCGGCTGCTGGGAGTGGGCCGTGCGCGCCGAGGAATCTGTTCTGCCGGCGTGATGAGTAGTAGTGCGGTGACACGATCAGGGGAACATCGCTCAACGCCGCACGCGCGCGGATTTGCGACCGATGCGAGCGCTGCGACCGATGCGAGCGTTGCGAGCGCCGAACTCGTGCGCTCGAGCCACTCGAGCGCATCCGCCTTATCCGCAACAGGCTCACTCAGCGCCCGCTTGAGGAGGGGCTCGACTCCGGCCGCTGGTGCCTGACCGAGTGTGAGGCGGAGACGCGCAATCGCCACGGCCGCCGCACGCTTCGACACGACGGGAGTTCGCGTCAGGACATCCATCGCGCGCCGCATAAGACGACGTCGCAGCGCCGTGCGCGGCCCATCGGCGTCGAGTACGTGGCGTGCGCCGCGATGCTCAAGAAACCGGAAAAGCGCGCGCTGCACGTCGTTCGCATCGCGAGCCGTCACGCCTCCCGGTGTGGGTACAAGAGGAACCGTTACACCCTCAGCGACGCGAACGAGGCGCGCGGGATCTATAGTCGGTGCCACCAAACGTGCGCGTCTGGTACCGCCAACAAGAAACCGCTCGTCGGAACTCTCGACAACCGCGAGAAATCCCGCCGCCTCCCCTTGCACGCTTGCTATCACGGATTGACTCGCCGTACGGCGTGGCGCATCGGCGATCGAAGGCCAGCGCTCGATGAGCTCACGCAGCCGTTCACGCGAAGTGCTCGCAGCAGTCGCTCGCTCACCCGCGCGCTGCTTCTGGTGGTGACGCCGGTGCATCGCTAACGTGCGCGCGATTTCACGCGACTGTGACACGACGTATTCAAACACCGCCGCATGTTCCGCCCCCATCCGTGCAACGCGTCCCGTGCGCTGCCGGACTCGGGCTGGTGTCCAGGGGAGATCTAGGTGCACCACCACGCCCGCACTCTGCAGGTTCACCCCTTCGCTCAGCAGATCCGTGGCGAGCAAGAGGCGCAGCCGATCGTGTGATGGGCGACGCGTTGCACCGCCCGGCGCGAGTGCGGCAATCAGATCAGCGCGCGACCGTCCACCGCTCGCGGATCGGGCCCCATCGGCAGTGAGCAGTGCGACATGCGGGAGGTCGTGGAGTTCACGGTAGAGCGCACGGACCGTTGCGGCGTGCTGAGAGAACGCGACCACCGGAACGTCAGGGTGTGCGTCGAGAACGGAGCGGAGCATCGCGGCGCGGCCCGCGCTGTCACCATGTTCGAATGTCTGTGCCTGCAGGAGCAATCTTCGCACCGCCTCACAATGGTGGTGCAGGGCACGGTGCCAACGCGCGGCGTCGGCGGTCGGTGGGTCGAGCGCGAGTTGGAGTTGCACGGTATCGTCTGCCACGAGCCAACGACGGAGCTCGGTCGCACTCGGCCAGTGTCCTTGCGCGAGCGCCGCGTCAAGCGCCGCACCGCGCTGCAAGCGGCGTCGCAACGCCACGCACAGTGCGGCGATGCTCGACCCGCGGCACCGGAGCAGCCCGATCGTCACGAGCGATGCGGCGGTTCCGCCATTCTGCAGTGGCACCGCCGGCGGGAGCGCGCGAATCTCGCGGTCAAGTGCGGGAGTTCGCGGCGGTCGCAACGGAGGCGCTGTAACGACCGCTGGCAGGAGCGTTGACGAGGCCTCTCGCCGCACGACGCACTGCGCAAGCATCGCCGCATCGACCGACGCACCTTGGCCTAGGAACAGAGCGAGCAGTGCATGCAGTTCCGACAGGCGATTCCGCACTGGGGTCGCCGAGAGCAACAGCACAGGGCGTCCTGCACAACAGGTCGCGAGCGCACGGCGCCGTGCGGTGCCGGGTGCGCCGACGTGCTGTGCCTCGTCGATGATCACGAAATCGGCGTCGATCGCGGGAGGCGATGCGCGGCTCATGCGGTCGAGCGACACTACCGTGATCGACACGCCGGCGCTCGCCGCACTTTGTGACCACGCATCTCGAACGGCCGCCGGCGCAAACACTACCGTGCGCATAAAATCACGCGCGATCGCCAGTGCCACGAAGGTCTTTCCCATTCCCGGATCGTCGGCAAGTAGCGCGCCACCGAATCGTCGTATTGCTGCGCGAAGCCGATGCACCGCGTCGCCCTGATGTGGATGGAGCGTGATGTCGCCGATGCGTGTTGGCTCGGCATCGGTGTCGCCGAGTACCGCGCGTCGGATGACTGCGGCTGTCAGCTGTGCGTCCACGTGAGCAATGCCGCGGCATCGCGGGGGCGGAGGTGGTAGCTCGCGAGTGCGGCGGCGGTGAGGGTCGCCGTATCTGGCGGCGCGCCCGCGGCTGCGGCTCGCCCAATTGGTGCGAGCCGCTCCACCGCGCGCGTCCAGTCGAGTGGGATCGGGAGACGGGCCACTGTCCAGCCGAGGAATCGATGATAGCCGCCCCGAGCGGGTTCGGCGATCATGGTGAGCCAGGCAATGATCGGAGGCGCGTTGAGCAGCACCGCGAGCGCGTGCGCGTCGTCGTCCGTTGGAGCGATAATCACGTAACAACTGTTCAGCGGAACGGTCGGATCTCCGGTCGCGAGCACCGAAGCGCGCGGGGTGCGGCCGATATCACCCCAGATAACGCGAGGGCGATCGGTGCGTGCCGCCTCCGTCCGGAAGAGCTGCCACCAAGGACCACGGCCCTGCGCGTCCGTGCGCGCCGAAAGACGTCGCCTCCACGGACGTAGCCATTCGAGCGAAGCAGCGGGGAGTTGGTCGAGTGGCGCCCCCTTGGCGTCATGTGTCCAGATAATCCGCTCGCCATCCTGCGAGCGATGCCATGCGTGCAGCCCTTCACCGCGCAGCAAAGGGCGGAGTAGCGCGCGTTCAACGCTACCGGTGCTCTCCTGCGCTGCCACGCGGCAGACGTCGTCTGCGGGCAGCAAATCGGCAGGCATGCGCTCGCCCGGCATTCGTGGCTCGAGCGCACGGACAATAAAGGCGTCGTTGCAACCAGTCTTTACCCCTAAGACGGGCCGCCCAAGGTTGGTCGATGCGAGCGCCGGACCTGCAGCGGCAAGCCGCTCGAAGTCGCGACGAACATCCGGGGGGACCAGTGCCCACGGTGCACCGATCGAGGCGTCGAGTGGCAGGTCGGCGACGCGCGACTCCCATGCCAGGAGCTGATCACGCCGTGCGACACCGACGCGTACGTTGGTGCTGTGCGCATCGTGAAGATCGCGGCTGGCCACGACGAGGGATGGGTACACGACCGCGTCGAATGTGGACGGACCCTCACTCCAATCAGCGATCTCGCGGAGCGTGGCTTCTTCACGGAGCAGGTTTCGAACGCCTCCCCCAGCAAGCGAGCGCCACAGTTTGGCGGGGACGAGAAGTGCGAGCGTCCCAGAGGGCCGCAGTAACGCCAGTGAGCGCTCAACGAAGAGCGCCGATAAATCTGTTTGTGCAGCAAACCCCCGCCCGGCACCGGTGGCGTCGGCCCCTGCGACCCACGCAGCCTCGCGCATCACGCGGTACCGCGCGCGCAGGTCAAGGCGATCGGTCGGCGCGATATGGTGCAGGCGCACCCACGGCGGGTTCCCAATGATTGCGTCAAAGCCGCCGCGCGCAGACACATCGGCAAAGTGACTTCCGAAGGCGAAGGGGAGACTTCCACCGCTGCGCAACACCACGAGACGTCGACGCGCCTCACGCACGTCGCTGCGCAGCTCGGTGAGTCGGCGCGACTGTGCGGCCGACGCAGGATGTCGGTCTGCAAAAAGATCCCGTGATCTGATCGCGCCGAGCATGTCGCGGCGTCTCGCGACGGCGAGTTCTAACGCGCGCTGTGCAAGCGCAATCGCGGCGGAGCGCTCCTCGCGGTCGACCGCTCGGGCGAGCGTCCGTTTGCGAACGCCTGTGGCGCGTGTGTACCGACCGCGCAGTCGCTCGAGCGCGAGGCCACCTGGGCGCGGCGCCTGGTCAAACGCAGCGCCCGCGAGCGCGTCGCCCACCCGAATGTTGCGATCCAAGTTCGGCAACGGCATCACGCGCGAAGGATCTGACTCCTCGGCATCGATCACCACCGACAGCCACAGGCGAAGCTCACAGAGCCACACGGCCGTGGGGTTGATATCCACGCCAAAAATAGACATGGTGAGCACGTCACGTCGCCGGAGCGAGAGCGCGCGACGATCGCCAGCTGCACCCGCGAGCGCCGCGAGCCGCTCGAGCGCGTGCACGAGAAACGCGCCCGAGCCGCACGCAGGGTCGAGGACGCGCACCGCGCGCACGGCCTGTGCGACACGTTCCGCATCGCGTCCACTGAGTGTTTCGCCGGATTCGGTCGCGCGTATCAACGCTTCCTCGGCGCCATATCGCGCGAGCGCGGCGTCGAGCCCCGCGCCGGCCACGCGGTGCACCAAATCGTGCGGTGTATAAAAAGCACCGGCAGCGCGCCGCTCATCGCGCGCCATGAGCGATTCGAAAGCGCGGCCGAGCATCTCAGGATCCACCGCCGCTTCAGACCAGCCCGCGTGTTCCTCGTGCGCGGTGAGTCGGTAACGACCCAGCAAAGAGAGCGTAAGTTCCGCGAGCGCATCATCGGCCAATACCACATGACGGGCGCGCCGCTCCAACGGACTCCGAGCAAAAAGTCCACCGTTCAGAAAAGGAATCCGACCAAGGGCGCGCGCTGTGACTGAGCGCTTTGCGGCGGTTGTGTTAAGCGTGCCAAAGAACAACGGTTCGAGAAAGCGCCGGTGTAGCGCACCCCCTCGTTCGAGTTGGGTCATCATGCGGTGACGGAGATACTCGCGGTCCCCATCAAGCCAGCCCTTAGCCTGTAGGAACGAGAGGAAGAGCACCCGTGTCGCGTTCAGCAGCGCGAGCTCGTGACGCACCGCCTCAGAGGCCTGTCCGCTCGCCGTCGCAGCGAGGTCGAGTACGCTCGCCTCGAGTTCACGATAGAAGCGCCGTGTGAGATGCTCGCGTCCAAGCACTTCTCCCCATCGATGATGCACGAGCACGTCGGGCCCACGGCGTGCGCTATGCACCGCGGCGAGCGTTTCGGCATCACTGGGTAGCACGCGATCCGGCTCGATGCGCAACGCCGGTACGCGGGCACCGGCCGAGGGAGCGGCCAACACCACGGCACGCGACTCGCGCGTGACCACCACCACGAACCAGAGCAGGTGCGGCGCGCGCAGCGCAACCTGTCGGCAAAGTGTGGCGATCTCTGCGCGAGTCCAATCCCCAAGTGCAGCGTCGACTGCGAGAAAGCGGAGTGTTCCGGCACCAGCCGCGACTGCAGCGCGGCGAACCCGGGCATCGAGTCCGAGATGGCGCCGCCCGGCGGCATCCAACGGGAGCGGTTCGCCAAAATCGAGGAGCGACGCGATACGCAGCGCATCACGGTACGCGTGGAGCCGTTGCAGCTGATCGGCGAAGTCACGGAGTGTAGGCACACGCCTACAGTCGCATCACCTCACGAATACACCGTCATCGGACGACTGCGCGCAACATCGATTGATTGCCGCCGCCGACCGATACCCCGTGTCAGCGGCGATCGAGCAAACCCGGGAGCGCGCCAAGCGAGTCCAAGAGATAGGTCGGTGCACTCGCGACGAGCTGCTCCCGCGAGAACGGTCCCCACAGTGCGCCAATCGTCTCAACACCGGCGGCATTGCCAGAATAGACGTCGTGGGGCGAATCTCCCACGAATACTGCCTCGTCGGCACGCACGTTGAGCAACTCCAGTGCGAGTAGCACCGGCTCCGGCGCTGGCTTGTGCTTCGTCACGCTATCAGCGCCAACGAGTACTGGCAGAAACGGCGCCATCCCGGTGAAATCCAGCGCCTCCTGTGCGAGCATGTTCCCTTTAGAGGTCACGAGGGCCATCGCGAGCCCGCGGCGCTGCAGTTCACGGAGCACGGGGAGCGAGTCGGGGAAGGCGCGCGCCAGCAGCCTATGTTGCTCCTTCTGATGCGTGCGATAGCGGTCACGAAGCGCAATTAACTCGGCGTCGGTCCGTGTGTATGCCCCGAGTTGTTTGATCAGCGGTGTCCCGATTCCTGCGATCCAGTCTTCCGTGGTCGGATGTGGGCCTTCGAACCCTTCGAAGGCATACCGCATGCAGGACAACAGGAGCGCGATAGAGTCGAACAGTGTGCCGTCGAGGTCGAACAGGACGGCTTTGAGCGGTGGGCGCATCCGTCAAAGCTAATCGGTCGAACAGAACCGCTCAGCGTGAGATGTACTGGCGTCCCTTCCACTCCACGCGCTGCCCACGCCACGACGCCGTGGCAAAGATCCAGAACACCACACCACTCGCAATCGGATGGAGCCAGATGTACCAGACCGACTCCTTCGCCTGCCGGTACGGCGGGATCCAGCCGAGTGAGGTAAAGAGGTAGGCGGCGAGTGCCCACCAGGCGAATGCGACCGGAAGCACGCCACAGGACGCGAGCAGGCCCACCACAGGCGGAACAATCTCCCAGAGTGGCGGGAGTGGGAAGAGAAGACGCAGGAGCCAGATGCCGTATGGGCCAATCGGCAACGTGTCGCGCCCACCGGCCCAGACGTTCTTCCCCCACCCGCGCACGATGTCGCCGAGTCCTGAGTACATGCGCGTGAAGAGATGCTCGAGACCAGTGACCATCTGCACGCTCATTCCGGCCCGCGTCACACCTTGCCCGAGCATGAGATCCTCCCCTACGTGCGAACGTACCGAGGCATGTCCACCCACGCGATCGTACGCGTTGCGAGTGATCATCAGGTATTGGCCGTTCGCGACCTTGCCGTACGGCGATTGTGCCCGACTGATCGTTTCTGATCCACCAAAGCGCGCGAGGAGCAGCATGAAGATGTGTGGCTGAATGAGCTTTTCCCAAAAGCTCTCCATCACCTGCTGTCCGGCAACGCTGAGGAGGTCGGCGCCCCGAATGCGCCGCGCGTTCACTGCGCGTGGGAGACATTCCGGCCCGTGCCGCGTGTCGGCGTCGGTGAAGAGCAGCATCTGTCCCTGCGCAACAGAGGCCCCGTTGTGGCAGGCCCACTGTTTGCCGAACCATCCCTCGGGGAGATCGGGATTCGTCAGGACGCGTGCGCGTGGATCTGTCGCCGCGATGCGCCGGGCAATGTCTCCCGTGCCGTCGGTCGAGTGATCATCGACTACGATCAACTCAAATCGCGGATGCTGCGACGCGAGAATGCTGCGCATGCAGCCCTCGATATGCACGGCTTCGTTTCGCGCTGGCAGCACGACCGAGACCAGTTCGGCGTCGTCGCCAAGCGAGAGTGGATACTGATCGAGCTCCGTCGAGTCACTCACACGCCACAGCAGGAAGAGCGGCACCAGCGCCCAAGGCAGCGCCGCAACAAGAATCCAACCGGTCGACATTACGCCTTCTGGTCTGTGGGAGTTGGTGAGGTGCGCCGGCCAAGCAAGGCCGCGACCGCCATGTCCGCGGTCACATTGGTGGTCGTGCGGAACATGTCTGGGATCGTATCCACGCCGAGCAGAATCCCCATGCCGGCCGGCGGGAGACCAGCCGACATCAACACTGGCACCATCATGAGAATAGATCCGCCCGGAATTCCTGGGATTGACAGCGTCGTGATGACGCTTGTGATGGCAATCGTGGCGAGTTGCGCCGGGCTCAGCGCCACGTCGTAGAGCCGCGCCACGAAAATCGCGCCAATCGTTTGGCCAATCGCTGCACCGCAGCGAAAGAGCGCCACCGCGAGCGGTAGCAGAAAACTTGTGACCCGCTCATCGAGATGCAGGCGATCGCGCGCACTGTCGAGCATCGCAGGCAGTGCCGCCAACGATGAACGCGACGAGAATGCCACCGCCTGCCCCGGTAGCGCCCCTCGCGCGAAGACCCGCAACGAGACCCCACCAAACATCACCACAATGGGATATAGCACCACCACACAAAAGAGCACGGACGCTCCACTCACCAGCCCCACATACGTCACCAGCGCACCAATCGCCGCGACGCCGAGCTTGGCACCAAGGGAAATGGCCAACGCCAACACGCCGATCGGCGCGGCCGCGAGTACCCAGCGCACCAGCATCAGCGATGTGCTCTCGACACCACGCAGCGCTCCAAGGAGTGCCGCGCGCGGCCCGTCCTCCACCCGCGTCAGCGCCGCCCCAAAGGCCAAGGCAAATACGATCAACGGCAGCATCGCGCCGTCGGACGCCGCCTTGATCGGATTCGTGGGTACCAAGTCGACAATAAACTGCGCCACCGTCGGAATAGCCTTGGCGCTCTCGAGGATCGCAACGCCGCTCGCCGCGGCGTGTTCGCGGAGCGCCGCCGCCGCGGCAGGATCAATCGCCAGCAGCGCCACCACCGGGGGGCCAGCGATCACACCAAGGATTGCCGCCACCGAGAGCAGTACCAGAAAGAGCACCATCGCGCGGACGCCAATCCGCCCGACCGTCCGGACATCCTCCGCCCCGCCCACCGCCAGAATAAGCGTCGAGAGCACGAGCGGGACGATCGTCATGCGGATCGCCGACACCCAGAGTGCGCCGATAGGATCAGCAATGGTCGCAATCACCTCGAGCCCCGGGACCGCGTGCGACGCAATCCCAAGCCCAATGCCGAAGCCCACCACGAGGGCCAGAAGTACCCGAATCGCAAGAGACATAGCCTTCAAGCTACGGCGCGCACCATATTTCAGATACTCCCCGACTCTCCACCCAGCGAGCAACATGACGCAGAAGACCGGTTTCGACCTCATCAGCGACGCCAAAACCCGCATTCGCGAAGTCAGCGCACAAGACGTGCAGGGGATGCTCGCCGCAAACGCCACGGCCATCTATCTCGACGTCCGTGAACCCTCGGAGTGGAATCTCGGTCGCCTGCCGGCCGCGATGCATATCCCCCGCGGCACGCTCGAGACCAAAGTCGAAGCCATGATCCCCCGCGACGCGACCGTCGTGATCTACTGCGCCGGTGGAAATCGCTCGGCGCTCGCCGCCGACACCATGCAGCAGATGGGCTACACCGACGTCTGCTCAATGGCGGGCGGCTGGCGCGATTGGATGATGGCCGGAGGAGCGGTCGAGGGATGACCGCCGCAGGCGCCTCCGCCGCAGAGCGACTGGCGCGCATTATCGGCGCGGTACGCCAGCATAATCCCACGCGCGAAACGCGCGAAGAACCGTTCTGGGAAGCGGCAGTCGCGCTCATCCTCCGCATCAATGCGCAGGAGCAACTCGAGGTGCTCTTCATCAAACGCGCCGCCCGTGAGGGGGATCCCTGGAGCGGCCAGATTGCGCTCCCTGGCGGGCGCTTCGACGCGACCGACGCCTCACTCGAACACACCGCCATCCGCGAAACACTCGAGGAAGTCCAACTCGACCTGCGCGTCCACGGCACAATCCTCGGCGCGCTCGACGAACTGCGCCCGCGTACCCCAATCCTCCCCCCAGTGATTGTGCGTCCGTTCGTCGCTATTGTCGGTGCCGACGCGCCGGTGGGTGGGAGCGACGAAGTCGCCGCGACCTTCTGGGTCTCGCTCGACCTCCTCTTTGATCCGGCCTCCGCTCGCGAGACCGACATCGTCGTGAGCGGCCAGCCGCTGCGGCGCCCCGCTATCCATTTCGGTGAGCACGCGATCTGGGGCCTGACCGAGTACATCCTCCGCTCCTTCGAACCCATTGCCGCGTGAGCTACTCCACTAACCATGCCCGGCGCTCGCTCGGCGTGCGTGCCGCTACAGCGCTCGCCATCACGCTGGCCTTCCTGCTGATCCCCGCGCTCGCCGATCAGTGGGTGTTCGCACATTGGTCAAATCCGAATGTCTACGGTACCGAGTGGGGGCGCCTCCTGCGGGTGATGGGGTGGTGGCCCACATGGGTGATCGCCGCCGCGGCGCTCTATCTGCATCAGCGCGCCGCCGACCCCGCCCGCGCGAAGCGCAACGCCTGGTTGCTCGTGGGCTCGCCGGCGCTCGCCGGAATCGTCTGTGAAGTGCTCAAACTTTCTATACGGCGCGAGCGCCCGGGGCTCTGGAACGGCGAGTCGGTCTTCCGCGCCTTCGCGGATCACCCGTGGAGCACCGCGGGACTCGCCACGCCAAGCTCGCATACGATGGTCGCGTTCGGAGCGCTCGCCATGATGGCGCGTCTCGTTCCGCGCGCGCGTGTGATTTGGTATGCGCTCGCCTGGGGGTGCGGCATCACGCGTATTCTTGATCACGCACACTTCGTGAGCGATGTGACCTTCGCCGCCATACTTGGCTGGGCCGTGGCGTGGGGGCTGTGGATGCACTACGTCCCGAAAAGCGAAGCGGCGTAGCGCTGGCTCGAAGGCCGACGCTACGCCGCTTCCATTCACCGCAGCGAACTAGGGCACGACCTTTGGGGGCGTCGGTGCCGTCTTCGGATCGACCATCGGGCGACGATCCTTCAGATGTTCTTCCATCTTGAGGCGGGGTACGCCGTCCTTGAGCCATTCCGGCGCCGGCTGATCGCGCAGGAAGGTGTCGAACCACTCCGTCATGCGCAGGTTGTAGTCCTTCATGTTCGCCGGCCGCGCGAGGCCGTGGTTCTCGCCTACGTACTCGAGCAGGACGACGTCCTTGCCGAGCTGGCGCAGGTGATTGTAGTACGTGATCCCTTGGTTGAAATCGACCGCGCCGTCACGATCGTTATGCAACATCATGAAGGGGATGCTCAGGTTCTGCGCGAAGTTCTGCGGCGAGTTCCGGATGTAGGCATCCGGCACGTCGTTCGGTCCGCCCGTGAAACGTCCCTGGCTCGAGATGAAAATCGAAGCATCGGTGCTTCCCGAGTTCCAGTAGATCGAGCCGAACATCGAGACCATGTCCGTCAGCGGCGCACCGGCCACTGCCGTCTTGAAGATCTTGGTCTGCGTCGTGATGAAGGTAGTCTGATAGCCACCCCAGCTGTGTCCCTGCAGACCCACGCGCGCAGAGTCGATAAGGCCGCTGGCGATCGCAGCCTTCACCGCCGGCACCACGCACCACACCGCAGAACGGCCCGGTTCGTTGACCTTGTAGACGATATCGGGCTTGAGGAAGGCGTAGCCACGCGAGGTGTACACGCTCGGGTTCGAGTAACGCGTCGCGTTTGGCTCCGTGTAGACGTTGTACTCCTGCGAGAGCTTCTCGTAGATGTACGTGAGCATCGGGTACTTCTTCCCCTTCTCGTAACCCGCGGGGAGGTAGAGCACCGCTTGGTGCTTGCCGAGTCCGTTGTCGCAGCTGTATTCGATGAGGCGAGCGCCCGGCGTCCAGGCGACGTCCTTCTGCTGCGGGTTTGCCTCAGTCAGACGACGTTCGTTGGTGAGCCCCGCGTCGGCGGCGTACCAGTCCGGGTACTTCACGACCGACTGACGGCTGAACACCCAGGTGTCGGCGTCGCGTGCCTTGCGGTAGCTGACCTTGGCATCTTCGAAGGTGATGGCTTTAGCGCCCCCCTTGATGGGATCAACCTGCGCGAGCCCTTCCTTCTTGGTCCACTCGCCGTAGGTCTGGAAATAGAGCGGCTTGGCGGGGTCAATCGAACCACGGTCGCGCGGATCGAAGAGCAGACGCGCCTGATACTTGATCTGATCCTTGGCGCCATTGGCGGTGATGTTCACGGCGCTGCCGCCGTTGGTCGGAATGCGCCACACATCCCAGTTATCGCGGATGTAGACGTTGTCGCCGTCCTTGGTCCAGCCAAGTAGTGCGCCGTTGATCGCCGGCTTCACCTGATTGTGATCGTCTTCAGTGTTCCAGAACTTCGTCGGGATGCCTGTCGAGATGGTCTTGGTCGAGCCGGCGGCGAAGTCGAACAGCTTCCAGTCGCCGTTGTCGTAGTAGGCGTACTTGGAGTTATCAGGCGCGAAGGCCGGCGAGGCACCACCGCCACGTCCGCCGCCGCCACCGTTTCCTGGGACCTTCTTCTGAATGAGCTTCCGCTCACCCGTGGCTACATTCACCGCGTACACATCGCGGAAGACGAAGCCCTTGATGCCGGCGTCGCGCTCGTAGTCGGCGATGTCCGTGCCCACCGCCCACGAATCCTTGGGCCCAATCGCGATGTCGCGCAGGCGCGCATCGGTGAGCTGCACCACCTTCCCCTGCGCCACATGGTACGCGGCCTGGTAGCTGAAGCTCTTGTCCTGCGCTTCCTGCACCTGCTGCTGCGCCTGCGGCCGCGCGTCCTTCCAGTGCCAAAGAATCAAGCTTGACACTTCAGCGTCCGTCTGCGGCGCGGCGGCCACCTGACCACCCGCGCCAGCACCCGGCGCCGTGCCGCCCGGATTCGGTGGGGTGAAGCCACCGCCCGTGGTGCGCGCGCGGGGCGGGCGCGGTTCGCGCAGCCCAAAGTAAATCACCTTCTGACCGTCGCCCCACTCGAGCGCGCGGTCGCTGCTCACCACGAGTCCGCCGCTGATGCCGGCGCTCTTGGCGCTGATCTCCATCGCCTTGCTGCCAGCCGCCGCGTGACTCCACGCGATGACTGTTGCCTCTTCGTCACCGCCAGCGGTGTCGCTGACCACGCGGAGTGCGGCAATCGCGTCGGTCGAGTCGCCCCACACGATGCGGCGGTATGACGCCTTTGAGACGTCGAGCGACTTAGTGATGCCGGTCGAGAGCTGGCGGAGCTGCAACGAGTTCCCTACGAGGTCCGACGTGCTGATGGCGAGCGCAATCCAATCACCGCTGTCGTCAAACGCGTATTCCGAGACGTCAGTCACGACCGCCTGCGTGCCACCGGCGAGATTCACCAGTTCAAGCGTCGAGCCTGCGCCGGCTGGAGCCGCCGCACCACCAGCGGCCGCACCACCAGCGGCCGCACCACCTGCTCCACCCGCCGCGCGCGGCGCATTGTGGTACACGGCGAGAATATCCGATTTGTCACCGGCAAAGCGGAACGCGCGCACATTTTCGAACTCACGCTTTGTGCCGTCGGCAAGACTGACCACCGCCAACTTGGTCGGCGTGTTCGCCGCCGGCGCGCCGCCGGCCGGAGCTGCAGCGCCACCGCCACGTCCACCGCGTCCGCCACGTCCAGCAGCAGCGCCGCTCGGATTCACCAAGAACGCGGCCCACTTATTGTTGCCCGACATTCCAACGCCACCGGCTCCGCCACGGCCACCACCACCGGTAGCATCACCAACGGGGAATCGCCATTCCTTCCCACCGGCCGCGGTCGGCCGGATCACCACATCGGCGTCCCCTTCGTTCGGGGCGATCGTGTACGCAAACCACTTGCCGTCATTCGAGAGGGCAGGGGAGCGGATCCCCTTCCACGTGAGCAGGTCGTTCAGCGTGAGCTGACGCCCGGCACTCGCCGGTGGGGTCCACTTGGAGACCGGCTTGTCGTTGGTGGCACCAAACGGTATCGCCGCGAGTGGGTTGCCAGAGGCATTCGCTGCGTTGGCAGCGGCGGGCGGCGCATTCTGTGCGCCAGCGGTCGCGATCGCTGCGAACGCTGCGAACGCTGCGAACGCTGCGCTCGACAACGCAAGCACGAATCGGGACAGAGCGAAAAGTCGCATCGGAGAAATCCAGGGCTAAGAGACAGCCATAGATGTACCGCAGTTGCGGCTCCTGCGGAAGGAGGC
>Ga0214919_10006385_pt1 | contig 16236 bp, 14 predicted proteins | sample LL1503_MetaG_FD_177994 | JGI IMG/M metagenome (GOLD analysis project Ga0214919, IMG submission 177994) | Freshwater microbial communities from Lake Lanier, Atlanta, Georgia, United States - LL-1503 | ecosystem: Environmental > Aquatic > Freshwater > Lake | place: USA: Georgia | collected... | reverse complement strand
GGCGACTCATGGGGTGTGTTGTTCAGCCATCCGAAAGATTTCACACCAGTTTGCACGACCGAGTTGGGTTATGTTGCCCGCATCAAACCAGAGTTTGACAAGCGCAACGTCAAAGTAATTGGTCTCTCAGTCGACTCGGTTGATTCGCACAACAAGTGGGAGTCTGATATTGCTGAAACCCAGGGCACGCCAGTTAATTTTCCGATGATCGGCGACCCAGAACGCAAAGTCAGCGATCTTTACGACATGATTCACCCAAACGCCAACGACACTCTCACCGTGCGCAGCGTTTTTGTAATTGGACCAGACAAAAAAGTGAAGCTTTCAATCACCTACCCAGCATCAACCGGTCGAAATTTCGACGAGATTTTGCGAGTGATTGATTCGTTGCAACTTACTGCAAAACACAAAGTTGCAACACCGGCAAACTGGAAAAACGGCGAAGACGTAATCATCGGCGGCGCTGTCTCAGACGAGGACGCAAAAAAACTTTTTCCACAAGGATGGAAAACAGTTAAGAGTTATCTAAGAGTTCTTCCACAGCCAAAGTAAACGTTTGCGCGACGGCATAGAATTAGACGCCGTGAACCAAACAACACAAGCATCTCAAAAAATAGATTCAGCAAACATCGCGGCACGCGCCGAGTCTGCATCAAAAATTTATGGCAGTGGCGAGAGCGAAGTTCGCGCGCTTGACAATGTCAGTGTCAGTTTTGAACGCGGCAAATTCAGCGCGATCATGGGCCCGAGTGGCTCGGGCAAGTCAACGCTGATGCACTGCATTGCAGGTCTTGATGCACTTACATCTGGCAGTGTCTACATCGGTGAGACAGATTTATCAAAACTAGGTGACAAAGATATGACAAAACTGCGTCGCGAAAAAGTTGGGTTCATCTTTCAGAGTTTCAATTTGATTCCGACACTGAATGCATACGAAAACATCACCTTGCCTCTTTCGCTTGGCAAGTCAAAGGGCGACAAGGCGTGGATTCAACAAGTCATCGACACGATCTCGCTCAACGATCGACTTGATCACCGACCAAGCGAACTTTCGGGTGGCCAGCAACAGCGAGTTGCAGTCGCGCGAGCACTCGCGACTCGACCTGAAATTATTTTTGCCGATGAGCCAACAGGCAATCTTGACTCAAAGTCAGGCAGCGACATTCTAAAATTTATGCGTCGCGCGGTAACCGACTTGAAACAGACGATCGTCATGGTCACTCACGATGCGGTTTCGGCCAGTTACGCAGACCGAATTGTGTTTCTTAGTGACGGACATGTCGCTGGCGAGATGACTGACCCGACACCCGAAAAGGTTCTCGATTTTCTTAAACATCTGGGCGAGTAACTAATTCAATGTTTCGACTTTCGCTCAAAATGACTGTTGCCCGCAAGGGGCGACTCTTATTAACTTCGCTAGCGATCATTCTTGGCACCTCTTTCTTGTCGGGAACGACGATTTTTTCAGACACACTCAACAGCACTTTTGACCGACTATTCACCGATGTGTTTCGCGATGTCGACGCCTATGTTCGGTCAACCGACTCGGTCGACACAGGTTTCGGAGAACAGCGCGCGCCAACGCCCGTGGCCGTGCTCGACACAATTTTGCAAGTTAAAGGCGTAAGTGCAGCAGTTGGAGACATGCAGAGTTACGCAAGAGTTATCGCCAAAGACGGCAAGCCGATCGGCGAAGATCAAGGTCCGCCTACATTCGGTGGCATTGCCTCGTTGAGCAGTGCCGGACTTTGGAATGTTGAAGATGGTCGCTTGCCTAACGGCGCCAAAGAAATGATGCTCGACCGTGAGACGGCTGAAAAAGGCAAGTATGAAATCGGTGACTCAGTTCGAGTCACTGCACTTTCAGGTACGCGCCAGTTCACTCTTGTTGGCATTGCTAACTACGGCGATATCTCATCGCCGGGTGGTGCAACTTATGCGCTCTTTGATCAGCCAACTGCTTCAGAATTTTTGCTCAAGCCCGGTTTTGTTGATGCGATCTTGGTACAAGGAGATGGCACACTCAGTGACGACGAATTGGCCGAGTCAATCGACGCTGCATTGCCTACAAACGCAAAACTAGAAACTCTCACAGGTGCCGAAATAACTGAAGAAACTACCAGCCAGATTAAAACAGTGTTGGGTTTTTTCACGACGTTTCTTACAGCGTTTTCATTCATCGCTCTTGGCATCGGTTGCTTTGTTATCTACAACGTTTTCTCGATTACCGCTGCACAGCGTCAACGCGAAAGTGCATTGCTTCGCGCAATCGGTGCAAGCCGACGCCAAGTGTCAGTTTCTTTGCTGGTTGAGGCGCTGATTGTTGGCGTACTTGGCTCGACTATCGGTTTTGCTGCAGGCATCGTTCTCTCACGCGCACTAAGTGCTTTGCTCAATGCAATTGGCCTCGAAATTACAACCAATGGTTTGACAATAAACTCAGGCGCAATTGTTCAAACAGTTTTGATCGGCACGGTAATCACTGTTCTCTCGGCAGTTTTGCCCGCACTCCGCTCGGGTCGTGTGCCACCGCTTGCAGCAATGCGTGATACTGCTCTCGATACAGTTCAAAAACTAACTCGCCGAGTCGCTATCGGTCTCGTATTGATTGTTGCCGGCGCTGGTGGACTCTTTGCTGCAATGAATGGTGCCGACGTCGCAATTCTGGGTTTAGGTGTACTCGGGGTTTTTGCTGGTGTGCTCGTAATCGGCCCAGCACTTTCAAAACCAGTAGCAAAGTTGCTCGGCAAACCCGTTTCGGTTCTGCGTGGTGTGACTGGTGCGATGTCGCAACAAAACGCTGCGCGTAACCCAAAGCGCACCGCTAGAACTGCTGCCCCAGTGCTGATTGGTGTTGCACTGGTCACCGCATTCACCGCACTCGCTGCGAGCATTAAAAACGAAATTCGCGAATCAATCGGCAGCTCATTTCGTGGCGATTATGCACTCAGTGTTAACAGTCGAGGCTTTGGTGGCATACCAACCAGCGTTACCGATCAACTCACACAGCTTGCCGAAGTCGATCAAGCCACTGGCGTCGGTTTTGTCGCTGCAAAGGTTGGCGATGAGTCACCTTTTGTCTTGGTGTTTAATCCAGAAACTGCCGACGGTCTCTACGACCTTTCAATGGTTGAAGGCACACAAAAAGGCTTAACGAAAAATGAAATTCTGGTTGAGGCCGACAAGGCACTCAATAAAAATTTGATGATCGGCTCAAATATTAACGTCACTCTCGCTGATGGTCGATCGATGCAACTTACTGTTGCTGGCACCTATACCGATGCGTATGGAAACTATGCAATCAGCCGCGAACTCTTTGATGGATCGGCAACGCCTCTTTTTGACAGTTTCGTCTACATCAAAACCAAAGAAGGTGTCAGCGATGAAAGTGCACGAACTGCTATTGCCGCAGTAAGTCAAGACCTCGGCATTGGCACTCTTGAAAGTCGCGACGAATACATAGACACACAGGCAGCACAAGTCGACCAATTCTTGGCGTTGATTTATGGTCTGCTGTTCTTATCTGTAATCATCGCCATCGTTGGCATCATCATCACTCTTTTGCTATCAGTTTTCGAGCGTCGGCGTGAGATTGGTCTGTTGCGTGCCGTCGGCATGACGCGCTCGCAAGTGCGCACAATGGTTCGTTGGGAAAGCGTCATCACATCTTTGTTTGGTGCCGTAACGGGCGTTGTGCTCGGCATATTGACCGGCATCGTGATCGTCGTTTCGCTCAACGACTCAGGCTTCAGCGCGTTCACTTTGCCAATCGGCAATACGATCGTCATCTTGGTCGGCGCATTCATAATCGGTGTGATCGCGGCCATGTTTCCGGCCTGGCGCGCAACTCGCACCGAAATTGTTTCGGCGATTGCTTCAGCCTGATTTGCGCGCTTGCTCTAGTTCTGAGAGATATATAAATTCGGCTGGGTGCACACCTGGGGGTGTGTCGTGCTCGGTCACATAGCGACTTGAACTTGTGCCAGCATGTCGATTCTGGCAGTCAGCACACCAATAAAGCACTCGATTTGCTTCACCATGGTGCGTAACTCGCACTTGACCGTTGCAGCGTTCGCAGTTTTTGCCGTGTCGGCCATAGACCGCAAGCGTTCGATCGTGAGATGTGTGCCTCGACTGCAACATCTCGGCTGCGATTGAAACAAGTTCGCGACATTCATCGCGATTGAGCGAACTCACTTTTGCCCACGGGTGTAGTTCGCATGTCCAAAGTAATTCGCAACGAAATACATTTCCGATACCACGCATGACTCGCTGGTCTAGCAAGACTTCGGCAATCGTCGCATCGGCCTCTTGATAATTGACCATCAGTTCAACACAAAGATCTAGATCTGTTTTGGGATCAGACAAGTCGGGGCCATTTCGCCCCAGCAACGGATGCCGGCGCGGGTCAAAATCGTGATGTGTCTCAACTTCTGTTGGGTCAAAACATGCCGCTATCAGATTTTCAACTTGAATCAAAACTTTTGCAGAACCACGTTTCTTGCTTTTCCAGTCGGCAATATGAAAAATTTTCCAAGATCCACGCAAACTCATTTTCGATCTGAGCACTACTCCATCATCAAATACGATTTCGATTTCGCGACCAAAGGCTCGAATCTCTTCAACTACGCTTCCGGTTCTCAAACTGAGAGCAACATCTTCGGTGATCGTTGCAGCCCTTACATCTTTTCCAATCAATGCAATTCGCAATGACGCCGCTTGTCGCTGGGTTGACGTCAAGATTGCAGAAATCACGGCAAGACTCCAACCGATGCAAGTGCGAGACGCACGAGACGATCGTGTCCACCTGTCATCTCACGTCGCATTTCTGCACTGATCGCCTGCTCGGGTGTATACCAGCCAAGATCGAGTGCTTGTTGTGATGGCTGACAGTCACCGGAAACAGGAACAACAAAAGCAAGACTGACAGCATGATGTCGCGGATCATGAAAGCCGCTGATATTTGGATTAGTAAAGTACTCAACGATCGTGAATGGTGCCGGCTCGGGTGGAATTTTCGGTAGAGCAATTGGTCCTAGATCTTTTTCAATATGGCGCAATAACGCATCTCGAATTCTCTCGTTAAGCAAAACGCGACCAGAAACCACTGTGCGCGAAATAGAACCGTCTGGCGCTTGACGCAAAAGCATGCCAACGTGCGTAACAACGCCAAGCTCATTGACTCTTACAGGTACAGCATCAACATAAACGAGTGGGACTTGACCCCGCACTTGTTCAAGCTGGTCGTTATCTAACCAGTTGGTTCGCGTGTCGGTAATCTCGCCCAAATCTCTGCTCCAAAAAATTTTAAGTCATTAATATTGTCTCAGATGGCGAGAAGATTTCGTGGCATCATGTATCGGTGAGTAAACACACCACAAGACTTTCGACTCTCATACTCGCAGGCTTTCTTTTGACCGCGGGCATCGCTCACTTTGTTATGCCAAAGCCGTTCAATGCATTGATCCCCGAATGGTTGCCAGGCGATGCCGTTTTCTATACATATATAAGTGGTCTGGCCGAGGTTTTGATTGCTTTTTTATTGCTTAAGCCAAGCACCACAACTCGCGCCGCATGGGCCGCGGCTGCATTGTTTATCGCCGTATATCCAGGCAATTTGTATATGGCATATGACTGGCGAGACCGCGAACTCGCGCAACAGTTGATCGCCTACGGACGACTGCCATTTCAAATTCCGCTGATTTGGTGGGCTGTGGCAATCGCCCGAAAACCCCGAACAACCGATTAGCGAACAGGAAAGTAACGCTTGTCCACGCCTTTTCGGCGAAACACAATTTGCCAGAGTTGTAATGATCGCGCTCGAAAGCCTGCAGCCGAACCCATCAAGTAAAAATGCCACATTCGCCGAAACCGCCCGTCATAATTTTTAAGTTCTGACCAGCATTTGCTCAGATTTGAACTCCATGACATCAGAGTTCGGTCATAATCGGGCCCAAAATTGTGAACATCTTCAATGACCCAGTTTGGCTCAATTGATTTAGAGATTTGAGAAAGTGACGGCAACACTCCGCCCGGAAAAATATATCGGTCAAAAAAAGGGTCAGTGTGATGTTTGGATATCAAAGAGCCGATCGTGTGGTGCAACATAAGACCATTTTCAACAAGCAATTCGTCGCATTTTCTAAAGAACTGACGCAAATTTTTGGGACCTACGTGTTCCATCATTCCGATCGAAACTATTCGGTCAAACTTTCCTGACAGATCACGATAATCAAGTTGCTTGATCTCAATTGGAAGATCGCGACAACGCTTTCTCGCGATCACAACTTGTTCTTCGGCTGGCGACACACCAAGGCCTGTCACACCGTAACGTGAGGCTGCAAACTCTAAGAATCCTCCCCATCCACAACCGATATCCAAAATTTTCATGCCAGGCTCAAGCCTCAACTTCTGACAAACCAAGTCAAGTTTGGCTTCTTGAGCCGAATCCAGATCGTTGGCGTCTTGCCAATATCCACAGCTGTAGATCATGCGCTTATCTAGCATCTTCTCGTAAAGGTCATTGCCGATGTTGTAGTGATGTTGAGCGTTTTTAAACGCACGTTTGCGGGTCTGATTGTTGATCAGAGTTGATCGAATCGAGTGTAAGACAATCGATGGCCTCATTGGGATCGCTGTTGCCGCGTCGACCGAAATTAATCGAGTGAGCATTTCGTCGAGCGCATCACACTCAAACCAGCCATCCATGTATGCCTCACCCAAGCCCAGTTGTCTTTGAGCAACTACCCTGTCCCAAATTCGTTGATCACTTACCCGCAACGAATGGCGCGCAGGTGAATCAACCGGAACACCGGCCTTGGCTAATAATTCGCTACAAATTCTCTTTGCCGCTAGCGACACATTTTTATTATGCCGACTTCACCAGTTTCCAGCAACATATTTTGTTTCTAGAAATGCCAGCAAGCCGTCATGTGCGCCCTCACGACCAAGACCTGACTGCTTAACACCACCGAAAGGTGCGGCAGGGTCAGAAACAAGCCCGCGGTTCAAACCAACCATTCCAGACTCGAGCGCTTCGGCAATTTTCATGCCTCGACCCAAATCTCGGGTGTAAACATACGAAACAAGACCATGTTCGACATTGTTCGCGTGCGCCAAAATGTCATCACTGTCATTGAATCGCACCAGCGGTGCAACTGGCCCAAAAATTTCTGTGCGCAAAATTGGCGCGTCAAATGAAACATTCGTAAGCACCGTTGGAAAATAGCCGTGTGACCCATCTGTCGCGGCACTTCCGCCACAAGCAACTTTTGCGCCAAACGCTTTTGCTTCATCCACCAATTTAGCGACCTGTTGCTGTTGCGATTTTGAAACAAGTGGACCAACAGTTGTCTTTGGGTCGAGACCATCGCCCAAGACGAGTGCACCCATGCGTGCTGTCAGAGCCTCGGCAAAAGCATCATAAATATTTTCATGCACAAAGAATCTGTTGGCTGCCGTGCAAGCGGCACCGCCATTGCGCATTTTTGCCAACATCGCACCATCGATCGCAGCGGCCAGGTCGGCATCCTCAAAAACAATAAACGGTGCGTTGCCGCCGAGTTCCATCGTGCAGTTGATTACATTTTCTGCGGCTTGGGCTAGCAACATCGAACCGACAGGCGTCGAGCCGGTGAAAGAAAGTTTGCGCACTTTGTCCGACTTCAACATTGCGCTAACTGCTGGTCCTGACGGACTCGGCACGACAACATTCACTACTCCGTCTGGCACACCTGCTCGTTGCATTATTTCGGCGATCGCTAACGCAGTCAGCGGTGTTTCGCTTGCAGGTTTTAAGACAACCGTGCAGCCTGCTGCCAACGCTGGTCCGATTTTGCGAGTTGCCATCGCCGCTGGAAAATTCCACGGCGTCGCCAACAAAGCCACACCGACCGGCTGTCGTGAGACCATCAACCAATTGGCTCCACTGGGTGCACGGCGATAGTCGCCGTCGATGCGCACCGCTTCTTCGCTAAACCATCGAAAAAACTCGGCCGCGTATGCGACTTCGGCGCGGGCATCACTCAAAACTTTGCCGTTTTCAAGAGTTATCAATCTCGCCAAAGATTCTTGCTCGGCGATCATGATTTCAAAACTCTTGCGCAGAATCTCGGCACGCACTCGAGGTGCAGTTGCTTTCCATGAGTTGAATGCACTTTGCGCAGCATCAACTGCCGACAAACAATCGTCGGGTGTCGCACTCGATACTTGTGCCAGGTTTGAACCATCGACGGGGTTCGTCACTGATACTTTCGAATTATGGGCGACCCACTTACCTGCAATTAAAGAGTCAAGCGGTTGTGAAACACCTATTTTTGACGATTTATTTTCCATACTGTTCAGTCTTACGCAACGACGGCTTCAACTAAAAACGCTAGATTTATCGGGTGAATAAACAGCGAATTGTATTGACGCTGCTTTTTGCAATCGGTTCTTCATCATGCCTATACGGCGTGATGTTCACGATGCTCGACGACTTTCGAAACAACTTCGGCATCGCCGAGTCGGCACTTGGGTTCATCGTCGGCGTTGGCTTCTTTACATCGTTTCTAGGGCAAGTAAGCATCGCCCCACTGGCTGACCGCGGTCGGGCTCAACGATTAATTATTCTTGGCCTCGGTCTTGAAGTAATCGGTTGCATCGGCATGGCATTCGGCGAAACTTTCATGATCCTTCTCGCTTCGCGCGTAGTTATGGGTTTTGGCGCGGGCAGCGCATTGCCGGCACTTCGTCGTGTGATTATCGTCGCTGACCCCGAAAACTTTGGTCGCAATCTTGGTCGTATTTTGTCTTTTGAAGTCGCGGGCTTTGCCTCCGGACCAGTCATCTCGGTGATTTTTGCCGAGTTCTTTGGTATTCCCGGCCCATTTATTTTGTTGGCGACAATTATTTCTCTATTCGTAATCATCGTCAGCCGAATCGCTGTGCCTGAAACCGCCAAAGAGAATCACCCAACTGAAAGATTCGCAATTGACTTGTTGAAAAATCGCGCCGTCACTTCGGGCATCTTGATCGGTGTGGCGTTGTTTTTCATGATCGGCGTGTTCGACTCGTTGTGGGTGTTGATGATGGACGATCTTGATGCCGCTCAATGGATGGCCAACGTTGGCGTTTCTGTTTTTGTGTTGCCACTAATTTTGCTCGGTCCATTTGGTGGCAAATTTGTGCAACGTATCGGACCATACCGCGCCGGCAGCTTCGGCATGATTCTCGGTGCAATATTTATGGCTGGCTACGGCTTGATGCCGACACCAACATTGATGATGGTCGTATTTTTCTTTCACTCGCTCAATGATGGTTTCTTTGTTACCGGCGCAGGTGTCGCAGTTGGTACAAGTGCACCGCTTGAGCGACAAGCCGGCGCACAAGGTCTGCTTGGTGGCATGGAAACTCTGGCTGGCGGTATCGCCGCAAGTTTTTCTGGTGTCGCATATGACCATCTCGGTCGCACGACTACCTTCATCGGAACCGGAGCAATCATGCTCACATTAATTTTGGCAAGCCGAATTTTGGCTGGCGACAATTGGTCAGTGCGCAATGTCGTACCCAAGTCTGCAGTCGCATTAGACATCGTTTCGTAATACTGTTATTGATTAATGGGACAACGCGACGGCGACGGATGGGTCGATTGTGACTGCGGTTATCGCCATTGGGGGCGATTCGGTGCGGCGGGCTTGCTGATTTTGCGGCGCGATACACCTGAGCCACAAGTTTTATTGCAACTGCGCGCCGAATGGACACATGGTGGCGGCACATGGGCGCTACCAGGTGGCGCAAAAGACTCGCATGAAGATTCGGTTACAGCAGCGCTGCGCGAAGCCCATGAAGAGATGGGCATCAACATCGACGCACTGACCGTCAAGCATGTATTTTCAGATAACCACGGCCCATGGAGTTACGACACGGTTATCGCTCACGCGATGAACGACGCGGGTGCTCACATCGCCAACCCAGAATCAACTGCAACTAAGTGGTCGCCGATTGAGCAAGTTGAAAATCTCAACTTGCACCCAGGATTAAAGCAATCGTGGACCGCGCTCAAACCACTGACTATAAACTCACTAGAAATTTAGTTTTTTAAAGCGCCTTGGCGTAAAGTTCGTGCACTTCACCACGCGATGGATAGCGCGGAGTAGTCAAAATTGTCAAATCGCGTAGTGCGTCTTGTGTCAACGAACCGATGTTGTCACTTGTTGCGCCAAGTTCGCTGAGTTTGCGATTGGTGCCAACAGTCGACGAAAGTTTTTCTACGGCGGCAATCGCAGCATCTGGGTCTACTTCGGTACCCAGTGCTTCACCAACATTGGCGTATCGCTCGGCGACTACGTCGCGATTGAAGCGCATTACATGCGGCAACATCGTGGCCAGAGTCTGGCCATGAGCCTGATGCAACTGACCTGAAATTGGATGACCAAGTGCATGCACGAGACCAAGTTGTGGTCCGCTTGAAAATGCACGGCCAGCCAAATGTGATGCAATTTGCATATTTGCTCGCGCTTCGAGGTCGGCACCATTTTTAACTGCGATCGGCAGATATTTTGCGACCAGTCGAATCGCATGCAACGCCAGTGCGTCGCCATATGGGTTTGACTTCACTGAAGTATGAGCCTCGATTGCGTGCGTCAACACATCCATGCCACAAGCAGCGGTGCCCTTTGCTGGCATACCAACTGTCAAAGTCGGATCGAGCAAAATCGTGCGCGGACGAAGCAACGGGTTGATAAATAAAAGTTTGCGATGATGCGCAGGGTCGGACGTGTCGGTGATCAAACCGGCGCCGTTTGTCTCTGACGCCGTGCCAGAAGTTGTCGGAATTGCAATCGTTGGCAAGCCTGGCTTTGAAGCGCTGAATTTAGGTGCCAGTGTCGAAAAATCAATGCGATCGTTGGCGTCTAGTTCTGGGGCGAATGCCAAGCCAACATGGTCGACGCCGTTTGGTGCGGCGAGCGCGATGTATTTGCCGCAGTCCATCACCGAGCCACCACCAATCAATACGACGACAGTGCCGTCAAGGCCAAACTTATTGATCGCCGCCACACCAGCGGTCACATTCAGGTCAGTCGGGTTCGGTGACACCTGATCAAACACCTGCCACTTCATACCTGCAGTTGTCAACGCATCGGTAATCGGCTTTACGACACCGGCACCATTTACACCAGCGTCGGTGATGATAAATGCACGAGTGCCATGTGGCGAAACATATTGTGCGAGCGTTGTTGCAACGTTTGGTCCAGAGATTGTGCTTGACATCGGCTCAAGGCCGAAAGTACTTACTGCGGGATCCATTAGTTGTCTCCTTGTGCTTTTGCCGAATTTGCTCCGAAGCCTAAAGGCTTGCCTTCGTGTCGGGCAAGTTCGGCCCGACCAACGACATGCCAATGCACCTCATCAGGGCCGTCGGCGAGCCTAAGCGTGCGCTGACCCGCATACATTCTTGCAAGTGGTGTCCACTGCGAAATGCCGGTCGCGCCGAAAATCTGCATTGCTTCGTCGATTATTTTGCAGACGCGCTCTGGCACCATTGCTTTAACTGCACTCACCCATACTCGCGCCTCGGCGTTGCCCATAGTGTCCATCGCTCGTGCAGCGCGCAACACCATTAATCGCATCGCTTCAATCTCGATTCGCGCCTTGCCAATCACCTCGGTGTTCTTCCCAAGCCGAGCGAGTGGTTTACCAAATGCTTCACGGCTCAAACCACGACGCACCATCAGTTCGAGCGCACGCTCGGCCGCACCAATTGATCGCATGCAGTGATGAATTCGGCCAGGTCCGAGACGAACCTGTGAAATTTCAAAACCACGACCCTCACCCAACAGCATGTTTGACTTCGGCACTCGTACATCTGTAAATCGCAAATGCATATGACCATGTGGTGCGTCATCTTCACCGAACACGTGCATCGCACCGACTATTTCAACGCCTGGTGTATCCATTGGCACCAATATTTGAGAGTGTCGACTGTGCGGTGGACCGTCTGGGCTCGTCATCAACATGCAAATCAAAATTTTGCATCGCGGGTCACCAGCACCAGAAATATAAAACTTCTCGCCATTGATCAGCCATTCATCGCCATCGAGAACCGCGCGGCACTCTAAATTTTTCGCATCGCTGGACGCGACATCGGGTTCTGTCATCGCATACGCCGAGCGAATCTCGCCGTTCAACAGTGGTTCAAGCCACTTCTTTTTTTGCTCTGGGGTACCGACACGCTCGAGAACTTCCATGTTGCCTGTATCTGGCGCGCTGCAATTCAAACATTCTGACGCAATCGGATTCTTGCCTAGTTCAGCAGCAATATACGCATAGTCAAGATTCGACAAACCTTGACCAGTCTCCGAATTTGGCAAAAAGAAATTCCATAACCCGTTGGCTTTTGCCTTGGCTTTGATCGACTCAAGTAATTCGAGTTGTCCTTTGCCGTATTGCCAACGATCAGGTCGACCTTCGCCAAGTTTGAAATATTCGTCGGTGACCGGGTCAATCTCGTTTTTTATAAACGCAACAACGGCTTCATAAAGCGGCACAGCGCCCGGCGACATCGCCAGGTTCATCGCGTCGTCGGTGGTGATTCCTGAATGCATTTGTGGTGCTGCCATAACCCCACGCTACCCCTGCGACCTGACACGAATTCAAGTCGGGTCTCACAACTTCAATAGAAGGCACAACGAGAACTATCTCTATAGTTGAGTCGATGAAAGATCTTTTCTCTTTAAAAAATCGAGTTGCAATTGTTACAGGTGGGTCACGCGGCATCGGCGCGATGATCGTGCAGGGCTTCTTAGAACACGGTTGCTCACGCGTCTACATCACGGCGCGTAAAGCAGCCCAATGCGACGCCGCAGCCAAAGAACTTTCTCAATTCGGAGAATGCATTTCTATCCCGGGTGACTTGGCGACCCAAGCCGGAGTAATTGCATTTGCCACCGAAATCGCCAAGCGCGAACCTGCGATTGACATTTTGATCAACAATGCCGGCGCTGCCTGGATGGCAGAGTTTGATTCGTTTCCAGAATCTGGCTGGGACAAAACAGTTGATCTGAATATGAAGACACCATTCTTTTTGACCCAGGCGCTTGCGCCGCAGTTGCGAGCAGCCGCCGCAAAAAACAAACATTTGGCAAAAGTCATCAACATCGCATCAATTGACGGCGTCTCAATCAACGAAATGGAAACTTATCCATATGCAGCAAGCAAAGCCGGACTAATTCACATGACAAAACGCATGGCACTGCGCTTGATTCAAGATGACATCGTCGTCACTGCAATTGCGCCAGGTGCATTTGCTTCAGAGATGAACAAAATTGCTCGCGATCACGGTGAAATGGTTGCTTCACAAATACCGGCAAAGCGCATCGGCACCCCAGAAGACATGGCAGGGGCTGCGATCTATCTCGCGTCACGTGCCGGAGATTATGTCGTCGGCTCGACAATCATCGTCGATGGCGGCGTCACTTACGCCCGATAGTTATTTTTTGGCCGGGTCGTAAGTCGACAAGAAGTTGCCAAGTCGGCCGATTGCTTCGGTCAAATCTTTTGCGTAAGGCAAAGTCACGATGCGCAAGTGGTCTGTAGTCGGCCAATTAAACCCAGTGCCTTGAACCACTAGCACATGTTCGGCGCGCAAGAAGTCAAGGACAAATTTTCTGTCATCAGAAATCGGGTAAACATTAGGGTCAAGTTTCGGAAACACATAAAGTGCCCCTTTTGGCTTTACACACGAAACGCCCTTTATATTTTCGAGCGCTGTTATCGCGGCATCGCGTTGCTCAAGCAGGCGACCGCCAGGTAAAACCAAGTCACGAATACTTTGGCGACCACCCAATGCAGTTTGAATCGCATGTTGTGCGGGGACATTCGCACACAACCTCATGTTGGTCAACATCGTGATGCCTTCGATATAACTTGTCGCGTGTTTACGCGGACCAGTCATCAGCATCCAAGCGGCTCGAAAGCCAGCAAGACGATACGCCTTCGATAAACCATTGAACGTGAGCGTAAAAACATCCGGAGCAATTGCGGCAAATGTCGTATGTACGGCGTCGTCGTAAAGAATCTTGTCGTAAATTTCGTCTGCCATCACGATCAGTCCGCGCTCGGCGGCAAGATCACCGATCTCGCGCAAGATTTCAGGGCTATAGACAGCACCAGTCGGATTGTTTGGGTTGATTACGACGATGGCTTTCGTGCGATCGGTGACCTTGGCCCGAATGTCTTCGATCATTGGCATCCAACCGTTTGATTCGTCGCACAAATAATGCACGGGGGTGCCACCCGAAAGACTTGTCGCCGCTGTCCACAATGGATAATCAGGTGCCGGAATCAAAACTTCGTCGCCCTCATCGAGCAATGCATTCAGGGCAATCTGAATCAGTTCGCTTACTCCGTTGCCGAGCCAGACATCGTCAACATCGGTTATGTCAATGCCTCGCGATTGATAATTCTGCACTACCGCAGTTCGCGCCGACAAGATGCCCTGCGAATCTGAATATCCTTGCGATGTCGGCAGATTACGAACCACCTCAACCAAAATTTCTGGCGGAGTTTCAAAACCAAAAGGCTGAGGGTTGCCGATATTTAGTTTGATTATGCGGTGACCTTGCGCTTCGAGTCGCTTTGCTTCGTCAAGCACGGGGCCACGAATGTCATACAAGACATTGGCTAATTTCTGCGACTGCATAATTTCCATGGCTTATCAGGCTACGCCGCTAGTTATAAGTAAATTCCCTCATAAAATTGCAAAGATAGAACCTTCAAAAATATTGCTCTTTTATAAGTTTGCGCCGATTGCCGACCCCGAGGCAATTCGACTCTGGCAGCGCGCATTGTGTGAGCGCTTCAGCCTCAACGGTCGCATCATTATTTCGAAACACGGCATCAATGGCACCGTCGGTGGACTCATGACGAACGTAAAGAAATACGTACGTGCAACAAAAGAGTTCGCGCCGTTCAAAAACATCGACTTCAAGTGGTCAGAGGGTGCGGGCGATGAATTTCCACGCCTAGAGATTCGAGTTCGAGATGAGATCGTGACATTTGGGAAACCCGAAGAAATAGTTGTCGACGAAAATGGCATTGTCGGCGGCGGTGTTCATCTCAAGCCGGTCGAAGTTGACAGTCTCGTCGCCGAACGTGGAGACGAAGTTGTTTTCTTTGATGGCCGCAGCGCATACGAGGCTCGCATTGGCAAATTTAAAAATGCTGTCGTCGCTGATGTGGCAACAACCCCTGACTTTGTTGGCGAACTTGAAAGCGGAAAATATGATCATCTCAAAGAAAAACCGATCGTCACATACTGCACGGGTGGTATTCGATGCGAGGTTCTGTCACTACTGATGAAGAACCGAGGCTTCAAAGAGGTCTATCAAATCGACGGTGGCATCGTGCGCTACGGCGAAGAGTTCGGCGATGACTCACTGTGGGAAGGCTCTCTTTACGTATTCGACAAGAGATTGAAAGTTGATTTCAGTGACCACACCAAAGTGCTTGGTAAGTGCGATTACTGCACATCAAGCACAAATCAGTTTTTTGACTGCGCAAATTTAGGGTGCCGTTGTCTATTTTTGCTCTGCCAAGACTGTGCAGATAAGTCGGCGCAGATTCTTTGCCCGAAGTGTCGGGCAAAGAACCAAACAGCCACTTAACTGGCGAGAAAGAGTTTCTTCCAGCCTTCGTGATCTTTGGCGAGCCCAGCACGAATCGCATCAACCACTTCGCTGCGCAAACGAAGCTTGCTTGCTGCGTGTGCAGCGGCATTGAGTGCCGAAAATGACTTTGCGATTTCAAGTGCGGCGGGCAAGAGTTCTGCTTCGGTCGCCACGACGCGGTCAACTAATCCATTTTCAACACCATTTGTCGGCGTAAAAGTCTCGGCTAGAAGAACTGCACGCGAAAGTGCCGCGGGCGTCAAGCGCTGGCGCAATATTTCGATTGTCGACCACGGCATCGTCATGCCGATAGCCACTTCATTCGCCGAATATTTGAAGTTGCCAGCAACACCAATTCGATAATCGCCACATTGCAACAAAAAAACACCCATTGCGATCGCATGCCCACCACAGGCAATCACCACCGGAGTTTCAAAACTGAGCAGTCGCATTGCGATTTTGATGCCGCCGTCGAGCATGTCGACTGCTGATTGACCACCTGCCGCAAGCGTCTTGAGATCGAAACCCGCCGACAAAATGCCCGAGCGGCCAGTTATCACCAACGGCAATTTGGCTTGTTGAGCCTGGT
>Ga0214919_10006384_pt1 | contig 16236 bp, 20 predicted proteins | sample LL1503_MetaG_FD_177994 | JGI IMG/M metagenome (GOLD analysis project Ga0214919, IMG submission 177994) | Freshwater microbial communities from Lake Lanier, Atlanta, Georgia, United States - LL-1503 | ecosystem: Environmental > Aquatic > Freshwater > Lake | place: USA: Georgia | collected... | reverse complement strand
CCAGGAAAATTGAAATTGTTAACCCAAATTTGCCCCAATTGCCGAAGTGAGATGGCGCAAGGCTGCGCGGCCTGGCATTTCCAATGTGCTGACTGCAGCTATGAAAAGTCGACCTTGCCGTCAGCTATCAATAGCAATGCTGAGCATATATTGATTGATGAATATTCGCGCAAATCTGGCTTGCGGGACTTACGGATTTCGAATTTTCAAAAAATTATTAAAAATCTCCGAACTTTGCGTCCCCAGGGAGGCCGCTTGCTCGAGGTTGGCTGCGCCCATGGGTGGTTTCTTGATTTGGCTTCAAAATCTTTCCAGGTTCTGGGCTTGGAGCCTGACAGGGATATCTATCAGTCATCTCGCTACGATCAAAATAATGTGCGGATGGGGTATTTCCCCGAAGCGCTCGCCGCCAGCGAGATATTTGATGTCATTGTTTTTAATGACGTGATTGAGCATATTCCCGATATCCAAAAGACCATTATCGATTGCAGGATGCACTTAAACCAAGGCGGATTGCTCGCTTTGAATCTGCCCAGTAGCCAAGGTATTTTTTACCGAATATCCAAAGGGCTGGTGAAACTGGGTTTTCCGGGGTCATTTAGTCGCATGTGGCAAGTGGGTTTGCCGTCGCCCCATGTGCATTATTTGAATTATGAGACCACCGCATCCCTGCTTGAGCGCAATGGATTCACGGTGAAATTTCACCGAAGCCTCCCCACGCTCAGCCTGAGTGGTTTGTGGGGCCGCCTGACCTATACAGGCGAAAACCATCCGGTTATTTCGGCGGCAATGTTTGTGGCCATCGTGGTCGGCTACCCGGCACTGCGCCTGCTGCCGGCCGACATAATTTATGTCGTCGCCGAGCGGAAGTAATTCAGACTTAGCCCAGCGTGGGCACTGATTGGCAGTGCTGGCGAATCAAAACGGACAAGCTTTGCACGGCCTGGTCGAGGTGGCCGGCCTGGTTTTTCAGGTTGTCTACCATCGCGGCGCGCATACCCGTGTTACCTGCGCCAGCAGAGTTGCTTTGGTTCTGGCTCGTGCCCATGTTTGCGTTAAAGACTTGCATTGCCGTAGTCCATTCTGAAAATTTGCGCCAAAAAGCGCGATCCAACTGGGATGGATACCCTGTCTTTTTACCGACAGGGTTGCCGCCTACAGTGATAGTTGCAATATTCGTGCCAAGAAAATCCGGCAACCCTTTGCCGCAACTGAAGCAGGTACTGACACTTTCCAATGCAGATTAATGACGGCAATGCAGCGCCGCAAATGCATGGCGCCGCCGCAGAAAGTGTGCTGGGCAATCGTGTCGAGTTCGAGGGCTTGGTGGGCTTGGTGGCCCCCAACTGGGCGCTAGCCGGGTGAGACTACGGGACTTCCCTGGTCCCGCCGTCAGGAATCGAACCTGAATTTCACGCTTAGGAGGCATGCGCACTATCCATTGTGCTACGGCGAGGGGTGCGGCATTTTAGGTGCGGTACTTCTGCGTACCTGGGTGGCTTAAAGCCTACTTGGTTAGCATCCGCATCGCATCTTCCAGCCCTTTGAGGGTGAGCGGGTACATGCGTTGCTGCATCAGCTGTTGCACCACGCTGATGCTTTGGCGGTACTGCCAGACGCCTTGGGGTTCGGGGTTGATCCAGGCGAACTTGGGGAAGGCGCTGGTCAGGCGCTGCAACCATTCGGCGCCAGCTTCCTCGTTGTTGTATTCCACGCTGCCGCCGGGCTGCAATATCTCGTAAGGGCTCATGGTAGCGTCGCCCACGAAGATGAGTTTGTAGTCTTTGTTGTATTTACGGATGATGTCCCAGGTGGCAAATTTTTCAGCAAAGCGGCGCCGGTTGTTTTTCCACATAAAGTCGTAAACGCAGTTGTGGAAGTAATAAAACTCCAGGTGCTTGAACTCGGTTTTGGTGGCGCTAAATAGCTCTTCCACGCGGGCAATATGGTCGTCCATAGTGCCGCCCACGTCCATGAGCAGCAGCACTTTGACATTGTTGTGCCGCTCCGGGCGCATCTTGATGTCCAGGTAGCCCGCGTTGGCCGCTGTTTTGCTAATGGTTTCGTCCAGGTCCAGCTCGTCCTCGTGGCCTTCGCGGGCGAATTTGCGCAGGCGGCGCAGCGCTACTTTGATATTGCGGGTGCCCAGCTCTGTCGTATCGTCATAGTCTTTGTAGGCGCGTTGGTCCCAGACCTTCACCGCGCTGCGGTTGCGCCCTTTGTCTTGGCCGATGCGAATGCCTTGCGGGTTCTGCCCATACGCGCCAAAGGGCGAGGTGCCGCCGGTGCCAATCCATTTGCTGCCGCCTTCATGGCGTTCTTTCTGCTCTTCAAAACGCTTGCGTAGCGTTTCCATCAGCTCGTCCCAGCCCATCTTTTCAATTTTTGCCAGCTCTTCCGGGCTGAGCTGCAATTCCAGGTTTTTGCGCAGCCACTCCAGCGGAATTTCTTTGGTGAAGTCGGCGATTTGTTCCACGCCTTTGAAATACGCTGCAAACGCGCGGTCAAACTTGTCGTAATGCTTTTCGTCTTTGACGAGTGTGGTGCGGCTCAGGAAATAAAAGTCGTCAATCGCGTAGCCGGACACCTCTTCGCCGCTGGCGGGTTCGGGCACGTTGGGGCCGACCACGCCTTTTTGCAGCGCTTCCATCAGCGTCAGGTATTCCTTGACCGATACCGGCAGCTTGGCCGAACGCAGGGTGTAAAAAAAGTCAATTAGCATGGGCTACCTCAACGGGGCTTGTGCAGCGAATAGAGCAGTTGCGCCTTGACCTCAGGCCACTCGCCCGAGCGCAGGCTGTACATCACGGTGTCGCGGATCGTGCCGTCGCGGCGCAGCGCGTGGCCGCGGATGACGCCATCTTTGCGCGCACCCAGGCGTTCGATGGCCACTTGGGATGCAAAGTTGAAATTGTCGGTACGCCAGCCCACCACATGGCAGCCCAGGGTTTCAAAAGCATGGGTCATCATTAGCAGTTTGCAAGCGGTGTTGACGTGGCTGCGCTGCGCGCTTTTGGCGTACCAGGTGTAGCCGATCTCGAGCCGCTTTACGGCTGGCAGGACATCGTGGTAACTGCTGCAGCCAATTACTTTGCCGCCTGCTTGGTCCAGCACCGTAAAGGCAAAGCGATTGCCTGCCGCGCGCATGGCCAGCGCGTCTTCAATGTATTGGCGGGTGTTTTCCGGTTCGGGCACCGAAGTGACGCGCAAATTCCACAGCGCGCCATCGGCGGCGGCGGAGCGCAAGCCTGACTCGTGCTCCAGCGCCAGGGGGGTAATCGCCACGCCATAGCCGCGCAGGTCTACAGGTTCAACAAAAGCCATGGGTTTAACTATCCTTGTCTTGTCTCTGACGGCCTTGCTGCCAGCGCCGCGCCAATTGCAAGCCCAGGCCGCCGCCCAGGCCGACCAGCACAATGCCGCCCATGCTGGAGTTGTCGTAACCCCTTGCAAATACGTCCATGCCGACGAGTTTGCCCAGTCCATAGCCGCTCAGGCAGCCGATGACAAAGCCGATGGCGTCGGAAAAGCCGACGGCCAGGAAATCTACGCGGCTTTTGCGGGCCATATCAGCGGTTATTGCGTTGCATAAACATCAGTTTTTCGAACAAGGTGACGTCCTGCTCGTTTTTCAGCAGCGCGCCCACCAGCGGCGGGACGGCCATCTTGTCGTCCTTGGACTGCAACGCCGACAGCGGAATGTCCTCGGCCAGCAGCAGCTTGAGCCAGTCCAGCAGCTCGCTGGTGGAGGGCTTTTTCTTCAGGCCGGGCAGGTTGCGTACTTCGTAAAAGGTTTTCATGGCCGCGCTGAGCAGCTCTTTTTTCAGGCCGGGGAAGTGCACATCCACAATGCTTTGCATGGTCGTTGGGTCCGGGAATTTGATGTAGTGGAAAAAGCAGCGGCGCAAAAATGCGTCGGGCAGCTCTTTTTCGTTGTTGGAGGTAATGAACACCAGCGGGCGGTGTTTGGCGCGAATAAGTTCGCGCGTCTCGTAGCAGTAAAACTCCATGCGGTCGATTTCGCGCAGCAAGTCATTGGGGAACTCAATGTCCGCTTTATCGATCTCGTCAATCAGCAGGGCCACCGGTGTTTCCGAGGTAAAGGCCTGCCACAGCACGCCTTTAATGATGTAGTTGTGGATGTTCTTGACCCGCTCGCCACCGTCAATGTCCGACAGCTGCGAGTCGCGCAAGCGGCTCACGGCGTCGTATTCATACAGGCCTTGCTGCGCTTTGGTGGTCGATTTGATGTGCCATTGCAGCAGCGGCAGATTCAGCGCGGTGGCTACCTCCTCGGCCAGCATAGTTTTGCCGGTGCCGGGCTCGCCTTTGACCAGCAGGGGACGCTGCAAAGTGGACGCCGCATTGACGGAAAGCATCAGATCTTGGGTGGCGATGTAGTTTTGGGATCCGGTAAATTTCATGGTCTCATTCATTTCAAATGCGCCGTGCAAGGCCGCTGGGCCCGATTGACGCTATGCCTGGAGCTAACAGGGCGCCAAGCGCGATGGCCGGGGTACGGGAGGAGGGTCGATATAATTCGCGAATTGATTTATACCAATTTCCACCCGATTGTCCGCGCAAAATGAACCAATTGCTTCGCTCCTTCCTTGCTCTTGTTGTCGCTTCTGTGACCATTGCCCCCGCTTTTGCCCAGGACATCAAAGGAGATGCGAAGGCCGGCGAGAAGAAAAATGCAACCTGCCTAGGCTGCCACGCGATCATTGGCTACCAAGCCAGCTTCCCCGAGGTGTACAAGGTGCCAAAAATTGCCGGCCAAGGCGAAAAGTACATTGTTTCTTCCCTCAACGCCTACAAAAAGGGCGAGCGCAAGCACCCCTCCATGCGCGGCGTTGCCGGCTCCATGTCGGACCAAGACATGGCTGACGTCGCCGCCTACTTCAGCGCATTGGGTGTGGACGCCAACGCCAAGCCCCTGGAAAAAGTCAGTGGCGGTAGCGCCAAAGGCCAAGAGCTGGTGACCAAAGGTGCCTGCGCCTCCTGCCACGGTGAGAGCCTGAGCAAGCCCATCGACCCCAGCTACCCCCTGATTGCCGGTCAGTACAGCGACTATTTGTATGTCGCCCTGAAGTCCTACAAAGCCGAGGCCAACCCGCAGGTTGGCCGTGGAAATGCCATCATGGGCGGCGTAGCCAAGCAGTTTTCTAACGCTGAGCTCAAAGAAATAGCCAATTACGTGGCGAGCATGCCCGGCGTTCTCAAGACCGTTCCGCAAAACCGCTTTCGTTAATTGGGTCGCTAAGACGTAAAAAAACCGCCCGAGGGCGGTTTTTTTATGCCTGCCGCGAATCAGTCGCGCGTGGCGTGGCGCTGCACGCAGGCGATGTAGGCGTTGCCGTCCGGCGGGCGCCCGGCGCGCTGGCTCTCCCAAAGCATGCGCCCCAGGCACTCCATGGCCGCGTGGTGCGCGGTGTGCAAGGACTGGTTTTTGTGCGCCAACAGTTCAATAGCCTGGCGGATGCCGCGCGGCTGGTCGATGCTGCTTTGCTCGCTGATGGACAAATGCATGGACAAGTGCAAAAACGGATTAGTCTGACCGGTATCGCTGGGGTAAATCCGGCCGATGGCGGCCGCCTCGTCCTGCAAATCGCCGTGGTACTCGGGGTGCTCGGCGATCCACTGGCCGGCCAGGGTTTCCATGGTGTCCATGGGCTGGCCATCGCGGGATTTGGCGTACACCGAGCAGAAAAAACGGCGTACATCCTCTTGGGACGGGTTGAACATCGGGCAAGGTTACCATGGCCTTTTTCGTCGCTGTGGCCGCTCTGGCCTGCACCATGAACGCTTCGTTGCCCCTGATCACCGACCCTTTTTTCTACTTGGTGGCCGTGCCCGCCGTGCTGCTTTTGGGGGTGAGCAAGAGCGGATTTGGTGCCGGTTTTGGCTCCTTGGCGGTGCCCATGATGGCCATGGCCGTCAGTGTGGGCGAGGCGGCCGCGATCTTGATGCCCCTGCTGTTCGTGATGGACGTGCTGGGCATGGCGGCGTTTCGCAAGGATTTTGACCCGGTGCTGCTGCGCCGTATTCTGCCGTTTGGGATTGCTGGTATCGGGCTGGGGGCGCTGATGTTTCGGCTGGTGCCGGCCCCGGTGGTTTCGGCCACTGTAGGCGCGCTCACCCTGGTCTTTCTGGCCCAGAGGCTGCGGCCCGCCAAAGCCACCGACGCGCCGCCGCCCCATTGGCTGGGACGCATTTTGGCCACGGCCTCGGGCTTTACCAGCTTTGTGGCGCACGCGGGCGGGCCGCCGATCAATGCCTATTTCATCGGTTTAAAGCTCGCACCGCTGCGGTTTACCGCGACCATGTCGTTTTTCTTTTTTGCGCTGAACCTGTGCAAGTGGCTACCCTATGGCTACCTGGGCTTGCTGGACTTGCGCAATATGTCTACTGCCCTGGTGCTGCTACCGCTGGCTCCGGTCGGCGTGTGGCTGGGCGTGCGCCTGGCCCGGCGCGTGAGCCCGCAGCTGTTTTACCGCCTGGTCTATGTGGGTATGCTGCTGACAGGGCTCAAACTGCTGTGGGACGGCCTAGCCTGAAATTTTCTGGCCGGCGCAGGCCCGCGCGCCTCGGCGCAATCCGATAATGGGTCTTCCAAAGCTCCCTCCTATCTTTTAGTCAGAGGAAACCGCATATGACACGCTTTGCCATCGCCAACCCCAAAGGCGGGGTCGGGAAATCCACCTTGTCCACCCACGTGGCCGCCTATTTCGCCAACCAGGGCCACAGCGTGATGCTGGGCGACGCCGATGTGCAGCAGTCCTCGCGCCTGTGGCTGTCGCTGCGCCCGCCCGGCGCTGCGGCCATCGCGCATTGGGAGGTCGATCCGCAGGAATTTAGCAAGCCGCCCAAGGGCGCCGACCATTACGTGCTGGACACCCCAGCGGGCCTGTCTGGGCGTCAGCTCAAAGACGTGATGAAGTGGGCAGACAAAATTTTGGTGCCCCTGCAGGCGAGCATTTTTGACATCTATGCCACCCGTAGCTTTTTGGACGAGCTGGCCCAAAGCCGCCACGCCGAGAGCGTGCAAGTGGGCATCGTCGGCATGCGCGTGGACGAACGCACGTTGGCCGCCGACCAACTGAGCGCCTTTGTCCAGTCTTTGGATTTGCCCACGGTCGGCATTTTGCGCGACACCCAAAACTACGTCCAGGTGGCTGCCAATGGCCTGACCGTATTCGATGTGCACACCGCGCGCATGGAGCGCGACTTGGAGCAGTGGAAATCGATTGCCAAATGGCTCAAGCACTAAACCCCAATTCCCGCGAGACAAACTCATGAAAAATTTCGAAACTTTGCAAGAGCTTGCCGCCCTGGCCGGCCAAGCCGTGTCCACCAGCGACTGGGTGGTCGTCACGCAAGAGCACATCAACCAATTTGCCCAGGCCACGGGCGACCACCAGTGGATCCATGTGGACGTCGAGCGCGCCAAAGCCGGGCCGTTTGGCGCGCCGATTGCGCATGGGTTTTTGACTTTGTCGCTTATCCCCACGTTTTTTGCCTCGGCCGTGCATATTGCCCAAGTGCGCATGGGCGTTAATTACGGGCTCAACCGGGTGCGTTTCATGGGCCCGGTGCCCGTCAATAGCCGCCTGCGCGCCAGCATCAAGCTACTCAAAGCCGAGCCGATCGACAACGACGGCATGCAGTTCACCTGGGAGGTCACCACCGAGCGCGAGGGCGTGGCCAAGCCGGTGTGTATTGCCGAGTCGATCTCGCGCCTGTACCCCTAAGTCTGCACAAACCCGAGCTGGCGCCAGGCCTCAAACACCGTTACCGCCACGGCATTGGACAGGTTCAGGCTGCGCTGGCCGTCGCGCATGGGAAGCTTCAGGCATTGCGCTGGCGCAAACTGCGCTCGAATGGCCGGCGGCAGGCCCTGGGTTTCCGAGCCGAAAACCAGGCAATCGCCCGGCCTAAAGCGCACCGCATAGGGACTTTGCGTGCCGCGCGTAGTCAGTGCAAACATGCGTTCGGGCGTCACCGGTACGCTTGACAAAAAGTCGGCCCACTGGGCGTGCAGTTGCACGCTGGCGTACTCGTGGTAGTCCAGGCCAGCACGGCGCATGTGTTTATCGTCCATGGAAAAACCCAGCGGTGCGATCAGGTGCAAAGTGCAGCCGGTGTTGGCCGCCAGGCGGATTACATTGCCGGTGTTGGGCGGAATTTCGGGGTGGACCAGAACGATGTGCAGCATCCCCTGATTGTCGCGTGGCATCGGGTAAGCAGGCCTAGCCCCCTTCCTCGGCCCGGGCAAATACCAGCGCGGTGATGTGACGCACCCCGGCCTGGCGCAGGGGCGCTGCCGCAGCGCGCAGCGAGGCGCCGCTGGTCATGACATCGTCTACCAACACCACGTTTTTGTCCTGCAACTGGGCCTGGCACAGTGGATCGATAGCAAAAGCCTGCGCCACATTGGACAGGCGCTCGCGCCGGGGCAGGCCGCTTTGGGCCGGTGTATCGCGCAGGCGCAGCAGCCAGTGCGCCTGCGCTTTGTGCGGCGCCAAGGCCTTGGCCAGCAACCAAGCCTGGTTGTAGCCGCGACCTTGCATGCGCTCTCGTGACAGGGGCATGGGCAGCACGCAATCGGCCGCATCAATGGCAGGCTCCACCCACGGCGCGCTGCGCATGAGCAAGGCCAAACTGCGCGCCCAGGCCGGGTTTTCGTGGAATTTGAAGTCCTGCACCACGTTCGCCCACGGGTAGCCGTAGCTCACGGCTGCCAGCGCCGCATCCCAAGGCCCAGGACTTTGGCGACAGGCATGGCACACCCCGCCGCCCGGCGTGGACAAAGCGCAGCGCGGGCAGCGCGGCAGGGGTTGGGCAAACAAGGCGACGCAGGCCTCGCACACCGGCGCGCTGGGCCAGGCGTGGCAGACCGCACATTGACTCGGCAGGCGCTGCACCAGCGCGCGCAGCAAGGGCGCAAACATGCTGCCAATATACTTGCCCGCCGCGTTTGGCTCGAGGCTTTTCTGCTTTCGCACCACGCTTTTCCCCCTTTATGAACACCCAACGCCCGCCCACCATCGACCCTCTGGCTGCCGACCGATGGGCCGCCCTGGCCGCCAAAGACGCGGCGCTAGGCAATGCCCCGGCCTCGCCCTGGCTGCACGAGGAAGTGGCTCGGCGCATGGAGGAGCGCTTGCAATGGATTGTCAAAACGCCGCGCCATTGGCTGCACTGGCAGGCGCTGCGCGGCGGTTTGCAGGGCCACCAGTTGCTGCGCAAGCGCTACCCGCAAGCGCTGTGCTACCTGCTCCAAGACCCGCCTGCCACTGAACCGGCGCTGCGCCAGGCGCTTGCGCAGCCCTGGTGGTCGCCCGCCCGCTGGAAGAACCCGCCGCGTCTGTACGCCCCGCCCGAGCCGGTCGATTTGGTCTGGGCCAATATGGCCTTGCACATGGCGGCCGATCCGCAGGTTTTGATCAATCGTTGGTATGAATTGCTACAAACTGATGGATTTTTGATGTTTTCTTGCTTGGGACCAGATACTTTGGCGGAAATTCGCGCCCTGTACACCCGAGAGGGCTGGGGCGCGCCGGCCCACGAGTTCACCGATATGCACGACTGGGGCGACATGCTGGTGCAGGCCGGCTTTGCCGAGCCGGTCATGGACATGGAGCGCATAACGCTCAACTTTTCCTCCCCAGAGACACTGTTGGCTGAGCTGCGTACGCTGGGCCGCAATTTGCACCCCCAGCGATTTGCCGGCTTGCGGGGACGCGCCTGGCGCTGCGCGCTGGGCGAGACGCTGGCCCGTACCCAGGCCGACCCGAGCAGCCCAGGGCGCCTGCGTTTGCGCTTTGAAATCATCTACGGCCATGCCTTTAAACCGCCGCCGCGCATCGCGCTGCAAGCGCAGACTACTATTTCGCTGGCCCAGATGCGAGGGAGCTTGCGTCAGCGCAGCCCGCCCTGAGCGCCCGCTAAGTGGTACAAGGCACTACGCTGCGGAGGGCTTGCACGCAGGCCCGCTGGGGTTGATCGGCTACAATCAACTGCTTTAATTGTTCTGATTTCTACCCCCGTACAGGCCCGAAATGGGGCGCCGTTCGAAGCATCTTAAGTCGCGTGAATCCCAATCAACTCAACCCCTCAGGCGTTCAAGAGCCCCGTTTGGAGTGGGTTTTGCGCCGCACGAGCCCGGTCACGCCGGCGCAAATGCTGGTCTTGTTTGGGTGCTTGAGCCTTGTTTCGCTTTGTGTAGGCTTGTTTTTTTGGCTGCAGGGTGCGCTATTGGTGTTGCCGTTTGCGGTTTTGGAGACCCTGGTGGTTGGCCTGTGTTTCCTGGTATTTGCCAAACATGTGTTGGACCAAGAGCGCATAGTGGTTGACGGAATGCAGGTCGTGATCGAGCACGAACAGGGTGGAATTCGCGAGCGTGCGCAGTTCCATCGGGAATGGGTCAGGATCGAACCCCTGGGTGGCGAGCGCTCCTTGATTGCAGTATCTGGTCAGGGGCAGACAATTCAGGTGGGCCGCTATGTGCGCCCGGAAGCCCGCGAGGCACTGGCCCGGGCATTGCGCAAAGCGGTGCAACGGGCCTGAAAAGGTTGATTGCGACGTTACAAGTTATTTTGCAAACTTTGAGGCATAAAAAGTGAAAACGATGAAGAGCATTTGGAACAAATTGGCTTCACTGTTGGCGACAGCAGGTTTGTGGCTGGGTGTCGGCGCTTTGAGCTGGGCGCAAACGGTCCGCGACCTTCCTGGCGGTCCGTCGGTGCTGCAGCTGAACCTCCCGCCCGCCGTTACCGCTATCGCGCGCGAGCAGCAATGGCTGCATTGGTACATGCTGATCATCTGCGTAGTGATTTTTGTGGCCGTTTTCGCTGTGATGTTTTATTCCATTTGGAAACATCGCAAATCCAAAGGACACCAGCCCGCCAGCTTCCACGATTCGGTCACTGTGGAGATTATCTGGACGGTGATTCCCTTCATCATCGTGATTTTGATGGCGCTGCCTGCCACCAAAGTGGTCGTCGCGATGAAGGACACCAGCAACGCCGACCTGACGATTAAAGCCACGGGCATGCAGTGGAAATGGGGCTATGACTACCTCAAAGGTGAAGGTGAAGGCATTGGCTTTCTCTCCACCTTGGATGCCGACCAGCGCGAAATGTCCAATAACGGCGGCCCCAAAAAGGGCCAGGCCGTGGATGATTACCTGTTCAAAGTCGACAACCCGCTGGTGGTGCCTGTGGACAAAAAAGTCCGCATCATTACGACCGCCAATGATGTGATTCACGCTTTCGCCGTGCCCGCTTTCGGAATCAAGCAAGACGCGATACCTGGTTTTGTGCGCGATACCTGGTTCCGCGCCGAAAAAGTGGGCGACTACCACGGCCAGTGCCAGGAACTTTGCGGCAAAGAGCATGCGTACATGCCTATCCACGTGAAAGTGCTCTCTGCCGAGGATTACAGCCAGTGGGTCCAAGCGCAGAAGAAGAAAATGGCAGCACTGGCCGATGACCCTTCCAAAGTGTGGACTTTGGCGGACATTACCCAGCGTGGCGAAAAGGTTTATGCCCAAAATTGCGTGGCCTGTCACCAGGCCAACGGCAAAGGCAATGGCGCAATCAAGCCCTTGGACGGCGCTGCGGTGGTGCTCGATGCCGACAAGACCAAGCAAATCAAGGTCTTGCTCAATGGTCAAAATAACGGTGCGATGCCTGCTTGGAAAGCGCTGAGCGATACCGATATTGCCGCCGTGATTAGCTACACGAAAAACCACTGGTCCAATAAGACAGAGCAATTGGTGCAACCGGCTGATGTGGCTGCCCTGCGCAAATAGGCGCGGCTCCGATAGATCAAATATTGAAGTATTTAGAAGGAAGTACGTATGAGCGCAGTTTTAGACCACCATGATCACGCCCATGACGATCACCACGCGCACGCGCCCACGGGTTGGCGTCGTTGGGTCTACGCGACCAACCACAAGGACATCGGCACCTTGTATTTGTTGTTCAGCTTCACGATGTTCATCATCGGAGGCATTTTGGCGCTCCTGATCCGCGCGGAGTTGTTCCAGCCCGGCCTACAGGTGGTCAATCCCGAGTTGTTCAATTCGCTGACCACCATGCACGGCCTGATCATGGTTTTTGGCGCCATCATGCCCGGCTTTGTAGGTTTTGCTAACTGGATGATTCCGCTGCAAATCGGGGCGGCTGACATGGCTTTTGCTCGGATGAATAATTTCAGCTTCTGGCTGCTGATTCCTGCCGGCGCGATGCTGGCGGGTTCCTTTTTCATGCCCGGCGGCGCGCCTGCCGCCGGATGGACGCTGTATGCGCCGCTGACCCTGCAGCAAGGCCCCAGCATGGACGCAGGTATTTTCGCGTTGCATATTTTGGGCGCTTCGTCGATCATGGGCTCTATCAACATTATCGTGACCATCCTCAATATGCGCGCGCCGGGCATGACGCTCATGAAAATGCCGATGTTTGCCTGGACCTGGCTCATCACCGCCTATTTGCTGATCGCCGTGATGCCGGTGTTGGCAGGCGCTATCACCATGACGCTGACCGATCGCCACTTTGGTACCAGCTTCTTTAACCCCGCTGGTGGCGGTGATCCGGTGCTGTACCAGCATATTTTCTGGTTCTTTGGGCACCCCGAGGTCTACATCATGATCTTGCCGGCTTTTGGCATCATTAGCCAAATCGTACCGGCGTTTGCACGTAAGCGCCTATTTGGCTACACCTCGATGGTGTACGCAACCTCGTCGATCGCGATTTTGTCTTTCATCGTGTGGGCGCACCACATGTTCACCACCGGCATGCCGGTCACTGGCCAGCTGTTCTTCATGTACGCCACCATGCTGATTGCGGTTCCGACCGCGGTAAAGGTGTTCAATTGGATTGCGACCATGTGGCAAGGCTCCATGACATTTGAGACACCGATGCTATTTGCGGTCGGCTTTATCTTTGTGTTCACCATGGGCGGATTTACCGGTCTGATACTGGCGATGGCGCCTATCGACATCCAGTTGCAAGACACCTACTACGTCGTGGCCCACTTCCACTATGTGCTGGTGGCCGGCTCCTTGTACGCTATGTTTGCCGGTTACTACTACTGGTCGCCCAAGTGGACGGGCGTGATGTACAACGAAACGCGCGGCAAGATCCACTTCTGGTGGTCGCTGATTGCGTTTAACGTGACCTTCTTCCCCATGCATTTCTTGGGACTGGCGGGTATGCCGCGTCGCTATGCCGACTACCCCATGCAGTTTGCGGACTTCAATGTCGTGGCCAGCGTCGGTGGTTTCGCCTTTGGTTTGGCCCAGGTGTATTTCTTCTTCTTCATCGTCTTGCCCACTATGCTGGGCCATGGAGAAAAAGCCTCCCAGCGGCCATGGGAAGCAGCAGAAGGCTTGGAGTGGGAAGTTCCCTCGCCAGCGCCTTTCCATACCTTTGAGACACCGCCCAAGTTGAATGCGGCGGCCAACAAAGTGGTTGCCTAAGCTCTTATGACACCCGAACAAAAGAAGTCCAACCTTCGCCTGGGCTTGAGTCTGGCGTCGGTGGCGGTGGTGTTTTTCGTGGGTTTTATGATCAAAATGGTCTTGCTCGGTCACTGAGATTGCGATGAACCAGAGTCGCCCCAACGCGCAGATGTTTGGCAAATTGGTTTTTGTTGCCGCTGCCATGTTTGCCTTTGGCTATGCCTTGGTGCCGATCTACAAGACTATTTGTGAGATGACGGGTGTCAATATTCTGGCTCTTGGTGAGCAGGCGGTTCCTGGCGAGCGCGCCAACGTGGCTGCGAACACCCAGGTAGATTTGTCGCGCACGGTGACTGTGGAGTTTGACGCCAATACTGCGGGTCCATGGCATTTCAAGCCCGAACAGCGCTCGGTACAAGTGCACCCAGGTGAGCTCACCACGGTGATGTACGAGTTTCAAAACACCCAAAATCGACGTATGTCTGCCCAGGCCTTCCCTAGCTATGCGCCCCAGCAAGCGTCTGCACATTTCAACAAGTTGGAATGTTTTTGTTTTAACCAATACACCTTGGGACCGGGCGAGAAAAAGTCCTGGCCGGTAGTGTTTGTGATCGACTCCAAGTTGTCCAAGGACGTCAAGACGATCACTTTGTCCTACACTTTTTTTGAAGTCGGCGGTCAAACCCCGCCTGCGCCAGTGGCGACTAACGCCATGCCCAAGGTGGGTACATGAGCGCTGCACCAGAGCAAGCTGTGCCGACGCCACGCCCGTCATTGGCAGCCAGTCTCAAAGCAGTGGCGTGGTCGTTCATAGGAATTCGTAGCCGTGCTGGCGTTCAGGAAGACGCGGCAAAAATCAATCCACTGCACGTGCTGTTGGCAGGTGTTTTGGGCGTTGTGGTACTGGTGGCGAGTCTTATGGGATTGGCCGCCTGGGTTGTAGGCAAGTGAGCGCGCAGCTTTGCGCGGCCATCTTGGACTGGTATTTGGAAAACTGGAGCTGAAATGAGTAGCACTGCACACGGCACAAAACCGTATTATTTTGTTCCCCACGCTTCGCGTCACCCGGCGATGGCCTCTTTGGCCTTGTTCTTTGTGATTTTGGGCGCGGGGCAATGGATTAACGGCGTTCAATGGGGCATGTATTCCCTGGCATTTGGAATGCTGTTTTTGTTTTACGTCCTGTTCCAGTGGTTCGGCGATGCCATCAGTGAGAGTGAAAGCGGGCAGTACAGCCGCAAGATCGACCTGTCTTTCCGCTGGAGTATGAGCTGGTTCATTTTTTCGGAAGTCATGTTCTTTGGTGCATTTTTCAGCGCCCTGTGGTGGGCGCGTTCGCACTCGGTGCCAGCACTAGGTAGCTTGGACAATGCGCTGCTGTGGCCTGACTTCAAGGCCGTCTGGCCCACGTTGGCAGCCGGTGCGACGGCGTCGCCCGCAGGCATCATTGAGCCCTTTACCACCATGGGCCCATTTTGGTTGCCCACCATCAACACGGCGCTGTTGTTGAGTTCGGGCCTGACACTGACGATTGCCCACCATGCTTTGGTGGACAACAACCGCAGCAAAACCATCAACTTTATGTGGCTGACGGTGCTTCTGGGCATTGCCTTTTTGATCGTTCAGGGCTATGAGTACTACCATGCCTACACCGACTACAACCTCAAGCTGACCTCTGGCATTTACGGCTCGACCTTCTTTATGCTGACGGGCTTTCATGGATTTCACGTTTTTGTTGGCATGCTGATGCTTTTGTTCATCACTTTGCGTTTGCAAAAAGGGCATTTCAAACCCGATAGCCACTTTGGCTTTGAGGGCGCTGCCTGGTACTGGCATTTCGTTGACGTGGTATGGCTCGGTCTGTACTTCCTGGTGTACTGGATGTAATGGCCGAGTGCGCATAGAAAAAAAGGCACCGAAGGGTGCCTTTTTCATTGCCTTAAGTCCTGGTTTTTCGCTTCAAGCGCCCGGGGGAATGCCGGTTGGCTGAATCCAGCCCGCTTTCCATGACAATAGGAGGCAGGCGAATAAAAAAATGGATATTCCAACCCGTGCACCCAGCGCCCGCGCCATCCGCCGCGATGGAGTAGGGCCGCCTTCGCCGCCACGGAGCATGAAAAACAGGGCCGCTGCCAAGCAGGCCAAAATGAACAGAAAACCAAGACTTACCAAATAGCTCATGCCAAGGATTATCTTGTGAATACTGGCCGAAAACGCCTGCTTAGCACTTTTGCGGCCCTATTTTTTGCGGCCTTGGGCTTGGTATTGGGCAATTGGCAGCTCAATCGGGCTGCCCAGAAAGAAGCTTTGCAAACTGCCATGCGGGTGCAATCAGACAAAGCGCCTATTGGAAATGCACAAGTGCGTGCATGGGTTGCCGCCGGAAACATGCAGACAGTCGATGTGCTCTACCACCCAGTCCACTTGCGTGGGCGCTGGTTGCCTGAGCACACGGTTTACCTGGATAACCGGCAAATGCAGGCCCAGGTGGGATTCTTTGTGTTGACCCCTTTGCGTTTACAGCCTGAAGGCCTGGTCATCATGGTCCAGCGCGGCTGGGTGGGGCGCAACTTTACGCAGCGCGAGGAGCTGCCTGTCATCGAAACGCCTGTGGGCGAGGTCGGCATTGACGGTGACATTGCCCTTGCGCCCTCCAAGCTCTATGAGCCTGGCCAGGCGGGCTTTGGGGTCATACGGCAAAATCTGGATTTGGATCAGTATCGCTCGCAAACCGGTCTGCCGCTAGAGGCGTTCACTGTGCGCCAATCGGG
>Ga0214919_10006383_pt1 | contig 16243 bp, 14 predicted proteins | sample LL1503_MetaG_FD_177994 | JGI IMG/M metagenome (GOLD analysis project Ga0214919, IMG submission 177994) | Freshwater microbial communities from Lake Lanier, Atlanta, Georgia, United States - LL-1503 | ecosystem: Environmental > Aquatic > Freshwater > Lake | place: USA: Georgia | collected... | reverse complement strand
AGCGCGAGATCGGTGGCGACGCGGCCTGGCACCAGGCGTGCCGGCACAGCTGCCGGCAAAGCTGCCGGCAACGCGGCGGCTTCGGCCGCCGGCAACCAAGCCGCAAAGGCCTGCAAGTCTGTGCCCTCGGGCACGTACCACTTGCGCAAGGCTGGGTCCCAACGGGCGCCAAGCGCCTTGACCTTGTCCTTGTCCTTGAACGGGGTGTCTAAGAAGATGTTGTCCATCGCGGGGGGATTTTCAGGCATCTCGGCAAACGCTGCCCAGTCGACTGCCCAGTCGACCGCCCTGTCGACCGCCCTGTCGACCGCCCAGATGCTGAGCCAGACCCGCGTCGCCAGACGAATTGCACTATGCTGCGCAGCGGTCGGACAGACTTGACGACACAGCCCCAACACCGAGGAGACAACAACGATGAGCGATTGGCGACAACGGGCGGCGACGCCTTTCGAGAACGAGAAGCGACCCGCCACCGGCAGCCGCGGCATGGTCGTGACCAACCACCCGCTGGCGTCGGCCGCGGGCGCCGAGATGCTGGCAGCCGGCGGCAACGCCGTCGATGCGGCGATCGCAGCGCTGTTCACGCTGACCGTGGTCGAGCCGATGATGGTCGGCATCTTCGGCGGCGGTTTCGCCAACCTGCGGCTTGCTGACGGGCAGCAGACGATCCTTGAGGGCCAGGGCCGTTGCCCGATGGCGGTGGGCGAGTCGAGCTTCACGCCCGACCCCGATGCGGCGCCCGGGATGCTGGACGCGGTCGGGCGGCGCAACAGCGTCGGGCGGGCCGCCGTCGCGACGCCGGGCAACCTGATGGCCTGGTGCGAGATGTTGTCGCGCCACGGCAGCCTGTCGCTCGCCGATGTCACCGAGCCCGCGATCCGCCATGCCTCGCGCGGCTTTGCCGCCACCCATTACCTGGCCGACTGCGTCAAGGACTGCGCCGCGGACTTGGCGCTGGACCCCGAAATCAGCCGCATCTTCATGCCCGGCGGCAAGCCGCTGGTACGGGGCACGCGGGTTGTCAACGGGGCTTACGCCGACACGCTGCGCCTGGTCGCGCGCGAAGGTCCGGCAGTGCTGTACGGCGGTGCGCTGGGCAGCGCTGTGGCCCAGGACATGCAGCGCCACGGCGGCTACCTCACGCTGGCCGACCTGCAGCAATACCGCACCCACGATTTGGAGGTCTTGCGCAGCCACTACCGAGGCTTCGAGATCACCGGGCCGCCGCCGCCCTGCGCCGGCCCGCTGCACATCAGCCAGATGCTCAACATCCTCGAGGGCTTCGACCTGGCTGCGGGCGGCTTCGGCAGCGCCGACAACGTGCATTTGCTCGCCGAGGTGCTCAAAATCGCCTTCGCCGACCGGGCAGCCTGCACCGCCGACCCGGATTTCGTCCCGGTGCCCGTGGACAGGCTGCTGTCACCGGGCTACGCCGCGCAACGCCGCGCAGCGATAGACCCGGCTCGGGCACAGGACTGGCAGTCGGGGATCGCGCCGACCGAGAGCGCCAACACCACCCACCTGACGGTGGCCGATGCCGATGGGCGAATCGTCTGCGCGACCCAGACCATCAACTCGCTGTTCGGCGCGCGCTACATGGTGCCTGGCACCGGCATGATCCCGAACAACTATCTCTACGTCTTCAACCCCAGGCCCGGGCTGGCCAACTCCATGGCACCGGGCAAACGGGTGACCTCGTCGATGTCGCCGCTGATCGTTCTGAAGGACGGCAAGCCGCAGTTCGCGCTCGGTCTGCCCGGCGGTTTGAGGATTTTCCCGTCGGCGCTGCAGGCGGTGATCAACCTGCTGGACCACGGCATGAGCTTGCAAGAAGCGGTCGAGGCGCCGCGCGTCTGGACGCAGGGCTTCGGCCTAGAGCTCGAGCCACAGTTCCCGGACGCCGTGGCCGATTCGCTTCGATCGCGCGGCCACCAGATCCAGCGCGTGCCCAATGTCGGCGGTGGCATGGGTGCGATCCGCTTCCACGCCAACGGCGACCTGGAGGGTGCGTCCTGCTGGCGCGCCGACGGCACGCCTATCGGTGTCAGCGGCGGCTATGCGCGCAGCGGCGTTCGTTTCCTGCCCGAGGCGCGTGCCACGACTTGACGCGATGGCCAGCTCAGGCGGTGGCTGGCACGGGCGACCGCCCTCGGGCGGTCGTCTGGTCGATCACCTGCAGCAATCCGCCGATCAGCAAGCTTCCGCCTGCCAGCAAGGACGTGGCGCCAGCGTATGCCTGTTGAAACGGCCACAGCTGCGATGTCCCCTGGTCGAGCTGAAGACCGGCCGATGAACGCCAATCGTCCTCGAGACAGGACTGCACCGCAACAGCGATGTGATGGGCCAGACGGTGCTCGGCCGCCAGGCCGCGCCAGCCATCCTCGGCTCGCAAGCCTGCCTCAGCGCTGGTCGATGAAGGCATAGCCGCCCAATGCGCCAGCGCCAGCATGGCGCCCAGCTCGCCTCGCAACACCGTGACAGGCTGCCCTGATGCGTCGCGCCTGACGAAGCGCGAGGCGAGCTGAGCGGGTTCCAACGAGCCGGCATCACCCATCAGCGCCTGGCCGTCCACGGACAAACCGGCCTGCCCGAACGGGTTCAGCACCAGGTCACCACCGACCCAATGGCCGGCCTCGAGCAGCAGCGCATGGCGCCGGCCCAGCAGCACTGGCGCTGCGCCCGGACCGCATGCTGCCAACGCAAGGTTGAGCTGATCGATCTCGATTGCGATCTGCCTGAAGACTTCAAGACCGGCATCGAGCGAGCGACGCTGGTCTTGCTGCGCGGCGGCGATCGGCATGCCGTCGGCCAAGACCGCAAAGCCTTTGGCCATCGCGCCGTGGAATGCGACCACCCCAGCCTGGCGCACCAACTGCTGCAGCAGCAAGCCCCGCCACTGTGCGCTGAAGTCAGACGCCCTGTCCACGGGTTCAGCCTCCACCGCCTCACGCCGCAGCGACAGGCTGCGGCTGCGCTGACGCGACCTGTCGCGCCAGGTCAGGCCGGCCCCGGCTTGGGCCGCGAGCACTTCGGCAAAGACAGGCGTGGTCGTGATCGATAGGTTCATGGCGCGGCACTCCTTGCTGGTTTGACGGTCGGCGAGCGGGCGGGCGTTAGTTGTCGCGGCAGTAGCCTGCGCGTCACTGGCCCAGGCGCTGGCACGCTATCCTTTGAGCGCGTCCACTCTCCGGGGCATTCCATGCACAACTCGCCAGAACCAGGCCTGAAGGCTTCCATCAACAACGCCCAGGCTGATTCGCCTGTCGACCTGGTCATCGTCGGCGCCGGCTTTGCCGGCCTGTACATGCTGCACCGCGCGCGCAGCCTGGGCCTGAGGGCCATCGTCTACGAGGCTGGCGACGGCGTCGGCGGTACCTGGTACTGGAATCGCTACCCCGGCGCACGCTGCGACGTCGAGAGCCTGGAGTATTCCTACCAGTTCTCCAACGAACTGCAACAGCAGTGGCATTGGACCGAGCGCTTCGCGCCCCAGTCCGAGATCCTGCGCTATGCCAACCATGTGGCCGACCGTTTCGATCTGCGGCGCGACATCCACTTCGAGACCCGGGTGCTCAGCGCATATTTCGATGAAGCGAGTGCCCGCTGGCAGGTACGAACCGACCGCGGCGATGCACTCAGCAGCCAGTTTGTGGTGATGGCCACCGGCTGCTTGTCGTCGACCAACATGCCTGATTTCAAAGGCCTGGACAGCTTCAAAGGCGAGCGTTTCCACACCGGCGCCTGGCCGCATGAACCAGTCGATTTCAGCGGCAAGCGCGTGGCCGTGATCGGCACGGGCTCGTCGGCGATCCAGTCGATTCCCATCATCGCCAAGCAGGCTGCCGAGCTGACGGTGTTTCAACGCACCGCGAATTTCTCGATCCCGGCCCGCAACGCAGCGCTCGATCCCGTCAAAGAGGCTGCCGTCAAAGCCGAGTACCCGGCTTTCCGGGCCCGCAACAGCCTGATGATGGGGGCCTTCGGCGCCAGCACACCGCGCAACGAGGCACCGGCGCTGGCCGCCAGCCCCGAGGAGCGCCAGCGACGCTTCGAAGAACGCTGGACCCGCGGCGGCCTGGGTTTCACGGGCGCGTTCAACGATCTGATGATCGACGCCCAAGCCAATGAACTGGCGGCCGAATACGTTCGCGACAGGATTCGCACCGTCGTCAACGACCCCGCGACCGCCGAGTTGTTGGCGCCGCGCCAGGTCATAGGCTGCAAGCGAATCTGCGTCGACACCGGTTACTACGAGACCTTCAACCAAGCGCATGTCAAGCTCGTCGACATCAGCGCCGGCGGCATCGAAGAGATCACCGCCCAGGGCGTGAGGGCCGGCGGACGCGAGTTCGCGGTCGACTGCATCGTGTTCGCGACCGGCTTCGACGCAATGACCGGCTCGCTGCTGAAGATCGACATCCGTGGCCGCAACGGGCTGGCACTGCGCGAAGCCTGGCGCGCCGGACCGCGCACCTACCTCGGGCTGAACGTCGCCGGTTTTCCGAACCTGTTCACCATCTCGGGACCTGGCAGCCCGAGTGTGCTGACCAACATGATCGTCTCGATCGAGCAGCATGTGAACTGGATCGCCGACTGCATCGTCTGGCTGCGCGCCGGCGGCCAGCGCACGATCGAAGCCGAGCCTCAAGCCCAGGACGCCTGGGTCGGCCATGTCAATGCCGTGGCGGGCACGACCTTGTATCCGACCTGCAACTCCTGGTACCTCGGCGCCAATGTTCCCGGCAAGTCCCGGGTATTCATGCCCTTGCTAGGCTACCCGGCCTATGTGCAGCGATGCGAGGAAGTGGTCGCCCGTGGCTACGAGGGATTCAAGGTCAGCGCCTGAAACTACGCAGCACCCCGTTTCGTCTGCCACTCGATTGTTAAGACCGTATAGTGAATGACAGTCGAGACAGCCGATCAACGACGAAATTTTTCAAGGAAGAGACCATGAATTCAAAGAACACAACGAAGACAAGCACCGGCCCCGATACCGACAAGGCTTTTTCCGGAGACCGTCGGCTGCTGCTCAGCGGCGCGGCCGCAGCGGCAGCGGGCGCGTTGCTCGCGCCTGGCCTGGCCAACGCACAGGCAACACCGGGTGTCACAGCCAGCGAAATCAAGATCGGCACCACCACGTCCTTGAGTGGGCCAGTCTCGGCGCTCGGCACGACCAACCGTGCGCAAGGTGCTTACTTCAAGATGCTCAACGAGCAGGGCGGCATTGCCGGTCGCAAGATCAACTACATCATCCTGGACGATGGCTTCTCGCCACCCAAGACGCTGGAGCAGACGCGGCGATTGGTCGAACAAGACGAGGTCGCTTTCTTGTTCTCGCAGCTCGGCACCGGGCCCAATTCAGCGATTGTCAAGTACCTCAATGGCCTGGGCATTCCGCATCTGTTCCTGTCGGTCAATGGCGACAAATGGGGTGACTACAAGAGCTACCCCTGGACCATCCCGTTTGCGCCCAGCGCCAGAATCGAGAGCCAGATCTTCGTCAAGTACGCACTGCAACAAAACCCGAAGGCGAAGTTCGCGATCCTGTACCAGAACGACGATCTGGGCCGCGACTTCCTCGCCGGCGCGAAAGAGGTGCTGGGCGCGCAATTCGACAGCACAGCCACCGCGCTGTCCTATGAAGTCACCGACCCGACCATAGACTCCCAACTGATCACGCTGAAAGCCACTGGCGCTGACGTGTTGATCTCTGGCGTGACCGGCAAGTTCGGCGCGATGGCGATTCGGCGCGTCAATGAAATCGGCTGGAAAGCGCTGCACTTGGTCCCGAGCGGGGTGGCATCGGTCACCTCCACCATCGTGCCGGCCGGCGTTGAAAGGTCTATCGGTGTGATCAGCTCGGTCTACATCAAAGACCCCAGCGATCCGAGCTGGGCAGACGACGCCGCGATCAAGACCTACAAGGCTTTCATGGCCAAGTACTACCCGGAAGGCAATCCGAACGAAGCCTATAACGCCTATGGCTACATGGTCGCGCAGGTGCTGCAACGTGTGCTGGAGCAGTGCAACGGCAACTTCACCCGCGCCAACATCATGGCCCAGGTCAACAACCTGCACAACCTGGAAAATCAGATGCTGCTGCCAGGCATCAAGGTCAACACCAGCCCGACCAACCACCACCCGCTGACCCAGATGCAGCTGATGCGCTGGGACGGCAAGACGTGGCAGCGTTTTGGCAACATCATCGCGGGCTCGAACATCTGAGCCAGATCCGCAGGCCGCGTGCCAAACGCGCGACATCTCCTTGAGCGTGGCGGTCCTCCCGTCACCTCACCCCTCAGCTCGCCCATCGCATCATGACCACAACCACTTCGCCCGATCCGTCGCCATCGATGGCCAATGCCTGGGACAGCGACCCGAAGCGACTCGCTTGGATGGTGGGCTCACCGCCGCCGGCCGAAAAACTCGTGTGCTTTGCCGACGGCAGCATGCGGAAATTTCCGCAAAGCCGGTGGGCCTACAGCAATATGCGGGCCCTGGTGCCGACCAAGACTGTTGCGCGAGGCGCCGCAGCGCTCGCGCTGCCTCGCGCGGATCGCGACGACCTCGACACTGTCAGCTTCAGGCCCATCGGCAGCCAAGTGCCGATGACCTGGGCGCAAGCTATGGACGCCAACTACACCGATGGCATCTTGGTGCTGCACCGAGGCCGTGTCGTCGATGAGCGCTACTTTGGCGTGCTCGACGCCGACCGACCGCACATTGCGTTTTCGGTCACCAAATCATTCATCGGCAGCATCGCCGCGTGCTTGGTGCACGAAGGTCTGCTCGACGACCGTGCACCGGTTTCGCAATACGTCCCGGAACTCGGTCCCAGCGCTTTCGGTCAGGCCACGGTGCGTCAGTTGATGGACATGACGACAGGGCTGCAGTACAGCGAGGTCTACACCGACCCCAAGGCCGAAATCTGGGACTATGTGCGCGCCGGCCACATCATGCCAAGGCCTGCGGCTTATCAGGGCCCGCAAAGCTTTTACGAGTACTTGACGACCGTGAAGTGTCAAGGCAGCCATGGCGAGCAATTTGCCTACAAGACCGTCAACACTGACGCGCTGGGCTGGATCATCCAGCGCCTGACCGGGATGTCGCTGGCCGAGAATCTCTCGCAACGGATTTGGCGCCACCTCGGCGCTGAGCATGACGCTTACATCAGCGTCGACACCACGGGCACCGAGTTTGCCGGCGGCGGGCTCAACACGACCTTGCGCGACCTCGCCCGCTTCGGCGAGATGATGCGCAACAACGGCCAGGCCGATGGCCGACAACTGATCCCGAAGGCTGTGGTCGATGACATCCGAGCTGGTGCAGACCCGGTCAAGTTCAAGCCTGCGGGCTACCTGACCCTGCCTGGCTGGAGCTATCGCAACATGTGGTGGGTATCGCACAACGCCCACGGCGCTTTCATGGCGCGCGGTGTCCATGGCCAGGCGCTGTACATCGACCCAACTGCCGAGATGGTCATCGCCCGTTACGCATCGCACCATGTCGCGGGCAACATGGGCATCGATCCACACTCACTGCCGGCCTACCATGCGATGGCCTTGCACTTGATGCGCCATCGCTGACGCACTGCCAGGTTCATTCGCCCTGGACTGGCGGCTCATGGAAGTGAGCCGTGGCGCGCGCCTCGATCGAGTGCCAGATCTCGGCGGCCATAGGCCGGCGTGACTCCTCGAGGATATGGCCCACCAGGCCGACCGCGCGCGCCATCACGCCCAGGCCCCGGCAAATCTTCCAATCAAAGCCCATCTCGCAGCACAGCGCACCGATGGCCCCTGTCGCATTCATCGGCAAGGGCTTGCCGCTGCGCAGCGTCGCTTCGGTCGCGATCGCTGTCATCAAAGCCAGGTAGGGTCCGTCGAAACCCGTCTCCCTGGCGATCTCCTGCAGGCGCGGTGTGCGCGGATCGATCGGTTTGTGGAAGGGGTGGCCGATACCGGGAACGATGCGTTTCTGGGCCTGAAACGACGCCACAATCGGCCCTGCCAAAGCCGCCAAGTCTGCATCGGCGAGCGCTGCGGGCATCGCCTCGGACAGCATCTTGGCAGCCCCTTCGATGCTGCCGACAAAGACTGTCCCCAAGCCATTCAGACCCGCTGCCACCGCGCCCTGCATGGACTCGGGCGCACCCAGATAGGTCATTCGTGCCACCAAGGCACTCGGCGTGATGCCATGCTCGACCAGCGTGACGACCATCGCGTTGAACATGCGCGATTCCTGGGCATTCGGGACACGCCCGGTGAGCTCCATGAATCCCATGTCACCCAGATTCAGGTGACCGAGGATCTCGCTGGGAAAGTCCTTGCCGAAGATCGTGATGCTGCTGGCGTCGCTCCAGCCGATGTCGGTTCGAATCGGTTTGTCTTGTCTCGTCATGGAGTTTGGCGCTTGAAACGAATGGTGAAATCGGCGGGCGGCGCTGTTTCAGCGGACCGGCCCGAACACCGGCGCATGCCGGCCTTCCGGCGTGGCCCGCATCTGCACCTGCACCGGCATGTCGACATGCACCGCATCGAACTCGCAATCGACGATGTTGCTCATCAACAGCAAACCCTCTTCGATCTCGACATAGGCCAGCACATAAGGTGATTTCGGATGGCGAACGATCGAATACGAGTAGACCTTGCCGCGCCCCGATGCGGCGATCCACTCCAGGTCGGTGTCGTGGCAGAACGGGCAAAAAGCGCGCGGATGCCAATGGACTTTGGTGCAGCGCTTGCAGCGCGGCAGCATGAACACACCGTTCGCTGCTGCCGCCCAGAACGGCAGCGTCTCCGGGAAAGCGGCGACGTAGGGGTCTTTGGCTAGGTCGCTCATCACATTCTCTCCAACACGACGGTGGCGTGTGCATGACCGATGCCCAGCACCATGCCGGGGCCGCTGGCGATGGCGACGCCACAGTTCTTGACCTGGACTGCGGGGTGGGCCTCGCCGCGCAGCTGGCGCACGGCTTCGATGACTTTGGTGATGCCACCGCGGTTCTGCGGATGGTTGTTGCACAGGCCGCCGCCGTCGGTATTCCAAGGCAATTTGCCCACGCCCGAGATCAGGTTGCCTTCTTCGACGAAGCGCCCGCTCTGGCCTTTGGCACAAAAGCCCAGGTCTTCGAGTTGCATCAGCACCATGATGCTGAAGTTGTCGTAGATCGACGCATAGTGCACGTCAGCAGGCTTCAGACCCGCCTGCCCGAAGGCCCTCGCACCCGAGACCGCAGCGCCGGTCTCGAGCATGTCGCAGCGGCCGGCCTCGTTGGTTCTGACCGTCTCCCCGAATCCTCTGACACGCACCAGCGGGCGCTTCAAAGTCCGGGCCACTGCGGCACTGACGAGCACGAGCGCGCCGCCGCCATCGGTGATCACACAGCAGTCTAGGCGGCGCAGTGGGTCGGCCACCAGCGGCGACGCCAGCACGTCCTCGACCGTGTACAGCTTGCGCAGCAGCGCATTCGGGTTGTGCTGCGCGTGCCGCGATGCCGAGACCTTGACCCAGGCCATTTGCTCGGGCGTCGTGCCGTACGCGTGCATGTGGCGACGCGCGTAGTTGGCGTACAGACCCGCGACGGTCCAGCCATAAGGCGCCTCCCAGGCCGAAGCGGGACGATCGGTCGGTAGCACGCGGATCTCGGTACCGGTGGCCTGGCCGCTGCTTCGCGGTTTGCCGGCCAAGGTGATCAGCGCCACCGAGCACCGGCCATCGGCGATGGCTTGCGCCGCTTTGCCGACATGGCTGATGTACGAGCAGCCGCCCGACTCGGTGCCGTCGACCTGTTTGACCTTCAGGTTCATGTAGTCGACCATCAAGGCCGGAATGCCGCCGGGCGCATCGGCGGCACAGAAATAACCATCGACGTCGGCAAAGCTCAGCCCGGCGTCGTCCAGCGCGCCGCGGGCGCACTCGGCATGCAGCTGCGCGATCGACTTGTCGGGCGCAAAACGCAGCGGATGCTCGTAAGCGCCGGCGATGCAGGCGGTGGTGTCAGGGTTCATGGGCGTCTTTGCGGAGGTTGAGGGGCTCTGTGCGCCATCATGCCTTGGAATCGATCACGGCCGCACTGATCATCGTTCGCAATTCGCGACGGATAGGGTACAGGCTGGAGGGTCTGAACTGGGACAGCAAGACGACGCAAAGGTCCTCGACGGGGTCGATCCAGAAAGCCGTCGACGCCGCACCGCCCCACCAGTATTCGCCCAGCGAGCCCGAGATGCCGGTGCGGGCGACATCGGTGGTCATCGCAAAACCCAGGCCAAAACCCACGCCGCGGTAGGTCGCTTCGGAGAACATCGACACCGACATATCGGCCAGGTCGCGTCCGCCCGGCAGGTGGTTCGATCGCATCAGCGCCAGGGTCTTGGGTCCGAGCAGCCGCGCTGCATTGGGCCCGGTCCCCGACACACCGCCGAGGCGCAGCGCTTCGCAAAAACGCATGTAGTCGGCCGCCGTGCTGACCAGACCGCCACCGCCCGAGGGCGCTGACGGCGGCTCGCGAAAGCTCGGGCCCACGATCTGCGGCGTCAACCGGCCTTCTGGCGATTGGACATAGCACTGCGCGAAACGAGCGGCCTTGTCATCGGTCACGTGGAAAGCGGTGTCGACCATGCCCAGCGGCCCGAGGATTCGCTGCTGCAAAAAGTCCTGAAACGGTACACCCGATATCTTGCCGACCAGGTAGCCCAGCACGTCGGTGGCCACCGAGTAGTTCCAGGCGCTGCCCGGCGAGAACTCCAGCGGCATCTTGCCCAGCGCTGAGATGAAGTCGTCCAGCCCGCCGGTCCGCTCGGTCGGATCGAGGCGGCCTTTGCGGTAGGCTGAATCGACATTGGTGCGGTACTGGAAACCGTAGGTCAGGCCCGAGGTGTGGCGCAGCAAATCGATCATTCGCATCGGCGAATCGGTGGGCCGGGTCTGGAAGGCGCCTGGCAGACCTGAGACGTACACACCCAGATCACGCCACTCGGGGATGAACCGGGTCACCGGATCTTCCAGCGCGACCAGGCCCTCTTCGACCAGCATCATGAAGGCCACGCTGGTGATCGGCTTGGTCATCGAGTAGATGCGAACGATGCTGTCCTCGGTCATCGGCGCGCCGGTCTCGAGCGAGGCCTTGCCGAGCACAGACTGGTGGACGAGCTGACCTTGGCGCGTGATCTGCAATTGCGCGCAAGGCAGCTTGCCCGACGCGATGTACTTGTCGGCGATGAAGCGGTCGATGCGCGCCAGGCGCTGCGAGCACATGCCCAGGGATTCAGGTTTGACGGTCATTGAAGATTCTCAAAGTGTGGACGCGGCCACAGGCCGCAACTGGGACCCGCGCCAGCGAAGCCTATGGCAATGCTCGGCGATCCATCGAGTCAGCGTCGGTCACCCGCGCGACATGAAATGCGCGCGGTTTGACCGCCTCAGCGGTGCTGCCAGGCGATGCAGTAAACATGCTGGCCGCAGCCCAAGAAACGCAGAGATCGCGCGATACTTCGCGCCAAACGGGTCAGCGAGAATGCGCCTCCAACACTAGGCTTGGCGCCTGCCAGTCCGAAAATTCTTGCAGCAGCGCCAGCTCACACGCTGGCCGAACCAGGCTTGCCACGCGTCAGCGACCGCGCTGCAGCAAGCGCCGCAGCGGCTGCAACAGCCCCATCAAACCTTGCGGGAAGAAACCCAGGATCACGATCAGCACGGCACCGAGAACGATCTTGTCGACATTGCCGCCGAGCGAGAAGAACTTCTCCTGCACCAGCACCATCGCGGTCGCAATCAAGGGCCCGAGCAGCTGGCGCCGGCCGATCAACACCACAGCGGTCAGCATCAGGATCAGGAAGTAGTTCTCGAGCACGTCGGCGCTGACATAGGCGCGTTGGTATGCGTAGAGCCAGCCCGCCGCGGCACTGATGGGCGCCGAGAACAGAAAGACCTGCAGCCGCACGCGCGCCGGGTCGGTGCCCGCCATCGTCGCCAGACGCGGGTTCAGGTGGACCATGATCGCCGCTGCGCCGAGCAGCGAGCGGCGGAATCGGTCGATCAGATAGACCGTGACCGCCAGCAACGCGAAGGCATAAGGCCAGAGCTCGCGGTCGTTGCGCGCGCTCAGCTGCAAGCCGCCGACCGACAGGTCGAGCAAGGGGATGCCGCGGATGCCATCCGAGCCGCCGAGGAAGGCCCAGTTCGACGCGACCGTGATCGCGACCACACCGACCGCGTAAGTGACCAGCGAGAAGACGAACTCGCGCAGCCTCAGGGTCACCAGACCGATCGCCGCGGCGAACAACAGCGCGACCACGATAGTCGCCGCCAGCGTGGCCCAGGAGCCCAGGCCGGCGCGGGTTGACAGCCAGGCGGTGGTGTAGCTGCCGACGGCGAAGAACACCGGGTGCGCGAGGCTGACTTCGCCGAGGTCGGAGACGATCACGTCAAGCCCGTAGGCCATCACCGCGAAAATCGCGATCAGCACGGCGGCGCTGTAGACCGCACCGCTGCCGCCCAGCAGCGTGGGCGCTGCGAACACCAGCAGACCGAACAGCGGCAGCGCCAGGCGCTTGAGCCAGCGGCGCTGCATCAGTGCACCCCCGCTGTCGACCCGGCGCCCAGGCCGCCCGGCCGCAGCACCAGCACCGCGATCAACACCAGAAAGCAAGCTGCCGTGGTGTAGGCCGGCGAGACCAGCGCGCCGAACAAGGCCGTGAACAGGCCCAGCGCGACGCCAGCGACATAGCTACCGGTGACGCTGCCGATGCCACCGAGCACGACGACGACAAAGGTCATGATGACCTCCTCGAAACCCATCGAGGTCAGGATCGGTGTGCGCGGCGCGACCATGCCGGCAGCGAAAGCCACCGCTGCACCCTCGAAAGCGAAAACGCCGTAATAGACCCGACGAACGTTCACGCCAGCCAACTGCGCGAGCTTGGGGTCTTCGGCCACCATGCGAACCAGCCTGCCGATGCGGGTGCCGTCGAGCAACCATTTCAGGCCGACAAAGACCGCGATCGCCACCAGCACGATGGCCAGGTCCTGCTGCGTCAACCACAGCTCGCCGAGCTTGATCTCGCTGCGCGACAGCGCGGTGTCTAGGATCTGGCCGGTCGAGCCGAAGACCAGCGCCGCACCGCCTTGCAGCACATAGCCGAAGCCCAGCGTCATGATCATGATCGAGACCAGGTTCTGCTCGAAAGTGGCTTTGAGCATCACGCGCTGCATCAGCAGGCCGAACAGCGCACCGATGGCCATCGCGATCGGCAATGCCAGCGCATAAGGCACGCCAGCCTTGACCACCGCCCACCATGTGACGAAAGCGCCCAGCATGTACATCTGGCCGTGGCCGAAATTGACCAGCCTGGCCACCCCCAGCAGCAGCGTCCAGCCTATCGCCACCAGCGCGTAGGCGTGGCCAAGCACCAGGCCGTTGATCAGTTGTTGGGTCAGGTTCATGCGTGGGCTCCGAGATAGGCCTGGGCGATACGCGGGTCGCTGCCCATCTGCGCCGCAGGCCCTTCGAGCACGACGCGGCCGCGCTCGAGCAGCACCAGCCGGTCAACGACCTCGAGCGCCGCGCGGACGTTCTGCTCCACGAGCAGGATCGCCAGCCCCGATGCCGCCAGCTTGCGCAGCGTCTGCAGCACTTGCGACACCAACATCGGCGCCAAACCGATCGACGGCTCGTCGAGCAGCAGCAACTGCGGACCCATCATCAGCGCGCGGCCTATGCCCAGCATCTGGCGTTCGCCGCCCGAGAGTTGCGACCCCAGGTGCTGGCGACGCTCGAGCAGCCTGGGGAAGAGTTCGAAGATGTCGTCGCGCGAATAGACCCGCTGGCCGGCCGAGGCTTTCGGCGCGAACGCGGTGGACAGGTTGTCCTCGACCGTCATGCGGCCGAACACCAGCCTGCCCTCGGGCACCAAGGCCAGGCCGGCGCGCACCCGCTGGTGCGCCGACCAGGCAGTGATGCGTTGGCCGGAAAGCTCGACCTCGCCGCGCACGACGGGGTCGCCGCGTGACCAGCCGATCAGCGCGTTGACCAGCGTCGACTTGCCGGCGCCGTTGGCGCCGACCACGCCGACCATCTCACCGCGCGACACGCTCAGCATGCGCACGTCGACCGCACGGTTGCCGGCGTAATCGACCTGCAGGTCGCGAACCTGGAGCAGCGCGCCGCTCATGCCGCTTTGCCCAGGTAGGCTTCGAGCACGCGCGGGTCTTGCTGGACCTGCTGCGGCGTGCCGTAAGCGAGTTGGCGGCCCAGGTCGAGCACGCAGATGCGGTCGGCCACGGCCATGATCAGGTCCATATGGTGTTCGATCACGACCAGCGCGATGCCTTCACGCTTGAGGCTGAGCAGCAGGTCGACCAGCCGCGCCATGTCGTCGCCACCCAGCCCGGCCGCTGGCTCGTCGAGCAGCAAGACCTGGGCGCCGTCGCCATAGGCCAGCGCGATCGACAACATGCGCTGAACGCCATAAGGAATCTCCTTCGGGCTGAGCCCGTGATATGCCGCCGGCACACCAAAGCGCAACAACTGCTGCGCCGCGTAGTCGCAAGCCGCCGCACGCTTGCGCGCCGCACCCGCCGGGTTCAGCACGCTGCCGAGCAGCCCAGGGTGGGCGCGCTTGCCGAGCACGGCCACCAGGTTGTCGAGCACGCTGAGGTCGTCGAAGAAGGCGTTTTGCTGGAAAGCACGCTTGAGCCCGAGTTCGGCCAGACCGTGGGCTCGAACCTGGCTGACATCGCGGCCCTGCAGCCAGACACTGCCCAGGCGAGACACCAGCGCCGTCACCGCGTCGTAGCAAGAGCTCTTGCCTGCGCCGTTCGGGCCGATGATGCCGAGCAACTCACCGGGGTGGACCTCCCAGGCCACGTCGTCGAGCGCCACCAGCGCGCCATAGCGAACACCCAGGCCTTGGACGCGAAGCGCTGGCTGGGCTTGGGCTGGCGAGGACATCGATGCGTCTCGCTTACTTCTGCACCACGATCTTGCCGGCCTGCACTGTGAACAGATAGTGCTTGGACCCGAGCTGGCCGTTCGGCTCGAAGCTGACGTCACCCATCAGCGTGCCCTTGAACTTGCCGCCGCGGATGCGCTTGGCGATCGCCTCACGGTCCAGCGTCTTGAGCTCGTTGGCTGCCATCGCCCAGATCTGCAGCGAGGCCGCACCCAGCGCCATGAACTTGTCGGGCGTGTACTTGAACATCTCCAGGCTCTTGGCGACGAAGCGCTGGTTCGCCGGGTTGGACGAAAACGGTTCGATCTGCGGGAAATAAATGTCAGCGCCGACCAAGCCGTTGGCGGCGTCACCAGCGACCTCGATCACGCTGGGCGCGACCGTGCCCACGGCGGCGACCAGCACGCCCGGCAGTCGGGCCTGACGCGCCTGGCGGATGGTGGCCGGCATGCCCAGGCCTTCGTTGGCGTTGATCGCGACCGTCAGATCGGGCTTGGCGGCCTGCACATTGGTCAGCGCAACGCGGAAGTCGGCTTGCGCAAACGGGAACTTCTCCTCGGCGACCTTCTCATAGGCATGGTTCAGGCGCTTGAGTTCGGCCTCGATCGAGGCCTGCGCGCCGTTGCCGTAGGCGTCGTTCTGGGTCAGGAAAGCGACCCGCTTGGCCTTGGCGACGTTGGCGATGTAGTTGGCGATCACCGCGCCGTCCTGCGAGTTCGAGCTGTTGAGCCGAATCGCCAAGGGGTTGCCCTCGCCCGACAGGATCGGGTCGGCCTTGGAGATCGCGGTGATGTCGAGCACACCACCGCGCGCGATCACCGGTTGCATCGCCAGCGTGACCGGGCTGTTCCAGCCTTCGATGATCACCGCCACGCCCAGGCTCATCAGCTCGGTGGCGCGCGAGACGCCGACGGCCGGTGTCGACTCGTCGTCGCGCGAGACGATCTCGATCTTGCGGCCGAGCACGCCGCCGCTCTCGTTGATCAGCGCGGCCATGGTCTGGATCGCATTCGTCACATGCTGGCCCTGTGGCCCGGCGCCGCCCGACAAGGGCAGGATCGTGCCGACCTTGATCGTCTGGGCCTGGACCAGCGCGGGCGCACCCAGTCCCAGGGCCAGGGTGGCGGCAAGCGTGCGTATCAGTTTCATAGAGGTCTCCAGAAGGAAATAGGCGAGCGATTCGGGACGGGCAGCCAACCATACGCCGCGAGGCCAGGCGCTCGGTCGATGCTAACTTTTAAAACGAGCGACAGACTCTGCTGCACGCCGTACCATACCGCATGCTGCGCCGACAG
>Ga0214919_10006382_pt1 | contig 16246 bp, 11 predicted proteins | sample LL1503_MetaG_FD_177994 | JGI IMG/M metagenome (GOLD analysis project Ga0214919, IMG submission 177994) | Freshwater microbial communities from Lake Lanier, Atlanta, Georgia, United States - LL-1503 | ecosystem: Environmental > Aquatic > Freshwater > Lake | place: USA: Georgia | collected... | reverse complement strand
GGCGTCGATCGCGACCGCCCTGAGCGCCGACAGATCCTGACCCGCGACCGTCATCTGCCCGCCGGTGGGCCTGAGCAGTCCCGCTGCCAGCGCAAGCCAGGTCGACTTGCCCGAACCCGACGCACCGTGCAGCAGCATCAGACCGCCCTGCGCAAGTTCGACATCGGGGAAATGCAAGGCCTGCGCGCCCGCATAGCGGTAGGCCAGTGCATGGCTGCGGATCATCGCTGCAGCTCCGTCGCGGGAGCGTGTTGCGGCCTTGCAGCGCTGCGCGGTGGCAATGACCATCGGGGGCGTGGCATCAGATTGGGATCTCGCGGTTCAGCTGCGCCGCGCAATCTCGGGGCACGCGACCGATCCCACTATAGGCGATTCGTATTGCGCGATTGTGAACGCTGGCCCCGCGCGCCGACGCCGTGGCCAGCTGGCAGTCGCCGCAACGGCGCTGGGCTATAGTCTTTCGCATGCAGACTTCCCCCTCCGACACCCCGACGCCCACGTCGCTGCGCGTTCACAGCGTGCATGCGCTGGCACCCGGTCCACGGCTGATCGTGCTCGGCGCGGTCCACGGCAACGAGACCTGCGGCACCCGCGGCATCGAGCGGGTACTGGGCGAGATCGACAGCGGCGCACTGGCGCTGCGACGCGGTAGCCTGAGCCTGGTTCCGGTCACCAACCCGCTGGCCTACCGCAATCACCAGCGCATGGGCGAGCGCAACCTGAACCGCAACCTGTACCCGAACCCGCAGCCGCAGGATTTTGAAGACCGCATCGCCAACCTGTTGTGCCCGCTGCTCGCAGCGCACGATGTGCTGCTCGACCTGCACTCCTTTCATACCGCCGGCGAGGCTTTTGCCATGATCGGTCCGCCGAACAATGTCGGTGCACTCGAGCCTTTCGCGCTCGCAGCGCAAGAACAGGCGCTTGCGCTGCGACTGGGGCCGCGGCGCATCGTCGAAGGCTGGCTCGACACCTACGCCATCGGCGTGCAACGCCGGCTCGCGCGCACCGCGCCCGCCGATCGCGCGCAGCTGCTGAGCACCGATCCGCGCTACGGCGTCGGGACCACCGAATACATGCGCAGCCAGGGCGGCTACGCAATCACGCTGGAATGCGGCCAGCACGACGATCCGAAGGCGCCCGCGGTGGCCTACCGGGCGATCCACCGCACGCTGGCCCAGCTGCAGATGATCGACGCCGCCCGGCCCGAGGCGACCGCAGCGATCGAACTGCTGCGGCTTTCGGAGGTCATCGACAAGTTGCACCCGGACGACCGTTTCGTGCGGCCCTGGAGCAGCTACGACCCGGTGCGCGAAGGCCAGGCCATTGGCCAACGCCACGATGGCACGTCGGTGCTGGCGCCCTTTGAAGGCCAGATCGTGTTTCCCAATCCGGCGGCGCTGGCCGGCAACGAATGGTTCTATCTGGCGCGGCGCAGCGCGCGCGACCTTGGCGCCTGAAGCGGGGGCTGGCTCAGGATTTCGCCAGCCTGGCGAAAGTCTTGCGGAACTTCTCCACCTTGGGGCCGGCGACCGCCAGGCAGTAGCCCTGGTTCGGGTTGTGGGCGAAGAAGTCTTGGTGGTAGTCCTCGGCACAGACATAGTTGGCCAGCGGCAGCACCTCGGTCACGATCGGGCGCTCAAAGACGCGGGACGCGGTGATTTCGGCGATCAAGGCATTGGCCAGTTCGCCTTGCGCGGGCTTGGAAAAATAGACACCGCTGCGGTACTGGGTTCCGGTGTCTGCGCCTTGACGGTTCAGGCTGGTCGGGTCGTGGATGACAAAAAATATTTCCAGCAGTTCGCGCAGGCTGACCTGCGCCGGGTCGTAAACCAGCTTCACCACCTCGTTGTGGCCGGTGGTTCCGGTGCAGACCTGCTGGTAGCTGACGTTGGGAACATGGCCGTTGCAGTAAGCGCTCTCAACGTCAACGACGCCGCGCACGTTCACATAGACCGCCTCGGTGCACCAGAAGCAGCCGCCGCCCAGGGTGATGGTTTCTAAGGACACCTGCATCGCGCACCTCGTTGTCAGCATAGTGGATGGAATCGACCCCATTGTCCTACGCCTGCGTGCGGTGCGACGCCAGATACGCGCCAAGCGCTGCATGCTACATTAATGACCTGGTAGTCATTAATAACGCTTCACGTACCATTTCTTGCTAGTCACAACCGCAAACGATCGATCCAACGACCACGCCCGGCGCGCACGACGCAAGCAGGACCGGCCGAGCGAGCTGCTCGGTGCCGCGCTGGAACTGTTCGTCGAAAAGGGTTTTGCCGCCACCCGCGTCGAGGAAGTGGCGCGCCGCGCCGGCGTATCGAAGGGAACGCTGTTCTTGTATTACGAGAGCAAGGACGAACTTTTCAAGGCCGTCGTACGCGAAAGCGTCGCCAGCCGCTACCCGGAGTGGAGCAGCGAAATCGACGCATTCACCGGACCCGCATCGGTGCTGCTGCGCAATAGCATGCACGTCTGGTGGTCGCGTTACGGCGCAACCCGCGCCTCCGGCATTTCCAAACTGGTGATGAGCGAAGCGAACAATTTTCCTGAGCTGGCCCTCTTTTACCAAAGCGAAGTTATTGAACCCGGACGCGCGCTGATACGAAGGATCTTGCAGCGCGGCGTTGACAGCGGTGAATTCAAGCCGATGGACATGCACTACGGCGTCTTCGCCGTGCTCGCGCCGATGATCTTTCTGGTGATGTGGAAGCACTCGCTGGGCAGCTGCGCCGGCGACAGCTCGCGCATCGTGGCGGAGCACTACATCGAGGCGCAGATGGACACCATTTTGGGGGGGCTTTGCGCACAACCGGCGGCGCATGCACATCACGAGGGGCAAGGCAGATCATGAGAGCCTGGTTGAAATGGGGCGTAACGGCCCTGGTCGTTGCTGCGCTCGCCTGGGGCGTGACGCGCACCCTGGGACAACGCAAAGCGCAACAGGCCGTCGCAGCCGAGCGGGCCGCGCAGCGCGCGCAAGCGCCGATCGAGCTTGGCGCGGCCGACACGGTGCAACTGGCGAGCAGTACGCTCGAACAGGGACTGCCGATATCGGGTTCCCTGCGAGCCGCCAACTCGGCGATCGTCAAAGCCAGGGTGGCGGGTGAGGTCCAGGCGCTGTCGCTGCGCGAAGGCGATCCGGTTCAGGAGGGACAGATCGTCGCGCGCATCGACCCGACCGACGCGCAGGCGCGCCTGCGTCAGGCGCAGCAGCAAGCCGAGTCGGCCAAAGCGCAGATCGACATCGCCCGCAAGACCTTCGACAACAACAGCGCGCTGGTGGCGCAGGGCTTCATCTCCCGATCCGCCCTCGACACCTCGGTCTCCAGCCTGGCGGCGGCAGAGGCCAATTTCCGCGCCGCGCAGGCCGGCGTCGAACTCGCTGCCAAGTCGCTCGAAGACACGGTGCTGCGCGCGCCGATCGGCGGCCAGATCGCCCAGCGGCTGGCGCAAAACGGCGAGCGCGTCGCGGTCGACGCCCGGGTTCTGGAAATTGTCGACCTGCGCCGCATCGAACTCGAAGCCAGCATGAGCGCCGCCGACTCGCTGCAGCTGAGGCTGGGGCAAGTAGCGCAGTTGCAGATCGAGGGCGCCAGCGCGCCGGTGAACGGCCGGCTGGTGCGGATCAACCCCAGCGTGGTCGCCGGCAGCCGCTCGGTTCTGGCCTACCTAGCGCTCGACAACGCGCAGGGCCTGCGCCAGGGCCTGTTCGCCCAAGGCACACTGCGCACCGGATCGGTCCAGGCCTTACTCGCACCGCTGAGCGCGGTGCGCACCGACAAGCCCTCGCCCTATGTGCAACTGGTGCGCGACAGCAAGGTGCTGCACCAGAGCGTGGAGCTCGGCCTGCGCGGTGAATCGCAAGGCCAGCCGGTCGTCGAGCTCAAGGGCCTGCAAGCCGGCGAGCGCTTGATCATTGGCGCGGTAGGCGTTCTGCCTGAAGGCAGCGCCGTCAGACTAGCCACCGGCGCCAACTAGAGCATGTGGTTCACCCGCGTCAGCCTGCACAACCCGGTCTTCGCCACCATGCTGATGCTGGCACTGGTGGTGCTGGGGTTGTTCTCCTACCAGCGGCTGCAAGTCGATCAGTTTCCGAACATCGACTTTCCGGTGGTCGTCGTCATCACCGAGTACCCCGGCGCTTCGCCCGAAATCGTCGAGACCGAAGTCAGCAAGAAAATGGAGGAAGGTGTCAATTCGATCGCCGGAATCAACGCGCTCACCTCGCGCAGCTACGAAGGCCAGTCGGTGGTGGTGATCGAATTTGGTTTGCACATCGACGGGCGCAAGGCGGCCGAAGACGTTCGTGAAAAGGTGGCGGCGATCAAGCCGCTGCTGCGAACCGAGGTCAAGGAGCCGCGCGTGCTGCGCTTCGACCCTTCGGCGCGCGCGGTGTGGTCGGTCGCCGTGCTGCCAGACGCCAGCGCCGGCACGGCAACGACCACGATGTCGGACGTCGCGCTGACCAACTGGGCCGAGCAAAGTTTCAAAAAGCGACTGGAGAACGTGCGCGGAGTTGGCTCGGTGACGGTCGTCGGCGGAACCAAGCGCGAGATCAACCTCTACCTCAATCCGCAGGCGCTGGAGGCCTTTGGCATCACACCCGACCAGGTGGTGGCTGCGGTGCGCAGCGAGAACCAGGAATTGCCGCTGGGTGCGATACGGTCGCGCGAGCAGGAGCGGGTGGTCCAGATAGAAGCCCGGCTCGAACGGCCAGAAGATTTTGGCCGAATTATTGTTGCGCGCAAGAACGGCGCGCCCGTGCGGATTGGGCAACTCGCGCGCGTGGTCGACGGCGCGCAGGAAATTGAGAGCCTGGCGCTCTTCAACGGCCAAAGGACGCTGCTGCTCACGGTGCAGAAGTCCCAGGACGAGAACACCATCGCCGTGGTCGACGGCCTGCAAAAGACGCTGGCGGAAGTGCAAAAACAGCTTCCTGCGGGCATTCGGCTGGAGCAGATCTCCGATGGCTCGCGCCAGATCCGGGTGTCGGTCGACAATGTCCGGCGCACCCTGATTGAGGGCGCACTACTGACGATTCTGATCGTCTTCCTGTTCTTGAATTCCTGGCGCTCGACGGTCATCACCGGGTTGACGCTGCCCATCGCGATCATCGGCACCTTTTTCTTCATGCACATGCTCGGCTTCACCATCAACATGATCACGCTGATGGCGCTGAGCCTGTGCGTAGGATTGCTGATCGACGATGCCATCGTGGTGCGCGAGAACATCGTGCGCCATCTGCACATGGGCAAGACGCCCTTCCAGGCCGCGATGGAGGGAACGCAGGAAATAGGACTTGCAGTGCTCGCGACCACGCTCTCGATTGTTGCGGTCTTCCTGCCCATCGGTTTCATGGGCGGCATCATCGGCAAGTTCTTCCACGAATTCGGCCTGACCATCGTCGCCGCCGTACTGATATCGATGTTCGTCAGCTTCACACTCGACCCCATGTTGTCGTCGATCTGGCACGACCCGGCGACCGACACGCAGCGCGCCGCCGGCGCCCGCGCAAGCAGGTACGACCGGAGCATTGGCCGCATCACCGGGGCTTTCGAAGCGGCGACGCAGCGCTTGATCGTCGGTTACCAGGTGCTGCTGCGATGGTCGCTGCGCCACCGCAAGGCGACCGTGCTGCTGGCGGTCAGCGTCTTTGCAGTCAGCGTCGCAATGGTTCCCATGCTCGGGACCGAATTCGTCCCGAAGTCCGACTTTTCCGAAACCTCGATCAACTTCTACACACCGGTCGGTTCCTCGCTCGAGGTCACCGAGGCCAAGGTGCGCCAGGTGGAAGCGATCGTGCGCAGCTTTCCGGAGGCACGCTACACGCTGGGAACGGTCAACACCGGCAACGCGCAGGGAAAAATCTACGCCAGCGTCTATATCCGTCTGGTCGACCGCAACCAGCGATCGGTCAGCGCCGACGAACTCGCGGCGCGCATGCGCGAGCGCCTGCGGCTGGTTCCAGGAATCACCGTCACCCATGTCGGCCTGATCGGCAGCATGGGCAACGACAAGCAGGTGCAGTTTTCACTGCAGGGACCCAATCAGGGCGAGCTCGAACGCATCGCGCGACTGGCGCTCGACGCCATCCGACCGATCGCCGGCGTGGTCGACCTCGACTCCAGCTTCAAGCCCAACAAGCCCACGATCGATGTCGAGATCCGGCGCGACGCCGCCTCCGACCTGGGGCTGGGCATCGCGCAGATGGGCGCTTCGCTGCGCACCATGGTCGCCGGCCAGACGGTGGGCAACTGGCGCGCGCCGGACGACCAGACCTATGACGTCAATGTGCGGCTCTCGCCCGAGGCACGCGACGCGCCGCACGATCTGCTGCGGCTGCCCTTTGCGGTTGCCGCCGGCGCCGACGGCAACGCCAAGATTATCCGGCTCAACCAGGTCGCCGTGGTGCGCGAAGCGACCGGCCCGAACCAGATCAACCGGCGCGACCTGTCGCGCGAACTCAGCATCAGCGCCAACGTCTATGGGCGCTCCAGCGGCGAAGTATCAGACGACATCCGCAGCGCGATGAACGCCATCACCATGCCGCCGGGCTACAGCTACAAATTCGGCGGGGCGACCAAAGACATGGCCGATGCATTTGGCTACGCGATATCGGCGTTGGCACTGGCGGTCATCTTCATCTACATGATTCTTGCCAGCCAATTCAAGAGTTTTTTGCAACCGCTGGCCCTGATGACCGCGCTTCCGCTGACGCTCATCGGCGTGGTGCTGGCGCTGATGATGTTCGGTTCGGCGCTGTCGATGTTCTCGGTGATCGGCGTCGTGATGCTGATGGGGCTGGTAACGAAAAACGCCATCCTGCTGGTCGACTTTGCAATCCGCGCGCGGGAAGACAGCACCGCTCCCGACGGCAGCCATGTGCCGGGACTGCCGCGCGAGGACGCTTTGCTGATGGCCGCCAGGGTACGGCTGCGACCGATCCTGATGACGACGCTGGCCATGATCTTTGGCATGGTACCGCTGGCTTTCGCCCTCACCGAGGGCTCGGAAATGCGTGCGCCGATGGGCCAGGCGGTCATCGGCGGCGTCCTGACCTCATCGCTGCTGACACTGGTCGTCGTGCCGGTGGTCTACTGCTACATGGACGACGCGGTCAACTGGCTGCGCCGACTGACCGCTGGCACGCCCGCGAGCTCGGGCGAAGGCCTAAAATCCCAGCCTAGGCCCTAAAGGCGCACTGGAGACAATAGCGTAATGAACCTGGAACAAGCCCGCTTCAACATGATTGAGCAGCAGATCCGTCCTTGGGACGTGCTGGACGCGCATGTGCTGCACCTGCTGTCAGTCGTCAGGCGCGAGGACTTTGTGCCACCGGCCTACCAGGCGCTGGCTTTCGTGGACATGGAAATTCCGCTGCCTGCAGGGCAGTGCATGCTGGCGCCCCGGGTCGAGGCGCGCATGTTGCAGGACCTGGGCGTGCAAAAACACGAGACGGTTCTGGAAATCGGCGCAGGCTCGGGCCACATGGCGGCGCTGCTGGCGCACCGTGCGCATAGCGTCCTGACGCTGGAGATAGACGCCGGACTGGCCGCCATGGCGCGCACCAACCTGCAGCGCGCCGGCGTGCACAACGCCGAGGTACGCCATATGGACGGCTCCAAGGGTTGCATCGCCGACGCCCCCTTTGACGTCATCGTTCTGAGCGGCTCTGTGGCCGAAGTGCCGACAGCCCTGCTCGCGCAACTCCGGACCGGCGGGCGCCTGGGAGCGATCGTGGGCGAGGCGCCGGTGATGCGCGCCACCATCGTGACGCGCGCAGCCGAGGCCCGGTTTAGCAGCACGCAGCCATGGGACACGATGGCGCAGCGCCTGCTGCATTTTCCCGAACCATCGCATTTCAACTTCTAAAGCAAAGGCCTGCATGATCGAGCAAGTCAGCCCCTGCGCACTGCCCGCTTGGCTGGAGTCGGCGCGCCGCATTGGCGAACCCGTTGTCTTGGACGTGCGCGAAGACCTTGAATTGCGCGCTGCCAGCGTGGGGCCTGGCGCCTTCACGCTGCGCACCATACCGATGGGCAGCATTCCGGCGCGGCTGTCCGAACTCGACCCGGCCCAGCCGATCGCCTGCCTGTGCCACCACGGCGCGCGCAGCTTGCAGGTCGCCAGCTTCTTGCAGGCAAAGGGCTTCTCTCATGTAGTCAATATCGCCGGGGGCATCGACGCCTGGGCCCAAGAATTCGACAGCAGCGTGGCGCGTTACTAAGCTAAGCGCAGGCCTGCCCACCACACAGACCCCCCTAGCGCCACACCCGCCTATTGCCCTACAGGAAACCCATGACACCGTTTCGCCTGATACCCCTTGTGGCAGCGCTGCTAGCCACGCTGCCCGCACACGCCCAGAGCCTGGTCGACCTGTACCAGGCCGCCCGCGCCTACGACGCCAGCTTCCAATCGGTCCAGTCGCAGTACGAGGCCACCGCAGCCAAGGCCGAGCAGGCGCGCGCGGGCCTGCTGCCTACCGCCAGCCTTGGCATGGCGATCAGCCGCTCTTCAGTGGACCCTGATGTCAAGTTGGCGAGCACCGCTTTCGGTAGCCAGAGCGCAACGCTCAGCGGCTCGCATCCGCTGTACCGACCGGCCAACCAGATCACCTTCGACCAGGGCCTGCGGTCGGTCGTCACGGCGCAGGCGCAGTTGCTGAGCGCGGAGCAGGATCTGCTGGTGCGGGTGAGCCAGTCGTATTTCGACGTCCTTGCCGCGCTCGACGCGCTGACTTTCGTCACCGCGCAAAAAACCGCCGTATCCGAGCAGCTCGCTTCGGCGGTGCGCAACTTTGAGGTCGGAACCAGCACCATTACCGACACCCGCGAGGCACAGGCGCGCTTCGACCTGGTGCTCGCGCAGCAAATTGCCGCCGAAAACGACCTGCGGGTGAAGAAGATTGCGCTCGACCAACTGGTCGGCAAGACCGAGGCCTCGCCCAGGCCGCTGACGCCGCCGGTCATACTGCCGGCCATGCTGCCCGACGACGTCACGGTATGGGTCAACCAGGCGGCAGAGCTGCACCCGCAATTGCGCCAATTGGCGCTGGCCCTGGAGGTAGCGCAGCTCGAGACGCAAAAGGCCCAGGCCGCAAGCAAGCCGACGCTGGACCTCAACGCCAGCTACGCCATGTCGAACAACGACGGAACCTCGTCGTCGCGCACCTCCTACAAAGCCAGCGTGGCCACGGTCGCACTGGCCTTTAACATGCCCCTGTTTTCCGGCTTCTCGATCCAGAACCGGGTGAAGGAAACGCTGGCGTTGGAAGACAAGGCGCGAACCGACTTGGAGGCGGCGCGCAGAACCATCGCGCAGGCGACGCGGACCGCCTTCTTCGGCGTGTTGTCGGGCCGGGGGCAGGCGCGCGCGCTGGAGGCGGCCGAAGCGTCGAGCCAGAGCGCACTCGACGCCAACAAGCTCGGCTACCAGGTCGGCGTTCGCATCAACATCGACGTGCTCAACGCCCAGAGCCAGCTGTTCCAGACCAAGCGCGACTTGGCAAAGGCGCGCTACGACGTTCTGGTCGGCGGGCTGAAGCTGCGCCAAGCCAACGGATCGCTGCGGCCAGAGGATCTGCTCGCAATCGACGCGCTGCTGGTCAAGTAGGCCGCATCCGGCCAGGCCCCGGCAACCCCGCCGCGGTCGGCATCAGCAGCCTCAGTGCACGCTGTCGCCGACGACGGCGTCGGGCTTCACCCGCCGCAGCAACGCGAGCATGTCAGACTCGATCCGATGCAGCGCCTCGCTGGTGTGTCCCTCAAAGCGCAGCACCAGTACCGGCGTCGTGTTCGACGCCCGCATCAAGCCAAAGCCGTCGGGCCAGTCAACCCGCAGGCCATCGATGGTGGTGAGCCTAGCCGGCGCCGGAAAATTCACCAGCGCCACCGCGCGCTCAACCAGCGCGGGCCCCTGCCCTTCGACGCACGACACATTGAGTTCGGGGGTTGAAAAGCTGGTCGGCAACGCGTCGAGCGCCGCGCTCGCGTCGGCTACGCGACTGACGATCTCGAGCAGTCGGGCACCGGCGTAGGTTCCGTCGTCAAAGCCGAACCAGCGCTCCTTGAAAAATATGTGGCCGCTCATTTCGCCGCCCAGCGGCGAACCGATCTCCTGCATGCGCGCCTTGATCAGCGAATGCCCGGTCTTGTACATCAGCGCGACGCCGCCAGCCGCCTCGATGGCAGGCGCGAGGCGCTGCGAGCACTTGACGTCGAAAATGATGGTTCCACCGGGCACCCGCGATAGCACGTCGCGGGCGAACAGAATCATCTGGCGGTCCGGATAGATCGTGTTTCCCTGCTTGGTGACGATGCCAAGCCGGTCACCGTCGCCGTCAAAAGCCAGTCCGAGTTCGGCGTCGGTGCTGCCCAGCGTGGCGATCAGGTCGCGCAGGTTCTCAGGCTTGCTCGGGTCCGGATGGTGATTGGGGAAGTTGCCGTCGACCTCGCTGAAGAGTTCGATGACTTCGCAGCCAATCGCCCGCAGCAAGCCAGGCGCCGACGCCCCGGCTACGCCGTTGCCGCAGTCGACGACGATTTTCATCGGGCGCGACAGCTTGATGTCGGACACGATGCGCGCCGTATACGGCGCCAGCACATTGAGGTTGCGAACGCTGCCACCGTCGCGCAGCGTCCAGGCCTGCTCGAGCATCACGCGCCGCAGCGCCTGTATGTCCTCGCCGTAGATAGCCCGGTTGCCCAACACCATCTTGAAACCGTTGTAGTCCCGGGGGTTGTGGCTTCCGGTCACCTGGATACCGCTTGAACATACGGTGTTGGCGGCGAAGTAAAGCATCGGCGTCGTCACCATGCCGATGTCGATCACCTCGATGCCGGCTGCGACCAGTCCGCGCACCAGCGCCGCACTCAGCGAGGGGCCGCTCAAGCGCCCGTCGCGACCGACCGCGACCCTGCGCTCACCCTGCGCGCACGCCAGGCTGCCAAAAGCCTTGCCCAGGGCCTCGGCCACCTGCTCGTTGACGGTTGACGGTACGACGCCTCGGATGTCGTAGGCCTTGAAGATGGAAGCGTCCAGTTGCATTTTTTCGTTCCTGTGATCGTGGGGTTATGCGCGCGGCGCCAGCATATCGCGGTACAGCTGCATATAGCTTTTCGCCGCCTTGGCCCAGGAAAAGTCCTGCGCCATCGCGTTGTCCATCAGCCCCGCCCATGCTGCGCGCTGGCGGTACATGGCGACGGCGCGCGACAGCGCCTGCGCCAGCGCGTCGGCGCTGGCAGGGTCGAATGCGAAGCCGGTAGCGCGTTTTTCGGCAAGCGCCTGCGCGTCGGCATCGACGACGGTGTCGATCAGTCCGCCCACACGGCGCACGACCGGAATCGTTGCGTATCGAAGTCCGTAGAGCTGGGTCAGGCCGCAGGGCTCGAAGCGCGACGGCAGCACGATCGCGTCGGCGCCGGCGATGATCTGGTGCGCGTAGGCCTCGTCGTAGACTAGTCGCACCGCGACCTGCCCGCCAAAGCGCAGCGCGGCGTCGGCGAAGGCCTGTTCCAAATCGGCGTCGCCGCTGCCCTGCAGCACCAATTGCGCGCCCTGCGCCAGCAGTTCGGGCAGGACGGCCAGCACCAGATCCAGGCCTTTTTGCGGGCTCAGCCGGCTGACGACTGCGAACAGCGGCGCCTGCGGGTCGACCTGCAACCCCAGCGCCTGCTGCAGCCGCGCCTTGCATTCGGCCTTGCCGTGCATCGCCGTGCGGGAGTAGGGCCGGGCGATGGCGGTGTCGGTCTGCGGATTCCATACCGCGCCGTCGACGCCGTTGAGGATTCCGCACAGGTCACCCGCGCGCGCGCGCAACACGCCGTCCATGCCACAGCCAAAGGCCTCGGTGGTAATTTCGGCGGCGTAGCTGCTGCTCACCGTCGTCACCCGCTGCGAAAAGCTCAGACCCGCCTTCATGAACGAAACCTGGCCGTGGAATTCCAGCCCGCTGCGTGCCATGAAGCGCGACGGCAGCCCGGTCAGGTGGTAGTCGGCCGCGTCAAACAACCCCTGGTACTGCAGGTTGTGAACGGTGAACACCGTCGCAGCGCGTGTTCCTGGATGCGCAGCGACATAGGCGCAGGCCAGCCCCGTGTGCCAGTCGTGGGCGTGCAGCAGTTCAGGCGTCCACGCGCTGTCGAGTTCGCCCGCTGCCAGATGCGCCGCCACCCAGCCCAGCAGAGCGAAGCGCTGCGCGTTGTCGCTCCAGGCGATACCGGCCGCGTCCTGGTAGGGGTTGCCAGGGCGGCAGTACAAATAGGGGGCGTCGACCACATAGGCGTCGACGCTGCTGTGCGCGAACCTGCCAAACCACAGCGTCACCCGCGCGGCGCCAAACACCGCGCCGATATCGCAGACCCTTCGTGGCTGAGTCAGCCCCTGCAACACCGCCGGCAGGCCGGGAAGCAGCAGCCGCACCTCGGCGCCTTCGGCAGCCAGCGCCTGCGGCAGCGCACCGATCACATCAGCCAGCCCACCGGTCTTGACCAGCGGGAACATTTCGGCGGCCGCGTGCAGAATTTTCATGCGGCGATTTTCTCCAGCATATCGGCGGTAACCAGGCAGATGCCGTTGGGGCTGCGGTGAAAGCGCAGCGCGTCGAGTTCCGCGTCTTCGCCAATGACCAGTCCCTCCGGTATGTGGCATCCACGATCGACCACCGTTCGTGTCAGGCGCGCGTGGCGACCGACGCGCACCTCCGGCAGCAGCACCGACCAGTTGACCTGCGAATACGAGCGCGCCCGCACGTTGGAAAATAGGACCGACCGGAATACCTTGCCCGACACGATGCAGCCGCCCGAGACCATCGACTCGATGGCCATGCCGCACCGATCGGGCTGGTTGTGGACGAACTTGGCCGGCGGCAACTGCGCCTGGTAGGTCCAAATCGGCCAGCGCCGGTCATACAAGTTGAGATGGGGATCGGTGGCCGTCAGGTCGATGTTGGCGTCCCAGTAGGCGTCGATGGTTCCGACGTCGCGCCAATAGGGCTCCTCGCCCGTGCCCCCGGGCACGCTGCTGAGCGCAAACGGATGCGCGGCGGCGTCGCCATTGCGCACCACGCGCGGAATGATGTCCTTGCCGAAGTCATGGCTGGAGTCGGGGTCGGCGATATCGCGCGCGAGTTCGGCGTACAGGTACTGGGCATTGAAGATGTAAATGCCCATGCTGGCCAAGCACATGCCGGGCTGCCCCGGCAGAGTCGGCGGATCGACCGGCTTTTCCAGAAAGCCGGTGATCACGTTGTGCTCGTCGACCGCCATCACGCCAAAGGCGCTGGCTTCCTCGCGCGCAACCGGTATGCAGGCAATGGTGCAGGCGCGTCCCTTTTCCAGATGGTCGGCGAGCATCAACGCGTAGTTCATCTTGTAGATATGGTCGCCCGCCAGCACCAAAATGTAATCGGCACCGTAACTCTCCAAAATGTCGTGGTTCTGGTAGACGGCGTCGGCGGTGCCGCGGTACCAACTCTCGTCGTCGCTGCGTTGCTGCGCCGGCAGCAGGTCGACGAATTCGTTCATCTCGCTTTTGAGAAAGGCCCAGCCGCGCTGCAGGTGGCGCAACAGGCTGTGTGATTTGTACTGCGTGATCACGCCAATGCGTCGCACCCCCGAGTTCAGGCAGTTCGACAGCGCGAAATCGACGATGCGAAACTTGCCCCCGAAGTACACCGCGGGCTTGGCACGACGGTCGGTCAGGTTCATCAGCCGGCTGCCACGGCCTCCCGCCAGGACCAGCGCGATCGTTCGCCGGGGCAGGTCCAGTCCCTGCGCCAGTTGTCGGGATTGCATAGGTGTCTTGTTTCCTTGGTCGCGGGCTTTTCGATCCCGCAGCATCTTAATGCCGATGCCTTGCCACGCAGTTGGGCAGCATGCACGCGTGCGAAAATTGTGAAAAAAGCCCGCTATGGCGCGCGCAACGGGTCCGTTCGGCGGGCCGCTTTGTGGCTCAAGCCACACAATGCCGCTCGGAGCAGAATAAGGCTGCCGACTTTCAGGGAACCCCATCGTGAGCCAGACCCCATCCCATGCGCCCGCCAACCTAGGGGACGCGATCGGCGACCAATTGCTGCAGGCATTGGCGGTCGACCCGCGCCGCGCGACGTCCGCCGAACTGATGCAGGCGCTCGCGCAGGTGGCACGGCGCGAATTGTCGCGGCGCTGGGTACAGGTGCAGGCGCGCGAGCGCCAAGACAAGGCGCGCCGGATCTGCTACCTGTCGATGGAGTTCCTGGTGGGGCGCACGCTGTCCAACGCGCTGGCTGCGCTCGACCTGCGCGCCGCCGCCGTCGAGGGATTGCGCCACTTTGCGAGCCGCTTTGAAGACGTCGCGGACTGCGAACCCGACGCCGCGTTGGGCAACGGCGGGCTGGGCCGACTCGCCGCCTGCTTTCTGGACTCGATGGCGACGCTCGGGATCGCGTCTTTTGGCTATGGAATCCGCTACGAATACGGCATGTTCGCACAGGAGATCAGCGCCGGCAGCCAGATGGAGTACCCGGATCCCTGGCTGCAAAACGGAACGCCGTGGGAATTCCCGCGCGTCGACATGAACTACCCGGTGCGCTTCGGTGGCTGGGTCGAGCATGACCATGGCGCCGTGGTCTGGCGCCACGCGGGCGAAGTCATCGCCAAGGCCTATGACATGGTGGTGCCCGGTCACAACACCGAGCATGTCAGCACCTTGCGACTGTGGAAGGCGGTGGCGCCGGCGCACATCGACCTGGGCCTGTTTAACACCGGCGACTACGCGCGCGCGTCGACCGCCAAGAACGAATACGAAAACCTATCCTGGGTGCTGTACCCCAACGACAGCACGCCCGCCGGTCGCGAGCTGCGGCTCAAACAGGAGTACTTCTTCGTATCCGCGTCGATCCAGGACCTGCTCAGGCGCCACCTAGAAGAAAACCCGGGGCTCGACAACCTGGCCGACAAGGTGGCCATCCACCTCAACGACACCCATCCGGCGATCGGCGTGGCCGAACTGATGCGGGTGCTGTGCGACGAGCAGTCGATGGACTGGGCCAAGGCCTGGACCCTGTGCCAGCGGACCTTCTCCTATACCAACCACACCCTGATGCCCGAGGCGCTGGAGACCTGGTCGGTCGGACTGATGCAGCATGTGCTGCCACGCCACTTGGAAATCATATTTCGCATTAACAAGGAGTTCCTGGAAGTGGCAGCGCGCCACCGCCCCGGCGACCACGGCTTCCTGGCCCGGCTGTCGTTGATCGACGAGCACGGCGAGCGCCGGGTGCGCATGGCGCACCTGTCGATCGTCGGCAGCCACAAGGTCAACGGCGTCTCCCAACTGCATTCCGACTTGCTGGTGCAGACCATCTTTTCCGACTTTGCAGACCTGTGGCCCGGTCGCTTTACCAACATGACCAACGGCGTCACGCCGCGGCGTTGGCTCGCCCAGGCCAATCCGGGACTCGCCGGGCTGATCGACACGACGCTGGGCCGCGACTGGCGTTGGGATCTGGGGCAGCTGCAGGGCCTGCTCGCCCACCAGCATGAGCCGGCTTTCCAGCGCCGCTTCTGGGCGATCAAACAGGCCAACAAAGACCGGCTCGCGGCACTCATCGCGCGCAGCACCGGCGTGCGGGTCAATCCGGCCAGCCTGTTCGACGTGCAGGTCAAACGCATCCACGAATACAAGCGCCAGTTGCTCAACCTGCTGCATGTCGTCACCCGCTACCAGGCCATCCTGGCCGACCCGCAGGCCGACTGGGTCCCGCGCACCGTGATCGTCGCCGGCAAGGCGGCGTCTTCTTACCACAGCGCCAAGAGCATCATCCAGCTGATCCACGACGTCGCCAGCGTCGTCAACGCCGACCCGCGCGTGGGCGACCGGCTCAAGTTGGTATTCATCCCAAACTATGGCGTATCGGTGGCCGAAATGATCATGCCCGGCGCCGACCTGTCGCAGCAGATATCGACCGCCGGAACCGAGGCCTCTGGAACCGGCAACATGAAGCTTGCGCTCAACGGCGCGCTGACCATCGGCACCGACGACGGCGCCAATATCGAGATCCGCCAGCAGGTCGGCGACGACAACATATTCATCTTCGGTATGGGCGCCGCCGAAGTGCGCGCGCTGCGCCACAGCGGCTACCACCCGATGCGCCATTACGAGGCCGACCCGGCTTTGCGCAGCGCGATAGACGCGATTGCCGGCGACGCCTTTACGCCCGAGGAACCGGGACGCTATGCGGCGCTGGTCGACTCGCTGCTGTGGG
>Ga0214919_10006381_pt1 | contig 16247 bp, 13 predicted proteins | sample LL1503_MetaG_FD_177994 | JGI IMG/M metagenome (GOLD analysis project Ga0214919, IMG submission 177994) | Freshwater microbial communities from Lake Lanier, Atlanta, Georgia, United States - LL-1503 | ecosystem: Environmental > Aquatic > Freshwater > Lake | place: USA: Georgia | collected... | reverse complement strand
GGCCATTCATTTCGGCACGCAGTATCCAATGATCAATTTGCTGCGCAACCGGCCAGCCGGCAGAGGTCAATGCGGTCAGCCGCTCCTGGAACGCCGGAAGCCTGTTTTGTTTGTCTTGTAGGGCGGGTGCACGGTAGTCCGGAACGCCATCACTGAGCAGGCGCGCTGCCTCGAAGGCGCGCCAATCAGCAAACAACGCCATCAGTTGGTCGATCATGAAGACTCCTGGCTTGATCGGATCGCAGTAAAAAACCGAGCTGGATCTGGCCGCAAAAGTAAAAAAAGCCGGCTTTCGCCGGCCTTTCCGCTTGGCCGCAGGGCCTGCTTACTTGAGGTGCTTGCCGATCAGGCCAGCCATTTCAAACATGGAAACCTGCGCCTTGCCGAACACTTCTTTCAGCTTGGCGTCAGCATTGATCATGCGCTTGTTGGTGGCGTCTTGCAGCTTGTGCTTTTTGATGTAAGTCCACAGCTTGCTGACCACTTCGGTCCGTGGCAGTGGGCTTGCGCCAACCACAGCCGCCAGGTGGGCGCTGGGTGTCAGGGCCTTCATGAAAGCAGCGTTTGCGACGCGTTTTTTAGCCGGGGCTGCTTTTTTGGCTGGAGCGGCCTTTTTCGCTGGAGCAGCCTTGACGGCTACTTTTTTAGCCGGAGCAGCTTTAGTGCCTGGGGCTGCCTTCTTGGCAGGAGCAGCTTTCTTGGCTGGGGCTTTCTTTGCAGTTGCCATGATGTATGTACCTTCTAGAAGTTAATAAGTCACCAGTGAAAAACCGCTTCTTCGCTGGCAGACCGCATGCTACTGGAGAAAGCATGTGTTTCATAGGGGAATATCCCTTTTTTCATTGGAGAGAGCCGATTTTTTTGCATTTTTGACCGTGATTGGTCCCACGCGTGTCGGCATGGTCGCCAGCATCACACCGAGAAGGGCCATGGCAAAGGCCACCAGTTGCAAACCGCCCAGCGTCTCACCTAGCGCCAGCACGCCGACCAGCGCCGCCGAAATGGGCAGCATCACAGTGAAAACACCAGCCCGGGCGGCGGGCACTGACTGCAAGCCGGTCATCCACAGCCACACCGTGCCAACGCTGGCTGCCAGCCCATAAAATAGGACCAGTGCCCAGATTGACCACGACACTGAGCCGAAGTCGAAGCGCAGGGCCAGGTAAAGGCCGATGGGCGTGCTCAGCGCCAGTCCCCACAGATTGATCAGGGCCGTGATCCTCTTGGGGCTGAGAACGCCGGTGAGCTTCTTGCCGATCACGGCGTAAGCTGACTCGCACAGCACTGCACCGAACACCAGCAGGTTACCCCATAGCCCGTTGTCATGAAGAAAATTGGCCTCCAGCCCTTGTCCTGATTGGCTCGCCAGCTCTGATTTTGATAGCGCAAGCAGGCCCAATCCCAATGCGGCACAGGCAATGGCCGCAGCCACCCGCAGGCTAATTCGCTCGCCCAGCCACCACCAGCTCAGCAGCGCGACCACCGCAGGTATCGACGCCAGAATGATGCCCGCCGAGACGGCGCTGGTCATGCTGACGCCGTAGAGCATGCAGATTGAAAACAAAACGTTGCCCAACAGTGACTCGACAAACACCAGCCGGCGGGTGGTGGGGGAAAGTGGAGCCTCTTGGGGTGGCTTTTTCAACCAGCTCACCATGGCGACGGCACCAATGCCAAAACGCATCCAGGCCAGCAGCAGCACCGGCAGCGCTAAGGCCAGCGGCTTCGACAGGGCTACATAGCTGCCCACCAATGACATGCTGAATGCCAAAAATAGGTAGGCGGTCAGAGGGTGAACAGACGGCGGCACAGGGCCAGGCAGCGGATGTTGGGTGTGCGCCACAGGGCGGGTTGCAAAATGCGTGAGTGGTGGAGGCCAGCATCATGCCTGATGCCTGGGCTTGTCTCGCTTGGGACCGGTTTGCTGAGAGACCGGCAAATTGGCACCATTGGCGCTGGTGTAAATGGTGTAAGTTCAAGTTTTGTCACATCATTCAGGGGCAGTCATGGGTTTGGGCCAATTCGCATATGCCAACAGCAGCAACCGGTTCCTGGCCGTTGAACCGCTCGATGCGCAACGGTTTGCGGTCGTTGGCGTACCCTTTGATGGCGCAGTGACGAACCGGCCGGGAGCACGCTTTGGGCCGCAGGAGATCCGCCGTGCCAGCCTGATGCTGTGCGACGGCATTCACCCCTGGTTCGGTGTTTCACCGCTGGATGTGCTGGGCGACGCGCTCGACATGCGCTTGCCCAATGCATCTTCCCTCGCCCTGGTACGAGAACAGATTCAGGCGCAGGCAGCAGCCCTGATGGCGCGACACCACTGCGTGTTTCTGGGCGGTGATCATTCGGTCACCCTGCCTTTGCTGCGTGCTGCTCGGGCCCAGCATGGCGAACTGGCTCTGGTGCATTTTGACGCCCATTGCGACACCTGGCAGGACCATTTCGGTGAGCCGTCGGGCCATGGCACCTGGACCTATGAGGCGATCGCCGAAGGCCTGGTCAGTCCTGCGCACACGGTGCAGATTGGACTGCGCTCCAGTGGCGAGCGTGCGGCACGCGAGTATGTTCAGGACCGGGGTGGTTTGATCTTCACAGCGCGACAGCTGCGTGGGCTTGATGGCGCGGCCTTAGAACCCGTGCTGGCCAGCGTGCTGGAGCGCATCGGTCAGCGCCCCTGCTACTTAACGTTCGACATCGACTGTCTGGACCCGGCGTTTGCGCCCGGCACTGGCACGCCAGAGCCGGGTGGCCTGAGCAGCTCGCAGCTGCTGACTTTGCTTGAAGGGCTGGCGCCCCTGAACATGGTGGGCATGGACTGTGTGGAAGTGGCGCCGGCCTATGACCACGCCGAGTTGACCAGCTTGGCCGCGGCCACTTGTGTTTGGACCTACCTGTGTGGCCAGGTCGCCAAGTTGCCCCGCACCGTACCATGACATGCTGATTGACTCCGACACCCAACTCAATCGCCGGAGCTACTACGAGGGCAGCGTGGTTCGCCCGCTGCCGGCGCCGGCGTTGCAGGGCGACCTGGTGGCCGATGTGCTGGTCGTGGGGGCCGGCTTCGCCGGCCTGTCGGCGGCCATTGAACTCGCGCAGCGCGGGATGCGTGTGGTGGTCCTGGAGGCCGACCGAATCTGCAGCGGCGCCTCGGGGCGCAACGGCGGGCAGGCCATTGCTGGTTTTGCCAGTGGGCAAGGCCCCATGGAGCATCAACTCGGCCGCAGTGACGCCCGGTTGGCCTGGGACATGTCGCTGGAGGCGGTGGGCCTGATCGATGAGCGCATTGCCGCCTTCGGCATTGACTGCGACCGAGTGCATGGCTACCTGCATGTGGCCGAGACTGTGGCCAAAGCGCGGCGGCTGGAAGCGGAGATGGCCGGTCTGGCGCGAGATTATGGGTTTGCCACCGACTTCGCCAGTGGCACGCAGACCCGGCGGCTGATCGACAGCCCGCGCTACCAAGCAGCCGCCTATGACCGGGTGTCAGGCCATTTGCACCCGCTCAAGTACGGGCTTGGGCTGGCTGTGGCCGCCCGTGCGCTGGGGGTGACGATCTGCGAGCATTCGCCCGTGCTCGGCCTGAGCCGCGGAGCCCGGCTGCAGGCCCGCACGGCCGGCGGTTCAGTCACCGCCGCGTTCGGCGTGCTGGCCGGTAACTGCACGCTGGGCGAGTACGGGCCGCAGGTGGCGCCAGACATAGCGCCCCGCATCATGCCGGTGGGCACCTACATGGTCAGCACCGCACCGCTGGACCCGGCCCTGTGCCGGCAGCTGATACCTTCTAACGCGGCGGTTTGTGACACCAATTTTGTGCTGGATTACTTTCGTTTCAGCGCCGACCACCGCCTGTTGTTTGGTGGCCGGGTGAGCTACACCACACGTACTCCTGAACGGCTGGAACAGTTGATGGCGGCGCGCTTGCACCAGGTTTTTCCGCAACTCAGGGATGCGCCGATCGAGCATGTGTGGGGAGGCTTCGTCGACATCAGCATGAACCGAACGCCTGACTTTGGCCGGTTGGGGGACAACCTTTACTACTTGCAGGGTTTCAGCGGGCACGGCGTGGCGCTGACGGGTTTTGCGGGCCGGCTGGTGGCCGAAGCGGTAGCAGGTCAAGCGGAACGATTTGACCTGTTTGCCAGGCTCAAGCACCAGCCCTTTCCCGGCGGGCGCCTGATGCGCATGCCTACCCTGGCACTGGCAATGCTGTTTTACCGCTTGCGCGACGCCTGGTGAGGTCGTTGCAGGGCAGCCAGAAGGGTGCGTGCCAACAACGGGCCACATCGCTCAATGTCGGCTAAATGGGTGTAGCCGTAACCTATCACCAGGCCACGCGCATCTTGTCGCTTCAGACAATAGGCTGACAGTGGCCGCACCGTGAGCCCAACCAGCGCCAGTTGCTCTGCCAGTCCAACGTCGTCTGCATCCTCTGCCAGTCGGAGACACAGGTGCAGACCCTGCTCCGCCCCCGTGATTCGGGCCAGTGGTCCCAGGCAGGGTTGCAGTGCTGCCAGCAGGCAGCGCCTTCGCTCGGCATAACTTTGCCGGGCTCGGCGCAGGGCGCTGGCGAAATGCCCCATTTCAATGAACTCTGCCAGGGCAGCCTGCAAAGGCAATTGGCCGGGCCGGTTCAGGTCGTAATGGGCTAGTCGGAACGCCGAGACCAGTTGTTTGGGCACGACCAAATAGCCCAATTTGAGCCCGGGGTAGAGCACTTTGGAGAATGAACCCATGTACAGCACCCGTTCATCGGTATCCAGGCCTGCTAGCGACGATATGGGCGGGCCGCTGAAACGGAACTCGCTGTCGTAGTCGTCTTCAAGCACCCAGGCCTGGTGCCTGCGGGCGATCGACAAAATCTCATGCCTCCGCACCAGGCTCATGACTGCGCCGGTCGGGTATTGGTGGGATGGTGTGACATAGATCAGTCGCGGCGGCATGAGCTCGTCGGCGGTGCGAGGGGCGATGCCATCTTGATCCACCGAAACCGGGTGGGGGTGGAGGTCGGCGGACATGAACGCTTTGATCGCGCCCCAGTAAGCGGGGTCTTCCAGCCAGACGGTATCGCCGTGATCCGCCAGCAGTTGCGCGCACAAGGTTAGGGACTGCTGGGTGCCGCTGGTGATGATCACCTGATCAGAGTCCAGCGGTACGCTTCTAAACACGCGAAGGTAGTGCGCAAGTGCCCGTCGCAAGGGCGCATAGCCACCGGAGTCACTGTAGTCGAGCATGTCGTGATAAGACATGCGCCAGTGCTTGTTTTGCAGCCGCTGCCAAAGTGCGACCGGGAAAGCGCTGAAGTCGGCGATGCTCGAGCTGAATGGTTGAACCTCGAGTTGGTTTGCGCAGTACGTCGAAGCCAGGGCATCGCCCCGGTTCGATAGTTTGGGTGCAGCGCGTTCCTGGGCTGCTCTGCGGTTGCCTGACGCCTTGGGCACGTTGTCCTGAACAAATGTGCCACTGCCAATGTGGCTGACCAGATAGCCCTCGACGATCAGCTGATTGATGGCGGCGATCACGGTGTTGCGCGATAGCTTGAGATCCGAGGTTAGCTCCCTGCTAGATGGCAGGCGGTCGCCGGCGCCTAGTTTTCCATCAAGAATAGCGCGGCGAATCGCCGAGTAGAGCTGTCGATGAAGGGGTTGCTTGTCCTTGCGGTCCAGGCGCAGCATTTCGGTCATCAAGAGTTCTGAGAGCATGATGGCGTTGGCTGGTTTTTTGTATTTCTAATCGATGGGCCTTAGGCGAACGAGTGTGCCACGGCTCGAATAGGCCGATGGGCGGCCGGTTTCGGAATTTGCAAGTGGTCTCACCTTTTATCAATAAATTGGCCCTAGTGCAGGTCCAAGGCAGAGTTCACAATGATTAACACAACAACTCGGAGACTTCCATGCTGACAGACAAAAACAGACCGGAAAATCGTTTTTCAATTCGCAAGGCTTGCCTGTGCATTGGCACAGCATTGGCCCTGACCGCTGCTTCAGCCACGGTGATGGCGCAATCCAAACAGTTGCTCATTTACAGCTGGTCCAACTATATTCCCCCTAACTTGATCAAGCGTTTTGAATCAGAAACAGGCGTCAAAGTAAGTCTTGACTCCTACGACAGCAACGACGCCATGCTCGCCAAACTCCAGGCGGGTGGCGGCGGGTATGACATTGTGGTGCCGACCAACTCGGTGCTGGCCACGATGATCCGTTCCGGGCTCTTGCTGAAGGTCGAGGCATCCAAGTTATCAAATTTCAAAAATGTGGCTGTGCCGCATGACAAGCCCGAAGCCGACAAGGCGCGGGATTATTCTGTCCCTTATTTGATCGGATCTTCCGGTTTCACCTATGACGCCGCCAAGGTTCCCGGTGGAAAACTCGAGGAAAGTTGGAAGGAGTTTTTCGATCCCCGTCCGGAACTTGTTGGGAAGATAGCGGCCCTGAACGATCAGGGGGAGATGTTCTCTGCCGCGGCGATTTACCTGAATATGGACACCTGCACTGAAAACCCGGCTGACGCCCAGAAAATTCTTGAATTACTCGAAAAGCAAAAGCCGAAATTGAAAATCTACTCATCCTCAGGGACGATCGATCGGGTCGCTGCCGGTGAGGTGGTGATGCATCACCAGTGGAATGGTGCCTCGCACCGGGCCAAGACCAAGTTGTCGACGGCTGTCTATGTCTATCCTGTCGAGGGGCTTAACTTGTGGGGGGATAACTTTGCCGTTCCCAAGGGTGCGCCAAATCCTGACAATGCGAAGCTGTTCTTGAATTGGATGATGGACCCGAAAAATGCAGCGGAAGCCTCTAATTTTTCCGGCTACAACAATGCGATCAAAGGTGCCGAGGCCTTCATGAATGCTGATTTACGCAGCAGTCCGGCCATCAATACGCCCGATGCACTGAAAAGCCGGTTTCGCCCGGTCAAAGACTGTTCTTTGAAAAATCGTGAGTTGCGGGACGGTGTGTGGACCCGGCTGCGCCGCTGATCGTGTTGTTCAATAACTCGCCTCGACTTGCGGTGTATTGGCTTCGATACGTTGCATGAACGGGGTTGCCATTGATTTCGCCCGGGTAAGTAAGACTTACCCGGGCGCTTCTCAGCCTGCGCTAGATGGCATTTCGCTGTCGATTCGCCAAAATGAATTCTTCACACTGCTGGGCCCTTCTGGATGTGGAAAGACGACGCTGCTGCGGATGATCGGCGGTTTTGACCATCCCGATTCAGGGGACATCACCTTGTCGGGCATCAAAATTGGTCGAACCCAAGCCCATTTGCGGCGCGTCAACACCGTTTTTCAGAGTTATGCGCTGTTTCCGCACATGACCGTGGCGCAGAACATTGGTTTTGGCTTGGAGATGCTGAACCATTCTCGGGGCGCGGTGAGGCAGCGGGTCGACGAAGTCATGGGCTTGCTGCGCTTGGATGGCTTGGGGGATAGATACGCGGAGCAACTGTCAGGCGGCCAGCAGCAAAGGGTGGCACTGGGCAGAGCGTTGGCGCCCAAACCCGAGGTCCTGTTGCTCGATGAGCCGCTGTCCGCGCTTGACTTGAAATTGCGTAAAGCGATGCAAGTCGAGCTCAAACGCTTGCAGGGCCAGACTGGTATCACTTTTGTTTTTGTTACGCATGACCAGGACGAGGCCTTGGCGATGTCAGACCGAATTGCAGTGATGCAAAGCGGAGTCATTCGACAAGTCGGGCGACCTGATGAAATTTATGAGCGGCCAGCTGATTTGTTCGTCGCTGAATTCATCGGCGATGCGAATTTCCTGGAAGGTACCTGCTGTGCGCGATCAGGCGCTGACGGCGAATTCCAGCTGGACGGGCAAGGTGACCAGGCGCCACGGATAACAGTGGACAACGTTGGGCATGTGGCAGTGGGCCAAAAAGCGGTTTTGATGATTCGACCGGAGCGAGTCAGGGTCGTGGCAGGGGCGGGTGCTGCATTGACCGGACGGGTGTTTGAGACCATTTACAGCGGTAGCAGCCGCATGGTGCATGCGAAGCTGCCCAACGGCACCTTGCTGCGTGCGCGGCTTGATGGCCTGCCTGAGAGTGGGGCGCTGACGGACGAAGTCGGCTTCTACATGGATTCTGCGGCTCTGACGGCATTTGTCCGATGAATGAGCAACGCCTGAGCAACCTGACCTTGCTCTCGCCCGCGGTCCTGTTTTTGGCGGCGTTCATCCTGGCACCTTTGCTTCTGATGCTGTATGTGTCGGTTCTGGAGCGTGGGCCGTTTGGCGGTGTGGTCTGGGGCAGTCATACCGGCATTGCCTACCAAAAATTGCTTTACGAGCGTGATCTCCTGGGTCGGCTCTCGTTCAACAGTGACTACATCGCCATCTTTGCCCGGTCATGCCGGCTCGCCGCCATGACGACCCTGATCACCTTCCTGATTGCTTTGCCCACCGCCTTGTACATGTCAACGCTGTCACGCAAGCAGGCTGCCTGTATCCTTTTTCTGGTCACGATCCCTTTTTGGACAAACTTGTTGGTTCGCAATTTCGCTTGGATCCTCATTTTGAGGGGTGGGGGCGTGCTTGACACGTTCATGCAATGGACAGGCTGGGTGACGCAACCCCTCGATATTCTCTACACCCCCTTGGCGACGGGCATTGGCCTAACCTATTCATTCCTGCCTTTCATGATCTTGCCTATTTATGTGGCCTTAGAGCGCATCGACCCATCGGTGATTGAGGCCGCTTTTGATCTGGGCGCTAACCGGCTTCGGGTACTGCAAAGGGTGGTGCTGCCCCTGGCGATGCCCGGGATCGTCGGCGGAGCAATCCTGGTGTTTGTGCCCTGCCTGGGCGCTTATGTCAGCCCGGAGCTGCTCGGCGGAGGCAAATCGCTCATGATTGGCAACCTGGTTCAGGCGCAATTTGGCGCATCCCGCAACTGGCCTTTTGGTGCCGCTTTGGGTATCGTCTTGGTGTTGGCTCTGCTCCTGGTGATGGCAATGGCGGCTCTGGCAAATCAGCACAAAAAGCGAGTCTCGAGATGAGCCGGCATAAGCTTTTAAGAAGCCGGATCAACGCGACGGTGGCGGCGTTGGCCATTTTGTTTCTTTACCTGCCTATCGTCACGCTGGTGGTCCTGTCATTCAATGACAACGACCTGACAACGATCTGGACCACTGTCAGTGTGAAATGGTATCTTGCGGTGCTGCAAAATGGCGATATCCTGCGGGCCACCAAAAATTCGCTGATGGTCGCCTGTGCTGCGACATTTTTTGCGACATGCATGGCCACTTTGGCGGCGCTGGGGATGGTCCGCATCAGCCGAGGGCCGAGGGTGCTGTTGGAGGGCCTGCTGGGATTGCCGCTGCTGGTACCTGAAATCGTCACGGCAGTTGCGTTGCTCATTTTGTTTGTCCTGATTGGTTTCCCGCTTGGGTTGACTTCAGTCACCGTCGCACACACAGTTTTTTGCATCCCTTTCGCTTACTACCCGATCAAGTCACGCTTGGCCGCGCTGGATCAAAGCTTGCTCGAGGCTGCCAGCGACCTGTATGCATCCCCCAGGCGTCGATTTTTTCGGGTCGAATTACCGTTACTGAGTTCTGGCATCTGTGCGGGTGCCTTGCTGGCATTCATCAGCTCTCTCGGCGATTTCGTCATTACCTATTTTGTGGCTGGACCGGGCGCGACCACACTGCCGATTTACATATTTGGCCTGATTCGCTTGGGTGTCACGCCGGAAGTCAACGCCCTCTCTGCCATTTTTCTGTTCGCATCGATCGTGATGATTTCTATCGCCTTTGTACTGCTCCAAAGCATCAGCGAGCAAAAAAAGCCTAGAGGCGCTGCGTGACGGATAGTCAATCTTCGGCAAAAACGATGGCCCCCGTCGATGACCAAGCCCGACAAGGGCCGAATTTGGCCAATTGGCGCCTGGCGCCTTTCAGTCAATGGTCTTTTTCGCATGTCAGCGAGCTGATCCCCAGCGCCATGATCGCCCACGATCCATCCTGCGTGGCGATCATGGAAGAGGTCCCTTCGGCGATTGGTGCCATCGCGTATCAAACAGCGGTGGGTGAAGTCGGTACGGTCGCCAGTATGTTGGCCAACTCCAGCACCGACGGCTTCCTGGTACTCCATCGCGGCACTATCGTTGCGGAACACTATGCGGGCCAGTTCGCTAGACACCGGACTCACATTGTTTTTTCCGTTAGCAAATCGATCACTGGGTCACTGGCCGGGGTGTTGGTTGGCTCAGGCCAATTGGACCCTATGGCGAATGTGCTTCATTACCTGCCTGAAATGGCTGGCTCCGCGTATGCAGATACCCAGGTGCGTCACGTCCTCGACATGACCGTCGCCATTGACTTCGAGGAGGCCTACCTTGATCCACACAGTGACTTCATGCGGTACCGCCGGGCCATCGGCTGGAATCCCGTGCAGGGTCAGGAGTCCGCGTCTGATTTGCGGAGCTTTTTGTCCAGCACGCGTCGCGCTAGCGGCCAGCACGGCCAAATCTATCATTACGTTTCCCCTAACTCGGATCTCTTGGGACTGATCCTGGAGCGTGCTGCAGGTGTCAATTTCTCCGAACTCCTGAGTCAGCACATCTGGCGACACATCGGCGCAGAGATGCCCGCACAGATCACGCTGGACCGCTTAGGAGCGCCCAGAGCGGCTGGTGGCGTCAGCGCGACCCTGCGTGATCTGGCGAGATTTGGCGATGTGATGCGTTGTGATGGTGTGAATAACGGGCGACAGGTTATTCCACAAGCATGGATCGACGACATCCTGGTGGGTGGCGATCCAGATGCCTGGCGGCGCGGCGGCATGTCGGCATTCATCAAAGATGGCCGATACCGAAGCTGTTGGTACATCGTCGACCGTCAGCGCGAGACCTTCTGCGCGATAGGTATCCATGGCCAATGGATTTACATTGACCGTCGCGCTGAAGTAGTCATTGTCAAACTGTCTTGCCAACCTACACCAGAGGACGACGCGACAGACAGGCAGGTCTTGGCCGCCTTCTCAGCGATTGCCAGCACCCTTGCCTGAGTCGTTCGGGCATTGTCGACATGAAGAGCCCGCCGAAGGAGCGGGAAGGTCGCCGCACAGGAACAATCAAGGAAGTCTTGGTGTCACTGGGTCCTTTGCTTTGTGCGCCAATGGCTCTGTACTCAGGCATTTCTGAGGTGAAAATGAGTTGGCATGCCAGGGTCAACAATGGCCTGGTACGTGCTATCGGAGACAGCCATGTACGACAAAAAAGTATTGAATTTCAATGACCTCGAACAATGGCTCAACGAGCGTCGTGTCACGGAGGTGGAGTGCCTGGTGCCAGACCTGACTGGGGTCGCCCGCGGCAAGATTCTGCCCCGCACCAAGTTCACTGAAGACCGAGGCATGCGCTTGCCGCAGGCTGTCGTGGCCATGGGGGTTACTGGGGAGTTTCCCGAAAGCGGGCCCTATTACGATGTGATCGACCCAACCGACAGGGACATGCAGCTGCGCCCCGACCCTTCCACAGTGCGTATCGTGCCCTGGGCCACCGACCCGACCGCGCAGGTGATCCATGACTGCTTTGACAACCAAGGCAAGCTGGTGCCTTTTGCGCCCCGCTCGGTGCTGCGCCGCGTGTGTGAACTGTTTGCTGCCGAGGGCCTGCAGCCCATTGTGGCGCCCGAGCTGGAGTTTTACCTGACCGCCCGCAACACCGACCCGAATACGCTGCTGCGCGCACCGGTGGGGCGCAGCGGCCGAGCCGAGACCTCTCGTCAGGCCTACAGCATTGATGCGGTGAATGAATTTGACCCGCTGTTCGAGGAAATCTACGACTACTGCGACAAGATGGAGCTCAACGTCGACACCTTGATCCACGAGGTGGGCGCCGGGCAGATGGAGATCAACTTTTTCCATGCCGAGCCGCTCGGGCTGGCCGATGAGGTGTTTTTCTTCAAGCGCACGGTGCGGGAGGCAGCTTTGCGCCATGACATGTATGCCACCTTCATGGCCAAACCGATTGCCGGCGAGCCGGGTAGCGCCATGCACGTGCATCAGAGCATTTTGAACAAAGCAACCGGCCTGAACATCTTCAGCAACCCGGACGGCTCTCCGTCCGAGGCCTTCATGCATTACATCGGCGGTCTACAGCGCTACATCCCGGCGGCGATGGTGCTGGTGGCGCCCTACGTCAACAGCTACCGGCGCCTGTCGCGCAATACCGCGGCCCCGATCAACATCGAATGGGGCTACGACAACCGCACCGTGGGTATCCGTTCGCCGATTTCTGCGCCCGAGGCGCGCCGGGTCGAGAACCGCGTGATCGGCGCAGACGCCAACCCCTACGTCGCCTTGGCCATGACGCTGGCCTGCGGTTACCTGGGTCTGAAGAACAAGATCAAGCCGAAGGCCGAGATGAAAGGCGACGCCTACCTCTCGCCCTACGCGCTGCCGCGCAGTCTGGGCGAGGCGCTCGATTGGTTGCGCCGCGAGTCGGACCTGCACGAGGTGCTTGGCAAGGAGTTCATCACCGTGTACGCTGAAATCAAGGAACTGGAATTCGACGAATTCATGAAAGTGATCTCGCCCTGGGAGCGAGAGCATTTGTTGCTTCATGTCTGAACGCCAGCCCAATTACCCCGAGGAAACCCAAACCATGAACGTATTGGTCGACACCGCCCTGATCCAATCCCTGGACAGTGCCCATTTTTTGCACCCCTTCACCGATTTCAAAGACCTGTCAGGCCGCGGCGCTCGGGTGATGGTGCGCAGCGAGGGCATTTACGTCTGGGATTCGGAGGGCGCACGGGTGCTGGATGCCATGAGTGGCCTGTGGTGCGTCAACGTCGGCTACGGCCGGCGCGAGCTGGCCGATGCCGCCCATCACCAGATGATGACGCTGCCCTACTACAACAGCTTTTTCCAGACCACCAATGTGCCGGCGGTGCAGCTGGCGGCCAAGCTGGCCAGCTTGGCGCCCAATGCTGGCGAGCGTAGTTTTCAGCACGTGTTCTATTCCTCCAGCGGTAGCGAAAGCAACGACTCCAATGTCCGCATGGTGCGTCGCTATTGGGACCTGCTGGGGCAGCCGCAGCGCAAGGTCATCATCAGCCGTATCAACGCCTACCACGGCAGCACCATGGCAGGTGCATCGCTGGGCGGTATGAGTGGCATGCATGCGCAGGGTGATTTGCCGATTCCCAACATCACCCACATCGAGCAACCCTATTTCTTCGAGAACGGCCTGGCCGGCGAGACGGCAGACGAGTTCGGCGTGCGCGCGGCGGGTTGGCTGGAGCAGAAAATCCTGGCGCTCGGTCCCGACAAGGTGGCTGCCTTCATTGCCGAGCCTATTCAGGGTGCCGGTGGCGTCATCATCCCGCCAGCCAGCTACTGGCCCGAAATCCAGCGCATTGTGGACAAATACGGCATCCTCTTGATCAGTGACGAGGTGATTTGCGCCTTTGGCCGCTTGGGCACCTGGTTTGCCTATGAAAAATTTGGCTACAAGCCCGATCTGGTGACCTTTGCCAAGGCGGTGACCAGCGGCTATGTGCCTTTGGGTGGCGTGATGGTGGGGGACCGGGTGGCCAAGGTGCTGATTGAGCGGGGTGGCGAGTTCACCCACGGGTATACCTACAGCGGACACCCGGTGACCTGTGCAGTGGGCCTGGCCAACTTGGGCATCATGGAGCGCGAGCAATTACCGCAGCGCGTGCGCGATGACATCGGGCCCTATCTGGCGCAGCGTTACGCCGAAATTTCAGAGCATCCGCTGGTTGGTCTGGCCGAGACATGCGGCTTCATGGCCGGGTTGGTTCTGGTGAAAAGCAAGGCCCCAGTGCAGCGTTTCACCGAGGCGCAAGGCGTGGGTATGATTTGCCGACGTTATTGCTTTGAGAACGGCCTAATCATGCGCGCGGTGGGTGATCGCATGATCATCGCCCCCCCACTGATCATGACGCGCGCGCAGATTGACGAGATGGTCGCCTTGATTGTGAAATGCCTGGATCTGACCTATCAGGAGGTCAAGCAGCGGGGCTGGCTGGCATAGGGATTGCGTATAGTTGTCCGGTTGATCTGCGGGTTTAAGATTCTCACTTTGGTCGTGAAGTATTTTCCAGGAGAATGAATTGGCTACTGTCAAAAAACACAGTTGGGGTGGCAAGTACTGGGCCGGTCTGGCCATGGCGGCCTGGCTGGGCTGTTCGGGCTCTTCGGCTCTGGCGCAAGACTCCAAAGTGCTCAACATTTACAACTGGTCGGACTACATCGCGGCTGACACCATCCAGAATTTCGAGAAGGAAACCGGCATCAAGGTCCGGTATGACACCTTTGACAACAACGAGATCCTGCACGCCAAGCTGGTGGCCGGCAAGACCGGCTACGACATTGTGGTGCCGTCGTCGAACTGGGCCCGGCTGCAGATGGACGGCGGCCTATTGCGCAAGTTGGACAAATCGTTGCTGCCCAACCTGAAAAACCTTGATCCCGATATTCAGGCCCAAATCGCAAGCCTCGACCCCGGCAACCAATACTTGGTTAATTGGCTCTGGGGCTACACCACGGTCGGCATCAACACCGCCAAGGTGAAGGCGGCCCTTGGCAATGAGCCGCTGCCGACCAATGCCTGGGAACTGGTGTTCAATCCCAAGTACGCGAGCAAGCTCAAGGGTTGCGGCGTGTCAGTGCTTGACAGCGCCTCTGAAATCCTGCCCGCGGCCCTGCATTACCTGGGCAAAGACCCGTTCAGCAAGAACGCCGCCGACTACCAGGAGGCCGGCACCATGCTCAAAGCGGTGCGCCCTTACATCACCCTCTTCAGCAGCTCGGGCTACATCAATGACCTGGCTGGTGGCTCAATTTGCGTCTCGTTAGGCTGGAGCGGTGACATCAACATCGCCCGGCAGCGTGCCATCGATGGCAAATCCGGGCAGGACGTTCAGGCCCTGATTCCCAACAACGGCGGACTCCTGTTGTTTGACATGATGGCCATCCCGGCCGACGCGCCCAATGTGCAAAACGCCCATGCCTTCATCAACTACATCATGCGGCCCGAGGTACACGCGTCGCTCACCAACAAGGTGTTTTATGCCAACCCGAACAAGGAGTCGCGCAAATTCATCAAGCCCGAGGTCGCCAACAACCCCACGGTGTTCGTGAGCCCGGCAGAAATGGCCACCATGAAGCCGCCCAAGGCCCTGACCAATGACATCCGCCGTTTGGTGACCCGGGTCTACACCAGCTTCAAGTCAGGTCTGTGATGGTTTGTTGCCATCGGTCGTGAAGGATTTGGTTTGAGCATGGTCACATCGCCTGACGCGCAGCCAGCCGGGGAGGGCGCGCTCCCGTTTTTGCAGATCAAACGCATCATCAAACAGTATGACGATGTGTTTGCCGTCGACGATGTCTCCCTGAACATCCAGAAGGGCGAGATATTTGCCCTGCTGGGCTCGTCGGGCTGCGGCAAGTCCACGCTGCTGCGCATGCTGGCCGGGTTTGAGATGCCTACGTCTGGCCAGATCGTGCTGGAGGGACGCGACATCGTGAGACTGGCGCCCTACGAGCGACCGATCAACATGATGTTCCAAAGCTACGCCTTGTTCCCCCACCTGAGCGTGTGGGACAACGTGGCCTTCGGTCTGCGGCGCGACCACCTGCCCAAGGCAGAGGTCGAGGATCGGGTCGCACGCATGCTGGATCTGGTGCAACTCAAGGCCTTTGCCAAACGCAAACCGCACCAGCTCTCGGGCGGCCAGCAGCAGCGGGTGGCGCTGGCGCGCAGCCTGGCCAAACGACCGCGTCTGCTTTTGCTGGACGAGCCTTTGGGGGCGCTTGACAAAAAACTGCGCGAGCGCACCCAACTCGAGCTGGTCGGCATCATCGAGCAGGTGGGCGTGACCTGCGTCATGGTGACGCACGACCAGGAAGAGGCCATGACCATGGCGACCCGCATCGGCGTCATGAGCGAGGGGAAAATTTTGCAGGTGGGTAAGCCGGCCGAGATTTACGAAACACCCAATTGCCGTTTTGTGGCTGATTTCATCGGCAGCGTCAATTCATTCCGCGGCACGATCGAGGTCGATGAACCCGACCACGTGGTGGTGCGTTCCCCCGAGTGCCAGCATTTCATCAGCCATGGCATCACGGGCACGCTCGGCATGACGGTGCACGTGGCGGTGCGCCCCGAAAAAATGACGGTGCAGCTGACGCCGCCGCGCGACGACGAGCGGGAGTCCCCCGAGCAGATCGGTTTCAATACCGTGCAAGGTGTTATCGAAGACCTGGCCT
>Ga0214919_10006380_pt1 | contig 16248 bp, 17 predicted proteins | sample LL1503_MetaG_FD_177994 | JGI IMG/M metagenome (GOLD analysis project Ga0214919, IMG submission 177994) | Freshwater microbial communities from Lake Lanier, Atlanta, Georgia, United States - LL-1503 | ecosystem: Environmental > Aquatic > Freshwater > Lake | place: USA: Georgia | collected... | reverse complement strand
CATCGTCATCCGAAAAGGCGAGCGCGTGGCGATTGTTGGCCCGACCGGCAGTGGGAAGAGCACGCTGCTCGATATCCTGATGGCTATCATTCACCCAACGTCAGGAATGATGGCTATCGACGGCGTCATCGTGGACTCCAAAAATGCGGAGCTTTGGCATTCGCACATTGCGCATGTGCCCCAAAACATATTTCTCGCCGATAAAACTATTGCCGAAAATATTGCATTCGGGCAGCATGCAGATAGTATCGATATGGCACGAGTCGAACTTGTTGCCAAGCAGGTAAGGCTGAGCGACGCAATTGCCCAGATCCCAGGTGGCTATTCTTCGAGAGTCGGTGAACGTGGAATACAGCTCTCAGGTGGGCAGCGTCAACGAATCGCTATTGCAAGAGCCTTGTACAGAAATGCAGATGTCATAGTGTTAGACGAAGCGACCAGTGCGTTAGACGACCAGACAGAAGTCGCGATCATGGAGACAATACGCAATGTCGCAGATAACGTAACCATTATCATGGTAACCCACCGAGAAAAAGCAATTAAGGGCTTCGATTCGATTTATTTGCTCAAAGATGCAAAATTAACTGATATAACGCAAAGTCACCGCTAATGTCAGAACCGCTTATAAGCATTTGCATACCAACCTATGAAATGCATGGGAAAGGCTTGGAATTTCTAGGGCTTAGCATAGAACGGATAAAGAACCAAAATTTTACACGATTCGAGGTAGTCGTTTCAGATAACTCCCGAAACGACGATATCAAGCGCTACTGCGAGACCCAAGTACAATTTTTGAATTTAATTTATGTCAGAAATAAAAGAAAAATTGGAATATCAGCGAATATAAACTTCGCTATAGAGCATGCGCGGGCCGACGTAGTAAAGGTACTGTTCCAAGACGATTTTTTTTATAATAATGACGCACTCGGTCAACTGTATAAAATTTGGAACGAAAAAGACCGAAAGTGGTTAGTCTCGGCGTCAGTGCATTCACATGACGGCGAAAGTTTTTACCACACTCTTGTGCCGAAATATCATCCTAAAATTTTCTTGGGTTCCAATACCATTAGCTCACCATCAGTTTTAATGATATCGAGGAAAGACGCACCCAGGTTTGACGAAAACTTGACTTGGTTAATGGACTGCGATTATTATAAAATGTGCTTTGACAGGCTCGGATTGCCCGCAGTATGTGAACAGCCCACAGTCGTGAATCGAGTTGGGGCGCATCAGGTATCGCAAAGTGGGGTAACAAGAAGCATTCAAGTTGCAGAACTCAAATATGTAATGAAAAAATATGCTTTAGATTTATCACTTTTTGATCGAGTGAAGACTGTCAAATACCTAATTCCTACGCGGTTTCGCAATCTTGTAAGAAAATTTACTTAATCAACACTCTTAATAGCGTGGGTAACTTAGAGCCAACACTGATAACCGATAACTACCTGGTGGTTTCGAGCTTCAATAACGACCTCCACTGGATAAAACCTCGCTCAAATAACTATTGCGTTTACGAGCGCGGGAGTCAGGGGCTTGACGTTTACGGCCTTGACCCCGACAAGTGCTTTAAAAGTCCCAATCTCGGGTATAATATATATGACTATCTAACCTATATCATCGAAAACTACACTACGCTTCCCGAATGTGTTTTATTTGTAAAGGGAAACATATTTCCGAGACACATAACCGAGCAGTACTTCGACAAGATTGCTAATAATAAGATATTTACGCCCATAGTTGACGCGGGTACCCTAAACTGCTCGTGGCCTATGAGTACGATGATTGGTGATACCCTATATTGTGAGTTAAATACGAGTTGGTATTTAAATCACCACCCGGTAAAATACTTCAATAGTTTTAATGAGTTTTTACAGTTCGTATACGTCGCCCCGGTGTTGCCTAGATATGTGGGATTTGCGCCTGGAGCAAATTATATTGTGCCACGCAATAATATATTGCGAGTGCCTCGGATCGTTTATGAAAACTTGAAAACATTTGTCTCGTATATTGCCTTGCCTGGCGAGGCGCACATATTGGAACGAGCGCTACCAATCATTTGGAATTCTGGGTACTCCTTTTCGGAGAAAATCCTGAGTTCCATGGGGCATATGGAAAACTTGCCAGTATTGAGTAGGCGAAATCGGACATGGCGTGACTACATGGACGGCATGGAGTATCGAGCTCAAAAGCTGGTTGCGGATTTTCTAGGCCGTCTACACTTTTGGTAAATTCAAGGAGATAAATGTTAATAACAGAATTTTACAAAGGACAGGGACTCGGTAACCAATTGGCATGTTATGTGACCACCAGGGTATTGGCTTTAGATCTTGGGTACGAGTTTGGCATCATGCACCCGGAGCGTTTCAAGGGCGCAGATTTTATGTCGCTGGATTTCGGAGAGCCCGTGATTGGAGGGGTTGGTCCAGAAGGCGGCCCGCCAGTTGAATTGCCGACAGGAATTAAAAACTATGTCCGTGAGCGCTCCCTGGTTCACCCAGTAGCAAATGTTGATATTCGGGATTGTGACTATTCTTTACGTCAAATATCGGATCACACAAAGTTAGATGGACTATTGCAGGGTGAGCAATATATTTTGCATAGAAAAAAAGAGATTACGGCGTGGCTTCAGACTAATAGATATCCTGAGGTAGAGCAGTTCTTAGACAGCGATGTTTGCGTAATTAATTTCCGTGGGGGTGAATACCTGGGTGTAAGCGACTTCCATTTGCGAGAGAAATATTGGAATGATGCGATCGAGCACATGCGCGCGGTGAACCCGGCCATGCGGTTTGTTGTGATAACTGACGATATCACGTCGGCCCGCAAAGTCTTTCCAGGATTTCAGGTCTTCCATTTTAGTATAGGGGGGGATTATTTTGCCATAAATAATGCTAGTTATTTAATATTATCTAACTCCAGTTTTGCATGGTTTCCTGCATGGCTAAACACCAAGTTAAAGTTTTGTATCGCTCCAAAATACTGGGGGCGACACAACGTATCTGATGGCTACTGGAGTTTGCGCTGCAACCTTACCGCTGGATGGTTTTACCTCGATCGAGCTGGCAAACTTTCGGATTACGATGAATGCCTTGTCGAGTTGATGGCTTATGAAGAGCAAGAGGTGGTCATGTTGCCCAAAAGAGAACTTAACGACCCAATAATAAGTATTAAACCTATAGGCCTGCGGGAGCGAGTGAAGAAAGTTACTCCGAAAATACTATTGAAATCTTACCGAGGATTGATGAATTTCAGGCGACATAGCCTCAATTTTATTTTTCACAACATACACTTATACTTTAACAATTTGATTCAACAAAAGGAGCGGCTAACCAGGGAAGAGATTTTATCGTTGAAAAGTCAAATTAAAGTTTATGATGTTTTTTATTTTTTTAATGAACTTGATCTCTTGGAAATAAGGCTGAATATACTCGACGATTTTGTGGACTCCTTTGTATTGATCGAGGGTGCTTATACTTTCGGGGGTGTTGCTAAGCCCTCGCACTATAAAAATAACATTGAAAGATTCGCGAAATGGAATCATAAAATAGTTCATTATTGGATCGAAAATTTTGAGAGTGATGCCGACTTACTGCACCTCGCCAAAAATCACCCAAATGTTGGAGATGGGCAGCAGCATTGGATACGTGAATTTTATTTTAAAGAGTGCGCGAAAAAGGCCCTTGTAAATCTCACAGATACTGATGTTGTCTTCATTTCTGATTTGGACGAGATCTGGAATCCGATGCAGTTGAAATCGTTGACTGATTTCTCGGTTTCGCCAGTGCTACGGCCTGTTCAACTGTCATACTATTATTTCTTGAATAATCGAAGCAACGAGCATCGTTCCGGTTGGACCGGTACGGCTGTTTGCCGCTATCACACCATCCGTCAGTCCTGTATTAATGACTTGCGTAGCCGTCACATTACTAAGGCGAGAGAGGTTCTTGCTGGCGGTTGGCATTTTACATATATGGGCGGAGCGGAGGGAGCGAAAAAGAAGCTCATAGAGCAAAATCATCCAGTCTATAATATTTATATAGAAACAATCGATCAGAAAGTTAATTCGAATATGGATTACGCGGGACGTAATCTCCAGTATTGGACAGACGAATCCGACTTGCCAGACTATCTTTTGAGTGATAGGGCCCGATGGCAACATTTATTTAAGTGATGCGCCGTTTGACACATGCGTATTAGATATTTTTGGATTTGAACTCGGATAAATTATGTATATTGTAACGGGATGCGCTGGGTTTATTGGGAGCACATTAGTAGATCGGTTACTAGATGCTGGGCACTCGGTGGTAGGAATTGACAACTTTTCAACTGGTCAAAAACGCTTTTTGAGAAATGCCCTACTAAACCCTAGGTTTCGTCTTGTCGAGCTGGATTTGCTGGATTTGCCCCAAGTTAAAAAGGCCTTTGCGGGCGGTGAAGCAGTGTTTCACTTTTCCGCAAATGCAGATGTTCGTTTCGGTACAGAGCATACCCGTCGAGATCTTGATCAAAATACGATCGTCACGCACAATGTGTTGGAGGCGATGCGCTCCAACGGGGTCAGGAAGATCGCTTTTTCATCCACCGGTTCAGTCTACGGCGAGGCAGCTGTTGTTCCAACGCCGGAGAACACTCCTTTCCCAATCCAGACCTCCTTGTATGGCGCATCAAAGGCGGCTGGTGAGGGGCTGATTGCAGCTTATTGTGAAGGTTTCGGATTCCAGGCCTGTATCTTTCGGTTTGTATCGATTCTTGGTGAGCGTTATACGCATGGACATGTTTTTGACTTTTATCAAAAACTCAAAGCTGACCCGAGTCGATTATCGGTATTGGGTAACGGTAAGCAGCGAAAGTCTTATCTTTATGTGCAGGATTGCATTGATGCAGTATTACTGGCCATGGATAAAGCGCCCTCCAAAGTGAATATTTTCAACTTAGGGGTAGACGGTTATTGCGAAGTGAATGACTCGATAGGGTGGATTTGTGAAGAGCTAGGTCTTAAACCTGAGCTTTGCTACACCGGTGGTGACCGCGGCTGGATTGGAGACAACCCATTTATATTCCTGGAAACCAGCAGGATCCAGGCTTTGGGTTGGACGCCAGAGCTTGGCATTCGTGAAAGTATTGTCAAGACAGTCCGATTCTTGCGTGATAACGAATGGGTCTTTGAGGCTAGGCGATGAGCGCGACATACGCAGTAATCACCGGCGCAACCGGTGGCCTGGGTAGGACCCTTGCAGAGAGTTTTTGGCACGCTGGATATAGCCTGCACCTCGTTGGGCGAGATCTTGGTGCGCTACAGCAGTTGAGGGAAGGCCTTTCTTCGCGGTTTGGGCAGACTTGTATGGTTGCCCATTGCGACCTTTCTGTACCCGCCGCAGTGCGTGCGCTAGGTGAAGCTTTGTCGCAGGGCGATATCCGGGTCGATGTACTAATAAACAATGCGGCAGTTCAGGGACCTATTGGCCCAGTGTGGATCAATGATGTCGCCGGGTGGGAGGTGGCGATACAGGTTAATCTTTTGGCGCCAATGGCGATATGCAGGGCGGTAGTTCCCAAGATGATCGCCGCTGGCGGTGGCTCAATCATCAATCTATCGGGTGGCGGCGCGACAGGTTCCAGACCCAATTTTTCTGCCTACGCGTCAGCAAAAGCTGCACTAGTGCGGTTTAGTGAGACGCTGGCGCAGGAAGCAAAGCCACATGGCGTCAAAGTGAATTGCATTGCCCCGGGAGCCATGAAGACATCCATGATGGGTCAAGTCTTGGCGGCTGGAACGGCGCTTGCTGGTACGCGGGAAATAGATCTTGCTACACAGGTGGTGGCAGATGGAGGGTCATCGATGGCGCGTGTGGCTGAACTGGCGCTGTTTCTCGCGTCCAGCGCCAGTGACGGAATAACCGGCAAACTAATCAGTGCGGTTTGGGATGATTGGCAGCAGTGGCCGCAACATTTGTCAGAGCTTGAAACCAGCGACGTATATACGTTGCGCCGAATTGCTGGGCGAGACCGTGGATTTACGTGGGGTGACAAATGAGCGAGCACGTCTTTAGTAGCGACAAAGTATTTGGGGTAGGCGTGGTCGGATGTGGTCTCATCGGTCAAAAGCGCGCCAAAGCGCTTGGCAGCGGTGGCAAATTGGTTGCCTGTGCTGACATTGATCGCGGCCGAGCGCAGAGCCTTGCAAGTATTTCTGGGGCCCAGGTTTTTGGCGATTGGCGCGAACTGGTTTATGCGCCTCAGGTTGACGTTGTGATTGTTGCTACCCTGCATGATTCATTGGCTGAAATAACACTTGCCGCTGCGCAAGCGGGCAAGCATGTTTTGGTGGAAAAACCAGCGGCGCGCAATGCCGAAGAGTTGGCCCCCGTAGCGGCCGCGGCCGCGGAAAACGGCATCAAGATTCACGTAGGCTTTAACCATCGGTACCACCGCTCTTTGCGCAAAGCAAGGGAGATTGTTGACTCGGGTGTCTTGGGCGAGCTGATGTTTATGCGTGCCCGGTACGGACACGGCGCTCGACTTGGCTATGAAAAGGAGTGGCGCGCCGACCCGCTGCTGTCAGGCGGGGGCGAACTGATTGATCAGGGTCCTCATTTGATCGATCTATCGCGTTGGTTCTTGGGTGACATGACAGAAGTTCAGGGCTTTGCGCATACCTATTTTTGGGATATGCCGGTAGACGACAACGCATTCATACTGCTCAAAAATCCAAAGAAGCAGGCTGCTTTTCTTCATGCTTCTTGCACCGAATGGAAAAATCTGTTCTCTATCGAGATTTACGGCAAGCAGGGTAAGCTGGATCTTTCTGGCCTTGGTGGAAGTTATGGATTAGAGAAAATCACCTGGTACAAGATGCTGCCTGAGATGGGGCCACCGGAAACGATCACTTGGGAATACCCGATGGCAGATGACTCCTGGGCCGTAGAGATTTCAGAGTTCTTTGAAGATATTCGGCTGAATCGCAAGCCCGCTTGTGGTTTGTCGGACGCAGCTGCCGTATTGGCAATTGTGCAAGCGATTTACCGGGAGTCTGGCTATGATCATCGCGCGTAGTCCGTTGCGCGTAACCTTGGGGGGGGGCGGTACGGATCTACCTTCGTATTACCGAGAGCATGAAGGTTTTTTGGTCTCCGCAGCCATTGACAAGTACGTATACGTCAACGTGATGCGACCTTTTACCGAAGGTATTTTCCTGAAGTATTCGCAGCTCGAGAACGTGAAGCAAGTGGCACAAGTCCACCATCCGATTATTCGGGAAGCCATGCAATTGATCGGCTTCAAAACGCCGCAGATTGAGATCACCACGCTTGCAGATATTCCCTCGGGGACAGGTCTTGGCTCTTCCGGTAGTTTCACTACGGCGCTGCTCAAAGCCCTGTACACGCACCGTAAGCGGCATCTGCACCAGGAGCAGCTAGCGGAGCTTGCTTGCCACATAGAGATCGATAGGTTGGGGGAGCCCATTGGAAAACAAGATCAGTACATTGCCGCAATGGGAGGGCTTACCTGCTTGACTTTCCATAAAGATGACAGGGTCACCGCTACCCCCTTGAATCTGGGTATGGGTACTATGTTTGAATTGGAAGACAACTTGCTACTCTTTTTCACGGGTTTCTCGCGCAGCGCCAGTGGAATCCTGAAAGATCAAAATGTGAAGTCTCAACAAAACGACGCTGAGATGTTAAGCAATCTGCACTACGTGAAGGACCTAGGACTGCGAAGTCGAGATGCGCTCGTGGCAGGCGATACGCGTCATTTTGGTGAGTTGATGCATGAACACTGGCAGCACAAGAAGCGTCGCTCGGGGGGTATGAGTAACCCACAGATCGACGAGTGGTACGAGTTAGGTGTGAAAAACGGTGCTGTGGGCGGCAAACTTGTCGGCGCAGGTGGTGGTGGCTTTCTGATGTTCATGGCGCATGACCGAAGTAAGTTGCGCCACGTTATGGCCAGTGCAGGTCTGGAAGAGGTGCGCTTCAAATTCGATTTTGAAGGTACTAAGATAGTGATGTCTTCCTGATGGTGCAAATACCGATGCTGCCCGTAGCTATCTTGGCCGGAGGCCTCGCGACGCGCCTGCATCCCATCACCCAGACCATTCCCAAGGCCTTGGTAGATGTTGCAGGCCAGCCCTTCATTCTTCGACAGCTTGCGTATTTGCACATGCAAGGCATCCGTGAAGTGGTGATATGCGTGGGTTACCTGGGCGAGATGATTGAAGCTGTAGTGGGCGATGGCGACCGAATCGGCCTGAAAATACGATATTCATATGATGGCCCCATATTGCTAGGTACCGGTGGAGCTCTAAAAAAAGCGGTCCCTTTGTTGAGCGATGATTTTTTTGTCCTTTATGGAGATTCCTATTTACCCATTGACTTCGCAGCCGTGCAGCAGGCGTACCTGGCTAGCGGCCAGCAGGCTTTGATGACGGTCCTCCAGAACGCAAACCAATGGGATACCAGCAATGTGCTGTTTACGGACGGACGTCTCGTGGAGTACAACAAGCGCTCACCTCGGGCAGCTATGTCTCACATCGACTATGGGCTAGGGCTTTTGGCGGCAGCGGTGTTATCAAACTATTCAGCCACAGAGGCATTCGACTTGGCCGATGTGTACCAAGATTTGTCAGGGCAGGGCAGACTGTGTGGCGTGGAGGTCTATCAGCGCTTCTATGAAATTGGTTCACATACGGGCTTGCAAGAGACCGAAACATATTTTTTAACCACGGAGTCAGCATGAGCTACGCTTTACAACACCTCCAAGAGGCCAGCCAGATCATTCAAAAAATAGACGTAGTCGCCATCGAGAAAATGGCCGATTTGTTAGCAGCCGTGAAGTCTGAAGGTGGGCGTATATTTTTTTTAGGAGTGGGTGGTAGTGCGGGGAACTGCTCGCACGCTGTGAATGATTTCCGCAAGATTGTAGGAATCGAGTCCTATGCACCCACTGATAACGTGTCCGAACTCACCGCGCGCACCAATGACGAGGGTTGGGCAAGTGTCTTTGTCGAGTGGCTCAAGGTCAGCAAACTCTCTGCTAAGGATGCGATTTTCATCTTTTCGGTGGGCGGCGGCAACTTGGAAAGAAATATCAGTCCCAACCTGGTGGAAGCCATCAAATTAGCTAAGTCGATTGGTGCCAAGGTCACGGGTGTGGTGGGCCGCGACGGTGGCTATACAGCACAAGCCGCTGATGCCTGCGTCATCATTCCAACGGTTAATCCGGAAACTATCACCCCGCACTCCGAAGCATTCCAAGCGGTTGTCTGGCATTTGCTTGTTTCGCATCCTAAGCTCAAGGTCAATCAGACTAAATGGGAATCGGCAGCCAAGTAGGTTGCAACAGTGGCCTTGCATATGCGCCGCGCCGTGTTCCTGGACCGCGATGGTGTGATCAACCGTGCCTTGGTCCGCAATGGGAGGCCTTATCCCCCGGCAACGCTCTCCGAAGTCGAGATATTGCCTGGAGTGCGGCAAGCCATGTTGGCCCTTCATAAAAAGGACTGGCTGCTCGTAGTCGTGACGAACCAGCCCGACGTCGCAAGGGGAACTACTTCGCGCGCTCAGGTGGAGGCAATAAACGCCCGTCTACAGCGGGAACTCCCAATTGACGAGTTTCGCACTTGTTTTCATGACAGCAGTGATGGGTGTAGCTGTCGCAAGCCCTTGCCAGGGGCGTTAATGGACGCGGCTAGAGTCCACAATATCGACCTTGGAGCGAGTTACATGGTCGGAGACCGTTGGCGGGATACTGAAGCTGGAGCCAGCGCTGGGTGTAAAACCTTTTTTATTGATTATGGTTACGACGAAAAACAGCCCGAATCGGTTGACTTTCGTGTACGTTCACTATCAGAAGCGACAGATATTATTTTAGGAGCAGCATGTGAAAAGAGTTGAAGATCTCAAGGTTCAGATTTTTGCCGATGGTGCAGACAAGGCCGGCATGCTGGAGATGTACGCCAAGCCCTACGTAAAGGGGTTGACTACCAACCCGACACTGATGAAGAAGGCCGGTATCACTGACTATCGCGCTTTCTGTAAAAATATTTTGACTCACATTAACGATAAGCCCTTATCGTTCGAAGTTTTTTCGGATGATTTTGCCGAGATGGAGCGCCAAGCCATGGAAATCGCCAGCTGGGGGGACAACGTCTACGTGAAAATTCCGGTGACCAATACCAAGCGAGAAACCTGCTACACGTTGGTTAAGACTCTGGGCGCTAGGGGTGTGAAGATGAACGTCACTGCAATCATGACTTTGACGCAAGTCCGCGATGTGGTCGCGGCCTTAAATCCAATCGTACCAAGCTATGTATCAGTTTTTGCCGGGCGGATCGCTGACACTGGTTGTGATCCCTTGCCGATGATGGCCGCCGCGGTGGAGATGCTCAAGGTTGCTCCGGCCGCAGAATTGATATGGGCCAGCCCGAGGGAGTTGCTCAATATTTTCCAGGCGGACGATATCGGCTGCCAGGTGATTACGGTAACTAACGACATCTTGAAAAAGCTCACATTAGTAGGCTATGACCTGGACGACTACTCGCTCGATACCGTGAAAATGTTTTATTCCGATGCAACAGCTGCGGGCTATAAGCTGTAATTTGATATGTTTGATCGACCAACCCGTACCTATCAAGTTCAAAAGGGTACCGACCAGCGAATAACCATAGATTCCGCGAATCCATTAACCCAAATTTCAGAGCTAGTTCATGATCAAGCAAGAATTTTGGATGTTGGAGCTGGAAATGGCTCGCTAGGCCGACTCCTAGCCACTTTGGATAGGAGGGTAATAATTGATGGTATTGAACCAAACGCCGTTGCTGCAAGAATTGCTGAGCCTTACTATAGATCAATGTATGTGGGTTATTTAACCGATTACATTGACACGATAGATTTTGAGGCCTATGACTTTATAGTGTTGGCAGACGTAATTGAACATATTGAAAATCCTCAGATTTTTTTGCGGCAGCTGACAGAGCGATTAGGCGAACGAGCTAAATTATTGGTGTCTATACCCAATGTCGCGTTTGGAGCGGTGCGTCTCAGCTTGGCACGAGGTGAGTTCAACTATGTCGATTCGGGTATTCTTGAGAGAACTCACCTCCGCTTCTTCACTTACAACACGGCAATTAGCCTTTTTAAGTCCCTAAATCTTGGCGTAAGCATGGCAATTAGTCTGTGCCGTAGTTTTTACCGAACTGAATTTACGCGATCATCGCTTGGCATTCCTGGATGGAGTCTTTTGAAATATGCATTCATAACTGATGCAAGAGCGTATCAGTACTTATTTTGCTTGGTGCGAGATCCTAAGGTGACAACAAAGCGACTTATTGTCGGGGCTAGCGGCATTGAAATCCTAGTTGACATGTTATTCAACTGGGCCTGGACGAAAAATGTTGCACGTGCAATCGTTAGTCATTGGCGCCATTAACCAGGAGCTCTAAGAAATGATAATCTCCCGCCTGGCAGGCGGTCTGGGTAACCAAATGTTTCAATACGCTGCTGGGCGCGCATTGGCGGATTGCCTTGGGACTTCGTTAGGTCTAGACTTGTCAGCTTTGCGAAGCAGCACCAGCTCTGTAACCAGACGAGCCTATGAATTGGATTGTTTCTCTATAACAGGCGAGCTCGTCGACTCCAACAACTTATTATTAGGCGATATCGCATCAATATTTCCATCATTATGCGGTTTGATAAATCGAAAAAAAGTGCTCAAGGAGTCTAGCATTGACTACACACCAACTTTTTTCACGTGCTCTGATGAGACCTTATTGATAGGATATTGGCAAAGCCACAAGTATTTTTTCAGTATAGCAGAATCGCTATATGAAGAGTTCCAGCCGCGCAATCCTTTTTGTCTTGAAAATGCAGAGTTTGCGAAGATCCTGGTTAATGACGAACATTCGGTAGCCTTGCATGTTCGTCGCGGCGACTACCACACGCTGCCGTCAGCTTCCAGTTTCCACGGCTCTTTAGGAGATGATTATTACAGGCAGGCTATCAAGTTAGCCATAGACCATGATGATAAGTCGAATATCATTATTTTTTCGGATGATATGGAGTGGTGTCGGCACCATTTCAACGGATTGATTAACGTCCATTTCGCACCGAGCCCCGGAAATTCGCAAGCATGGGAGGATCTAGTGCTTATGAGCTTGTGTCGCAGCAATGTGATTGCAAATAGTTCTTACAGCTGGTGGAGTGCTTGGCTGGGCGATATGCGGAATGGTGTTAGGAGCAGGTTGGTTATCGCCCCTAAACGCTGGTTTCTTCGCCAAGCTTATTGTGCTTCCGATCGCTTTCCGGCCCACTGGGCACTAATTTAAATGAACGAAACCGCGGACCATCGAAGCATCCAGCCGGATGGTAATCCGCAAGTTTCATGGTTGGTTTGCTCAAATTGTGCCGAACCAGTACTACGCATCGCCTTGCAGAGCTGCCTCAATCAGACATTCGGTGATTTTGAGGTGATATTTGTTGCCAATGGTGAGCAACATTGTCGGATCGCGGATATGGTGAGTGCTTGGTTTGCAGATGACGTCCGCGTAAAGGTATTCTCGACGCCTATTCAAGGTTTGACTTTCAGCCTTAACTACGGTTTGCATCATGCACGTGGCGATTTAATTGCAAGGATGGATTCAGACGATATTGCTGAGCCTGATCGCCTAGCGGTGCAAGTTGAGTATATGAGGCGGCATGCAGATACTCTTGTATTGGGCACAGCCTATAAGGTGGTTGACGATGAGGGGCGGCTTCTGCGTACGATGATGCACCCGACTTCAGATGCAGCGATACGTCGTGCGCTAATCTGGAAAAATCCACTTTGTCATCCATCTGTCATGTTTCGTTGCAAAGAGGTCAGGCAAGCTGGTGGCTATATGGGGGGCAGATATGCGGAGGACTATGATTTGTGGGTGCGGATGTGCAGTAAGCCAGGACCAGTTTTTCATAATCTAGAATATGCCGGAGTTAGCTATCGATCAACAGGTGGAGAAGCGCGGGGCGCAACGATAGCTTACTACTCTCAAGCAGGTACACAAGTGCAGATATTCCTGTCCACATTTAATATTTTGTGGTTATTCGGGGCTTTGATCTCTTGGATCAAGTCCTTGTTTGCTCGGTAACCTAGATAAAAGATTATGGCGGATATCGCATTAATTTCGCATCAAGGTTTTGCAGCCATCAACTTTCGTAAGACTTTAATTCAGTTGCTGATCGCAAAAGGACACACAGTCTACGTGCTAGCGCCCGATTACAAGACCGAGGAGATGCAAGCGATAAGGCTATTTGGCGCGACACCGGTCCACTACTTTTTAAACAGAGCTGGCATAAATCCAATTGCAGACCTGATAGCCACCCTAAGATTATTTGTACTATTACGAAAGCTTAAAGTTGATGTATCTTTTGCTTTTTCAGTGAAGCCAGTTATATTTGGATCTATTGCGGCATATTTTGCGGGAGTGCGAAATATACTTTGTATGGTGGAGGGGTTGGGCTATATATTTACCGATGAAGTAAGAGTTAAAAATCCTTCGACTTTGCCGCCTAGCGAATCCAGGCTAGCGTGGTGCGCGAGAAAAGGCCAATGGATTTATGCCGGATGGAAACACACCCACCGATCTTTACTGAAAGCATTGGTTAAGAATTTATATAAGATGTCCATGAGGCTTGCAGATCGCGTAATTTTATTAAACCCGGATGATATGGAATACTTCATTTCTTCGGGAATAGTTGAGCCTGGTAAGTGTCTGAATTTGGGTGGAATAGGCGTGGACCTGAATGAGTGGGCGGTAGTCCCAATTAGCTTAGAGCCTGTGTCGTTCGTGATGGTGGCGAGATTGCTTAGGGAAAAAGGGGTATACGAGTATATTGACGCAATCCGCTTGTTGAGACCCCAATATCCAAGTGCTCGTTTCTATTTGGTTGGTTCGACAGATTTGAACCCTGGAAGTGTTAACGCCGCCACATTACGGGAATGGGTTAACGCAGGGATCGTTGAATGCCCTGGGCACGTTGAAGTCAGGCCTTGGATCGAGAGGTCAAGCGTCTTTGTCCTTCCATCCTACCGCGAAGGTGTTCCGCGCAGCACTCAGGAGGCCATGGCGATGGGGCGGCCCGTTATTACGACAGATGTTGCGGGGTGCCGAGAGACTGTGATCGACAATGAGAGCGGCTTTCTGATACCTGCTGGTGATGCCCCCGCGTTAGCTAGTGCGATGCAAAAATTCATTGAAAACCCTACGATTATAAAAAAAATGGGATTAAGGAGTCGAGAGTTGGCTGAGATTAAGTTTAATGCTGTAGATAAAGATGCAATCATTATGGGCCAATTACTGCACTTTCCAGCGGCTGCAAATACGGCTGAGACCTCGGGTGTCTAGTCAGCAAAGTTGTATGTCGAATGGTAGTGCTGTCACTATCGTATCGATATGAGTTACCTAGCTAAGCGGACGATAGATTTCGCTCTGACGATTGTGTGTGCTACCGCTTTTTCCCCTATTTTGATAGTTGTGGCGTTTATGGTGCTAATCACCTCTCCCGGTCCCGCCATTTACTGGTCCGACCGCGTCGGTCAGCGCAACCGCATCTTCAAAATGCCCAAATTCCGTACCATGCGGGTCGATACACCGGCGGTGGCAACGCATTTATTGGCGGATCCGGAAAAGGCATTGACGCCTATCGGTTCATTCTTGCGTAGAAGCAGTCTCGACGAGCTGCCGCAGCTGTGGAGCATTTTGAAGGGCGACATGAGCTTTGTCGGTCCCCGACCGGCCCTATTCAATCAGTATGACCTCATTGCCCTGCGAACCCAATGCGGTGTCGACGCCTTGGTTCCGGGCTTGACCGGGTGGGCCCAAGTGAATGGCCGGGATGCATTGTCTATCCCCGACAAAGTGCAATTTGACATGCAATATCTACAGAGGCGTTCATTCGCCATGGATATGAAAATACTTTACATGACCTTTGTCAAAGTTATACGCCGGGCTGAGGTGTCACACTAAACCAAAGTTATCTTATAATGCGTCACCTCATCAACAATAGGAGTAACGAATGGGTAATCTGATCGATATTCAATCTCAAATCGAAAAGCTGCAAAAGCAAGCAAATGACATCAAATCCAAAGAATTCGCCGCCACTGTGCATGAAATTCAAGCCAAGATGCAGGCTTTTGGTATTACGTTGAAGGACTTGCAATCCACCAAAGGCGCCAAAGGCGGCCGGGGTAAGGCAAAGTCGTCTCCCGCCAAGGCTACGAAGGCCGCGAAAACCCCTAAAACACGCAAGGCCAGCGCCCCAGTCGCTGCCAAATACCGCGGCCCCAATGGCGAATCCTGGTCCGGTCGTGGTCTGATGCCTAAATGGTTGTCCGCTTTAGTCGCGCAGGGTCAAAGCAAGGAATCTTTCAGCGTTGCAGCCCCGCACGCTTGATGTAGTAAAGGCCCAGATCGGCCCATAAAAACGCCCCGTTCACCGGGGCGTTTTGCTTGCAGGCCGCACTCCAAACGTCAGCCCAAACCACAATGGCGGCATACTGATGCGCGAATTTGTATTGCAATTACCCCGTCCGGTCAAACAGATGACCGTCTTGGCTATGGATGTCCTGTTGTCCTTGTTAGCCACGTGGGTAGCTTTCAGTTTGCGGTTGGACATATTGCATGTACCCTCGGGGGCTCAGTGGTTCGTGTATGTGGTCGTTCCGTTTTTGCCATTGCCGATATTTATGCATTTTGGCCTGTACCGGGCTGTGTTTCGGTATTCCGGCTACTCGGCGCTGGTAGCCACCGGCTATGCAGTTTTCTGGTATGCCGTGTTGCTGACACTGGCTCTGATCCTATTGCGAATTCCTGACGTTCCACGAACTCTGGGTTTATTACAACCGGTAATATTTTTGTTATTGGTAAGTATCAGCCGTGCATTGGCACGGTTTTGGTTAGCCAATACATTTTCAATGAATGATTCATCGCCCGGTCGCCTCTTGATATACGGTGCCGGCGCCGCCGGCGTGGAAACTGCCGCAGCACTGTCTATGTCACGCCAGTACAAACTCGTGGGGTATGTTGATGACGACGCGGGCAAAGTCGGCAGCACGCTCAATGGTGCCCGCGTTTATTCGGCGGCGCGCCTCCCAGAACTGATTGCCGAGCACGCCGTGACCGACATTTTGCTGGCCATGCCCAGCGCCAGCCGTGAGCGGCGCTTTCAGATACTGGAGATGGCCAAGCTTTTGCCAGTGCACATACACACCCTG
>Ga0214919_10006378_pt1 | contig 16251 bp, 14 predicted proteins | sample LL1503_MetaG_FD_177994 | JGI IMG/M metagenome (GOLD analysis project Ga0214919, IMG submission 177994) | Freshwater microbial communities from Lake Lanier, Atlanta, Georgia, United States - LL-1503 | ecosystem: Environmental > Aquatic > Freshwater > Lake | place: USA: Georgia | collected... | reverse complement strand
AATTGAACTCTTCCAACGCCACATGGCCATGCGATTCACCAAAGGGCGCCTCGGGCTCAAGCATGTCTAAATCAATTTGACCCTCAATCACAATTTCAGCTTGCGCAGGCACACGCAAGTTCACCGTTCGGGCTTGAGTGACTTGAATGGGCACGCCAGCCAAACCACCGGCCACATCAAATTCATCCATGCCAATCGGTAATTTTTGCGGGCCCATGAAAGCCACATAAGGTGGGCAACCCAAAACAACGGCACATGGCATGGTTTTGTGACCGGCCTTCTTCCAAGCTTGGTAATGCAAATAACCACCTGCACCGCCCACCCGAGTGGCCATGCGAACGACCATTCGATCTGGGGCTTTTAAAGCACAGCGGTAGGTGCCCATGTTTTGCACGCCAGTTGCAGGATCGACCGTGATGACGTTGGTGGCTGTCAGGGTTGGAGCGCTGTCAAATCCTGGCGTTGAAATGGGAATGGGCAACATGTCAAGGCCCTTGCCTTCGCCTTGAAGATCTGCGCCTTCATGAACCACCTCTTGGCACTCAGCGTTGTCAACCATGTGAGGCGCAATGGGATTAGCAATGGCGCGGTCCCAACGAGCCTGAATTTCTTCAACCGACGAGCCCATGCCAACGCTGTAAATTTCACGGTTGGCGGCCAGCGCACCCACAACAACGGGTATGTCGTATTTGCGGCCTTGCGCATTGACAATATTGGTAAACAAAAATGCTTTTCGCTCTGTCTCATCCATGCCGCCTACGAATTGCCACCGAACCAAAGGATGCAATTCGGAATCTTTGTCGATAGGTCGATCGATCACTTGCAACAAGCCACGCTGTTTCAAGGTTTCTAAATGATCGTGAAGATCTGGGTAGCCGGTTTTTGATTGACTCATGACTTCAAATTTAATTGGATGCGTTGATGATGCCCGCTTAAAAGTTCACATGCATCTGACATAACCCGAGAAATACTCACACTCAAGATGGCGCATAGACCGTCCAGCCCATGCCCGCAGAGAGTTGATCGATCGATTGCTCTGTGTCTTGTCCCTCTTTCAGCAACCATTCACAGAAGCCTTCAATGACGGGGTTTTCTTGCGCACTGAGAGGTGCGTTGGCGTAGTAGCGTCGTTGTCTGGCTGCCAGCAAACCAAAGGGGGCGCACATGCGTCCTGCAATGATGTCATCGGCCACCAAAAACAATGGCACAAGGACGACTCCCAAGCCTTCTGCTGCAGCCTGAAGGGCAAAATACATTTGCTCAAATTGCAAGCTGTGCGAGACCCGCAAGTCGGCTTGTCCCGCCATTGGCAACCATTCTGACCATGCCATGGGTTCGGTGTCATAACTGATGAGCGTTTGTTCGGCCAGCGACTTGGGGCTGTCCAATTGGCCGTTTTCCATCAAATCTGGGTGACAAACCGGCACAATGGTTTCTGTCATGAAGGGAACAGAAAGCATGCCAGGAATGGGTTGATGAGATCCACGGATCGCAACGTCATACACACGGTCTTCAAAATTAACGGCTGCCGTGGAGGTTGTTAATTTCACCTCGACGCCGCCTCTGCGCCTTTGAAAGGCAGAAATTCGGGGAATAAGCCAACGCATGGTGAAGGTGGGCGGCGCACTGATGCGCAATGCAGTGGGTTCAGTCTGCTCCAATAATTGCATGGAGGTGACCGCGATGCGGTCCAAGGCGGGCGTGACAGCGGCCAGAAAAGTTCTGCCGGCATCTGTCAGGCTCAATTGCGATTGGGCACGGTTGAACAAGCTTGTTCCCAACCAGGTTTCTAGGGTTGCCACCTGTTTACTGACGGCGCCATGGGTGACAAAAAGCTCTTTGGCGGCCTTGGTAAAGCTGACATGCCGTGCGGCGGCTTCAAAGGCTCTGACCGCATTCAAGGGTGGAAGTTTTCTCATACCCCTATTTTACCTAAGCTTTGGATTTTTTGCTGAGATGTGAGTTTTACTCGACATCTTTGAAATAAACTGATTTGCACAGCCCACAAAATGGGTAGAAACTGACAAGACATGAAAGCAGCACCATTTGATTACCTTCGAGCCGAAAATCTTGCCCATGCTTTAGACAAGCTGAGCGAGAGCGGTGGCGATGCCAAATTGATTGCTGGCGGCCAAAGCTTGGTGCCCATGATGGCCATGCGATTGGCTCGGCCGGCATTGTTGATTGACATCAACCGATTAGATGAACTCAAAGACATTGAAATTCAAGCAACACATGTGAACGTGGGCGCCGGCGTTCGGCAACGCGACCTTGAGTTTCATCCCCAACTTCACTCACACCTTCCTTTGGTGGGCAAAGGCATGCAATGGGTAGGTCACGAACAAACACGCAACCGTGGTTCTGTCGGTGGCAGCCTGGTCCATGCCGACCCTTCAGCAGAGTTGGCCTTGGCAGCCTTGGTTCTCGAAGCGGGTTTCACGCTTGAATCGAAATCTGATGGGCGGCGGCATTTGAAAGCGGATGAATTTTTTCTCGGCCCCATGTTCACGGCCGTATCTGACACCGAGGCCCTGACCCAAATCGATTGGCCTGTTTGGCAAGGATCACACGTTGGCACCTCCTTTGAGGAAACAGCCATTCGCAAAGGTGACTTTGCAATGGCATCAGCCGCCTGTCAAATTCAAACCCATGAAGATGGCCGCATTCGCCGCATCAGTTTTGGCATCGGCGGCGTTGATGGAATCCCCCTCGTCTTTCCTGAATTGGCCAAATCTTTAGAAGATCAAGTTCTTAGCCCTGAAAGTGCGTTGCATGTTGCCCATGAGGCGGCCCAATCTAGCCAGCCAGGCAGTGACATGCATGCCACCGCGGCCTATCGCAAACATTTGGCTGAAGTGCTGCTTAGCAGAGCACTCCAATCTGCTTATGCCGAGGCATGCGCCAACACACAGGCATCCAACATCGTATGACCGCTCCAAACACCCTGCTCAAATCGATTCAAATTCAAGTCAATGGCACTCATCATCACCGACTGGTAGAGCCGCGCACCAGCCTGGTTGATTTCATACGCGATGAACTCGGCCTGACTGGCACACACGTTGGATGCGAGCATGGCGTGTGTGGTGCATGCACTGTCTTGTTGAACGATGAACCCGTTCGCTCTTGCTGCATGTTTGCCGTACAAGCTGATGAAATGCATGTCACTACGGTGGAGGGCTTGGCCCCCGAACGCGGCGTCATGACAAAAATACAAGATGCATTTTGTGAAAAGCACGCCCTCCAATGTGGCTACTGCACCCCCGGTATGCTCATCGCTTGTCACGCACTGGTGGCAGACAACCCTCACCCCACGGAAGACCAAGTCAGAGATGCCATCAGCAGCAACATCTGCCGCTGTACAGGCTACCAACAGATCGTGGATGCCGTGATGTATGCCACCCAAGCTGAGGGCAAGTGATCATGAGCAAAAGCCCATTTCGCTTTATTGGCAAGCATCGCCGCGCTGTTGAACACAAAAGGTTTGTGCTGGGCCAAGGTCACTTTGCTGCTGACATTCAGCTTCAAGGGATGCTTCACATCGCCTTGGTTGCATCGCCTTATGCCAGTGCCAAAATCAAATCCATCGATGTCAGCCAAGCCTTGGCCATGCCGGGTGTGCATGCCGTCTTAACCGGTGAAGAACTGCGCCAAAATACCGAAGCCATGCTCCCTGGCGTCGATGCACCCCAAGTCACGCGTTACCCCATGGCATGTGATGTCACTCGCTACGCCGGAGAGTGGGTGGCTGCCGTTGTGGCTGACACTCGCGCCTTGGCAGAAGATGCGGCAGAGTTGGTGATGGTGGACTACGAACAACTTCCAGCCGTGATCGACCCGCAAGAAGCCTTGCTCCCCAATGCTACATTGGTCCATCCGGCGCATGGCAGCAATGTGATTTTTCACCGGCATTTTGTGTGGGGCCCGGTGGACCAAGACTTCGCTCAGTGCGATCATCAACTGAGCTACCGCGTCAGTTGGGCACGCAATGCCACCGTTCCAATTGAAACCTTTGCAGTGGCCTGCCAATGGAATGACTCAACAGGCATTTTGGATGTGTGGGCTTCCATTCAAATGCCCAAATTTCCAGATCAAATGGCCAAAGCTTTGCGCCTGTCGGGCAATGCTGTGCGCGTTCATTTTGATGTCGACGTGGGCGGCAGTTATGGCGTTAAGCGAGGTTTGAAGCACTCGGTCTTGGTGGGGTACTTGGCGAAAAAGTTAGGTCGCCCCGTCAGATTGGTCGAAGATCGATTGGAAAACATGCGAGGGGGAGACATGCAAGGCCCTGACCGCATCTTTGATGTCACGTTGGGCTTTCAAAACAATGGCGAAATTAAATCCATGCGCATGAAGGCCGTGGACGACATTGGCGCTTATTCTGGGCGTTCACCTTTGCAATTGGGCAAACCAGTGGGTGCCATTGTCGGCCCCTACAAAATCAACAGTGTGTCTTACGACGCCATGGCCGTCATGACCCACAAAACACCTCAAGAGGCGGTTCGTGGTTTTGGTCAAGCCCCCACAAACTATGCCATTGAAACAGGCATTGACAAAGTCGCACGCTTCCTCAAACTCGATCGCATTGCCCTGCGCCGCCTCAACATGATCGGCAAAGATGAGTTCCCCTATTTAATTCCAAGCGGCACCTCCTACGATTCAGGCGACTACGACACGGTCATGACGAAAGCCCTCAACGCCGCCTCTTACGAAGAACTGCTCAAGGAACGCGACGCCTTGCGTGCAGCAGGCCAACTGGCTGGCATCGGTATTTCAACCTGCCTTGAGCCGTCTGGTGGCAACTCATCTTTCGAGCCCCTGTTCAACCCCAAAAACGAAACCACCACGTGGATGGATTCATGCTTGGTTCGAGTTGATTTGTCGGGTTCTGTGACCGCTTTAATGGGCACCTCCACATCGGGTCAAGCCCATGAAACCATGGTTTCCACCGTTGTAGGTGAAGTACTTCACCGCGAACCAGACAGCATTCGCGTCTTGCATGCCGATTCATTGAACGCACTGCCCTCTAACAGCCCTGTGGGCAGCCGAATGGCCATCATGTTAGGCGGTGCTGCTGCGGGTGCCGCCAAGAAAATCAAAAACAAACTGCTGCAGATTGCAGCACACAACTTAGGCGTTGCACTTGAACAATTGGACTATGAAGGCGGCCATGTTCAAGTCAAGAACGAGCCAGACAAAAAACTATCGTGGGATGCTTTGGTTGAAATTGCACACCGCAAATTTCACAAACTGCCACAGGGCATGGAGCCTGGACTTCAAGAGAAGTTTGTCTGGGAAGTTCCAACAGGCGGCATGTTGCCCACTGAAGATGGCAGAGTTCAAATGTACCCATGCCACTCCTTTGAATCGCATGTGGTGCTGGTCAGCATTGACCCAGGCACCTGCAAAGTGACCGTGCGCAAATACGTTTGCGGCCATGACTGTGGCGTCATGATCAGCCCCGATGTCGTTCATGGCATGACCTACGGCGGTATAGCACACGGACTGGGCGCTGCCTTGATGGAAAAATTTGCCTTCTCACCAGAAGGACAACTTCTAGCGGGTACCTTCATGGATTATTTGCTGCCATCGTCGGCAGAAGTTCCAGCCATCACCATCGTTGACCATTGCACACCCTCCCCCCTCACGGAGTTTGGTCAAAAAGGCTCAGGCGAAGCAGGCTATTTAGGCAGCCCAGCCGCCATCGCCAGCGCGGTCAATGACGCCTTGTCCACACAGGGTGCCAACATTGACTATTTGCCCATGACGCCCCAGGCCATCTGGTCTGCTTTAAACGACGCCAAATTACCGGCATCAACTTTTATCACAAGGGCCTACTGACATGACTACCCACACCCACATGCTATCCGGACCTGCTGGCAAAATTGCGGTCCATGTCTCGGGTCCCACTGACGGCCCTGCTGTTTTGATGACGCACTCCATTCTTTCATCCAGCATGATGTGGCGTGAACAAGCCAGCTTGTTGGCGGCCACCGGTTTGCGTGTCATTTGCGCAGACACCCGAGGCCATGGCCAATCTGAATGCCAGACCCAGAGTTGCACCATGGACGATTTGGTGGCCGACAGTTTGGCCGTGCTTGATGACCTTCACATAGAAAAAGCTCACTACATTGGTCTGTCACTGGGCGGCATGAGTGGCGCTGGATTTGGGATTCAACATTCAGACCGATTGCTCAGCTTGGTGTTGTGTGATTGCCGGGCCGATATGCCCACCCCAATGGGTGATGTTTGGAATGATCGCATGGCAAGTGCCTCACAAGATGGCTGCCAAAGTCTGGCTGTTCCAACCACAGAAAGATGGTTTGGCGCCCCTTTTCTGGCAGCGAATTCAGCAACTGCAAAAGCATTTCAAGACACTATCGGACATACACAAGTCAACGGATTTTTAAGTTGCGCCAAGGCCATTCAAGGCCTGAATTATTTGGGTCAGATCTCACAGATCAAAGTGCCCACTACTTTGATTGTGGGCGCCAACGACGGCCCCCTTCCGCAAGCCATGCAAGCCATGCAAGAAAAAATTCACGGATCGCATTTGGTCATCATCCCTAAGGCCGGGCATTTGCCCAACATTGATCAAGCCCACTTATTCAACGCAGAACTGATGCGGCACTTTTACCATCATATTTCAGGAAGTTAAGCATGAGCGATCAAATCAAAATTCAACAAGATGGCCGTATTTTGCGCGTCACCTTCAACCGTGCTGAAGGCAATGGTGTTTCTGACAGCATGGCTGCAGCCTTGTCTGAAGCCGTTTTGAATGCACACGAAACTTCCGATTGCGTGGTCCTTGACAGCGTTGGCCCCGACTTTTGCACGGGTCGTGTGCGTGATGCAGATTTTCCGGCCTCACCTGAAGCCTACTCACGTCGTCCTGAATACGACGCCATTTTTAACAGTTACAAAGCTTTGCGCAGTTGCACGGTACCGGTCATTGGCGTGATCAAAGGCAAATGCATGGGCTTTGGCACAGCCATTGCTGCACTGTGTGATGTGTCATTTGCCAGCGACACAGCCACCTTCAACATTCCTGAAATTGCGCACAACGTCATGCCCACCATGGTCATGTCGGCCATTTACGATCGCATGAACCGCAATGCCATTTTGTACATGGCCTATTCGGCAGACTTTATCAGTGCTGCTCAAGCGCAGTCTTTTGGCATTGTCAGCAATGTGGTTCCACAAGATCAACTGGCTGCTGAAGTCAAACGCTTTTGCGACACCTTGCTTAGCCGCCCACGCCCTGCCATTTTGGGTCTGAAAGAATATTTGCGAGTGGCGCCCCGCATGGACGAACAAGGTGCCATTGACTACGCAAGAAGCTTGCACTCCATGGTCAACACCTCAGCTGCCATGAAGAAAAAAGCGCATTGAACCTCGCATCCAAGCATTCACAGTTCAACAGAAAGTAGCAACATGGAAATATTGGGCCAGCAACTTATTTCAGCGCCGCGTCAAACAGTTTGGGACGCATTAAATGACCCGCTCATTTTGAAACAATGCTTACCTGGTTGCGAATCTGTCGAGCAACTGTCGCCTGAAGAATTTAAAGTAGTCATCAAAACGGCCATCGGCCCCTTAAAGGCACGTTTTCAAGGCTCTCTCAAAATATCAGAGGCCAAAGTACCCGAGTCCTGTGTCATGCATTTTGAAGGCCAAGGTGGCGCCATCGGATTTGGCAAGGGAACCGCTTCTGTCGCTTTGAAAGAAGCCGCAGATGGCACAGACTTAAGTTACGAAGCCAAGGCCCAAATTGGTGGCAAATTGGCGCAAGTAGGCTCTAGGCTGATTGACAGTGTTGCCAAAAAAATGGCTGACGACTTTTTCAAAGCATTCCAAATTGCAGTACGGCCCAAGCCCACTGAGCTGATGACCTCAATCAAAGAAGCCCCTAAGGTGACCCCAACTTCGGGCCTTAGCTCGGCCAACACCCGTCTTGAAAGATCGCCACAAAGTACAGAAAAAATGGTGCCCGCTTGGTGGCTTTTTCCAGCGGTTGTTTTGGGAGCTGCCATCATGTTGGCAGGGTCGCGTTGGATGCATTGATTTTGTCGAAAAATGATTAGGAGACATGCCATGACTTCAAACTTAGATTGCCCCGCATTCAGAGGAAATGGCTTGAAGGTGCTTCGAGAATTTTCATTCTTCGGCTTAATCGCTTTGACTTTTTCAGTCTCAGCACAAACTGCAGCAGCACAAAATCCGACGGCATCTTCAATGCCAGGCACATCGATGTCTGCCAATTTGAATCTCATGCAATACGACAAGCCAGACCGGGCTGAAAAGATTTTGGAAGCCGCCACCAAGGAAGGCACGCTCACACTTTACACAGCATTTCGCCCCCAAGATTTGCCTTTGATCATCGCTCCTTTCGAAGCCAAATACGGCATTAAAGTCAAAGCTTGGCGATCAGGTAGCAACAATGTCACACAGCGTGTGGTCAGAGAGGCTGCAGGAAAAAGGCCTGAGGTCGATGTCATCATGATGCCAGCCAGTGAAATGGAAGCTGTCTATCGAGAAAAACTTCTTCAGCCCATCACATCGCCATTGACCAAGGACCTGATACCCATCGCCGTGCCTTCTCATAAAAACTGGGCGACCGTGTTCATGAACGTCACGGTTCATTCTTACAACACACAACTCATTAAAAAAGAAGAGCTGCCAAAGTCGTTTAACGACTTGCTAGACCCCAGATGGAAAGGCAAGTTAGGCATTGAATCCAAGGCAGAAGAGTGGTACAGCAAAGTGATCAGTGTCATGGGCGAAGAAAAAGGGCTCAAATATTTCCGAGAATTGGTGGCTAAAAATGGCATGTCTGCCCGCTTGGGAGCATCCTTGTTGCACAACCTCGTGATAGCCGGCGAAGTGCCCATGGCCCTGACGGTCTACATTGATTTGCCAGAAAAGGACAAACGAGCCGGTAAACCAGTTGATTGGTTTGCGCTTGATCCCGTGGTCGCTCAAGGCTTCAACGTGTCCATTGCACAAAAAGCACAACATCCTCACGCCGCGCTGCTCTTCTACGACTACATGCTGTCGCCTGAAACTCAGAAATTATTGGCGTCATTGCATTACTACCCTGCCAACACCAAGGTCACCAATCCATACCCCAACATGAAAATTGAAGTGATCGACCCTGTGATCACCATAGACACTTTTGGAAAATGGACCAAATCATTTGATGACGTCATTATCAAGAACTCAAGCTCCAAATAATTACTTGGATTCACCATGAAAAATACGACTCCCTCTACAAAATCAACAACAGCCAAATCAACAGCAGCCAAGACTGCAAAGACTTCTAAATCCTCGCCGTCAGAACAGCGAGGCTACCGTGATCTTCACGAACACTTGGCCGAACTTGATAAGCAAGGACTGCTGATCACAGTTGATCGACCCATCAACAAAGACACAGAACTTCACCCCTTGGTACGTTGGCAATTTCGAGGTGGTATTGCCGAGCCAGACCGCAAAGCATTTCTGTTTACCAATGTGGTCAATGGCAAAGGCAAAAAATACGATATCCCAGTTGTTGTCGGCGCTCTGGCTGCAAGCCGAAAAATTTACAGCGTTGGCATGGGCTGTGAAATTGCAGACATTGGCAAAACTTGGAGCCATGCCATTGCCAACCCCATCAAACCAAAAGTCGTTAAAGATGCACCTTGCCAAGAAATTGTCATTCAAGGCAAAGACCTGTTAAAGCCTGGCAAGGGGGTTGACGGTTTGCCTATTCCCATCTCGACACCAGGTTGGGACAATGCACCCTACACCACTTTGTCGCAGTACATCACCAAAGACCCAGAGACTGGCATTCAAAACATGGGCATCTACCGGGGGCAAGTCAAGTCACCTACTCGCTTGGGCATGAACCCTTCGCTTGAGAACCAACCAGGCATCTACACCCACTGGGAAAAAGCCAAGGCGCGTGGCGAACGATTGCCTGCCGCCGTGATTTTGGGCTGCCCGCCTTGCGTGGCCTTCACCTCGGCCCAAAAATTATCAGAAGACACCGATGAATTGCATGTGGCGGGTGGGCTTGCTGGCGCACCCATCCATGTTGTGAAATGCAAAACTGTTGACCTCATGGTTCCAGCAGACGCTGAGATTGTGATTGAAGGTTTTATCAACACAGAATGGTTAGAGCCCGAGGCGCCCTTCGGTGAGTCTCATGGTCATGTGAATTTGCAAGAGTTCAATGCCTACATGGAAGTCACGGCCATTACGCGCCGCAAAGATGCCATTTTGACCTCCATCATTTCTCAAGTCACCCCATCAGAGTCGAGCCTCATTAAACGGGTTGCCTTAGAACCCGTCTTCTTGAATCATTTGAGCAAGGCCATGGGCATCAAGGGTGTGAAAAAAGTGGTCATGCACGAACCGCTGACCAACTTGCGCAAGGTGATCTCCATTGTGGTCGATCGAAAGATGCCGCAAACCGAGGTATGGCGTGCTTTGTATGGCGCCGCCTCCTTGTTGCGTTCTGGCGGCAAAATGGTCATCGCAGTGAACGATGACATTGACCCCGACAATGCCGACGCCCTGCTTTGGGCCATGAGCTATCGCGCCAACTTTGCGCTTGATTTACAAGTTTTGCAAAACCGCGACCCTGGCCATGGGCCTCGCAGTCCTCGAAACAAGGGCATGGACTCCTCTTTGCTGATTGATGCAACCCTGAAAGATAATTTTCCGCCGATTGCACTGCCGAAAAAAGAATTCATGGAGAACGCCAAGGCCATTTGGGAAGAGTTGGGCTTGCCCCCGTTAAAACCAGAATCACCTTGGTTTGGTTATTCTCTGGGTGATTGGAGCGAGCGCAACGAGCAAATGGCACAGCGCGCAGTCAAGGGCGATTATTTTGTGACGGGCGAAGAAATTGCGAAAATGCGTCGCAAAGATGTCGCCATGAACACCGAAATTAAGCATGTGATGGCAGACCAGGGACGTAAAGCGCTACTAGCAAAGAGCAAGTCCAAAGTCGCTGCCAAGGGCAAGAAAACCAGTCTCAAAAAATAAGAGTCCAACGCAATTTCTAAAGGTTTCAAATGGAAAGCGTCAAACAAAATAAATTGCTGACCGAAGTTGCCCGAGGAACGCCCATGGGCGAACTCATGCGACGCTATTGGCAACCGATTGGCGCGGCCGTCGATCTTGAGAGCAAATGGACCAAGCGAGTCAGATTGCTCGGCGAAGATTTGGTCATTTTCAAAGACCGCCAAGGACGCCTGGGATTAATTGCCGAGCAGTGTCCTCACCGCCGCGCCTCTTTTGCGCATGGCATCCCCACCGAAAATGGCATTCGCTGCCCGTATCACGGCTGGGAGTACAACGCACAAGGCAAGTGCATTCACCAACCCAATGAGCAAGACAAGTGCGCATTCAGAGACAAGGTCAGCACCGATGCCTACCCAGTCCAAGAAATGGGCGGCATGCTGTTTGCCTACATGGGGCCGCAGCCACAGCCGCTTTTACCGCGTTGGGATGGTTTTGTGGCGCAAGGCACCATTCGCATCATGGGCAGAGCCATCCTGCCAATCAATTGGCTGCAGATCATGGAAAACTCACTTGACCCGGTGCACACCGAATGGCTGCATGGCCACCACTATGAGTTTTTAAAAGAGCAAGAAGGTGTCAAAGTCGCTATCAGCACACGCCACTTGAAAATTGATTTCAAAGAGTTTGAATATGGCATGACCAAGCACAGGTTGCTAGAAGGCCATTCAGAAGATGGCGACGACTGGAAAGTAGGACACCCTATTGTGTTTCCAAACATGCTGGCTGTGGGCAATGGCGATGAGAAGTCACGCTATTACTCATTCCAAATGCGTGTGCCCGTAGACGATACGCACACCATGCACCTTTGGTTTAACGCTTATGTGCCGCCCCAAGGTGTGACAGTGCCAAAGCATCTTCTCGAAAAAGTTCATACCTACGAGGTTCCCTTTGTGGATGAGAAGGGAGAGTTCATCGTCGACAACGTGGATGGGCAAGACATGATGGCCTGGATTTCTCAAGGGGTCATTGCAGATCGTTCTTTGGAAAATTTGGGCGCTACAGACAAAGGCGTTGTGATGTACCGCCGACTGTTGAAACGAGAAATGCAAAAGGTGAAAGCTGGCATCGATCCGATGGGCATCGTGCGCGACAGCGCTCGCAATGAACGCATTGACCTGCCCAATGAGAAAAAGAAACACCATAACAGTGATGGCTTCACCAGCTTCATGATGCGAACACATGCCAAGTATTCGCCCATTGCCAACGACTTGTCCAAGTTGTATGAACCTCACCTCCACACAGCCAAGTAATCGACATGCAAACCAATGAGCTCAAACAAAGACTGATCGACGCAGGCCATATTTTGGAAAATGCGGGTCAAGGCGATTTAACCCGTGGTCATGTCTCAATTCGACTGCCCAACGACCCAACGCACTTCATCATGAAGCCACACAGTTATGGGTTTGATGAAATAACACTTGAAAACATTGTGCTGTGCAATCTCGAAGGTGAGAAAGTGGGCGGTGGTGGCCGAAAGCACAGTGAGGTTTACATTCACTCCGAAATTTACAAAGCTCGGCCAGAAGTGAACAGTGTGATTCACACACACCCCACCTATGCGGTTGCGCTGTCTGCCACCAGTCAGGCTTTAGAACCTATCAGCCAACCTGCAGTTGCCTTTGCTGATGGTCTGCCTTATTTCAATGACGCCATTGACCTCATTCGGACGCAAGATCTCGGCCGGGGTGTGGCCCAAGCATTGGGATCCTGCAAGGCTGTCCTGATGCGAAACCATGGTGCAGCCATTGTGGGTCAGAATGTAGAAGAGGCCACAATTTTGGCCATCATGCTGGACAATGCCTGTCAAATACAATTGGCAACCATGGCCGCAGGTGGCATTGGCGAAAAGTTCACGTCTGAGCAAGTGCACAAGTTGCACCATGACATTACAAGGCCTGAGCAATATGTCATCAATTTTGAATATCTCAAAAGACGTGCAATGCGCAATAGGGCATCTTGAGAATTGACCGCATTTTTTCTTGCAACTTGACTCTGCAACTCCGAACAGGAACCATCTGATGCGCACCTTGACTACACTTTTGAGCACCATTTTTTTGGCCATCACATGTGGCGTTTCAAACGCACAATCAGTAGATGCTGCCAAGGCCCTTTTTATACAAGAACTGGCCAACTACCAAGGGGCAGACCGAACTGCCCGACTCATTGAAGGCGCCAAAAAAGAAGGCAGTTTGTCTGTCTATCACGTATACCCTGCACTCACCAACGTGATGAATGAGTTCGGCAAGAAGTACGGCATCAAAATTAAATCTTGGCGTGCAGGTTCTGAGGCTGTTCTCCAGCGCGTCACCAGTGAAAATCGGGGCAACAAGTTTGATGTCGACATTGTGCAAAACAATGCGCCAGAAAATGAAGCTGCATTCAGAGAAAAACTGCTGCAAGATGTGTATTCTCCCTATCAAGCTGATTTGATAGCACAGGCTATACCGTCTCACAAACAATGGGTAGGTATCACCATTGACATTTGGACGGCGGCTTACAACACCGAAAAAATTAAGAAAGAAGACCTGCCCAAAACCTACAAAGATTTACTTGATCCCAAATGGAAAGGTCAACTAGGGATTGAGGGCAACAACCACGCATGGTTTGGTGCCTTGATGGCCAAAATGGGTGAAGACGAAGGACAAAAATTGTTCTCGAACATTGCCGGCACCAATGGTATTTCCAACCGAAAAGGTCATTCGCTGTTAACCATGCTGGTGTCTTCAGGTGAAGTTCCCTTGGCGCTCACTGTCTACAGCTGGAACCCTGAGCAATTGAAACAAAAGGGCGCACCTGTTGAAGGATTGGCTTTGCAACCCTTGATGGCACAACCCAGCACCATCGCCATGCTGAAAAAATCTCCCAATCCGCATGCTGCACTTTTGTTCTATGACTACATGCTCAGCGAAGGTCAAAAGCAACTTCATGATTTGAAGTTTGTGCCAGCCAGTAAAAAATACGAGTTGCCCTTTCCCAAGGTGCCACTCAATTTCATCGACCCCGCCATGGCTTTAGACCAACAAGCCAAGTGGTTCAAGATGTTTGAAGAAAACGTCGTTAAAAAGACCAAATAAATGAGGACGACTTAGGCCGTGGCCATACACAAGCCTTTTCAAATTGCCGTCGTTGGATTTGGCGCAGCTGCGCAGGCATTCATTCCAGCCATTCAGGCCAATTCATCCTTCCAGTTGGTGGCTGTGGTCGAGCCGCATCCCGAAGTTCAAAAAGCTGCCCGACTTCTGGGCATTCCTGTTTTTGAGGAATTATCGGAGCTCAAAGCAGTCTCTCAACTCGATGGTGTCTACCTGGCCACGCCTACCCCACTGCATTCACAACAAGCCATCGCCTGTTTAGAAAACGGCTGGCATGTCTTGGTTGAGAAACCCATGGCCAGCAATGTTGGAGAAGGCACCGCCATGGTGCAAGCCTCACACCAATGCCGTCGGCACTTGACTGTGGGTCATTCACACAGTTTTGATGCACCAGTACAGGCCATGAAGCAAATCATTGAGCGTGGAGAAATAGGCACTGTGTCCATGGTCAATAACTGGTGTTTCACGGACTGGGTGTATCGGCCACGAAGACCGGAAGAGTTAGATTCAAAATTGGGCGGAGGCGTGTTGTTCCGTCAAGGTGCACACCAAATTGATATTCTGCGCGCCTTGTGTCATTCACCTGTCAAGACAGTAAAGGCCAAACTTTTTAACACCGATCCCAAAAGAAACACCATGGGAGCCCATGCCATTTATTTGGATTTTGAAAATGGTGCAGCCGCAACGGCCATTTACAACGGCTATGGTGGCATGTCTAGCATGGACCTCACTCAGCATATTTCAGAGTGGGGGTATGAGCAGTTTCCAGATTCACGGCAGTGGTACACCGCCAATCAAGCACCCCAGTCGGCTGAGCAAGAACTGGCAGCAAAGCAAAAACGGGCCCTTGGCGCCATTCCGGCTGAAGCGCCCTACCAGCCCCATTTTGGACTGACTGTGGTCAGTGGCAGTCAGGGCGATATTCGGCAAACCCCTCACGGCTTGATGGTTTGCAATGCGTCGGGACAAACTGAAATTCACTTGCCATCCCACCAAAGCCCAAGAGACTTGGTCTTGGCAGAGCTCGAACAAACTTGGCGTGGAAAGGGCTCACACTGGCACAGCGGCCATTGGGGCCTAGAGAACTTGCGAATTTGCCAGGCCGCCATAGAGTCTGCCGAATCTGGCAGAGAAGTGCTACTTTCGAACTAATCCCAATGCGCTTCAGGGATGGGCCAAGACAAAAGTTCAGCCAATCGGCAAACCACCCAAAAAGACTCCTCAGGATTCAGCATAGAGGGTGTTGCGACCAAGCCTTGCCAGCATTTTTCAAGGGCATCGTTTTCTGCAATGCCAAGCTGAAATTGCTGAGTGCTGACAGTGTCCATCAACATGTTGGCCATGTCTTCACACAACTCATAGCGCTGCGTTAATTCACTGCGCGGCAAACTGGGTTTGTACTGACCCGCCTTGACGTACAACATCATGAAGGATTCAGGCACGAAGTTTTGATTTTCTTCGTACATGTCAGGCAAGTGTTTCAGCTGGCAAACGCGACATCACATGAAATCAATCACGACTTGACCAAATCCGGAGCAACTCACTTGAGACGCGCCCTCCATGAGCTTTGCAAAATCATGGGTGACACGTTTGCTTTGAATGGCTTCTTCCATGGCCCGAATGATGATGTCAGCCGCCTCTGACCAGCCCATATAACGAAGCATCATTTCTGCTGACAAAATTTCAGAGCCAGGGTTGACGTAGTCCTTGCCTGCAAACTTGGCCAGTGCATCCACAGTGGCCTCAAAGCATGCCACGCTGTCCGACATGTTGGCGCCTGGCGCAATGCCAATGCCCCCGACTTGCGCAGATACCGCATCTGAGATGTAGTCGCCATTCAAATTCAAAGTTGCCACCACCGAAAACTCTTGAGGGCGCATGAGGATTTGCTGCAAAAACGCATCCATGGCGATGTCTTTGACAGTGATGTTCTTGCCTGTCTTAGGATTTTGAATGAGACACCTAGGGCCGTCGTCAATCAGTTTTGCAGCAAACTCAGCTTGAGCCAATTGGTAAGCCCAATCTCGAAACGCACCTTCCGTGTACTTCATGATGCTGCCCTTGTGCACAATGGTGACACTGGGTTTGTCGT
>Ga0214919_10006377_pt1 | contig 16252 bp, 12 predicted proteins | sample LL1503_MetaG_FD_177994 | JGI IMG/M metagenome (GOLD analysis project Ga0214919, IMG submission 177994) | Freshwater microbial communities from Lake Lanier, Atlanta, Georgia, United States - LL-1503 | ecosystem: Environmental > Aquatic > Freshwater > Lake | place: USA: Georgia | collected... | reverse complement strand
TTAGATCGTCTTGGACATACAGTTAAATTTTATTCATATGTCCCCACCAAGAGATGTGCAAAATTTGGCTTATCAGAATCAAGCTCAAAGAGCTTATTTTATTTCATTATACCGCTATTGGTTTTACAGAAAATATCTCCTAAGAAATTGGATATTTTCTTTAATCATTTGATTGCTAAAAGCCTTGATTTCCTTGTTTCATATAAATTAGAGTTTTGTGATATTTTTATATGCATGTCCGGTATTTATATCAAAAGTTTAGAGGTTGCAAAAAAAAAATATCATGCAAAAGTAATTGTTGAAAGAGGAAGCAATCACATTCTTGAGCAAGAAAAGATTTTAAAGGCAATTTCAAAACTTAAATTGCCTTTAGGTCAATTCATGCAAGAGAAAAATTCTATAATTGACATAAACTCAATAAAAAGAGAATTAAAGTCATATGAATTAGCTGATTTCATTTCTATTCCCTCTCGTCATGTAGAAAGAAGCTTTCTTAAGCAAAAAATTAAGTCATCTAAAATTTTAAAAAATCCTTATGGTGTTGATTTAGATAGCTTTTTTCCAAAAAAAACTGACATAAATTTTTTTAGGAAAAAAAGTAATTTTAAGTATTTAATTTTTGTTGGTGGGTGGTCTTTTAGAAAAGGAGCTGATCTCTTATCTAGAGTAATTATAAGCATGGATAATGTTATTTTGATGCATGTTGGACCTATCATTGATGCACCATTTCCAAATCACCCTAGATTTGTGCATTTTAAAAGTGTGGATCAAAATTTATTGACTAATTATTATAATGTTGCAGATGCTTTTGTTTTGCCTTCCAGGGAAGAAGGTCTTGCTCTAGTTTTAAATCAAGCCTTTGTATCAGGCCTCCCAATAGTATGCTCTGATCAAACGGGAGGTATAGACATTAAGAAGCAAGTTATTAATAAAAATAGAATAATTATTTTCAAAAGCGAAAGTTTAAATTCATTAAAGCATGCCCTAGTCAAAGTATTTAAGCATAGAAAAATTAAAAATTTAGATAATTTTAATTTTAAGAAGGATAGAGAGAGTTTGAGTTGGAGAGGTTATGGGTTGAGATATCACCAAAAATTATTGGAAATTTTTTATGAATAAAATTCAGCCGGTAATTTTATGCGGGGGTGTTGGCTCAAGATTATGGCCACTCTCTAGAAATAATTACCCAAAGCAGTTTATCGAACTCGGCGATAAAGACACTTTATTTCAGCAATCATTTAAAAGACTAGAACAGCTAACTTATCCGAATGCAGAAAAAAAGAATATTCTAATAGTTTCAAATAAAGAGCATCGATTTCTAATTGCTGATCAGCTTAATAAGCTAAATAAACAAAATTCGTATACGTTGATTCTTGAACCTGCTTCTAAAAATACAGCCCCAGCACTAACTTTAGCAGCTTTAAATGGGGCCTCAGAAAATGAAGATCCAATTCTAATAGTTTCCCCAGCTGATCAACTAATAAAAGATATCCCCGCATTTAACAAGGCTGTTGTGAAAGCTATTGAGCAGGCTATTCTTGGTAAAATTGTCATCTTTGGAGTCCCCCCAACAAGTCCTGAGACTGGCTATGGCTATATTAAGGCTAAAGACTTTTCTCATGAAGAGATTTTTTTTAAGGTTGAAAGTTTCTCTGAGAAACCTAATCAGGATAAAGCACAGCAATATATTGAACAAAATGATTATTTCTGGAATAGCGGTATTTTTGTTTTAAGAGCAAGCCTATGGTTGGAAGCTATTCGTCATTTTGACTCAAAAACCTTAGATATTGTTACCAAATCCTATAAGAATGGTACCAATTCCTCTGATTTGATTAAACCTTCTTCAACATTATTTGATACCCTTTATCCAAATTCTATTGATTATGCCGTTATTGAAAAATGCCCCAATACACATTTTGATTTATCTATGATTGTTTTAAATGCAGGCTGGAGCGATCTAGGGTCGTGGCAATCAATTTGGAAAAATTCATATAAAGATAAAGATGATAATGTATTAGAAGGGGATGTTGTTGTAGAAAAAGTAAAAGGTTCTTATATTTATTCTAAAAATCGCTTGGTTGCTTGTATGGGGCTTGAAGATATTTTGATTGTTGATACACCTGATGCACTTTTGGTTACAAAAAAAAGCTTATCTCAAGATTTAAAATTATTAATTTCCAATATTAATCAATCAAAACATAACGCACTTATTGAGCATAGAAAAGTTTATAGGCCCTGGGGCTGGTATGATCTTTTGGATATTGGCCCATATTTTAAAGTTAAAAGAATTTTAGTTAACCCTCATTCAAGTTTAAGTCTTCAAAAACATGAAAAACGCGCGGAGCATTGGGTTGTTGTAACTGGCGAAGCTGAAGTGACCTGTGGAAACTCAATTATAAAGCTGAAACAGAATCAATCTACATATATTCCTATAGGTACAATTCACAGGCTTAGCAATCCATTTGACAGCCCTCTAGAAATTATTGAAATACAAACTGGCTTATACTTAGAAGAGGATGATATTCAAAGGTTTGAAGATGATTACGGTAGATTAAATCAATCAGAGGGGAATTTATGAAAAAAGTAGCTCTAATTACGGGTATAACCGGTCAAGATGGAGCATATCTTGCCGATTTATTATTAGAAAAAGGCTACATAGTACACGGTATAAAAAGAAGGTCTTCTTCGTTTAATACAGCAAGAATCGATCATTTATATAAAGATCCACACGAAAAAAATGTTATGTTTTTTCTTCATGATGCTGATATGACCGACTCAACCAGCCTTATTCGTGTAATAGAAAAGGTTAAGCCAGACGAAATATACAACCTTGCAGCTCAGAGCCATGTAGCTGTATCTTTTGATGAGCCTGAATATACTGCAAATTCTGATGCACTCGGAACGTTAAGAGTTTTAGAAGCGTTAAGAATTTTAGGTCTTGATAAGAAAACTAAATTCTATCAAGCATCAACATCTGAACTGTATGGTTTAGTTCAAGAAATACCTCAAAAAGAAACTACACCCTTTTATCCCAGATCGCCATATGGCGTTGCGAAACTATATGCATATTGGATAACTGTCAATTATAGGGAGGCTTATGGTATGTTTGCCTGCAATGGCATACTTTTTAACCATGAGTCCCCAAAACGCGGTGAAACATTTGTTACAAGAAAAATAACACGGGCTTTAGCCAGGATTAAACTTAAAACTCAAGAAACGCTCTATATTGGCAACTTAGATTCAAAAAGAGATTGGGGTCATGCCAAAGACTATGTTGAAGCGCAATGGCTTATGCTTCAGCAAGAGCGCCCAGAAGATTTTGTGATTGCATCTGGCATTCAATATAGCGTTAGAGAATTTATAGAAATAAGTGCAGAATTCCTTGGTATTAAAATAGAATGGAAGGGTAAAGGAGTTAATGAAATTGGATTTGATCAAAATGGCAAAGAAATTATAAGGGTCGATTCAAATTATTACAGGCCAGCTGAAGTTGATTCACTATTAGGTGATGCATCCAAAGCTAGACAAAAGCTAAACTGGATACCAAAAATTTCGTTTAAAGAGCTTGTGAAAGAGATGACTATTGCCGATTTTGAGCTTGCAAAAAAAGATTAGCATTTAATCAACAACAAATGACAAATATTAATTTAACAATCGCTCAGTCAATCAATGCATTATGGAAGCAATTAAGCTATAAACGAAAGCTTCAATATATTATTTTGCTTTTTTTAATGTTATTAAATGCAGCTTCTGAAATGATAAGTCTTGGTGCAGCAGTTCCATTTTTAACCGTCATATTAGATTCAAATGAAAATGTCCCAAAAGAATATTCAAAGTATTTTGATTTCTTTAATATTGATTTATTAAATGAGAATAGCATTCTATTTTTTTCAATTTTATTCATTTTTCTTACCATACTTGCAGGTTTTTTTAGAGTTTTTTTACTTTGGTTTGGAACAAAGTTAGCATTTGCTACAGGCGCTGACTTAAGTTCAAAAATTTATAGCAATACGCTCTCCAAACCTTATATTGAACATGTTAATGAAAATTCTAGTGAAGTCGTTAGTAATTTGATTAATAGCGTGAATGGAGTTGTTTTTTGGACTATTTTGCCACTGATTAATTTAATTAGTTCTACAATTTTAATCGGATGTATTTTAACTACGCTTTTTTTTATTAGCTTTCAAATTGCATTAACAGCATGTCTTTTCCTTGCTATCTTTTACGGCATAATAATTTTTTATACAAAGAGGAAATTAAAAGAAAATAGCCAAATAATCAATGTAAATCAATCTGGCCTTATTAAAACAGTGCAAGAAGGCTTAGGTAGCATTAGAGATATTATTATTGATAAATCAGATAAATTTTATTTGGAAAGTTTTAAAGAAATAGACCTTAAGCTACGTTATGCGCATAAAAATAATATTGTGATTGGAGGTTTTCCCAGGCCAGTTATGGAAACAATTGCAATTATTATTATGGCGACATTAATGTTTTTCTTAAAAAAATCAAATGGAAGCCCTAATCTGGAAATACCTTTTTTAGGAGCTTTGGCTTTGGGAGCTCAGAAGTTAATGCCATTGTTTCAATCTGCATATAACGGATGGAGTACTATTTTTGGTGGCCATGCCACTTTGCATAAGGTTATAAAATGCCTAAATCAGAAATTAATTAATACAAAAGATAAGCTAGAAAATCAAATTCTTTTTAATGAGGCGCTTACTCTTAAAAATATATTTTTTACTTATGAAAAGAAATCAAAATGGATTATCAAAAACCTAAATTTAAAAATTAAAAAAGGTGCAAGAATAGGAATAATGGGATCAACTGGCTGCGGAAAAAGCACACTTTTAGATATCATAATGGGTCTTTTAAGCCCCAACAAGGGATTCATTTATATAGACAAGACAAAGATTTCAAAATCTAATATAGGTAGTTTACACTCAAAAATCTCTCATGTTCCTCAGTCAATCTTTTTAGCAGATAAGTCAATCGCAGAAAATATTGCTCTTGGCATACCTAAAAATAAAATTGATTATAAACACCTTTTGTTTTGTGCGGACAAAGCACATTTGCTGGAGTTCGTGAAAACTAAAAAAAATGGATTTGAAACAATAGTTGGTGAGCGAGGCATACAACTTTCTGGTGGACAAAGACAGAGGATTGGTATTGCCAGAGCCCTTTACAAAAAAGCTGAAATTTTAATTTTTGACGAGGCAACAAGCGCCCTAGATAATCATACTGAAAATCTCATTATTAATTCCTTAAATGCCGATAGTTATACTGTTATTATGGTTGCGCATAGAATATCATCATTAAAAAATTGTGATATAGTTTATAAATTACACAATGGTCGCCTACTTAAGCAATTCAAAGCTAGAATGAAAAAGAATGTTAACTAATAAAAAATTTGGTATCTTTATTTCTTTTATTTTTGCTTCTGTATTTTTTTTAGCGCATTTAAGACAATCAAAATTCTCATTAATCATATTATTTTTCTGTCTTTTTTTTGTTTCAATTACTTTTTTCGCCACAAGATTAATAGAGCCATTTAAATTATTTTATTTCAAAGTCACAAAGCTTTTTGCAAAAATTACTAGCCCATTAATGCTTTCAATTATTTATTTTGGACTAATCACCCCTCTCGGAATTCTTTTGAGAATATGTAATAGAGACGTTTTAGATCTAAAAAGGAAAAAATGCAAATCATATTGGAAAGAAAAAAATATAAATCTAACGTTTGATCAATTTAAGAATCAATTTTAGAGGCCATATGAATTTTTTAAAGGAATTTTTTAAATTTTTAACTTATAGGAAAAAATTTTTGCTTTTTCCAATTTTCTTAATCTTAATAATTATTGGCGCATTATTGATATTTGCTGAGTCTTCTGTTTTTGCCCCATTTATTTATACATTATTTTAAGCCATGAAAATTCTAGGGATTTCAGCTTATTATCATGACTCTGCCGCTTGTTTGATTGATAATGGAAAAATTATTTGTGCAGCTCAAGAAGAAAGATTTTCTAGAGTAAAGCATGATCCTGCGTTTCCTATAAATGCAATTAATTTTTGCATTAAATTTTCAAGAATAAAAAATACCGAAATTGATTATATTGTTTTTTATGATAAACCATTTGTAAAGTTTGACAGAATTTTTGAGACATATTTATCATTTGCCCCTAGAGGATTTAAAAGCTTTATTTCTTCCTTTCCTTTATGGATTAAAGATAAGCTCTTCCAAAAAAAAAATATTTTAGATCAGTTACATAATATTCTAGGAGATAAAGCCGACTGGGAAAAGAAGCTATTATTTTCAGAGCATCACTTTAGTCATGCAGCTAGTGCATTTTTTCCGAGCCCATTTGAGAACTCAGCTATTCTTACTATGGATGGTGTTGGTGAATGGGCGACTTCTTCAATTGCAATCGGAGAAAACAATAATTTATTTTTAAAAAATGAGATAAATTTTCCTCATTCACTTGGGTTACTTTACTCTTCATTCACGTATTATGCTGGCTTTAAAGTTAACTCTGGTGAATATAAGCTTATGGGTCTGGCTCCATATGGGACTCCAAAATTTACATCCTTAATAAAGGATAATTTAATTGATATTAAAGAAGATGGTTCATTCTTTATAAATATGGAATATTTCAATTACGGAACTGGCTTGACAATGACATCTGGTAAATTCAATCGCCTTTTTGGAGGCCCGCCACGTATCCCAGAATCACTCTTAACCCAGAAAGAAATGGATCTTGCAGCTTCAATTCAAAAGGTAACTGAAGAGATAATTTTAAAAATTTCTAAAGATATTTCAATAAGAGCGCGTCAAAAAAATTTATGTCTAGCAGGTGGAGTTGCTTTGAATTGCGTTGCTAACGGAAAACTGCAAAAAAGTAATTTTTTCGAAAATATCTGGATTCAGCCAGCCTCAGGAGATGCCGGTGGATCAATTGGAGCTGCATTAGGTGTATATTACTCGGTATTTCAGCGTCCCAGACAAATAAACAAAAAAGATTCTATGAAGGGTGCCTTTTTAGGCCCCAATTTTAAATCCACTGAAATCCGCTCTCAACTCTTAAAATCTAAAGCTATATTTCATGAATTAACCACAAATACAATTATTAAAGAAACTGCAAGGCTATTAGCATCAGGAAAAATAATTGGCTGGTTTAATGGTCGCATGGAGTTTGGACCGAGAGCATTAGGAGGTAGAAGTATTATTGCAGATCCACGTATGCCCACAATGCAAAAAGATTTAAATCTCAAGATTAAATATAGAGAATCATTTAGGCCTTTTGCGCCATCAATTCTTAAGGAAGATGTATCAAGATGGTTTGAAACTAACCAAGAGAGCCCATATATGCTTTTTGTCTCCAATATTAAAAAAATAAAAAGAAAAAAAAATAATACTAAAGATTCGCTATTTGGAATTGAAATTCTTAACCAGTCTCGCTCATCAGTTCCTGCAATTACCCATGTAGATTTCAGTGCAAGAGTGCAAACTGTAGATAAAATTAGGAACCCTAGATTTTATAGCCTAATTACTGAGTTTAAAAAGATTACAGGCTGCCCAATTTTGATAAACACATCATTTAACATAAGGGGTGAACCTCTTGTTTGCAATCCTAAGGACGCTTTTGATTGCTTTATAGGAACAGATTTAGATGTATTAGTAATTGACAACTTTATTTTATATAAAACAGAACAAACAGAAAAAAAGAATTCCAGCTATCAACAAAAATATCATTTGGACTAAATTTTATATTTTTAGCATTGAAAATTAATGACAAATAATATATTCGAAAGAAATGAAAAAAAAATAATCCTTTTTATTGTTTTATTAATTCTGACAATAATAGTGATTGTTATTGAATCTATTTCTGCTCATTTTTATAAACAAAAAAATCGCGAAAAAGATTTTACCTCTAACTATTACCTAAATCAAAACTGGGGTAGAGCGTTTGTGGAAGATCAAAAAAAAGCATTTTCACTTAAATCGCAATATAAACCCTACTGTATTTATACAGCAAGACCATTTAAAAGCCGATTATTTAACGTTGACATAAATGGAAATAGAGAAACAATTAATTTTGATAATAATAAAAAACTGCAAAAAGTAATTTATTTGTATGGAGGATCAACTGTATACAATGGCGAAGTGCCAGACGAATATACTATTGCATCATTGCTTTCGCAGAGATTAAATGGCATTGATCAAAATTACAGTTATAAAGTGATAAATTTTGGTGTCTCTGGCTATGTTTCTTCTAATGAGTTATTAAGTATGCTAACCGAATCATCTCAGAATTATATTCATTATTCTAAACCTGACTATATCCTTTTTTATAATGGAGTTAATGATATAGGAATGGGAGTTTATCATGGCATGCCTGGAAGTCATTTTGGCCAACAAGATATTCAATTAAGATATAATAATTTTCTTAAATTCATTATAGAACGATTAAAGTATAAAATTAAGGATAACTCTTTTTTTCTTAAATTAATAGAACGAAAGGAAATAAAAAAATTTTCAAAGACTGAATGTTTAAAAAATGCAAAACTTCAAAATTACATATATCTGCAAAATTTATATTTAGCCAAGAAAATAGGTGAAAGGGATGGTATTAATGTTAAGTTTATTCTGCAACCATCTATTTTTACCACGGATAGCAAGAATATGTATGACAAGCTAATAAGAAAAGAGGCTTTAGAAAATAATTTTGATATCCCATATGTAATTGGCTACAAAGAATTTTTAAATTCTGCCAAAGAAAATTCTGTAATTAATTTTACTGAAATATTAAATTCAGTCGATCCGAATGTTCAACTATTTCTAGATTCTGTTCACACAACACATTTTTCAAATTATATTATCGCAAAAAATATTGCTGAAATTATCCTAAAAAATGGTGATTGATAAAATCAATAGAAAATTCAATTCAACTAAAAAAAAATATACAGGATTACTATCGTTATTTAATACAGGATTATTTTTCTTTCTTTCTCTCCTAGGTTACACTTTTTTTAAAAATACTTCCTTTTTTAATATCTTACCTAACTTATCTTTTTTATTATTTACATCAATTTTTTTTATATGGATGGTTCGCTCGGAGAAGTTCTTATCTCTTGAAATGTGGTTTATTTCTGGAGCCGCTCTATTTTTTTCAATTGGTCCCGTAATAGGTATTCTGAATCGTTTAAATTATAACTATGCGTCTTTAAATCTATTAAATTCAGCCACTGTTTTTTTAGTGGCGCTAGTAATTTATATTTTCCCTGTAAGACATCTTGATGATACTTCTTTTTTTAGGAATTTCATCAAAAAGAGTAATTTCTATGCGTACTTTTACGTTCTGATTTTTCTATTATTTATTTATATTGCGTGTAAGTTTTTCTTTTTTTCATCAAATTTATTATTGGTGAAAAGTTTTTTTAACAAAGGAAACCTTATAATTCAATCCTTCGCTTTTGTTTTTGGTATTTCATGTAATTATTTGCATAGAAAAAAAATTAAGTTTATTTCTTATTTTACTTTTTCACTTCTAATTTTTTATTCATTAATTTCTTTTAGCAAGCTCGGCCTGATGTATTTAGCTTTAGGGTACTATTTAGGTAAGTTAGTTTTTGCTAATACAAAGGCAAATTTTATGAAATTTTTACTGATTCCACCAGTATTGTTTACCTTATACGGCCCTATATGTACAGCAGGACGATTGAATATACATTTCTTAGAAGATAATTCAATATCAGAACGAATACATATTTTTTTGCATGTTACAAACAATTTATATTTTAATAAGCCACTGATTAAAGAGGTTTCTCGTAAAAAAATTGATAATTATAGAGTTCACAAAACTGATAACAATGGCGTAAATACTGAACCGAGCGAACAATTTGCTAATAATTTTAAAAGTAATAATCTTGGTAAATTTAATTTTCTAAGTCGATTTAATTCAGTTCCAATGCAAAGTTACTTAATTAATCAACGTAACTTAGGATATAATGGAACAAGCTTATGCTCACTAAAATATGTTTTAATCCCAAGAATTTTATGGCCAAATAAGCCAATTCTTTCAAATGATGGTGCTCTTTTATTTCGTGCTTTTTATCCTAATTTTGATTGGGCTGGGGAAAGTTCATTGGCACCAACTTTTAATGCTGAGGCATATTGGAATTTTGGAATTATAGGAGTAATATTAATGTCAGTATATATAGGATTAATTATTCAATTATTTAATTGGCTTTTCTTTGTAAAATTTCGAAATTGCTTTACACCTTTTTTTATTTACCCGGCAATACTACTTTTATTTTCAGTTGAGTCGTGGATAGTCCTTTCTTATGTTGGAGGGGTAATAACTTTACTATTCATCTATTTCTCTTCCCAGGCTTTTTCTCATTTTATAAATAAAATTAATTATGCTTCACAATAAAAAAAGAATTCTTGTAGCCGGTGGAGCAGGTTTTCTAGGGTCACATTTATGCGCAAGGCTTTTAAACGAAGACTTTGAAGTTATCTGCTTAGATAATTTTTACAGTGGAAGCAAAAGTAATTTATTGTCGCTTCTTAATAACCCAAATTTTGAACTCATTAGACATGATGTGACTTTTCCAATATATCTCGAAGTTGATGAAATCTATAATCTAGCATGTCCAGCCTCCCCGATCCATTATCAAAAAGATCCAGTTCAAACTACTAAAACTAGTGTTCATGGCTCAATAAATCTCCTAGGTTTAGCAAAAAGATTAAAGGCTAAAATTTTTCTTGCATCTACAAGTGAGATTTATGGGGATCCGGAACAGCACCCTCAAACAGAATCATACTGGGGAAACGTTAATACTCTCGGCACACGGTCTTGCTATGACGAGGGAAAGCGATGCGCTGAGACATTATTTATGGATTATTGGAGACAACATAATGTTGAAATTAAAATTGCTAGAATTTTTAATACTTTCGGCCCAAACATGCACCCCAATGACGGAAGGGTAGTATCAAATTTTATAGTACAGGCACTCAAAAACATTCCAATTACAGTTTATGGGTCTGGTGATCAAACCAGATCGTTTTGTTATGTGGATGATTTAATTAGCGGATTCATAAGGTTAATGGATACAGATAAATCAATTACAGGGCCAGTGAATCTTGGAAATCCGAAAGAATTTACAATTGTTGAATTAGCAAATTTAATAATCAAGTTGACAAATTCAACTTCAAATATAATCTTCAAGACCCTACCTCAAGATGACCCCAAACAGAGAAGGCCTGACATAAGTCTAGCAAAGAAACTATTAAAATGGACACCGTCTATAGAGCTAGAAGAAGGGCTTAAAAAAACTATTGCATATTTCGATAAGGTTATTTGATGAAAGGAGTACTAAGAAAAAAAAAGATCTTATACCTGTGTGGCGATATATCAACAATAGGGGGAATTCAGAAATATAATAGCGACCTTATAAGCTCAGTCTCAAATAAGATGTTTGAGCTAAAAATAATCCAAAGAGAAGTCGGCGGTCTTACTAAAAAAATTAAATTTTTTTTAAGTTTTCTGTATGAAATTTTCAAATTTAGACCAAATCATATTTTTTGTTCGCACATAAATTTTTCACCACTATTATTAATGCCTTATATTCTTTCTAGGACCAGCTTTTCTATTATTTTTTACGGCATTGATGCACTGGAAATAAAGAATTTCTTTCACAAAATGATTATTAAATTATCAAAAAAAATTGTAGTTATCTCAGACTATACAAAATCTATTGTTTTGAAACAATTTCCGTTTGTTGAAAGTAAATTATTTCTACTTAAAAGCTCTGTAAACCCTGACAATTTCGTTTTATATCCTTCTAAATCGAAGCTTAAAAAAAAATTCAACCTTGAAAAAAAAGAAGTTATTTTAACACTTTCTAGACTTGCAACTCACGAGGATAAAGGGCAGCATCGAGTTCTTTATTCCCTAGAAAAAGTTTTAGCAGTATACCCAAATGCTCGATACATAATAGCTGGGCCTGGGGAAGATGAAAGAGTTGATGAATTTCTTATAAATAATCCTCATATTTCAAATCATGTAATAAGATTGAATAGCGTATCTGAACAAGAAAAAAATGTACTCTATGGAATGTGTGATGCTTTCATATTGCCATCTAAAACAGAAGGATTTGGCATCGTTTTTATTGAAGCATTAGCTTGTGGGGCAGTTGTAATTGCACCGAATAATTATGGATGTCCAGAGGCTCTTGACAATGGAAGGCTTGGTATTGTTGTCGACCCAGATGATATAAGTAAAATTTCTGAAGCAATTATTAGCGCTATAAATAGGGCTAAAAATATGAGCCTGTCAGATAGGCTTCTTCTCAGAAATAAAACAATAAAAAAATTCGGAAAAAGTAAATGGAATAGAGATGTAAGTCAATTCCTAACCCAAGCATCTGAAACATGAAAAAAGTAGCAATTTTCATGTCTCACCCAATCCAATATCAAATTGGATTGCTAAAAGAACTCAATAAGTCTTCAAATATAGATTTTCACGTATATTATTTTTGGGATTACGGAATTAAAAAGACTCTAGATCGAGAGTTTGGTAAGGAAATTATTTGGGATATTCCTTTATTGGATGGTTATAAATCAACTTTTTTGAAGAATATCTCATTAAATAAACATGTAAGCTTTTTTGGCTGTATCAATTTTGGAGTAATTCCACTTATTTTTTATAAAAAATTTGACGGCGTAATTTTTTATGGCTGGTCAATATTTACAAATTGGCTGATTATACTTTGTTGTATTTTAACAAAAACACCAATGATTTTTCAATGCGAAACACCATTATCACTAGAAAAATCAAAATCTTTCTTATGGAGATTATTTCGTAAAATAATTCTTGGATTATTGTTTAATAAAGTTAAAGTTTTTTTATATATTGGGAAAAATAATAAATTATTCTATAAGTATTTTTCTGTGCCTGAAGAAAAATTATTTTTCACACCTTATTCCGTCGATAATGAGCGGTATTTCTTAGAGCAAAAAAAAATATTACAGCAAGAGCAAGCGCCTAAAAAGAGAGCAAACCAATTGAATTTACTTTTTATTGGAAAGCTTATTTCAAAAAAAAGACCTAAGGATTTAATTGATGCATTTCTCATATCACAATCCTTACTTAATAATAAATACCAATTAATTCTGCATATCGTTGGTGATGGGATGCTAAGAAAATCTTTGGAAGATTTTGTGTTTAAAAAATCAATTAAAAATATTTTTTTTCATGGATTCAAGAATCAAAAAGAACTATCCCTTTATTATAATGAAGCGGATATTTTTATATTGCCCTCTGGTTATGGCGAAACATGGGGTTTAGTGGTTAATGAAGCAATGTGCTTTTCTAAACCAATAATTTCAACAAATTTAGTTGGTTGCACTGCTGACCTTGTAACTAATAATAATGGATTTGTATACAACTGTGGAGACATCAATGAATTAGCTATGCGTATTGTTGATTTGATAAAAAATAAACGAAAAAGAATTCTTTTTGGAAAAAACTCTAAAAAGATTGTATCTCAGTATAACTACAAAACTTCTGCTTCGAGTATTTGTAGCGCTATAAATAACCTAATGTAATATATGTTAAATAAATTAATTTTTGTAGGGGATTTAAATTACGGGACTAGATCCTTAAGTCGTTACAAAATTTTAAATAAAAAATTTTCTTTTGTTAAAGTGATTAAAAATGAAATTTTTCCTTATCAGCCAGGCATCCACAAGAAATCATATTTAAGCAGAATCTTCGCAAAGTTAAGAATCCCTCTTGACCAGGTTAATTTAAATAATGAATTAAGGAAAGTTGCAGTTTTAGGGATCAATGCAGATTTGCTTTGGGTTGAAAAATCAGTCTCATTACATCCTTCCACACTTAAATTTTTTAAATGCAATAATCCAGGAACAAAAATTATCCTCGTCCTTGAAGATGATATGTTTTTAAAACACAACCAAAGTATTTTTTTTAGAAATACATTGCCTTTATTTGATATCATTTTTACAACTAAAAAACGTAACCTAAGTGAACTTAAATTTTTAGGAGCGAAAAGAACAGAATTTTTTCTAGATTCCTATGACCCTTTTCTCCATAAACAATTACCAAATTACAATTCTATTAAATCAAAATGTTTTGATGTAAGTTTTATTGGAACGTTCGAGGTCGACAGATATGAAACTTTACTTTTTCTTGCTAAAAGGGGCATAAAAATTACCGTTTATGGCAATAATTGGCCTAGAAATACGCATTCTAACCTTGATATTAGAAATACCCCTTTATACGGAAACGACTATACTTTATTTATAAATCAATCAAAAATAAATCTAAGTTTTTTGAGAAAAATGAACCGGGATCAAGTTACAAGCAGAACAATGGAAATTATTGGTTGCAGTGGTTTCTTAATGACCGAGAAAACTGATGAGCATGAATATCTTTTCGAAGACAATAAAGAGGCTATTTTTTTTACAAATAAAAATGATTTGTTTAAAAAAATAAATTATTATCTTAATAATAATAAGTTAATCAAAAAAATTGCCAGCAATGGCAAAAAGAGAGCAATTAAATCTGGCTATACAATGAATATGCAAATTGAAAAAATTATTGAGAAATCATTCAACTCTTTCTAATCGTGCATAATTTACTAGAAAATACCACCTAGAGTGGCTCTGATTTGAAAAATTATTCAAGCCTTTTTCTAATTTCATGAATAATATGTTTACATAACAAGAAATTGAAAGTTTTGTTTAATTTGTGTTTGGTATAAATATTCTCAACTTCAATATAACCGCTTTGTTCATTCAGATGAAATATGTATATAAATTACTGGCACATTTTTTTAGTAAATTCAAATTTTCTTACTTAAGCCGGGCTTTTTATTTGATTTATTTTCTGAAAGTTATTTTAAAAAATTAAATCCAAATTATTTTTTTTCTTTTAGCTTAGAATTTTTTTAAACGTATTAAAATAGAGGTTGACTCGTTTTGTGCATATAATTAATATGCCTGACTTTAAGGTTATCGAAAAATATGAAATGCCATAATTATGAAATAATTTTGAGTATCTGCATTTTAACAATGAATCAGAAGCAGGATATTAATAGAATCTTATCAGCTCTTTCAGCACAAGACTGCAGTCAGATTGAAATAATTATTAGAGATGATAGTGTGAATGATGAAACAGAAGTTTTAGTTAAAAGTTACACATGCTTTAAAAATATTATTTACTTTCATGGAAAACCAGAAGGAATTGATAATACAATTTTATTTTTAACTAAAAAAGCTAAAGGCGCTTACTTATGGTGGTTTGGTGATGATAATTTTGCGCCTACTGCAATAAAGCAAATTTTAAAATCCATAAAATTACATAAAAACCTCGATTTTATATGGGCTAATAATATCAGGTTTGAATCCGGGTCTCTTGCAATTGCATTCGAAAAAGATAGATACTTCAAGAGTAGAAACGAGGTTTTATTAGCTGCTTGGAGCGGATTAGGATTTATTTCATCGACAATTTTAAGGCGAGACCTGGCGTTAAATGCATTATCCGAGGCTTCTAGTTTTATAGGTACGGACTTTGTTAATTTATTTATAGTTTTGCACGTGCTTGCTAATAGTGAATACCATTATTATATTAGAGGACCCGTCGTTATTAATTACCCAGCATTATCAGCTGAAATTAAAACTATTACTACAAACAGAGTAGCTGGTAAAATAGTAAATAATGCTTTTCAGGTATTTGGTCTTAATTTTATGAGAATTACTAAATATTTCAAAAATAACTTTGATCCAGCGGTTATATACTCTGTAAATAAAAGAAATTTCAGCTGCCTATGGAGAGGTATAATTGTTGGTTGGATAGGTGGTTGGGATACTCCTTCTAATAAAAGAATAAAGATGCTTACAAATTTCTATATGTTCCCTGAAGTGATTCCTGCTTTTATTCTTTTTTGTCTTCCAAAAAAACTAAATAGCCTGTTTTATTCAATATTCCAAAAATTTAGAGCTTCATGAAGGTTTTAATTACTGGAATTTATGGGCAGGATGGCTATTATTTAGCAAAATTACTTATAAATAAAGGCTATGAATTATTTGGTATCCCTAATTTCAAAAGTAATAATAAGAGTTCTTTCGTAAAGAAAGAGATGATAAATCATGTCAATATTATTGACCTAAATTTACACGATTATGAAAGTACGCTAAATTTTCTATCGCTCAATCATTTTGATCATA
>Ga0214919_10006376_pt1 | contig 16252 bp, 15 predicted proteins | sample LL1503_MetaG_FD_177994 | JGI IMG/M metagenome (GOLD analysis project Ga0214919, IMG submission 177994) | Freshwater microbial communities from Lake Lanier, Atlanta, Georgia, United States - LL-1503 | ecosystem: Environmental > Aquatic > Freshwater > Lake | place: USA: Georgia | collected... | reverse complement strand
ATCGGATTACTTTTAATTGTTACATTTCTATATATACGAGGCGTTGTAATATTAAGCAACAATGGAGTTAAATGGCCAATCGGGAGAACCATTTCATTTGCACTTGGAATCGCGACGATTGATTTTGCAACAAGCGGTGGCTTAGGCGTTTATTCTCATTTCGCATTCTCTTTTCACATGATTGCACACATGATTTTGGGAATGGTTGCGCCAATTGGAATAATTTTAGGCGCGCCAATCACGCTAGCACTTCGAGTATTTCCGGTAGGGAGAGATCGAGATGAACGCGGCATGAAAGGTTTGCTGGTTGCAATATTGCATTCAAAACCATTAGCAGTATTAACACATCCGGTTCTGGCATTAGCGGTTTTTGATGGCTCACTTTTTATTATGTACTTCACTTCATTATTTGGAAATTTAATGACTGGTCATTCTGGACACTTATTGATGAATATTCATTTCGTATTAGCTGGCATGCTTTTTTTCCATGTCATAGTTGGGATAGATCCAAATCCTAGAAAAGTGCCGCACTTAGTTAGAATTATTCTGTTATTTGCAGCTATGAGTATTCATGCATTCTTCTCAATAGCTTTAATGTCTACAACTGCGTTGTTAGATGGTGGATATTTTGCATCGCTACAGCGGCCGTGGTTTGTAGATCTTTTAGCAGACCAAAAGCTCGGCGGTTCAATTGGTTGGGCTATGGGTGAAATCCCAATTGTGATTGCTTTAATCGCAACTTTTATTCAATGGATACGTGACGACGCACGTGAAGCAAAACGGTTTGATCGCAATTCAGATCGGTTAGTTGCTGCCGGTCAAACAGATGAACTTGCTGATTACAATGAATACTTAGCCAAATTAGCGGAAACGGATCGTCGAAAAAATTAATCCATACATAATATTGGTATTAGCAATGGTGAGTTGGGGATTAAGTAATCCACTAGCAGATTTAGCAGTCGTGCATATGTCTCCATTTTTACTTTCATTAGTTGAATCTCTAGTTGGATTATTTGTGATTGCAATTGTCGTGATTATCCGGAAGAAGCGGATTCAATTGCCTTGGAAATTCGTAATACCGCTTGGCCTAATTCAACCTGGTTTTGCTTGGCTTCTTGGAAATATTGGTTACACCAAAGTAACTGCTAGTACTGGCGTTATATTTTTAAATTTGGAATCGGTATTTGCGATAATTATCGCTTCACTTTGGATTAGGGAACATATAAATACTAAAGAAGCTATTGCTATCGCGATTGGATTGTTTGGTGGATTGCTTGCATCCTTTGATGCTGCTGGAATAAATTTTGATGTAACTGTAGGAGTACTGCTTTTTGCGTTTGTCGCACTCCTAGATGCTTTCTACGCAATATCTATTAAAAAGTATGGATTAGGTTTAGATGCAATTTCACTTGGCTTCGGTCAAATTTTAGTTTCCACGATCTTATTGTCGTTCGCATTATTGATTTTTGATCGATCCCCAGATCTTTCACAATCTCTAACAACTTGGTTAGCTGCGCTAATCTCTGGATTATTTGGAGTGGCGCTCCCGATCGTCGCATTTAACTGGGCAGGCACTCGAATTAAAAGTACCCATGTAGGACTTTCTTTTAATATTGTTCCAATTGTCGGAATTATTGGCGCAATTATTTTAGGGCGAGGTGCTCCAACAGAGATACAAGTAGTGGGAGCGATTTTTGTGGTTTTAAGTATTTGGTTAATTCAAAGTGGACGGGACAGCCAAGAAGTGGCTTAATTGCCTTATGGAGTCGCTTTTCGCATTACCGGAAGAATATAAAGCGTTGCGCGAGAGCGCTCGAGCGCTCTCGGAGAAAAAAATTGCACCGTTTGCACAAGATGTAGATGCAAATTCTAGATTTCCGCAAGAGGCAAATGATGCGTTACAAGCTGCAGGTTTACTAGCAGCACATGTGCCAACTGAATTTGGCGGCGAGGGTGCAGATTCACTTGCAGTTGCAATAATTATTGAAGAAGTAGCCAGAGTTTGTGCATCATCGTCATTACTTCCAGCTGTAAATAAACTTGGTTCATTGCCATTAATTATTGCCGGAACTTTAGAACAGAAGAAACGTTGGTTAACGCCACTGGCGAATGGAAAAGGATTCTCATACTGTTTATCAGAATCTGAAGCTGGATCTGATGCAGGTGCAATGAAAACTAAAGCAGTTAAGAGCGAGAGTGGCTGGATTTTAAATGGCAGCAAAAAATGGATTTCAAATGCTGGTAGTTCTGAGTTCTACACAGTTTTAGCAAGTACAGATCCAAGTAAAGGTTCAAAAGGAATTACGGCTTTTGTAGTAGAGAAGAGTGACCCTGGCGTTTCTTTCGGTGCACTTGAAAAGAAGATGGGCTTTAAAGGTTCACCAACTCGTGAAGTCTATTTTGATAATGTAGAACTTAACGAAGATCGTCGGCTCGGTGAAGTGGGTTCCGGGTTTGCACTAGCGATGCAGACTTTAGATCACACCAGAATTACTATCGCAGCTCAAGCACTAGGAATTGCGCAAGGTGCATTTGAAGTTGCAACGAAATATGCACATGAACGGAAGCAATTTGGGAAAGAGATATTTGATTTTCAAGGAGTGCAGTTCATGTTGGCAGATATGGCAATGGAAATAACGGCTGCTAGAGAACTTACCTATGCTGCAGCTGCGCGCAGTGAGCGAAACGACCCAGATCTAACGTTTTACTCCGCAGCATGTAAATGTTTCGCCTCAGATGTAGCAATGCGGGTTACTACAAATGCAGTGCAAATTTTAGGCGGCTATGGCTACGTTAATGATTATCCAGTAGAGCGAATGATGCGAGATGCAAAATTAACCCAAATTTATGAAGGTACCAATCAAGTTCAACGAATTGTTATTGCGCGACATTTAGACGATGTAAATTAATTCTTTTTACTAAACCTTACTAATATCTCTGGAGTTGCTGCAGCGTCAAGTTTTTGGTCGTGCGGTTCATTAGGAATTTCTATGCTAGTTAATTCACCTTGATAAACCAATCCAACTTTAAATCCACTAATTAGTGATAGCGACCGATCGTAATAGCCACCACCTTGGCCTAATCGATTTCCATTTCTATCTACATGAAGTGCCGGAACAATTATAAAATCAATATTATTAAATCGGTCTTGGCCAATAGCATCGCCAATTGGTTCCATTAAATTCCCATTTAATTTTAGCTTGACAATTTCACCCTTCCAGATAACCCAATCTAGAAAATTATCACTACGCATTCTTGGTAACAATAAAGTTTTACCTCGCTTTATGATTTCAAGATTTAATCCTTTAGTATCTGGCTCGTCACCATATGAAACATAAGACGCAATCATGTTTGCGCTTTGAAACTCGATAGATTCAAATAAGTGATCCCATGTGACCGGTTGCACCAAAAACTTACGATCGGCTCGAAAACTTTGCCTAAGCGATTTTTTCTTGGCACTATTTGTCGAAAGTTCCATGGGATTAGCCTAGATTCAAAGTAAGGTTTAGGCATGAACGAAAGAATTAAAGTTAGCGAGTTTGCGCAAGCGCTCCTTGAACTCGCTAAGCCGATTGATCCTTTCGATATGCCCTTGCTTGATGCGCATGGTGCGACTTTGGCAAGCAATGTTTTTGCCGGAGAACGATTAGTACTCCGCGAAGGTTCGAGAATTAGATCTACCCAAATCGGTTTAGCTGCATCAATTGGACTAGATCGGCTACCAACTAGACCGCAACCGCGCGTGGTTGTTATCTCCGCTGGCGATGATTTAGTTGAACCTGGCCAAAAATTACTCGGCGCAGAAGATGAGTTTGAAACTAATTCTTGGCTATTAACTACTGCAGTTAAAGAAGCCGGTGCCGTTGGCTATCGAGTTCACATGATTCCAGAGACCGAAACTGCTCTAAAAGATATTATCGAAGATCAATTAGTCCGTGCAGATTTAATTGTTATAAGCGGTGAAAGCCAAGATGAATCATTTGATTTAATAACTTCAGTATTACAACAACTTGGAAGTGTTGCAGCAGTAACTCCAAATATTGAAGCGAGCGGTAGCCATAATTACGGAACAATTGGCCCCGACAAGACTCCGGTTGTTACGCTTCCAGGAGATCCGATATCTGCCTACATTTCCGCAGAACTTTTTATTCGTCCAATGATTAGAAGCATGATGGGATTAAAAGACTTACATCGCCCAGTAATTAAAGCAAAACTTACAAATGATTTAATCAGCGAAGCCGGTACCCACTCATTTATTAGAGCCATATTCCCAACTGAAGAAGATAAATCTCGAGTTACGGCAATTGAAAATCAAGCTGATCTTGTTGGACTTTCCGATGCGCATGGTTTAATCGTTATTCCGGAAGAACTTACAATTGTAAAAGCGGGCAGCCAAGTTGATGTGCTTTTGTTAGAGCGCCGATTTAACTAACATGTTTGCGGATTCGAAGTCACAATGGCCAATAGTTATAACGGATGGATCATTAACACTTAGACCGCTTAGATTTCGTGATCGAAAAGCTTGGCTAACTAGTCGTCGCTTTAATCGTGAGTGGCTACAACCATGGGAAGCAACATCGCCAGTTAATAAAATCGATTCAGCGCTACCTTCATATTTTGAAATGGTCATGCACCATAATCGTGAAGGTCGAGCAGAGCGGGCGCTTTCACTTGCAATCTGGAATGAAGGTGAATTCATCGGCCAAATCACGTTAGGCGGAATTGCCTTTGGCGCATATCGAGGTGGCCATATTGGCTATTGGATTGATCAGCGCTGGGCAAATAACGGGCTAACCACAAGAGCAGTAACGGCGCTTACTAAGTATGGATTTGATGTTATGCAATTGCATCGAATAGAGATTAATTTACGCCCCGAAAACGGTGCGTCCCGAAAAGTTGCAGAAAAAGCGGGATATAAATTAGAAGGAAATAGAGCACGGTTTTTACATATTGATGGTGATTGGCGTGACCACATAACTTTTGTCGCAGAAAATCCAAAAATATAAATTAAAAAAGGTTTGCAAAATTAGGTACGAAATACCCGATTAGTCCGGTTTCCCCGTTTATCTTTATCCATCATGGGTTCTGGTCTGATCTATCTAATCATCGTTGGGATGTGGATTTCCTATTTTCTTCCAAGATGGGTCTCAAACCACGAAGAGGTATCCGGTAAATCTGTCGAACGTTTTAAAAATAGTATGGCAGCAGTTGCACAAAGTTCTGGAGTGCCAACAGAAGTAGAGCTTGCATTGGAAAACGAACACCAACTCCTGATGCGAAGAATTGTCTTTACATCACTATTCACTCTACTTATTATTAGTGGAGCTCTTTCGCTATTAAAATTGTTATCTCCAATTGCAATCTTGCTACCAATCTCTGGATTAGTCTTATTTGTTGTGCATGTGCGACGTCAGATATCCGCACTAAACATCGCAGCTCGTACCCAAAGAATTATTTCTAATAATACTGATACGCCAACGACAACCAATTATGCGGACTTAATTAGTAATTCTAAAATTACAGTAGAACGTAGAGTTCAAAATTCTTCGCAATATGCAGTAAGCGATCAATGGATTCCGCTTGCGGAGCGAGTTGAAAAAATTTCCCAAGAGCTTTCTGGAATAACTTTATTGCCAAAAGGTAGTGCGCAAACTCGTGAAACTTGGGATCCACAAAGCGTGCCACTTCCAACTTATGTAAATGCAGCTAAAGCTATTACTCCAAAGCGAGTCATCGATTTAACAATCCCTGGTGCTTGGAGCGAAGAGCAAGAAAAATTACGAGCAGTTCTTGATGCAGTTGCACCTACCAGGGATCAAATTTTTGATCAGGAACTTGCTAATCAGGCCGCAGAAGCGCTTCGACAAAATCGCGCCGCTAACGAATAAATTATTTTAAATCCAGCTGTTAAACCACATTCTGGCGTGCCAATCGTCATATGTAGTAACTGTTGCGACAAATAGTGGAAAGAAATAAAGAAAAAAGATCCCAATAGCAATTTGTACCGCTATTAACGCTGATTTTCTAACCTTGTAAGTTTCGGGATCTTCTAAGATTTTAGCGAAGCAATAGACCAAAGCCAGAATAATAAATGGTTCAAAAACTATGGCATAGAATGAAAAAACCGTTCGTTTTTGAAAAAAGAACCAAGGTAAATAACCAGCAGCTATGCCAGTCAAAATCAAGCCCGCCACTTTTTCGCGACGACTAATAAAATAACCAAGCGTTACAAATAGCGCCGCTGTTCCGAGCCACCAAAGTAGCGGCGTACCAAGTGCAACAACTTCTTGGGCACAAGAATTGCTTCCACAAGTTTTAGGCGATTGATAATAAAAGGATGTAGGCCGTCCAAGAATCAACCAACTCCAAGGATTAGCAGAATACGAATGTGCTTGAGTTAATCCAGTATGAAAATTTAGCATCTCAACGTGGTAATGCCAGAGAGATCTAACTGACGATGGAATAAATGAAAAGAATCCACCGTTTCCATCAGCCCAATGTCGATCCCAACCGCGGTTTGATAAAAACCAACCACTCCAAGAAAATAAATAGATGAATGAAGGGAGAAATAAAAATTGTGTGATTCGCCCAATAAGAATTTTTGTACTACTTTTATTCTTAAATTCGAAATAGAGTGCTATTACAAATAGGGATACTAAATAGTAGATACCACTCCATTTAATTCCAATTGCAATTCCTAAAGATATTCCAGTCCACCAATACTTTTCTGTTAAAAAAAAGAAAAACGCTAATAAAACAAAAAACATCAAATAAATATCGAGCAGCGCAGTTCTGGAGAGCACAAGATGTAAGCCATCGAACGCCATCAATGATGCTGCACTGGTAGCTAAGAAAATTGAATTAAAAAGCCGCTTTGCGATTATATAAATTAACGAGATTGAGAGAGTCCCTAGTAGGGCACCGATAAATCGCCATCCAAATTCGTTATCGCCAAATATTTTAATTCCAATTGAAATCAGCCATTTTCCGATAGGGGGGTGCACAATGAATTCTGGTGAAGTTTTATCAACTTCAACCCCATATTTCAGATAATCCTTAGCGCCATCTACATAATAAACTTCATCGAAAACGTATCCTTTTGGAGTTGCTAAATTCCAGAAGCGGGTAATCGCTCCAAAAAGCATGATCGCTAACAGAGTGATTTGTTCACGTGCTCGCATGACACAATTAGAGCATGGCGCAACTGATTTTGGCAGCAGTCCCGTTAGGAAATCCTGGGGACGCTTCTAAACGACTTACGGAGGCCTTGCTCTCCGCTCGAGTGATTGCCGCCGAAGATTCGAGAAAATTATCTCGTTTATGTAAAGACCTTGGAATAACCCATACCGCTCGAGTGTTCTCATTTTTCGAAGGTAATGAAAATGAACGAGTTATCGAATTACTTGAAATTTTAAAGAGTGGAATTGATGTATTAGTTGTTACAGATGCTGGAATGCCAAGCGTTAGCGATCCTGGATATCGCTTAGTTAAAATAGCAATTGAAAATGAAATTGATGTAAAAGTTTTACCAGGGCCCAGTGCAGTTCTCACTGCGCTTGCAATCTCGGGATTACCAACAGATCGATTCTGTTTTGAAGGGTTCGCGCCACGAACATCTGGTGCGCGAGATTCTTGGTTTCAAAAACTCTCAGAAGAAGAGCGAACAATTGTTTTCTTTGAAGCGCCACACCGATTACATGAATCTTTGGTCGCTGCAGCGGAAGCATTTGGGAGCGATCGTGATGCAGTTATCTGCAGGGAACTTACTAAAACTTATGAAGAGATTGTTCGTGGAAAACTTGACCAATTAATGGTCTGGGCAAGCGAAAAGGAAATACTTGGCGAAATTACTTTAGTTATCGCAGGATTTAATCCAAGCAGTCGTGAATTCTTGCCAGCCGATATTATTGCTAAAGTTTTAGAGAAGGAAAATGCTGGCGAGCCACGAAAATCCGCGATTCAAGCAGTTGCACAAGAGTTACATCTTCCCAAGCGCGAAGTTTTTGACCTGATGGTGAAATTTAAAAACGAATCCTGATTAGAATATGCAAATGTCCACCAACTCGGAAAAGTCGTTTTATTTAACGACTCCAATTTATTATGTGAATGATGCGCCTCATATTGGCCATGCATACACCACAGTTGCGGGCGATGTATTAACGCGATGGCACCGCCAAAAGGGCGAAAGTGTTTGGTTTCTAACGGGAACAGATGAACATGGTCAGAAAGTTATGCGAACTGCTGAAGCTAATAACGTAAAACCACAAGATTGGTGCGATCGATTAGTTGAAGAAGCATGGAAGCCAAATTGGAAATCGCTCTATATTGCTAACGATGACTTTATTAGAACTACAGAAGAACGCCATGAAGTAAGAGTGCAACGCTTCTTACAAGGTTTAATGGAAGCCGGATTCATTTACGAAGCTAAATACGAAGGTCCCTATTGCGTAGGGTGCGAAGAGTTCAAATTGCCGGGCGATTTAATTGAAGGTAAATGTCCAATTCATTCAAAGCCAGTAGAGATGTTAAGTGAGACCAACTGGTTCTTTAAGCTTTCAGCATTTGTAACGCCACTTTTGGAGCGTTACAAAAATAACCCGGAAACCTGTGAACCTGCTTCGGCACGAAACGAAGTTATTGCTTTTCTAGAAGGTGGCGTAACCGATTTATCTATTTCACGTTCCACTTTTGATTGGGGAATTCAAGTTCCTTGGGATAAGGCACAAGTAGTTTATGTCTGGTTCGATGCGTTACTAAATTATGCGACAGCAGTTGGGTTGGGCGATCCAGTCGATTCTGCGGGCGGAAAACAATTTGCTAAAACTTGGCCAGCTGATGTGCACTTAGTCGGGAAAGATATTCTTCGATTTCATGCTGTGATTTGGCCAGCAATGTTAATGGCCGCTGGTTTACAACCTCCTAAGAAAGTATTTGCTCATGGTTGGCTTTTAGTTGGTGGCGAGAAAATGAGCAAGAGTAAATTAACTGGAATTGCGCCGCGCGAAATTACAGATCATTTTGGCGTAGATGCATTCCGTTATTACTTCTTAAGAGCGATTCCATTTGGTAGTGATGGTTCATTCTCTTGGGAAGATATGTCAGCTCGATATACCAGCGAATTAGCCAATGATTTCGGTAACTTAGCCTCCCGATTAGCCGCAATGGTTGAAAAATATTGTGGTGGCCTTTTACCTGCAGTTGCCCATGATGCAACGCTTGAAGCCGAGTTAACTAAAACTGTAGTAAATGCTGACACTGCAATTTGCGCACTTGATTTTCAAAGCGGAATAAATTCGATTATGGATTTTTGCAAACGCGTTAATGGATATGTGACTGAAAAAGAACCATGGATATTGGCTAAAGATGATTTGCGCCGTAGCGAATTGGAAGCTGTGTTGTATAACACCGCTGAAGCGCTACGAGCGCTTGCTGTACTACTCCACCCAGTAATGCCTATCTCTACCGAAGCGCTCTGGGTTTCACTTGGCGCTGCAGAAACACTAGGTAAGTTGTCAGATCAAAAAATTGGTGAAGTTGCAAAGTGGGGTCAATTAAAACCTGGCACAACAATTTCAAAGGGAGCAATTCTCTTTCCACGATTACCAGATGTAGAAACAAATGGCTGACCGGCACAATCGCGATATCGACCGACCATCTGCACCGCTTCCTGAACCACTTAGCGTTATGTGCGTTGATTCCCATGCACATTTGGAATTAATTGATCAAGGTAAACCGGCAAACGATCCAAGTATTGGTGATGTTCTTGCAATAGCAAAGAGTGTTGGTATTGATCGAGTTGTTCAAGTTGGTTATTCAGCCGAACAATCGAAATGGTCGGTGGAATGCGCCGAGTTTTGGAGCGATTCAGTTTTAGCTGCAGTTGCTTTGCATCCAAATGAAGCGCCAGTAGTTAAAGATTTGGAAGCAGATCTTAAAATTATCGAGGAGTTAGCCGGACGTGAACGAGTGCGCGCAATTGGCGAAACCGGATTAGATTTCTTTCGAACGCCTCCAGAGCTTCGCGATATCCAGAAGTACTCATTTCGAAGACATATTGATATTGCAAAACGCTATCAGAAAGCGCTAGTAATCCACGATCGAGATTCTCATCGTGAAGTACTAGATGTGTTAAAAGAAGAAGGTGCGCCGAAAATTACGGTTTTTCATTGTTATTCTGGTGATGTAGAAATGGCCCGCGAATGTATTGATAACGGTTATTACTTGTCATTTGCTGGAACGGTGACATTTAAAAACGCTCCAGAGCTTCGCGAATCTGCAAAACTTGTGCCTGCGGATTTAATCTTGGTAGAGACAGATACGCCATTTTTGGCGCCGATGCCGAATAGAGGTGCATTAAATACACCGGCACAAATTCCAAACACGTTGCGAGCGATTGCGCAAGAACGTGGTCAAGATCCAGAGGAACTTGCGGGAATTCTGAGCATCAATGCAGAACGCGTTTTTGGTTCGTTTCGTTAATGACAAACATCGCGCTACTTGGCGCTACCGAAATTCGTGAAATTGCCAATCGACTTGATTTACGTCCTGCTAAATCGATGGGACAAAACTTTGTTATAGATGGAAATAGTTGCCAAAAGATTGTTCGAGCTGGCGGCGTAACTTCTAATGATTTAGTTTTAGAGATTGGCCCAGGTCTTGGTTCGCTTTCACTTGCGATTATGCAGGCTGGTGCGAAGCTAGTGGCAGTTGAAATAGATAATCGGTTGTCAGATGAATTATCAAAAACCTTAATTAGCCATAATTGCGAAGCTGATAATTTTGAAATCATAAATAAAGACGCTCTTGTTCTTGCTGAATTAGCAGTGTCACCTACGAAATTGGTTGCAAATTTGCCATATAACGTTTCAGTGCCAGTCTTATTGCATATTCTGGAGAAATTTCCTTCTATTAATAGCGGTGTAGTAATGGTGCAAAGTGAAGTTGCGGAAAGGTTAGCGGCGAAACCTGGCAGTAAGATTTATGGAATCCCGAGCGCAAAAGCAGCTTGGTGGGCTGATTTAACACTTAGCGGCACCATCTCTAGATCCGTTTTTTGGCCAGTACCAAATGTTGATTCGAGTTTAGTTAAGTTTCAAAGACACGCACCGCTAGGAAGTGAGGCGGAGCGAACTGCAACTTTTGCCGTTATCGATCAAGCATTTAGCCAACGTCGTAAAATGCTACGTTCAGTTTTAGCAGAACTATCTGGTGGAAATAGCCAAGCTGAATCACTTCTGCAATCAATCGGAATTGATCCTACGCTTCGAGGCGAAGCGTTAACCGTTAGCGATTTTCTAGCAATTTCTAAAGCGCTAATAAAGAAATAGTTCTAGATAACCAATAGGCTTTAGATATATGAACACTGGAGTGGTAGTCAGAGTCCCAGGGAAAATAAACCTGCAACTTTCAGTTGGACCACTTGAGAAAACTGGTTTTCATGAAGTCGCCACAGTTTTCCAGGCAGTTTCACTTTTTGATGATGTAATTGTAAAAAGTGGAACGCCAAATATGGGAATTACGATAAAGATATCTGGCGAAAATACTGAACATATTCCGATTGACCAAAATAATCTTGCTTTTAAGGCTGCTGAATTAATGGCAAAGAAATATAAAGTATCTGCGGATTTATCTATCCATTTAAAGAAGAGCATTCCAGTTGCTGGTGGCATGGCTGGCGGTAGCGCAAATGCTGCAGGCGTAATTGTTGGAATTGATGCAATTTATAATTTAGGGTTAAAGCGTGATGATATGGAGAAAATTGGTCGCGAAATTGGCAGTGACGTACCGTTCGCAATTTCTGGAGGTATTGCTATTGGTACCGGGAAAGGTGATCAGATAACGCCAGCCCTCTCACGCGGTAGTTATCACTGGGTTTTAGCGCTCTCTAGTTCTGGACTTTCTACTCCGGCTGTCTATAACGAATGTGATCGTTTACGCGAAGGAATGAGCATCATTGCGCCGAGTGTTAGTGAGCCATTGATGCAAGCACTTCGTTCTGGTGATGCGAAAGAACTTGGGAAATCCCTTAGCAACGATTTACAAGCAGCAGCATGTTCACTGCGCCCAGCACTTAGATTAATTCTTGATGTCGGTATGGATTACGGCGCACTAGGGGGATTAGTTTCAGGCTCGGGACCGACTGTTGCATTTTTAGCAGAAGATGAAGAACACTCTTTAGATTTAATAGTTGCGCTAAAGACAAGCGGTGTAGTTGGAAATGTTTTGCATGTTGGTGGGCCAGTTCACGGAGCTCGAGTTATCGAGACGTTGTAACTATTTTCTCTTATTTACTTTCTTATCTTTATTCGATTTATTTGCGCTAGACATTTCAGGTTTAGATTCCAAACTCGATAAGCCATTCCAAGCTAAATTAACTAAATGTGCTGCAACAACATCGCGCGATGGCCAGCGCGTGTCCAACCACCATTGCCCAGTTAGCGCAACCATCCCAACCAACATTTGTGAGTACATCGGCGCCATCTTTGGATCGAAACCACGAGCTGCAAATTCGGCAACGAAAATATCTTCTACTTGACTTGCAATATCGCTAATGAGGGTTGCGAAGGACCCAGATTGTGCACCGACTGTCGAATCACGAACTAAAATCTGAAATCCATCACTTCGAGTTTCAATGTAAGTTAGAAATGCAATCGCAGCTTGCTCTGCCCGAGCACGAGGTCGTCCGGTAGTTAATGACGATGTAATTAAACTTAAAAGTGCAGCCATCTCGCGATCTACAACAACTGCATACAGCCCCTCTTTGCCGCCGAAATGTTCGTAAATAACTGGTTTTGATACTTTGGCCGCGGCCGCGATCTCTTCAACAGTTGCACCTTCAACCCCTTTTTCCGAATATTGCACGCGAGACTTCAATCAATTGCGAGCGGCGTTCTGCGCTACTCATCCGTCTACGTGGGGCGCTCATAACCCCTAACGCTACGGGTTTGCCTCTATAACTAGTAACTCTGGTCGTAAATAGGAAAAAGATGCGAGAGAATACGGGTTCCTCCATTGTGTAGTGGCTAGCACATGGGCCTTTGAAGCCCAGGGTCCAGGATCGATACCTGGTGGAGGAGCCACGACCACTAGGAGATAGTTAGGCTTCGGCTATAGAAGAGTGAGGAGCGCTGTTGAATCGCCTAGATCTTGCAATAGTTCTGGCCGCGGGTGATGGCACCCGAATGAAATCAACAACTGCGAAAGTTTTACACGAAATCGCAGGACGCTCACTTCTCTCACATGTACTTCATGCAGTTTCGGAATTACAACCAATTCATACTCGCGTGGTTGTCGGCGCACAACATGAAGCGGTAACTTCACACTTAAAAGAGATTGCACCTAAAGCGCACCCAGTATTACAAGCAAAGCGAAACGGTACTGGTCATGCAGTTCGACTAGCGCTAGAAGTAGGCGCTGTTGATGGCGTTATTTTAATTACTGCGGGCGATACCCCGCTGCTAACCGGACTTACTCTCACCGAACTCTTTGCTGAACATGTTAAAGCTGGCGCAGTAGCAACAGTTTTAACTGCAGAACTTCCGGACCCATTTGGTTACGGTCGAATTATTCGCGACGAGAATAACGAACTTCTCAAAATTGTAGAAGAACGCGATGCTACAGATGATGAGCGCGAAATAGCTGAAATTAACTCCGGGGTTTATCTATTTGATGCGAAAGCGCTCGCTGGTGCGCTCGCAAAAATTACAACTAAAAATGCCCAAGGCGAAGAATATTTAACGGATGTAATTGCGATTATGAAATCAGATGGTGCAAAAGTGGTACCTATCGTGGTTAATAATTTCACCGAGATTCTCGGTATAAATGACCGCTCCCAACTTTCTGAGTGCGCATCTTTTATGCGCGACCGAATCAATCATGCGCTTATGGTTAGTGGTGTTTCAATTATTGATCCGGCAACTACTTGGGTAGATTTCACTGCTGAAATTGCACCAAATGTAATGCTCTTGCCAGGTACTTCGATTTCAGGACATTCGGTCATTGAAGCTGGCGCAATTATCGGACCTCGTACAACTCTGACAAACTGCCGCGTTGGAGCAGGTGCAAAAGTTGTTGAATCACATTGTTCTGGCAGCGCAATCGGTGCAAATACAAATATTGGCCCATACTCATATTTGCGCGACGGCAATGACATATCAGCAGGTGCAAAAGTTGGTGCATTTGTCGAAATGAAAAATTCTTCACTTGGCGAAGGCTCAAAAGTGCCGCACTTGTCATATGTAGGTGATGCTTCGATTGGAACTGGAACAAATATTGGCGCAGCTACAATTTTTGTTAATTACGATGGCGTTGAAAAGCACCATACTGAAGTTGGCGATCATGTCCGAATTGGCAGCGACACAATGCTAGTAGCGCCGGTCACTATTGGTGATGGCGCATATACCGCCGCTGGTTCGGTTATCACTGAAGATGTGCCAGCTGGGGCAATTGGCGTAGGAAGAGCTAAACAACGGAACGTTCTTGATTGGGTATTACGAAAACGCCCAGGTAGTAAATCCGCAGAAGCTGCAAAGAATGTGAAAGGGTCTGCCTCATGAGCGAGATTCGGTTAAGTTCTGAAAAACGGCTCCGATTATTTTCTGGACGAGGTTACCCGGAACTAGCAGATAGTGTCGCTACTGAATTAGGAATTCCATTAACTCCAACATCTGCATATGACTTTGCAAATGGTGAAATCTTCGTTCGATTTGAAGAGAGCGTCCGTGGTTGCGATGCATTTGTTATTCAAAGCCATGCCGCTCCAGTAAACAAACAAATCATGGAACAACTAATTATGGTAGATGCGCTAAAACGTGCTTCTGCAAAACGAATTACCGTCGTTGCACCTTTCTACGGCTATGCCCGACAAGATAAAAAACATCGTGGACGTGAACCAATATCAGCAAGATTGATGGCAGATTTGTTTAAAGCAGCTGGCGCTGATCGATTAATGGTTGTTGATTTACATACATCTCAAATTCAAGGTTTCTTTGACGGGCCGGTTGATCATCTATTTGCACTTCCACTACTTGCAAATTACGTTGGTAGCAAAGTTGATCGCACTCGTTTAACAATAGTTTCACCCGACTCTGGCCGAGTAAGAGTTGCTGAGCGCTGGAGCGACCTGCTTGGTGGCTGCCCAATTGCTTTCATTCACAAGACTCGAGATCCACGTATTCCTAATGAATCGATCACTGGCCGAGTTGTCGGAGATGTGACTGGGCAAACTTGCGTAGTAATTGACGACATGATTGATACTGCTGGAACTATTACAAAAGCGGTTGATGCGTTAATTGACGCTGGCGCAAAAGAGGTAATTGTCGCCGCAACTCATGCAGTTTTCTCTGGTCCAGCTGCAGAACGTCTACGAAACTCAAAAGTTAGCGAAGTTGTAATTACTGATACGTTACCTATTCCAGAAGAAGCAAAATTCCCTACTCTGACAATTCTTTCGATAGCGCCACTTATCGCCCGTGCAATTCGAGAAGTTTTTGAAGATGGTTCAGTAACAAGCCTCTTCGATGGGCTAAGTTAAACCAAGATTTACGCGTAATTAAAAGCCCGTTTTGCGTTAACGCTCTTGCCCCGACTAATCTGTCACATGTAACGGCGAGGGATAAATCTCGACAATCCGTAATCGACGAAGACATAGGAGCAAACGAAGATGGCTGAAATTTCAATCAAGGGAACCATACGCACCGATTTTGGTAAAGGTCCTTCCCGACGAGCACGACGTGATGGTTTAGTTCCAGCGGTTATTTATGGCCATGGCGAACAACCAACACACATTTCACTTCCAGCACGTGAAGTAGGGATTGCAATTAAAACTGCAAACGTACTTCTTGATATAGATCTTGGAAGCAAATCAGAATTAGTTCTACCTAAGTCCATTGTTCGTAATCCACTTAAAGGAACGCTAGAACATATCGATCTTGTAATTGTTCGTCGTGGCGAAAAAGTGGTCGTAGCAGTTCCAGTTCATGCTACTGGTGAATTTGATCGCGATGGAATTTTGGAACACGTTAATAACACAATTGAAGTTGAAGCAGAAGCAACTGCAATTCCAGCATTCTTAGAACTTGATATGACTGGATTGATGGCTGGCGAATCTAAGTATGCAGCTGATGTAGTACTTCCTGCCGGTGTAACTTTAATTAGCGATCCAAAGATGGCCGTTGTTCACCTCTCGGTCCGTGCAGCTCAAGAAGAAGTTGTTGCTGTGGCACCTACTGAAGGTGATGCTGCAGCTGCAGTC
>Ga0214919_10006375_pt1 | contig 16253 bp, 13 predicted proteins | sample LL1503_MetaG_FD_177994 | JGI IMG/M metagenome (GOLD analysis project Ga0214919, IMG submission 177994) | Freshwater microbial communities from Lake Lanier, Atlanta, Georgia, United States - LL-1503 | ecosystem: Environmental > Aquatic > Freshwater > Lake | place: USA: Georgia | collected... | reverse complement strand
GTCACGATACGTACGGTGGACGTCGGCGCGGATAAACCCCTTGATGCGAGCGTGCACGACGCCGCCCATCTAAACCCTGCACTAGGTTTGCGCGCCATCCGATGGAGTTTGGCCGACCCAGCGATGTTTCTCACGCAATTGCGTGCCATTTTGCGTGCTGCAGCTTTCGGCCAAGTGCATTTGCTGGTGCCCATGCTGGCGCATGCTGCTGAGATCAAACAAACCTTCGTCCATATTGCGACTGCGCGCAGTCAGTTGGACAAGCGCGGCCTGGCCTATGGGCCAGTCCAAGTGGGCGCCATGATCGAAATCCCTGCCGCTGCACTGACGCTCAAACTATTCCTGAAGTATTTCGATTTCCTGTCCATTGGCACCAATGACTTGATTCAGTACACCCTGGCCATCGATCGTGCTGACGAATCCGTGGCCCATTTGTACGACCCCTTGCACCCGGCAGTTTTGCAGTTGGTGGCATCGACAATTGCAGAATGCCGCAGGCAAGGCAAAGAAGTCAGTGTCTGCGGAGAAATGGCTGGCGATGTCACCTTGACACGCTTGCTGTTGGGCATGGGCTTGCGCAGCTTTTCCATGCATCCCGCGCAGATATTGGCGGTCAAGCAAGAAATATTGCGGGCCGATGCCAAGCGCCTGGTTCCCTGGGCGCAGCGGGTGCTGGATTCAGAAAATCCGGCCTTACTGATGGCGGGTGGCGGCATTTAATAGCGTCACAAGAACCGTGCCGGCCCTGCCCATACGGCTAGCAGCGGTTGCTGTGCTTAGCGTTATTCGGGTTGCCGGGTTTGCAAAGGTTTGAAATCGCGCCTTGCAGATTTTCTAAGGGCCGACTGGCAAATCGTTCTCGCTCTGCTGCGTGCGTGAGCCCAGCAGCGCCGCGCCCACAATCAAAGCCGCAGCCAGCACAATCGAAGGACTCACTGCTTCCCCGCGCATCCATAGCAAACCCAGCGTTGACAGCAAAGGCGTCAGAAAAGACAGGAGGCCGATCTGGCGTGCATCGCCGCGTTTGAGGGCTGCGTCCCACAAATAAAAAGCACCGCCTAGCGGGCCTAACCCCAGTCCGGCAATCAGCAGCATGGCATGCAAGTCCAGCGCAACAGCGTTTTCTAACAAGCTGTGGCATAGCAAAGACAAAAGGCCCGATAGCAGGCCGAACACGCCGATGGACGCGGTTGCAAAGGGCGCCACTCTTTGGGTCAGCAGGGAATAGCTGGCCCATACAAAGGCCGAAGCCAGCGCCGGTAGATAGCCCCAAGCAAAGCCGTCTAAACCGCCTACTGCCTGCGCTGCGGGACCACCCAAAATCGCCAAAGCCGCGCCGCCAAAGCCCATCAGCGCTGCCAGCACATGGACTGCCCGCAAATGCACGCCGGGCAAAAAAACTGGCGCTAGCAAGACCATACCCAATGGCCACAAATAGTTGACCAAGTTTGCCTGCACCGGAGGCGCATAGCGCAAGGCCAAAAACAGCAAAAAATGAAAACCGAACAAGCCGTATACGCCCAGCGCCAGTGTCTTTAATGGCAGCCGTAAAGCGGCTAAGGCCTGTGCACGCGCCGCTCCGCCGCGGATGGTCTGCACCAAACACAGACCTAGGCCTATCGCACTGCCGGCCAGCAAGCCTAGGCCGGTGAGCAAAAACGGGGGAACACTTTGCAAGGCAACGCCCAATGGCGCCAAACTCCCCCAAAGCGCGATCGCGCCCAAGGCCAATAAGCTCGCGCGGTGCCGGGAGGCTACCGACACGAATTTATCGTTCATGCGGCTGCGTTAAGCAGGGCGCTGGTCGGTGCTCGGGCGTTGCCATAAATTGATGCCGCCTTCTACCGCATGGCGGTCTATTGCGGCCAGCTCTTGCGGCGTGAAGTCCAGGTGCTTCACCGTCTCGGCCAACTCAATAATTTGGGCCGGTTTGCTCGCGCCGATCAAGGCCGAGGTGACCCGTTTATCCCGCAGTACCCAGGCCACGGCCATTTGCGCCAGGCTTTGACCGCGACTTTGCGCAATGGTGTTGAGCGCGCGTACATGCTCCAGGTTTTGCTCGCTCAGGTGGTCGGCGCTGAAGGAGCCGCCGCCAGGCCGGTTGATGCGCGCATCGGCCGGTATGCCGCTTAGGTATTTGTTCGTCAGCAGGCCCTGGGCCAGCGGGCTGAAAGCGATGCAGCCCATTGCGCAATCTTCTAAGGTGTCGAGCAAGTCTTCCTCGACCCAACGGTTGAGCATGCTGTAGGAGGGCTGGTGGATTAAGGCTTTCACGCCCATGTCGCGCAAAATACCAGCCGCTTCGCGCGTCTTACGTGCGGAATAGCTGCTCACGCCAACGTACAAGGCTTTCCCCTGCTGGACCGCAGTGGCCAGGGCGCCGCAGGTTTCTTCCAACGGCGTGTCCGGGTCAAAACGGTGACTGTAAAAAATATCCACATATTCCAGGCCCATGCGCTTGAGGCTTTGGTCCAGACTGGATAACACGTGTTTGCGTGAACCACCGCCCTGGCCATAGGGGCCGGGCCACATATCCCAACCGGCCTTGCTCGAAATCAGCAACTCGTCACGGTAGGGTTTGAAATCGCGCCGCATGTGTTCGCCAAAATTGGTTTCAGTGCTGCCATAGGGTGGCCCGTAGTTGTTGGCCAGGTCGAAATGGTTGATGCCCAGGTCAAACGCGGTGCGCAGCATGACGCGCTGGGTTTGAAACGGCGTGGTGTCGCCGAAGTTGTGCCACAGACCTAAAGAAATTGAGGGCAATTTCAGGCCACTATGGCCGCACGTGCGGTAAGGCATGCGGTCTTCGTAGCGTTGCGGATCGGCTTGGTAGGTCATGGCGTGCGAGGTGATGTAAGTGGATCGAATGCAGATGCTAACCTGCAATGTGGTGCGCCACGCTAGCTGCTGCCTTACGTGCCACATAGTCGCGCTGGTAAGAGCGCAGGCGAAGCACAGGGGTAAATTTCAATAACGTCTTGTGGGCAGCTGGCATCGCCGGTGCCAGCACCGCCAGAAGGCCCAGAGGGTTGCCTGCTTAGTTAGCGCCATCGGTCCAATGGGGCCGCGCGCGCATTTTTGGCGACCTAGTTAGAAAAAGCGGCGATACCCGTCATGGCCCGGCCCAAAATCAGGGCGTGGATGTCGTGCGTGCCTTCGTAGGTATTGACCACTTCTAGGTTCACCAGGTGGCGGGCCACACCGAATTCGTCGCTGATGCCGTTGCCGCCCATCATGTCGCGCGCAAGGCGGGCAATGTCCAGCGCCTTGCCGCAGGAGTTGCGCTTGAGTATGGAAGTCACTTCCACGCTGGCCGTGCCCTCGTCCTTCATGCGGCCCAGGCGCAGACAGCCTTGCAGGCCCAGAGCGATTTCGGTTTGCATGTCGGCCAGCTTTTTCTGGATTAGCTGGTTGGCGGCTAGCGGGCGGCCGAACTGCTGGCGGTCCAGCGTGTATTGGCGGGCGCGGTGCCAGCAATCTTCGGCCGCGCCCAAAGCACCCCAAGCGATGCCGTAGCGCGCGCTGTTCAAGCAAGTAAAAGGCCCTTTAAGTCCGCGCACTTCTGGGAAGGCGTTTTCTTCCGGACAGAACACGCCGTCCATCACGATTTCGCCGGTGATGCTGGCGCGCAAACCCACTTTGCCGTGGATAGCAGGGGCAGAGAGCCCGGCCATGCCTTTTTCCAGAATAAAGCCGCGAATAGGGCCGACGGCGCCCGATTCGCTGACTTCTTTGGCCCAGACCACGAATACATCGGCGATGGGGCTATTGCTGATCCACATCTTGGCGCCGCTGAGTTTGTAGCCACCGGCCACTTTTTGCGCGCGCGTCACCATGCTTTGCGGGTCCGAGCCGTGGTTGGGTTCGGTCAGGCCAAAGCAGCCGATCAAAGCGCCCGTGGCGAGTTGGGGCAAGTATTTTTGGCGTTGCGCCTCGGTGCCGAATTCAAAAATCGGCAGCATCACTAGCGAGCTTTGCACGCTCATCATCGAGCGGTAGCCGCTGTCCACGCGCTCCACTTCGCGCGCAATGAGGCCATAGGCCACGTAATTAAGCGCGGGGCCGCCATAGGCTTCGGGAATGGTCGGTCCCAGCAAGCCCAGTTCACCCATTTCGCGGAAGATGGCTGGGTCCGTGGTTTCATGCCGAAAGGCCTGGGTCACGCGGGTTTGCAGTTTGTCCTGGCAATAAGAGGCGGCGGCATCGCGCACCATCCGCTCCTCGTCGCTGAGCTGGGCATCGAGCAAAAACGGATCATTCCAAAGAAAGGTGGCGTGTGCCATAGGGACTCCAAAATTCGAATAAGCCCAATGGTAGTGGGCGCGTGTAGCAGGGAATTATCCCTTGGCGACTTACTTTAGGCTGATCTTGCCGTACCAGGCCTGGGTTTGGCTTTGGGTGTTGTCGCTATCGGTCATGATGCCGATACCCACCAGCTTGCCCGGCGCTTCGCCAAAGGCCGCTTCGAAATCAGCGCGAATGTCGCGCTCGTAGTTGCGCCACTGGCGCAGGCCCATCGGCCCGGACTCGATCACAAATTTACGGATGCGATCGGTGCGCGCGTTTTGGATGATGGTGCCAACCGGACGCTTGTTGCACCAGACGTACATGAGGGTCGCGTAAGGCATTTCCTTGCCGGTCATCAAGCGCGTAAGTTCATTGAGTGCCGCGTCCTTAGCAGAAAAGTTGCCGCGATCGCCCTCAAATGCCAGCACCAAACGCACCGGCGAGTCATCGCCTTGGCGCGTTGCCATATCCGCCTCTTTAATTAAGTCGGGTACCAACCAGGAAAAATGAACATACCCAAGGTCTTCAGGACGGATGCTCACATCGGTGCGCAGCATGCTGGCGGACGCATTGGCATGTGCCCGCAAGGCGCTGCGCCCGCCTTGGGCATCGATCGGTGCTTGGCGATCCAATGTGTAGCGCGTAGCCTCTTTGTTGGGGAATTGCATACCCTCCCAACGGCTTATCGCGGCACCGTCCCAACTGTTGCGCTCTGGTGCGCCTATCGTTTGCTCCGCTACCTTTTGGGGCGCGGCACATCCAAGCAGCAGCCCCAACATGACAGCGGCCGTTAAGGCGCGCACCACGCACTTGGTGGCGGAAAGTCGCTGGAATCGGAAGGGCGCGAACGTTGCCATATTTACGGAGGCGGCACCCAAAGCGCCGCAGAGTCTGCAATGCGCCATTGTGGCGCATCGTGATGACCGTCCTGTGACTAGCGCAGCGGTACGCTCAGGCTCAGGCCTGCCATCCAGTTCTGAGGCATTGCCGGCTCATAGAACTGCAATGCGCTTTGGTTAACGATGATCGAGCCGACATTGCTCTCATCAGCGATGTTGTTGAGCCTCCCATAAACTGTCAGCACGGCTTGGTCCCAGGTCCAGCGCTGGCTAAGCGCAAGGTTGAGAACATTGCGTCCCTCAGCCGACTCGGTATTTAGATCATTGGCAAAAATGCGGCCAGCCTGCTGCCATTCCAATGCGACACGCGACCCATTGGGGGCTTTTTTCCCGGCGCTGAGCGGTTCACTAGACCAGGCTAACTCAGCGAAAGTTGACGCTTGGGGAATTCCGGGTATTTTGTTGCCAGCGCTAACTGTTTTGGTGCTGGCGACATTGCTAACAACAGAAATAGAGCTGAACTCCTGCGAGTACTGTGCGTCGATAGCCGATGCAGATAGGCTAGCAGAAAAGTGGTTGGCTAATTGTGTGCTGAGCGCAAACTCCCAGCCACGGCGCGTAGTGCCCGGCGCATTTTTGTAGGATGTCTGACCACCAGAGCTGACTGCCGCCACAATTTCGTCGGTGGTATCAATTTGGTACATCGCAAAGTCAAGTCGCGTTTGGCGCAGTGGCGTCCACTTAGCGCCAATCTCATAATGACGACTCTTGGAGGCATTGAGAAGCGGATTGAAAAGTGCCGTCGGCCTTTGAAGTGACGTTGTCGAATACGCCATCTCTGCCAAGGTAGGACTTTCAAAGCCTTGACCATAATTGGCGTACAAGTTAAGCGTGTCATCCGCATGCCAAGTAATGCCTAGCACCGGGCTGCTAGCACCGAAATTGGCATTGCCGGAACCATCTTTGGTGTCTAGCAAATAATTGTCAGTACTGTTGAATGCAACATAGCTTTGCCGAAAGCCGCCAACCAGCGAGAATTGTTCCGACACGTGTGCGGTCGTTTGCAAGAAAAAGTCGCTGTTTTGAGCCTGGTTGTCTTCGTCACGTGTCAGGGAGCCAGCGGTCTTTTCCCCTGCGGCGGCGTCACCGCCAGTGCGGCGTTCGGTGGACCTGTCAAACTCATAGCCACCAGCCACTTCTAAAGGTACATTGCCCCAATTGAAGCGACCGTTGTATTGCAGTCCGGTGCCGTAGTAGGTGCGCCCCAGATTGACCCACGTGCCTGCACCTGTCGCGCTGGCCTGGTACTGCAGGTTGTCCCGCGTACCGTAGTAGGCGCGCGTCGATATGGAGCTATCGGCATCCAATGAGTACTTTATCGAAGTGCCTAGCTGGCTTTGCGAGACAATTTTCCGAGTGCCGTTGATGCGGGCATTGGGCCCTGCCTCCGTGGGGTCAGCAATTAGTCGATCTTGTTTCAAACCCAGCGGGTCCTGCGCCAGCGGCATGTCAAACTGGTTGAACACAACATTGACTTTAGTTTCTTCATTGGGCTGAAAGCTCAGCTTGCCGTTGAATTGCTTTCGCTCGGCCGCGCTGTTTGAGCGGTAGCCGCTGGTAGAGAAAGTGCCGTAGTCAGCAACCAGCCCGTAATCACCCACGGTATCGGAAAACTGGTAATCGGCACGGCGCAAGCCATAAGAGCCGAGGTAGTATTGGTAGTCCACGGTTGGCACTTTGGATGCCTCTTTGGTAAATGCTTGGATCACGCCGCCGGACGAATTTCCATACAGCTGTGCCAAGGGACCGCGCAGCACCTCAATGCGGTCGGTGGATGTCAGGCTGACCGAGGATGACTGGCCCTGGCCGTCCGGTGTCGTGGCCGGGATGCCGTCAATCATGAGGCGGATGCCGCGCACGCCAAAGGCCGAACGGGCGCCAAAGCCACGGATGGATATTTGCAAGTCCTGGGCGTAGTTTTGCCGCTCCAGAATGGTCAGCCCTGGGGCTCGGACCAGGGACTCGGACAAGTTGATCTGTGGGCCACCGCTCTCTATGGCTTGGCGGTCGATGCGTTGGACCGCGGCGGGCGCATCAAAGCTGCGCATTTCTGCCCGTGATGCGCTGATCACCACATCTTCCAATTGCTGGGCATGGACTGGCGCGAGGCCGAGAGCCGCGAGTGCTGCTAAATAACAGCTATGAGATGTAGGTCGCGGCATTGCGTGTTGCTCCGTAGGGAATAAGGTGTGGGTTGGTGCAGGCCGTCGGCTAGGCCCGCCTATCACATGCAGGCGGAGCCAATTCTAGGGTTGCTGGTCAGAAAACCATTTGAAAATTTTTTCAAATGGCGGCTGAATAAATAGATGGACGCGGGATATGAAAACCTAGGGTTTTCACTATGGAACAAATTTCCCTAAAAAGTAAAGTGTCTTCAAGCGCTGCCTGTTTGAGTTTTTCATACGGGGTTAGGCGCTGCCGGGATGGCTGTTTGTGAATGACCCGCCCGGATAATTTGACCTATGGAGTTACTATGAATCACATCCTGCGCAAGTTAGTGCGCCGTACAGCAACCTCCCTCGCAATCGGTATGGCTTTCACTCTGGGTGCTGGCAGTGCGTTTGCCGTCGGTGAAGATGCCGGCAACCTGCAAAAACTGGGCTCATTCAAGCGTACCGACACAGCACCTCCCAAGCGTATTGCGCAGGGCGGCGTCTATGCCGACAACCTGAAAAAGATGCTGACCAACATCAAGTTGCCTGACGGCTTCAAGATTGAGCTGTTTGCCATCGTGCCGGACGCCCGCTCTATCGCGGTGAGCCGCAACACAGCAGCAGTCTGGGTCAGTACCCGCAAGAACAATGTGTATTTCGCCAATGACCGCGACATGGACGGCGTGGCCGATACCGTTGAAGATTTCAGCCCCAGCGTGAAGTTCGACATCCCCCACGGCGTGTGCTACACGCCTGATGGATTCTTGTATGTCATCGAGCGTAACCGCGTGATGATGTTCCCTGCAGTGGAATATTTCACCGAAGGTTCTGACACCGTGGCATTTGCCGTGGTCAAGCAAGGTGACCTGATCCCTGCCGACGAAGAGTCCTACAACCACACCGCACGTGCTTGCACGATCGGGCCGGATAACCGCCTGTACATCACACTGGGTCAGCCCTTTAACGTGTCCCCACCGGAAAAGCAGGACCTGTATAACAAGGTCGGCATCGGCGGCATCATCAGCTTTAACCGCGATGGCGGCGACCGCAAAGTGGTGTTGACCGGTCTGCGTAACTCCTCCGGTTTGGCCTTCAACCCCAAGGACAAATCCCTGTGGTGGACGGACAACCAAGTGGACGGCATGGGCGATGAAACCCCTCCCGGTGAGATGAACAAAGTGCCGGTGGGCGCCGATGGCAAATTGGTCCACGGCCTGTGGTACGGTCACCCCTACTATGGCGGTGGCGATGTCCGCACCGACGACTACAAGGACAAGCAAATCCCCAAAGAGATGGCTGACAAATACGTCAAGCCCCAAGTGGAGACGATTGCCCATGCCGCTGACCTGGGAATGATGTTCTATACCGGCGACCAGTTCCCCGCTAAGTACAAGAACGCCATCTTCAGCGCCCAGCACGGTTCCTGGAATGCGGTCAAGCCCCGCGGCGCCCGTGTGATGGTGACCTACCTGGACGACAAAGGTAACGCTGCTAAGCACGAGCCCTTTGCCGAAGGTTGGATGACCTCTTCGGGCTTCTATCTGGGACGTCCCATGGATGTGCAGCAGTACGTCGATGGCTCTATCCTGGTGTCTGACGACAAGGCTGGTGCGGTCTATCGCATCTCTTACCAGAAGTAATTTTCTGTGATCCTGGCGGGCTGGGCGTTTTGTCCGGCCCGCTTTTTTATGTAATCCCAACGAGCCCTTGACGCTATGAAATTCTTAATTCCCCTGACACTCACGGCCGCAATGCTGGGCCAAACTGTTTGGGCGGGAGATGCCGACGCAGGCAAGGCCAAATCCATGCCTTGCGCTACTTGCCACGGCCTCAACGGGATGTCCACCTTGAATGAAGCGCCTAACCTCGCAGGGCAACCCTTGATTTACCTGATTGAGCAAATGCGCGCCTACCGCAGCGGCAAGCGCCAAAATGAGATCATGAGCATCATGGCAAAGCCCCTTACTAACGGCGATATCGACGACCTGGCCGCCTGGTACAGCTCCATCAAAGTCGAAGTAAAGTAGCTTTTCCCGCCGCGCCGCCGCGCACCAGGTTTGCGGTGCGCTTGCCTCAGTCCCCCAGGCTGCGATGGGTCTCATCAGATTTGGATTGGGACCAATATTCATGCAGTACATGAATTTTTTTGAGTCCTAACCAAGGGTAATCACTCGGTAAAGATCTAGCCTAGTCACTAGAGTCCCCTTACGCGCTGCCTGGATGGATCTTCATCCGGGGTTTGGTGCTGTCGGGCTGTTGCAATTACGCAATCACGCATCCCGGCTTCTTTGTATCGGACCCCCCATGACTACAACGATCGGCGCCCTCATGCGGCGCAGCGCGTCTTGCCTGGCCATCGGCCTGGCCTTTTCCCTTACTTCCGTCGCAGGCTTTGCAGCCGGCGACGAGGCCAATCTGGACAAACTAGGTGCCTTCAAGAAAACCAATACCCCGCCGCCCAAGCGCATTGCGCAAGATCCCGCCTATATCGCCAATCTGAAGAAAACGCTTACCAACATTAAGATGCCAGACGGATTCAAGATTGAGGTGTTTGCCATCGTGCCGGACGCCCGCACGATTGCGGTGAGCCGCAATACCGCCGCCGTTTGGGTCGGTACCCGCAAGAACAATGTCTATTTCGCCAACGACCGCGATATGGACAACGTGGCGGACACCGTGGAAGACTTCAGCCCCAGCGTCAAGTTCGACATCCCTGCCGGTGTTTGCTACACGCCCGACGGGTTTATGTATGTGGTCGAGCGCAATCGCGTCATGATGTTCCCTGCGGTGGAGTACTTCACCGAAGGTTCGGACACCGTGGCTTTTGCCGTGGTTAAACAGGGCGATCTGATTCCTGCCGAAGAAGAGTCCTACAACCACACCGCACGTGCCTGCGCGATCGGGCCGGATAACCGCCTGTACATCACCATGGGCCAGCCTTTCAATGTGTCGCCGCCTGAAAAAGTGGATATGTACCGCAAAGTGGGTATCGGCTCCATCCTGAGCTTCAACCGTGATGGCGGCGACCGCCAAGTGATCGCCACCGGTGTGCGCAACTCCTCCGGCCTGGCCTTCAATCCCAAGGACGGCAGCTTGTGGTTTACCGACAACCAGGTGGACGGCATGGGTGACGAAACGCCTCCCGGCGAGCTGAACAAGATCCCATCCGTGGGCGGCAAGCTAGTGCAAGGCGGTTGGTATGGTCACCCCTACTATGGCGGTGGTGATGTGCGCACCGACGACTACAAGGACAAAGCCATCCCAGCAGACATGGCAGCGGCTTATGTGAAACCCCAAGTGGAAATGATCGCCCACGCGGCCGATCTGGGCATGATGTTCTATACCGGCGACCAGTTTCCCGCCAAGTATAAGAACGCCATCTTCAGCGCGCAGCACGGATCCTGGAATGCCATCAAGCCGCGTGGCGCACGCGTCATGGTCACTTACCTGGATGACAAAGGCAATGCAGCCAAAAGTGAACCTTTTGCTGAAGGCTGGATGACCCCAGCGGGCTACTACCTGGGACGCCCGGTAGACGTGCAACAGTATGTGGACGGATCCATTTTGGTGTCCGATGACAAAGCCGGTGCGGTGTACCGCATCTCTTACCAGAAGTAAGTTTTTCCTCGCGAAATAAAAGGGCCGACCGGCAACGGTCTGGCCCTTTTTTTATGGGGTGGACGCCAACCATGTTGCGCGCACTGGATGGCATTAGACCTGGTGGCCTTTAGCGCCTACACCGTTGGTTCAGGCCCGCTTAGGCCGACAACTGCTTAGCTATAAAGGTTGGCGTGCTGCCTGGTTCAGGCCCGTGTCGGCAACCAGCTGCCCAAGGCAAATACCGAGTTGGGTGCGTTGGGCCGGGATAGCGTGGGTGCCGCTTGCTTGAGCAGGGCTTTCTTGCCTGGCTTGCGCGCTTGCACCTTAAAGCCTTTGGCTTTTTGCTCCAAGGCCAGTGCGCGCAGGGTGATAGTTTTCATGTGCTCCAACATGGCGCTGTGTAATTGCTCGCACAGGGCGTGGGTCATGTCACCCCGTGCGCTTTCAGCGGGTGCTGCTGCTTCTTCAATTGCGATCACGATGTCAGCCACCGAGATGGCATCGCCGCGAAAGCCCAGCGTGTAGCCGCCGCCCGGTCCACGGGTGCTCTCCACCAGGCCATGCTGGCGTAGCTTGGCAAACACCTGCTCCAGGTAGGAAAGCGAAATGCCATGGCGGCCAGCCAACTCGCTCAGCGCCACCGGGCAATCGGGCTGGCGCAGGGCCAGATCAATCATGGCGTTGATCGCAAAACGGCCACGGGTACTCAATCGCATACATAGTCCTTTTCGTCTAGCGCACAGGGCGTGCAAATCCAGCGCGCTTGCGCACTGGGAGAAACCAAACTGTAAAAACCTTTATGCTTCGTGTAAATTCGTATTTTTAAGATTTTCACTTCGGTTTATACGAACTAAATTCAATTCCGCCCCTGTGTCGGACAGCAATTGCAAAGGCGTCTCATGAACTTTAAACATCTTTATTACTTTTGGGTTACCGCTAAATCTGGCGGTGTGATGCGGGCTGGCGAGCAACTGCACGCCACACCGCAAACGCTTTCTGGCCAGATCCACTTGCTGGAAGACTGGCTGGGCCGCAAGCTATTCAAAAAGAGCGGCCGTAATCTGGAGCTCACCGAACACGGACGCCTGGCCCTAGGCTATGCTGACCAGATATTCACCCTGGGCAATGAGCTGGAGTCGGCAGTGCGTCAGGCCCATGGCGGCGCGCCGGTGCTGGAATTTCGGGTCGGTGTCGCCGATTCGGTCAATAAATCCGTGGCATACCGGCTGTTGGAGCCGGCGCTGGCGGTGCCCGCACCTGTGCGTATGGCTTGCAGCGAAGGCAAGTTCCCCGATCTTTTGTCGCAATTGGCGCTCAACCGCCTGGACTTGGTGATTGCCGACGAGCCTATGTCGCGGCGCATCAATGTGCGCGCGTTCAACCATCCCTTGGGGCGCAGCAGCATGTCCTTTATGTGCACCTCGGCGGTGGCTGCCAACTTGCATGGATCCTTCCCGCAGTGCCTCAATGCTGCGCCCCTGCTGATCCAGGGCGCGCAGGCCTCGGTGCGCCAGCAACTCGAAGCCTGGTTCACCCGCCACAACATTGCCCCGCGCGTGATCGGTGAATTCGACGACGGCGCTTTGATGACCGCTTTCGGGCGCGAAGGCCGTGGTGTATTCATGGTGCCCGGCGTGATGGAGCAGGAAACGGCATCCCAATTCGGTGTGCAGTGTGTTGGGCGAAGTGATGAGCTGGTAGAAGAATTTTTCGCCGTATCGGTGGAGCGGCGCATCACGCACCCCTGCGTGCTGGCGATTACCGATGCTGCGCGCGGGCAGCTCTTTGGCTAGCCCTATGCGACTGTCCATGCATCACCCAGGCCTATACTGGAACGCTCCATGACATCCTTTGCCAGTCCGTGCGCGTAGGCACCGCTCCCTCTTTGATACGTCGCGCGCTAGCTCGTATGGCTCTGGCACGCCGCCATGCGCGCATGCGCATGTTTTTGCTGCCGCCGGTTTGGCGAGGCATGCTGTGGGTGGCGGCCAGCGGTATTGTGTTTTCATTGCTGAACACGGTTGTACGCAACATCACCCTTTCGCTCGATCCCTTTCAAGCGCAGTTTTTGCGCTACCTTGCGGGTACGCTGGTGATACTGCCCTTGGTGCTGCGCCAGGGCTACGCTGCCTACCGACCAGTGAACATGGCCGGGCAGTGGTGGCGTGGCGCTGTACACACCTTGGGTCTGGTGTTCTGGTTTACCGCCTTGCCACGCATCGGTTTAGCCGATATGACGGCCATTGGCTTTACCGGCCCCATCTTCATCATGATTGGTGCAGCCTGGTTTTTGGGTGAAAAAATGTACGCCGACCGCTGGATCGCCGCCATGTTTGGCTTTGCCGGGGTGCTGGTGGTGGTCGGTCCGCATTTGTCCGCTTCGGGCGGCATTTATTTCCTGGTCATGCTGGCGTCTTCGCCCTTGTTTGCCGCTTCTTTTTTATTGACCAAGTCACTTACGCGCACCGAAAGTGCGGGGGCTATTGTGCTGTGGCAAGCGATATCCGTCACGGCGCTTAGCTTGCCACTTGGGCTGTTGCATTGGACCGATCCGACACCGATGCAGTGGCTGGGTTTCTTGGCTGCCGGAGTTTTGGGATCAGGCGCCCATTATTTATTGACGCGCGGTTTTCGGGTGGCGGACATATCGGCCACGCAGACCTTGCGCTTTCTGGATTTGCTTTGGGCCTCGGTGATGGGATGGCTGGTTTTTGGGGACATCCCCAGCCACTCGACCATATTGGGTGCGATGGTGATTCTGGCCTCCACCGTGTGGATAGCGCAGCGCGAACGCGGGCGCTAAAGCCTTGCGCGAAAACTAGTTAGGTCTTAGCGCATACAGTGGCGCGATTGCATACACGATTTCATACGCACTTGCGCCGCCCATGCCTGCTCCACATCCAGCCCCTGCCGCTAACGCAGCTGTTACGCCAGCCGCGCTGCGTCATATCGCTGATTTGCCAGGCCCCAAGGGCCTTCCGCTTGTAGGCAATGCCTTGCAGTTTCGTTCGCCGAGTCTGCACTTGGAATTGGAAGCCTGGGCTGCGCAATATGGCTCCTACTACCAGTTGCGCGCCGCGGGTCGGCGTATTTTGGTGGTGAGCGATCACCAAGTGGTTGCCTCGGTGTTACGCGATCGACCGGCTGCGTTTAGCCGCACCGCCCGCTTGCGAGAAATCGGGCAAGAAATGGGCCTCAAGCCCGGCGTATTCAGTGCCGAGGGAGAGGACTGGATGCGCCAGCGCCGCATGGTCATGGCAGGTTTTGATCCCGGCCATGTGCGTGCGTATTACCCCGCCTTGGTCAAGGTCGCGCAGCGCTTGGTCACGCGGTGGACACAGGCCGCACGTCGCCAGGAAACCATAGTGTTGCAAAGTGATTTGATGCGCTACACGGTGGACACCATCGCCGGGCTGGCCTTTGGCGCCGAAGTGGATACGCTGGGCGCCGATGGCGACGTGATACAGCAGCATCTGGACAAAGTATTCCCCGCCTTGTTCAGACGCATAACCGCGCCGATTCCGCTGTGGCGCATATTTCCTTCGCGCGCCGACCGCGCCTTGGTGCGCAGCATGGTCGAGGTCAACAAAGCAGTTGACAACTTCATCGCACAAGCGCGCTTGCGCATGCAAGCCGAGCCGCAGCGGCATACCCAACCTCAAAATTTACTGGAGGCCATGTTGGCCGCTGCTGATCGGCCTGACAGCGGTTTGAGTGATGCCCAAGTCGCTGGTAATGTGATGACCATGCTGCTTGCTGGCGAGGACACCACGGCCAATACGATTGCCTGGATGATTTACTTGCTTTGGACACATCCAGAGGCTTTGGCTAAGGCCTGTGATGAAGTTCGCAGCAAAGTGCGCGATTGTCAGCAACCCAGTATGGACGAAGTCGCCGATTTGGAGTTCATCGAGGCTTGCATCCACGAGACTATGCGACTCAAGCCGGTGGGTCCGCAATTGCCTTTGCAGGCCAATGCCGATGTGTTGGTGGGTGATGTGCAGGTGCCCAGAGGAACGATTGTGATCAACCTGCTGCGACGTGACAGCGTGCGCGAGGATTTGGTTCCCCGAGCGTCTAGGTTTGAGCCCGAGCGCTGGTTGCAATCGGATAACCCCGCCAAGCGCTCATCCACGCCTTTTGGTGCGGGGCCGCGCATTTGCCCGGGCCGCTACCTGGCCATGTTGGAAATGAAAATTGCAATGACCGTGCTGCTGGGTCACTTTGATATTGACTATGTAGGCACTGCCGATGGACACCCTCCCCAAGAGCGACTCTCTTTTGCCATGATGCCCGTGGGTTTGCAAATGCGCTTGCGCACCAGAATGCAAGCAACAAACCCCACGGAGTAAGCGCTGTAGCCAAGCTTTTTAGACGCCTCGTAGTCCTTAGAGTTAGTGGCGCTGATAGCTCAGCATGCGACCTTTGTAAGCCGCCAAGGCGGGGGTTGCGGCCAAGGTCAAGGCATATTCTTTGAGGACAAAGCCCTGCGCCGCCATATGCCGGTGAAAGTGTGCGCGGTTGCCCCGGTTGGGGTCCACCACCCATACTTCACAGGCGTTAGCGGCGTGTTCTTCGATGAAGGCGGGTAGGGTGCCCGCCTCGTCGCGTTCGTACAAGATGTCGCTGCCCATGATCAGATCAAAACGCCCTTGCACCGGCGCAGCGACGCCAATTCGTGCATAAGGATTTATCTTGGTTGGCGCTGGGTCGGCGGGTGCCGAAGGCCCATCCCACGCAGGCAGCGTGCCCCAGCGGCCATGGCGGTAATGCATAGGCAGCAAGCCATTGAGGCGCAGGTTTTCCAGCATAAAACCGGCAGCCATTGGATGGCAGTCGCTGGCGGTGACATCGGCGCCGCGCCTATGGCCTACCAGGCTGGCGAGTGCCAGTCCGCAGCCCACTTCTAAAATGCGCTCCCCGTCTTGTACCGGTCTTTGGGCCAGGCGCTCAGCCAGGTGCAGGCCCGAGGGCCACAACAACCCGAACAGTGGCCAGGCCGCCGATGAAATGCCCTGCTGTAAAGCCTCGTTATGAGGATCGTGGAATTGTTGCTTGTCTAGCAACGAACGGATGAGAATATTGGCCACCCCTTTGACCGCAATGCTTTCCTGCTTGGTCTGGTATCCGGTAGGTGCAGTGGTGTCTGGCTTGGCGTACATGCCCTATTAAGCGCTTCCAAACTGACAGGGCGCTTGTAACTGCAATGCCGCGCGGCGCAGTGCACCTTGCGATGGCATTTGAAATCGCTCTAAGGTGGGTCGCGTGACTAACCCACTTGCGGCGTGGCGGATTGCGTAGCGCGCATAAAGCG
>Ga0214919_10006374_pt1 | contig 16254 bp, 12 predicted proteins | sample LL1503_MetaG_FD_177994 | JGI IMG/M metagenome (GOLD analysis project Ga0214919, IMG submission 177994) | Freshwater microbial communities from Lake Lanier, Atlanta, Georgia, United States - LL-1503 | ecosystem: Environmental > Aquatic > Freshwater > Lake | place: USA: Georgia | collected... | reverse complement strand
AGAGATTCTATCTCACTGATTTTAGACAAACACTCCCGCTCATTAAATAGCGCCTGCTGATGTTCGCGATCAGCCTGCTGAATCGCCGCCCGTTGAGCCTCGAGTGCCGACTCCGCAGTCTGAAAGGCAGTCTGCGCAAATTCCAACAGTTCGTGCAAGGCGTCAATTTCACCCTGCAACTGCTCCAGTTTCGCCTCTGCCTGCGTCTGATGCTCCTGCTCGACCTGCTTTTGCTGGTTGATTTCATGCAATTCGAGACCGATTTGGCGCGCCCGCTCAGTTATGCGTTCTGCGTTCTGGGCGACCCGGACTTGCTCCAATTGCAAGGTATGGGCGTTCTGCCGCACCGTTGCGAGTTGCTGGCTGATTGCAGCTTGCGCATTTTGGCAGATAGATACGCGCTCTTCAGCATCGGTCAATACTGATCTTGTAGCCTCGAGTTGAGCCTGCCGCTCCTCGCAGTCTTGTGCCAAAGCTCCAATTTCACGCTGACGCGCAAGGATGCCGGTATCGGCGGGGTCTGGTGCGTGGAAGGTAAGCCCTTGGCGACCGAACTGATGACCGTCCCTGTTGACCAGAACGCTCCCTACCGGCAGACTTAATCGCGTCATCAGACGCGGAATTCCCTCGAAGGCAAGGTAGCCGTCAAGCCATCCTTCAATCAGTGGCGCTATCGCCGGATCCGAGTATCGTACGTAGCTGGCTAGCGAGGAGAACTCCCCGGCGGCCGGCGCGCTTGTGGCGCCCCCTGCGGCGAATACGCTCAATTTGGCTGGAGGTGGATTATCCAAAAGGCGTTGGATCTGGTCAGGACTGGCGACTTCGATAGCATGCAGTTTTTCGCGCAAAACCGACTCAACTGCGTTTTCCCAGCCAGGCTCGACCGTAATTTTTTGCCAAAGGCGTGGCAGCGAAGACAAGCCCTGCGCTTCTAGCCAATCATGGATTTTCCCGTTTTCGTCCACGCTCTTCTGAATTTGGCGCAACGCGGCCAAGCGACCTTCAAGTCCTCCCGCCTCCTGCTGCAGACGCTGCAACAGCGCTTGGGCGTCCTGCCGCGCTTGGGTAAAGCCCGGAAATTCAGCCTGCAGTTGCAGCAGTGACGCCTCAAGGTCGGCCGCCTGCGCCTGAACCTCAACCAGATCGATCTGCAGCTTTTCGAGAATTTCCGGATCCGGAACGGCCAGCGCCACCTTTTCCCTCGTTAGCCGCTCTTCCCGTTGCTCAAGACCCTGCAAGGTTTTACCCGCGTGGCTGATGTGCGTCTGCTCAATCTGGAAAGCTTGTGTGGTCCGCGCCATTGTCGCGCGCGACTCGGTAACTCTTTCCCGCTCAGTACGGAACAACTGCTCTGCTTCTGGCAGCTTTCCCGCCTCGTTGGTGGCCTGATCCTGGGTGCCGGCGACTCTTTCGGCCGCCTCCTCATGGCGTTGATGCCACATCGACTTTGCCGACTCCAGCTCGCTGCTTTGGCCTTGCCATTGCTCCAATCGAATCTTTAAGTCGGCTAAGCGTGATTCCAAACGTTGGCGGGTATCGGACATATACCGAATGTCCGCTTCCAAACGGGTGACCTCGGTATTTGCGGAGAACAACTCGGCTTGAGCCGCGCTCAATACGTCGCCCGCGCTGTAGTGTTCGGCGCGAATGGTTTCGAGTCTATTTTCGACTTCCCGCAGCTTTGCGGTTTCTTCTTCTAGCTCGTTAGTCGTTTTTTCTACGTCTCGCGCGTAGCGCTGAAAATCGGACTCAGCTTCTTTTTTACGTACCAACCACAACAGGTTTTGGCGATTCTTGAGCTTGTCTTGAAGTTCCTGGTAGGTTTTGGCGACTTCGGCCTGCTTTTCCAGTTTTTCGACCTGGATGCCGAGCTCCTGTTGGATATCAGCGACACGAGAAAGATTTTCCCTCGTGTCGGATAAGCGATTTTCTGTTTCGCGGCGCCTGTCCTTGTATTTAGAGACGCCGGCCGCCTCTTCAAGGAATACACGTAATTCCTCTGGCTTGGCCTCGATAATGCGTGAGATCATGCCCTGCTCAATAATCGCGTAGGCGCGGGGCCCCAGGCCCGTTCCCATGAAAATATCCTGAATGTCCCGCCTGCGAACATGCGCATTATTGATGAAGTAGGACGATTCGCCATCGCGCTGCAAAACGCGCTTGACCGCGATTTCCGCGTATTGCGACCACTGTCCGCCAGCTTTACCCATACTGTTGTCGAAATGCAACTCGACACTGGCTCTGGCCACAGGCTTGCGCTGCCCTGACCCGTTGAAAATAACGTCCTGCATCGACTCGCCACGTAGCGCCGACGCCTTGGACTCGCCTAGCACCCAGCGTACGGCGTCGATTACATTGGACTTGCCACAGCCGTTCGGGCCGACAACACCGACCAGTTGGCCTGGGACATAGATGGAGGTTGGGTCGACAAACGACTTGAACCCGGAAAGCTTGATTTGAGTAAGGCGCACGGGGGTCGGTAAGAAAGGATCGCTAAGAAAGAAAAACCGGCTACAGGCCGGATTTATTGAGTAAGAATGTCGACCGCTATAATAACACTTTGACCAACCCGCTTCCGACAGAGAAATTCGCGAAATGCCGAGCAAACCCAGCAAAACCTTGAATTCCTTCCCCAATCCCAACCCATCGCGGGATTTCTTGATTCATATGGAAATTCCAGAATTTACATGCCTCTGCCCGATGACCGGCCAGCCAGATTTTGCAACATTGGTGCTTGATTACATCGCTGATAAAAAATGCGTCGAACTGAAGAGCCTGAAGCTTTACATTTGGGCTTATCGTGACGTGGGGGCGTATCACGAGGCGGTCACCAACCAGATACTTGACGATATAGTAAAGACTCTGTCGCCGCGGTACGCCCGGTTAAAAGCAAAGTTTTTCGTTCGCGGCGGCATATTCACCACCGTAGTAGCCGAACACCGGAAAAAAACCTGGAAACCGCTACCCAAAGTTGACCTCGGGTCATTTGACGCGGCGACGCCCACCGCCGGATAAAGCCACAGGCAATTGCCCCAGCCTCTCCGTGCCAGTGCCGGCCAGGTCCACAATGACAACATGTATTTCCCCCTAAGGATCTCATAAGTGAATCCCCTGCTGGGCAAACTTCAGCCCTATCCCTTTGAAAAACTTCGAGAATTATTTGCCAAAGTTACGCCTGCTCCCGGCATGTCTGCCATTAGCCTTGGCATCGGCGAACCCAAGCATGCAACCCCGACGTTTATCCGTCGCGCCCTAGCCGAGAATCTCGATGGACTGGCAAGTTACCCCGCGACAGCGGGCGCTCCGGCGTTGCGCGAAGCGATCGCTGAATGGCTAATGCGGCGCTATGGACTGAACAACGTCGACCCGGCGACGCAGGTTCTGCCGGTCAATGGATCACGCGAAGCCCTGTTCGCAATTGCACAGACAGTGGTGGACGCAAGCCGCGGTGGCATTGTGATCTGCCCCAACCCGTTCTACCAGATATACGAGGGTGCCGCCCTGTTGTCGGGCGCTGAACCTTACTTTGTCAACGCCGATCCGGCGCGCGGCTATAAAGTCAACTATGCGGCGGTGCCCGACGAGGTCTGGCGACGCACGCAACTCGTCTATACCTGCTCTCCAGGCAACCCGACCGGGAATGTGATGTCGCTGGAGGAATGGCGTGTGCTGTTCGAACTTTCCGAGCGTCACGGATTTGTGATCGCCTCGGATGAGTGCTACTCGGAACTTTATTACGACGATGAGAATCCCCCCCTTGGCGCGCTTCAAGCGTCCCAAATTCTCGGGATAAGCCGGTTCGAACGATTAATCGTGTTTTCCAGCCTCTCTAAGCGATCCAACGTGCCCGGCATGCGCTCCGGCTTTGTGGCCGGCGACGCCACACTGATGCGGCAGTTTTTGTTATATCGGACCTATCAGGGCGGCGCGATGAGTCCGGCCGTACAAACGGCAAGCACCGCAGCCTGGCGTGACGAGGCTCATGTCAGCGATAACCGGCGCCTTTACGCCGAAAAATTCCGCGAGATCGTACCCATGCTCTCTTCGCTTGGGGCGAATATGCCTGCGGGAGGCTTTTATCTCTGGCTCAAGACGCCAATCCCGGACGACCGCTTCGCTCGGGACCTTTACCGAGACTATAATGTGACGGTCTTGCCAGGGAGCTATCTCGCGCGTGAAACGCGTGACGGCAACCCGGGAAAGAACCGTATCCGCATCGCCTTGGTGGCGCCGCTTGCCGAATGTCGCGAAGCGGTGGAGCGCCTTAGAAAGTTTACCCTCTCTTTTTGAAAAATCATGTCCGCACAAAATATCGTAGAGCAAGCCTGGGAAGTTCGCGCCGAGATCAATCCCGGCAACGCAAGCGTCGAAGTTCGTAACGCCGTGGACTCGGTCGTAGCTGAGCTCGACAAAGGCCAGATACGCGTCGCAGAGAAAGTGTCCGGCGTATGGATCACGCACCAGTGGATCAAGAAAGCCGTGCTGCTGTCGTTCCGACTTCAGGACAACGGCGAAATGGGCGGTGGTGATCTACGTTTCTGGGACAAGGTTCCATCCAAATTCGCGGACTGGTCGAAAGATGATTTCGCCGCCGGCGGGTTTCGCGTTGTTCCGCCGGCGTTTGCACGTCGTGGTGCGTACATCGCAAAAAATGCCGTGCTCATGCCCTCTTACGTCAACATCGGCGCTTACGTTGATGAAGGCACCATGGTCGACACCTGGGCCACCGTGGGTTCATGCGCGCAGATTGGCAAGGGTGTGCATCTATCGGGTGGGGTTGGCATAGGGGGCGTGCTCGAACCGATTCAGGCTAACCCGACGATCATCGAAGATAACTGCTTCATCGGTGCACGTTCCGAGGTCGTTGAGGGCGTCATCGTGGAGGAGAATGCAGTTCTCGGAATGGGGGTCTATCTCGGTCAGAGCACAAAAATCTACAACCGCGCCACCGGCGAAGTGAGTTACGGACGGGTACCGGCCGGTTCGGTTGTCGTCGCGGGGAATCTGCCCTCCGCAGACGGCAAGTACAGTCTTTATTGCGCCGTGATTGTGAAGCAGGTCGACGCCAAGACCCGCGCCAAAACCGGCATCAATGACTTGTTACGCGGTGACTGAGTTCGCGGCGCGCCTCGCGGTGCGCATCCGATCCGGGGTGCTCAGTGCTACGTTCCGCGTCAATATCGATTCAGCCTTAAATCGGGAGAGGGCACCATGTCGATAATGAAACGACTTTTTCAGCTGATGGCGGACAAAAAGGCCTCGGATATTTTCATGTCGGTCAGCTCCCCGATCAACATCAAGATCAACGGGACTGCCATCCCCGTCAACCAGCAGGTGATGGATGCAAAAACCATCAAGGAACTGCTTTACGAAGTCCTGAATGAAAAGCAAATCAAGGAGTACGAGGAAACACTCGAACTCAACACGGCTTTCTCGATTGAAGGCGTAGGCAATTTCCGCATAAGCGCCTTCCGGCAAAAAGGTACGCCGGCTGTGGTGGTCCGTTATATACCCGGCTCGATTCCCTCTTTTGACTCGCTAGGCCTGCCCTCCGTTCTAAAGGAGGTCATCATGGAAAAGCGCGGGCTTATCCTGATGGTCGGTGCGACCGGATCAGGAAAATCAACCTCGCTCTCGGCAATGCTCGACTACCGCAACGAACAAAAATCCGGGCATATCCTGACCCTGGAAGATCCGGTCGAATTCATATTCCAGAACAAGAAGTCGATCGTCAACCAGCGCGAAGTTGGGACCGACACGCTCGATTTCAAGACCGCGCTGAAAAATGCACTGCGACAAGCACCCGATTGCATCCTGATCGGAGAAATTCGCGACAAGGACACCATGGCCGCGGCGATCGCCTATGCGCAATCAGGCCACCTCGCGCTCGCCACCTTGCACGCCAATAACGCCTACCACTCGATGAACCGAATCATCAGCTTCTATCCTCTGGAAAATCGTCCCGCACTTTTGCAGGATCTGGCTGCGACGCTCAAGAGCGTCATATCGCAGCGCCTGATCAAAACCTTAAAGGGCGGACGCGCCGCCGCCGTTGAGGTCATGCTCAACAGTCGCCATCTTGCCGAGCTCATAGACAAGGGCGAGATCAACGAGATGAAAGACGCAATGGAGAAGAGCCTCTCACCCGGTTCGCAAACCTTTGAGCAGGCATTGTTCAAACTCCTTCGCGATGGCGTCATCAGTCAGGAGGAAGCCTTGGCCAACGCGGATTCCGCGACCAACCTGCTCTGGCTTATCAACAACACCGAGGCCGGGGCCGAACTCGCTGCTGGCAAGGACAGCAAATCTACGTCGTTCGACAAAATGAGTTCGACCCAACCGATTGTGAGCACCTCATTTAGTGATTTCAAACTTGATACCGACGACAGCGAAAGAGCGGCCTGAACCAGTGATTACGGTGTACGGCATTCGCAATTGCGACAAGATAAAGCGGACGCTTGCCTGGTTTGACGCCAACGGCGTAACGGTACGATTTCACGATTATCGCAAAGATGGCCTCAAGGAGGCCGATTTGCAATCATGGATGACGGTGCTCGACTGGAGCAGTCTGATCAATCGTTCCAGCACGACATGGCGAAGTCTGCCTGATCTCGCCAAGCAAGGGATAAGCTCGGCAAAAGCTGCTCGAACGCTGATGCTCACCCACCCTACCCTGATCAAACGACCACTAATCGTCGCCGGTGACGCCATTCACGTTGGTTACGATGAAGCCGCTTTAAGTAAAATGTCGATTGTTACTCCGGTCGCGTAATCTATAACCATGCACGAAAGGGCTGCCATCGACTGGAAAGGCCCGTTTGGCGCCCCTTTCCAGCCTACGGCGACTCGCATCCTTCGCAATGATAAGTAAGGCCACCGAATCATGAACGCCACACTTGCCCTCGCGCGTGAACTTATTAGCCGCCGCTCGGTAACGCCCGAAGACGGAGGCTGCCAGGCACTGCTTAGCACCCGACTGGCAGCCGCGGGGTTTCAGATCGATCACATACCCAGAGGGGGAGTCGTCAACCTGTGGGCACGGCACGGGACCGCTGCACCGGTAGTCTGTTTCGCCGGGCACACAGATGTGGTTCCTCCGGGGCCATTGACCCAGTGGATCAACGATCCATTTTCCCCAGAGGAGCGTGACGGTCGCCTATACGGTCGCGGTGCGGCTGACATGAAAACCTCCGTGGCGGCCTTCACTGTGGCAGCGGAGCGATTTGTCGCCGAACATCCGAACCATGCGGGATCTATCGCCATTCTCCTGACATCGGACGAGGAAGGCGATGCGATCGACGGAACCGTCAGGGTTATCGAGACCTTGACCGAACGCGGCGAAGGTATCGACTACGCTATCGTTGGCGAGCCGACGTGCGTGACCAGATTTGGCGACACAATCAAGAACGGACGGCGCGGTTCACTCTCTGGAACGCTGCACATAAAAGGCGTACAAGGACATATCGCATACCCGCACCTGGCGAAAAATCCCATCCATCTGGCGATGCCGGCCCTTGCCGAGCTCGGAGAGGTAAGCTGGGATCAGGGTAACGCGCATTTCCCACCCACCTCGTGGCAGATTTCCAATATCCGCGCCGGCACCGGCGCATCCAATGTCATCCCTGGTGAGCTGACCGTACTCTTCAATTTCCGTTTCTCGACCGCGAGTACCGCGGAGGCACTTCAGATTCGCGTTCATGAAATTCTTGATCGACATGGGCTTCAGTACGACCTTAAATGGACATTGGGCGCGAGCCCCTTCCTTACTGTCGCCGGCCCCCTGCTCAAGGCGGCAATCCGTGCCGTCAGTGAGGTCACAGGTGTTGAAGCCGAAGTCAGCACAACGGGAGGCACCTCGGATGGCCGCTTTATCGCGGTGGTTGCCAAAGAAGTCATCGAATTCGGTCCGCTCAACGATTCCATCCACAAACTCAACGAATATGTGGAGATTGCAGATATCGAACCGCTGACACGGATTTATGGACGAATTCTCGAAAAACTACTGTTAGCTGCCTGACTGCAGTGTCAACAAAACAGACCACCCTGCGCGCCCTGCTGCGCGACTGCACGGCGCAGTTTCGTAAAGCCGGACTACATTACGGGCATGGCACGCACAATGCCGCCGAGGAAGCCTCTTGGCTGTTTTGCCATGTACTTGACGTGCCTTGGGACCTTCTGAGTGCGGCTCTGGACAATGAGCCCAGCGCAAAGGAGCGATTGCGCATCACAACTCTCTGCCAGCGTCGACTGATAGAGCACATTCCCATGGCCTACCTTATCAAGGAGGCGTGGCTCGGCGAGTACCGATTTTACGTTGACCAGCGCACAATCGTTCCACGCTCCTTCATAGCTGAACTGCTCCACGAAAGTCTATCCCCGTGGGTAAAATTGCCAGGACGCGTCACAAATGTACTCGACATGTGCACCGGATCCGGATGCCTCGCGATACTTGCAGCACTGGCATTTCCCAAAGCTGCGGTCGATGCGGCAGATATCTCAAGCGCCGCGTTGAAGGTGGCACAGCGCAACGTTTCTGATTATCGGCTGCAGAGCCGCGTAACCCTGCTCAAGTCGGATATTTTCTCTGGAGACGGGTTTGGACAATACGATTTAATTCTGGCCAATCCTCCCTACGTCAATGCAGCCAGCATGCGTCGACTGCCTCTGGAGTACCGACATGAACCCGAACTTGCGCTAGCGTCTGGCAAAGACGGCCTGGATGCGCTAAGGGGCATCCTGAGCGGTGCCGGGAGGCACCTTAAGCCGAAGGGATTGCTCGTGGTTGAAATCGGCCATAACAGAATCGCCGTCGAAAAGGCCTTTCCGCACCTTGCATTCACCTGGCTGGACGTCAGCGCGGGAGAAGACTTCGTATTCCTCCTGGAGCGCACGCAACTGGATTAGAGCCGAGCGACGTTGCGAAGGGGGGCGCGAGATAAGGCCGAAATCGAACTAAACTCGACGGCGCGGGAGGTTGGGGTGGCTGACGGGACTCGAACCCGCGACAACCGGAATCACAATCCGGGACTCTACCAACTGAGCTACAGCCACCATTACCTTACTTAACTTCTTGGCGCACCCGACAGGACTCGAACCTGTAACCGCCGGCTTAGAAGGCCGGTGCTCTATCCAGTTGAGCTACGGGCACTCCGTCGGGCATCGTGCCGTTCACTTTGGGATGAACGGCACATTTATTGGTCGGGGTGGAGAGATTTGAACTCCCGACATCCTGGTCCCAAACCAGGCGCGCTACCAGGCTACGCTACACCCCGAGAGGCGGCGAATTGTACTCCCTTGAAGCGCTGTAGGTCAATGCAAAGTCTTTTCCAACGCGCTGTGCGGCTGAAGGAAATACCGCAAAAGCATAAAAACCAACGCCACCCCTTTGCTATTTCTAACAAGCCACACCCGCCGCCCGTCATAGGGAAAAGTCGGCTAAGTCCCTGTTTGTACGCGCTCCAATTTATGCCTTGCCGCCTACATATTTTTCTGGTATCAAGTCGCCTTGGTTTTTTATTTTGGAGCTCGTTTCTAAAATGTCCGTTGATCTCTTGCACAAACAATTCTCGGCCTACGCCCCCAAAAAGGGTGAGGAGTACATGAACGCGAAACAGCGGACGCACTTCCGGAAAATTCTGGAAGCGCTCAAATCCGAACTGAGTCAGGACATCGATCGAACCGTCCATACCATGCAGGATGAAGCCACTGTTTTCGCAGATCCCAATGATCGCGCCAGCCAGGAATCCGATATGGCGCTTGAGCTGCGTAATCGCGATCGCGAACGCAAATTAATCAAGAAAATAGACGAAACAATCGCCAAAATTGATGCTGAAGACTACGGTTATTGCGAAAGTTGCGGCGTCGAAATCGGACTGAAACGACTGGAAGCACGCCCTACTGCCACGCTCTGCATCGACTGCAAAACGCTCGACGAGTTGCGCGAAAAGCAGGTCGCAAAGTAATTTTCCCGGACATAAAAAAAGGGCGCCTAGGCGCCCTTTTTTATTTGCCCCGCGAATCAGGCCGGCGTCGCTGGAGCATCTTCGAGAATTGCCTTCATTGAGAGGCGTACGCGGCCTTTTTCGTCAGCCTCGAGAACCTTAACCTTGACCTGCTGGCCTTCCTTGAGATGGTCGGACACATTGGCAACACGTTCCTTGCTGATCTGCGAAATGTGCAACAAGCCGTCTTTGCCGGGCAACAATTGCACGATCGCACCGAAGTCGAGCAATTTGAGTACCGTACCGTCATACACTCGGCCTACTTCGACATCCGCCGTGATGTCTTCAATCTTTTTCTTGGCTATCATGCCGCCATCAGAATTCACGCAGGCAATGGAAATTGTACCGTCATCGCCGATCTCAATGGTCGTGCCGGTTTCTTCCTGAATACCGCGGATGACGACACCACCTTTGCCAATAACGTCGCGAATTTTCTCTGGATTGATCTTGATTTTGATAATGCGCGGCGCGAAGCTCGAAATATCCTGACGCGACGTTCCCAGAGCATCTTTCATGATCCCGAGGATGTGCAAACGGGCCTCACAAGCCTGGGCCAGCGCCACTTGCATGATTTCCTTGGTGATGCCCTCAATCTTGATGTCCATCTGAAGCGCGGTAACGCCGTTCTCGGTTCCGGCCACTTTGAAGTCCATGTCGCCGAGGTGATCCTCGTCTCCAAGAATGTCGGTCAGCACGGCAAAGCGGTTGCCTTCCTTGATAAGTCCCATCGCAATACCGGCTACATGCTCCTTCATGGGAACGCCGGCATCCATCAGCGCGAGACTACCGCCGCAAACCGAGGCCATCGAAGAGGAGCCGTTTGATTCGGTAATTTCCGATACCACGCGCATGCTGTAGCCGAACTCCTCCGCAGAGGGCAATACCGCCAGCAGGGCGCGCTTAGCAAGCCGTCCGTGGCCAATCTCGCGACGCTTGGGTGTTCCCACGCGTCCTGTCTCGCCGGTGGCATAGGGAGGCATGTTGTAGTGAAGCATGAAGCGGTCTTTATATTCGCCCATGAGCGCATCAATGATTTGCTCATCGCGTCCGGTTCCCAGCGTGGCAACCACGATGGCCTGCGTTTCGCCCCGCGTGAACAAAGCCGAACCGTGGGTGCGCGGCAGCACGCCGGTACGGATGGTGATTGGACGCACCGTACGGGTGTCGCGGCCGTCAATACGTGGCTCGCCTTCAAGAATCTGCGTACGCACAATTTTGGATTCCATGGCGAAGCAAAGGTCTTTCACGGCATTGGCATTCGGCCCCCCCTCGGTGCCGACGCCAAGCTGTTCAAAAACGCGCTTCCAGATTTCGTCAATTTTGGTCGATCGCGCCTGCTTCTGCTTGATGCCGAAGGCTGCGCGCAGATCCGCTTCCGCGAGAGATGCAATTTTGGCGGCAAGGGGCTCGTCCTTGGCCGGAGGCTGCCAATCCCATGCCGGCTTGCCAGCCTCGTCAGCCAGTTCGTTGATGGCCTGGATGGCGACCTGCATCTGTTGGTGACCGAACACCACCGAACCGAGCATGATCTCTTCCGACAGTTGCTTCGCCTCGGACTCGACCATCAGCACGGCATGCTCTGTACCAGCTACGACAAGATTGAGTTTCGATTCTGTCAATTGCGCCGGTGTGGGGTTCAGAACATATTGGTCATTGATGTAGCCGACGCGTGCCGCGCCGATCGGACCGTTGAACGGAATTCCGGCAAGTGTAAGTGCGGCGGAACATCCGATCAGGGAAACGATATCGGGATCGACTTCGGGATTTACTGACATTACCGTCGCGACAACCTGTACTTCGTTGTAGAAACCGTCAGGAAACAGCGGGCGGATCGGACGATCGATAAGGCGGCTGGTCAGGGTTTCCTTCTCCGAAGGCCGGCCCTCGCGCTTGAAGAAGCCACCGGGAATCTTGCCGGCTGCGTAGGTTTTTTCAAGGTAATCGCAAGTCAGGGGGAAAAAATCCTGGCCAGGCTTTGCGTGCTTCGAGGCGGTAACCGCGCACAATACGACGGTGTCATCTACGCTGATCAAAACGGCACCGTCGGCCTGGCGGGCAATTTCGCCCGTTTCCAGTGTGACCTGATGCGCACCATAGGTAAATGTCTTCTTGACTGGATTCAAAGTAGTGTCCTTTTCGATCACGAGCGGCACGTGCCGCCGGCGTTACTGGCTGGAGAGAAGATCGCGGAACTTCCGCACGAAACAAAACGCCCACCTGAAGAAAGGTGGGCGTTCGATGAAGCTTTACTTGCGAAGGCCGAGTCGCTCGATCAGCTTGCGATAGCTATCGGCGTTCTTGCGCTTGAGGTAGTCAAGCATCTTGCGCCTCTGGCTTACCATCCGGAGCAAACCGCGACGGGAATGGTGATCCTTGACATGAGCCTTGAAGTGACCGGTAAGCTCATTTATACGTGAGGTCAGGAGCGCAACCTGTACTTCTGGCGATCCGGTGTCGCCCTTGATACGCTGATAGTCCTGAATGGTCTGCGCTTTTTGCGCGGAAGTAGCCGGCATGTCGGTACGCTCGTTGAATTAATGAAGCGCGGATTCTACCTTAAAATCATAGCGTTCCACAAGAGAATCCGCCCCTAAATACAACTTGGATTAGATCCGCGACTCCATCGTGAATTCTGGTGCGCGGCGGCGAAAAACCCGCACCTACAAGCTAATCAGTCGCTTAGGATGCAACTGCCCTCCCATGAGCGCTTCAGCAACCCCAAGAAATTGGCCCGTTTCCGAATAGACACGAGTGACACCGGCGGGGATATCCATACCCGACAGCGCCTGTCCCTGCAAAAACCGCTTTGTTTGGGATGCATCCAGAGTCACTTTCCAGAGACCTGCAATCAACCAATCCGCAGGCAAGATAAACTCGTCACGCTGCTCGCGTGAGTGCTGCTCAAGGGCAAAGAACGTGTGTGCCTGCGTGACTCCAAACGGGCCTACGGCGGTCCGACGCAATGCCCCGAGATGGGCGGCACAGTTGAGGGTTTTGCCAATGTCTTCGGCGAGGACGCGTATGTAAGTTCCCTTACTGCATCGCACCTTGATCCGGAACGCATTACCGTCGAAACTAATCAGCTCGATTTGGCTTATCGTTATGTTGCGTGGTTCGCGCTCCAGCGTTTCTCCGGCGCGGGCATATTCGTAAAGTGGCTTTCCATCACGCTTCAGTGCCGAATACATCGGCGGAATCTGTGTCGTAGGACCGAGAAATTGGGCCAGCGCCCGTCCTACTGTTTCAGCGCTGACGCTGACATCGGTGCGCTCAATAACTTCACCCTCCGCATCCCCTGTCGAGGTGCGCTCACCAAGACGCACCAGTGCCTCATATTCCTTGTCTGCATCGAGCAGACTAAAGGAGAATTTTGTGGCTTCACCGAAACATATGGGTAAAAGACCGCTCGCCAGAGGATCGAGCGTGCCCGTGTGCCCCGCGGAGGCCGCTTCGTAGAGCCGTCGCACCTGTTGCAAAGCGGCGTTGGAGGTGAGGCCAAGGGCCTTGTCGAGCAGCAAAACACCGTCCAAAGGACGGGTAATGCGCTTGGGCTTCACTATTCGCTTTTGTCTGCGACCGCTTTGTCGATCAGTTCGGATAAATGCATACCCCGCTCAACCGAAGCGTCAAAGACAAAATGTAATTCCGGCATGATGCGCGTTTTTATGCGACGCGCAAGCGCGGAACGCAGGAAACCGGATGCCCTGTTCAGGCCCTCGCCAGTCTGCTCGTGATCGGCTTTAGTCCCCAGCGTAGTGAACCAAATCTTTGCGTGCGAGAGATCTGCGGTCACATCCACACCGGTAAAGGTGACGAAGCCAACCCGCGGGTCCTTCAACTCCAGGCGTATCAGCTCGGAGAGATCGCGTTGAATCTGTTCAGCAATGCGGCTTAGTCGCGCTTTATTGGCCATGGCTTGTCACCTGTCGGGAGCATGGCCCCCGGTGGGGTCGGCGACATGCCGCCGCCCAGCAGCTCGGGGGCAAAGCTGTCGCCCGACCGACCTCGTTAAAGGGTCCGCGCAACTTCCTGCACTTCGTAGGTCTCGAGCTGGTCCCCGGCCTCAAGTTCATTGAAGCCCTTGAGTGACAAGCCGCACTCAAACCCACCTTTGACTTCACGAACGTCGTCCTTGAAGCGCTTGAGCGAATCCAGTTCACCCGTCCAGATCACCACATTGTTACGCAAGAGGCGAACCATCGAGCCGCGTTTGATGACCCCGTCGAGGACCATACAGCCTGCGACGGTGCCGATCTTGGATATCTTGTAAATCTCGCGGATCTCCACCATTCCGAGCACAGCTTCTTTTTTCTCGGGGGTGAGCATACCTGAGAGCGCGTCACGCACCTCATCGACCGCCTGGTAGATGATGTTGTAGTAACGGATGTCGACGCCGTTAGCCTCTGCAAGCTTGCGTGCCGCACCGTCTGCGCGAGTATTGAAACCGATTATGACCGCCTTGGAGGTCAGCGCAAGGTTTACATCAGACTCGGTAATGCCGCCGACGCTGGAGTAAATGACGTTGACCTTTACTTCGCTGGTTGAAAGCTTGGTGAGCGACTGCAGCAGCGCCTCCTGCGAGCCCTGGACATCGGCCTTAATCACCAGTGGCAGCACCTTTGCCGCACCTTCACCGATGTTGTCGAACATGTTTTCAAGTTTGGCCGCCTGCTGCTTGGCCAATTTGACATCCCGATATTTGCCTTGGCGGAACAGCGCGATTTCGCGTGCTTTTTTCTCGTCGGTGAGAACAATCATTTCGTCGCCTGCGTGCGGCACATCGGCGAGCCCCTGGATTTCAACCGGTATCGATGGACCGGCCTCCTGGATCGGGCGTCCTGACTCGTCGAGCATAGCGCGAACCCGACCGAATGAAGTGCCTGCGAGCACAATGTCACCCCGCTTGAGCGTGCCCGATTGCACCAGCAGCGTGACCACAGGGCCGCGTCCCTTGTCGAGGCGGGCTTCGATAACGAGTCCTTTGGCCGGAGCTTCCACGGGGGCCTTGAGCTCCAGAACCTCGGCCTGCAGCAATACCTGCTCGAGCAGAGTGTCGATTCCCGCTCCGGTCTTGGCCGATACCGAGACAAACGGCGAATCACCGCCGTATTCCTCGGGCAGCACGTTTTCCGCCACCAGTTCCTGTTTGACGCGGTCCGCGTTGGCGTCGGGCTTATCGATTTTATTTATCGCAACGACGATGGGTACACCGGCAACCCTGGCATGCTGTATCGCTTCCTTGGTTTGAGGCATCACCCCGTCATCCGCGGCAACCACCAAAATAACAATGTCCGTCGCCTTGGCGCCACGGGCGCGCATGGCGGTGAACGCCTCATGGCCAGGCGTATCCAGGAAGGTGATCGTACCGCCCGGCGTATCGACATGGTAAGCGCCAATGTGCTGGGTAATACCACCCGCTTCTCCACTTGCCACCTTGGCCCGACGGATGTAGTCGAGCAGTGACGTCTTACCGTGGTCAACGTGACCCATAACGGTGACCACCGGCGGACGGGTCTTCGATTCCACCTCGTGCTTTAGCTGCTCCGGCACTTCATCGAGGTAGGCCTCGGGATCGTCCAGCTTGGCCGCGATAGGGTTATGCCCCATTTCGGTCACCACGATCATGGCCGTTTCTTGATCAAGCACCTGATTGATTGTGACCATGCTGCCGAGCTTCATCAACACCTTGATGACCTCGGTTGCCTTCACAGCCATCTTGTGGGACAGATCAGCCACGGTAATGGTTTCGGGCACATGCACTTCACGAACAATAGGCTCCGACGGCGCGCTGAACTGGTTGGCCGTATTCTCCACATCTGAGGAATGCTTGTTATGGCGTCCACCCTTGGGGTTGTGCCAGCCCGATGCCCCGGCCACATCGCCGCGGGTCTTGATGACCCGGCGCTTGGCAGACTCGTCCTTCCAAACGGTGACTATTTTTTTCTTCGCCTTGGTGTCGCCTTTAGCGGCGCCATCAGCGGTCTTGGGCTTGTGCAGCGTAGTGTCACTGGCCGGGGCCGTAGTGGCGGCGGCTCCGGGCACTACTCCAGCGGCCTTTGCCGCGGCTTTTTTCTGCTCCGCTTCACGCATTTCGGCAAGACGCTTTTCGCGCTCCTGCTTTTCCAGCAATTCGGCGGCCTGGCGAGCGGCCAGATTCTGGTCTCGCCGGCGCTCTAATTCGCGCAACTCGAGCTGTTGCGGATCAATGGTATGCACCGGGCGCCGGGCCACTACAGGCGCAGTCGCCGGTACC
>Ga0214919_10006373_pt1 | contig 16254 bp, 19 predicted proteins | sample LL1503_MetaG_FD_177994 | JGI IMG/M metagenome (GOLD analysis project Ga0214919, IMG submission 177994) | Freshwater microbial communities from Lake Lanier, Atlanta, Georgia, United States - LL-1503 | ecosystem: Environmental > Aquatic > Freshwater > Lake | place: USA: Georgia | collected... | reverse complement strand
GGTTCGAGCCCCATCAGCCACCCCAGTTTTTAAATGCATTGAATCCACAGTTAATTGACGATATAGTCACTTCAACTTTAATAAATGTTTAATGCATTCATGGACGATCAGCAACTTCTTCGATATAGCCGCCATATTTTATTGCCTGATATTGAATATCAGGGACAGGAAAAACTTCTTCAAAGTCATATTCTCATTGTGGGCGCAGGTGGTTTGGGTGCACCCATTGCTATGTATTGTGCAGCTGCAGGTATCGGAAAAATAACAATATGTGATTATGATGAAGTAGATTTAACTAATCTTCAAAGACAAATTATTCACGACACACAGTCGGTAGGTATTAATAAAGCAACTTCCGCAAAACAATTTATTCAATTACTTAATCCGGATGTAGAAGTAATTGCGGTGACAGATAAACAAACTGAAGCAACCATGAAGGTGATTGCAAAAGATGTCGATGTCATTATTGATGGCTCAGATAATTTTGCAACACGCTATGCACTTAATCGTATTGCAGTAGATTTAAAGAAGCCTTTGGTTTCTGGTGCTGCAGTAGGATTTGAAGGTCAGATTAGCGTCTTTGATATGAGGCATGACAAGAGCCCTTGTTATCATTGTTTATTTCCTGATACAGGTGATCGCAATGAAACGCGTTGTGCAGATAATGGCGTTTTTTCTCCCACCGTAGGTATGATTGGAACTGCACAAGCCGCCGAAGTGATGAAAATTATCTTAGGCATAGGCGAGTCTTTGGAAGGCCGTTTACTATTGCTCGATGTGAAATCGATGCAATGGAAAAATATTCAACTTAAAAAAGATCCATCCTGCTCCGTATGTTCTAAGTGATTTTTTATGGCAGACATCTGCCATGAGGCCTGATATCACTCATCCCTATGTTAAAATGAATCTTTAACAAATCCTCTATGTGTTTTATTCATGGAAAATAATCTCTCGAAACCTTTTAGTCCAAAAGATATTGAAAGTCATTGGTATGACTTTTGGGAATCAAAAGGCTTTTATCAAGCAGGATTAGATTCAAAACAAAAAAATTCATTTTGTATTTTATTGCCGCCACCCAACGTCACAGGGACGTTACACATGGGACACGGATTTAACCAAACACTTATGGATGCATTAACGCGATATCACCGCATGAAAGGTGACAATACGTTATGGCAACCCGGTACCGATCATGCAGGCATTGCAACACAAATTGTGGTTGAAAGGCAGCTTGATCATGACGGCATTTCTAGACATGACTTAGGCCGAGAAAAGTTCTTAGAAAAAGTGTGGGAATGGAAAACATATTCAGGCGGTACGATTACACAGCAGATGCGTCGTCTAGGTACTTCGCCTGATTGGTCGCGTGAACGCTTTACGATGGATGAAGGTTTATCCAAAACAGTGACTGAAACATTTGTAAGTTTATTTAAAGAAGGCCTTATCTATCGCGGTAAACGTTTAGTGAATTGGGATATTCAATTACAAACAGCTGTATCTGATTTAGAAGTTGTGCAAGAGGAAGAAGACGGATTCTTGTGGCATATCCAATATCCACTTGCATCCGGTAAAGGCCACCTCACGGTTGCCACCACAAGACCGGAAACAATGTTGGGCGACGTAGCGATTATGGTTCATCCCGAAGATATGCGCTATCAAAAATTATTAGGCCAAATGGTAAAGCTTCCTTTATGTGATCGGGAAATTCCAATCATTGCAGATGATTATGTCGATCAAACATTTGGGACAGGTGTTGTGAAAGTTACACCTGCACATGACTTTAATGACTATGCAGTAGGTATGCGTCATAAGCTTCCTATGATAAGTGTGTTGACACTCGATGGGCGTATTAATGAATCAGCACCAAAAATTTATCAAGGTCTTGAGCGATTCGAGGCGCGTAAAAAAATTGTAGAAGATTTAGAAGCACAAGGTTTTTTAATTAAAACTGAAAAACATAAACTCAAAATTCCTCGAGGTGATAGAACAGATGTGGTGATCGAACCGATGCTCACAGATCAGTGGTTTGTTGCCATGACAAAAAAAGGTCACGATGGAAAAAGTATTACAGAGAAAGCGCTTGATGTTGTAAAGACGGGTGAGATTAAATTCTTTCCGGATAATTGGGTGAATACTTATAACCAATGGTTAAACAACATTCAAGATTGGTGTATTTCACGGCAACTTTGGTGGGGTCATCAAATACCAGCCTGGTATGGGGATGGGGGGCAGGTATGGGTTGCACATAATGAAGAAGAAGCAAAAGCACTCGCTTTAAAAGAAGGCTATCAAGGCGTTTTAAAACGTGACCCAGATGTTTTAGATACTTGGTACTCATCAGCACTTTGGCCTTTTTCTACACTTGATTGGACGCCTGAATATCCAAAAGTATCAAATCCAGCACTCGATCTTTATTTACCTTCGACAGTCTTAGTCACAGGTTTTGACATTATCTTTTTCTGGGTAGCGCGAATGGTGATGATGACAAAACACATTACTGGGAAAATTCCATTTAAGCATGTGTATGTGCATGGACTTATTCGTGATGCAGAAGGTCAGAAGATGAGTAAGTCAAAAGGTAATGTTTTAGATCCTATTGATCTGATTGATGGCATTTCATTAGAGGCGCTTATAGAGAAAAGAACCACGGGTCTTATGAATCCAAAGCAAGCTGAATCAATCACTAAAAAAACACGCAAAGAATTTCCAGATGGTATAGCTGCATTTGGTACAGATGCCCTTCGTTTTACTTATGCAAGTTTAGCAAGCCCTGGACGTGATATTAAATTTGATCTTCAGCGTTGCGAAGGTTATCGAAACTTTTGTAATAAATTATGGAACGCAACGCGATTTGTTTTGATGAATTGCGAAGGCAAAGAAAATGGTTTTGGTGAATGTGTGGATGGCTATTTAGAATTTTCAAAAGCTGACCGCTGGATTGTGAGTTTATTGCAAGAAAGAGAAGTGGCGATTGAAAAAGCATTTTTAGATTATCGATTTGATTTGTTATCCCAAGAGCTCTATCAATTTGTCTGGGATGAATTTTGTGATTGGTATCTTGAAGTGGCTAAAGTTCAATTACAAATGGGTGGTGAAGCAGAACAAAGAGCGACACGTCGAACACTTTTGCGTGTTCTTGAGACTATTCTAAGACTCATACATCCAGTGATGCCTTTTATTACCGAAGAAATTTGGCAAACGATAGGCCCTATGAACGGCAGGTCAGGCCCTTCAATTATGTTAGAACCCTACCCGCAAAGTGACAGCAAAAAAATCGACCAAGAAAGTATTCAATGGATGTCAGTTTTAAAAGAGATGGTAGATGTTTGTAGAAAGCTTCGCGGTGAAATGAATATTTCTCCAGCACACAAGATTCCACTTGTGATTGCAGGCGATAAAAAATCACTCGAGCTATACGCGTCTTATCTTAAAGCGCTCGCTAAATTAACTGATGTTGAGATTGTGGGTGAACTTCCAGCGATGGATGCACCCGTGCTGTTAGTGAAAGACTTTAAATTAATGCTTAAAGTTGAAGTGAATGCAGCAGAGGAAAAAGAGAGAATTACAAAAGAGCTCAATCGCATTCAAATGGAGATTCAAAAAGCTAAGGCTAAGTTAGAAAATGCAAGTTTTATAGATAGAGCGCCTGAAGCGGTTGTGGCTCAAGAAAAAAAACGCTTAGAAGAATTTACAGAGACTTTTGAAAAGCTAGAAGTGCAGCTAAAAAAATTAGCTTAAATGACGTTTCTTGATAAAGAAGGTAATCACACCATGGTCATCTTCAAGGGATAAAAGCTCATGCCCTGTTTGACGACAAAATGCATCAAAATCTTTTTTACTTCCAGGATCCGTTGCAATAACTTTTAGGACCTGGTTTGACTGAATTTCATTTAAACCTTTTTTGCATCGCAATATAGGAAGCGGACATTTAAGTCCTGTTGCGTCTACTTCATGGTCATAATGCATATTATTTGAGCGATGAAAAAGTATACCCAGCATTTGCCCATGCAATTACACCACCCGCTAAGTTATACACATCATGATAATCGTGTTCAGCAAGGTAAGATGCTGCATGTGCTGAACGAACACCACTATGACAATAAAAAACAATACTAGATTTTTTAGAGAGTTTATCGAATGCTTGAGGGAGATTGGCAAGTGGGATATGTTTTGCCCCTTGAATCACGCCTCTTGCAACTTCATCATCATTTCTTACATCAATCAAAATTAAGTCATCTTGCTTGATCATGCTGTGAAGCGTTGAGGCATCAATCGTCATAAAAGCACTCATAAGAAAATCTTAAATATTAAAGAATTTTTTGAATAATGAGGGCAATCACATTGGTTGCTGCAAGTGCTTGCAAGCCCCAAAGCGTGAACTTCATACCCTTTACTCTAAGTTCAATGTTATGAGTGGCTTCTAAAAAAGCTTTTGCGTAATAAAGTCGGCCTGCAGTAAATACTCCACCTAAGAGGAGAACAATCGTCCAATGAATATGATTAGCCTCAAGGCATGCTAAGAGGATGAGACCTAGAGGCACATATTCTGCGAAATTACCATGCGAACGAATTGCCTGTTGTAAGTCTTCTCGACCCCCATCTCCTAAAGATACTTGATTTTCACGTCTTAAGTTAATGACATTTAATGTTAACTTAACGTAGATAAAGGTGAGGATGGCAGCGTAGATAGCAGTAATTTTTAACATGGTTTTGATGAATAATCTAAAAAGCGCTCATTATAACATTGAGATGAGACCCATATAAATCGGCGTTCAGTTAATTTTTAGTGCAATAACTTCTTGAATTTTGAGTGATAAGTCTTTTCTTGATTGGCTAGGTTTGATTGGACGTCCAATATCAACTACGACCTCAATCAGATTGGATTTGGCTACACGCTTGAAAGATTGAAATAAAGTTGTTGATCCATGAAAGCTTGTACGATTTGTAAGTACATTATTTTCTTTGTACTTTATCGACAAGGGTAAAAGTAATACATTAGATTCGAAAGCCGACTGAAATAAATTGCTCTTAAAAGGTAGCACTTGATATCCATTTGACGTAACACCTTCAGGAAAAATACATATCGACCGCTTTTCATTTTTAAAATGATGATTCATTGCTTGAATAACTTCAACAAGGCTTGATTTGCGATTGCGTTCCACAAAAATGGCGCCAGAAATTTTAGCGAGCATTCCAATAATAGGCCATGTCTTGACGTCAGATGCTGAGACAAATGTCATGGGTTTTAATGAAAAGATGACTGGGATATCAAGCCATGAAATATGGTTTGAAACTACAAGATAACTATCTTTACCTAAAAATTTTAAGACTTCGCCAGAGAGTGTGATTTTAATTTTTAGAATACGTAAGAGACGTTTCGCCCAGTATTGAATAATCATATGACGGATATTTTTTGGAAGCACAATCATGACGAGACAAAGAATGACCGCCAAGAGCAAATGAAATGCCATCAAAACAGATTTAAAAATAGTGCTCATAGCCTGTGCTTATAAAAGTTCAATACCATAGGGCTTCAAAATTTTTGCAAAAATATAGAACGCAATCAAAGTAATTACAACAGAAATACCAAGTGTTGGCCAAAAACCAAATCGTTTAAGTAAAAAAGGAAATGCCAAGAACATCGGCAAGGTGGGAACAACATACCAAAAGGTGTACCAAGCATGATTTGCGATTTTAGAGTCAGGCTGTTTTTCGATATAGAGCCAAATTAAAGTCATCACGGTGATGAGAGGAAGTGCTGCAATGAGACCACCTAATCGGTCACTTCTTTTCGCAACTTCTGAAATTAAAACAACCATACTAGAGGTCATTAATAGTTTAAATAAAATCCACATTATTACTTTTCTTTTTTTTGGGTTTCTATGTTTGGTTTTTCTTCAGGATAAGCTTTTAAATAAAGTGCTAAATCCTGATCCAGTGTATCCCAGTTTACTAGACTTGCTACCTTTTTTGAGATGCTATGCATTAAAGTATTTCGATGCTTACAAAAATTTGTCAAAGGGATTAACTGATGACCTGTTTCAATTTTAGCAGGATAAGCTGTTTGCCCACTCTGAATTGTTTTAGCGCCCACTTTATATGCCCAGTTGACAACCTCAATCCATAAACGGAAATAGAGAAACCAATCTTGGGGTGCATCATAGTCTATACCAATAAATTTATTAATGACGTGCTCGCCTAGATTAAAACAGAGCATAAAGGCGACAATCTCATGTGAAGATTGATGTCTTAAAATAATAAAGTGGGCTTCTTTTTCACGAGAGATAAATTCAAAGAATTCTGGTGTAAGCTCTTCAAATTTTGTTTTCCCTTTCAAGTAAGTTCTTGAGAATAATCGATAGAGCTTATGAAGCGTTTGATTATCAGGCAAATGAACAACACTTACATCGAGAGGGGCAGCCATGGCAGTAATTAATTTTTTATTAAGTTTTTGGCGTCTTGATGATTTAAGTGAGGCAATGTAATCATCAGTTTTATTACCTTGAAGTGTTACCAATGCTGAGGGAAAGCTTACGAGCGGAAAAAGATTATAAGAATTAGAAATCCTTAAAAGTACTTGATGAAATGACTTTGGAAAATCCTTCCACACCATCATAGGCGCATTATATTTTTTCGCTTGTTTTTCAGCCGCCTCTTGGATACAAATAAAAATATCATCTTGAGTTAACCCGCTATTCTTTAAAAAATTAGGGTCAATGCCGATATGACCTTCATCAGAACAGGCGCTCCCTATAAAAAAAGTCCGCTGGTATAAGAACGAGGGGATGACTTTGCCAATTAACTTTACGAAAGGTAGCACCAAGGGTGGCATCACAAGTTCAATAGGCACGTCCATGACGAAGGCGGGGGCAATGGCGACGGGTTCACTATTATAAGAAATAAGCCCATAGGTAAAAGTAAATTGTCTTTCAAGGTGAGAACATTCAAGTGATCGATACCACCATTGACCTTCATAAGGCGCAGGAAAGCAATTATCCCAGAGCGCTTGTGGTATTTGCGATTCAGAATTAAGCCATTCGAGAGTGAGCTGTTGTATCATTTATGAGAATTATACTTAAAACATCATAATCCTCAGCTTATGCAGAAATTTTTATTTTTTTTAATCACACTTCTTTTTAGTAGTTCACTTTTAGCAGTGTATTCAGATTATTGTGTCACATGTGAGCGGGATTCACACGGCCGTATTAAAAGAAGCCTAGAAGCTAAAAAGGCTTTTAAAAAAATGCAGCCATGCCCATCTACAGGCAAATCTTTTGGCCGCTGCCCTGGCTATATTATTGATCATATTATTCCACTCAAGCGAGGTGGATTAGACGATCCATCTAATATGCAATGGCAAACAATTGAAGAGTCTAAAGAAAAAGACAAATGGGAATAATCTTTTGTGCATGTTGTTACATATAACTTAAGTTAAGCAAATTCAATTTTGTGATTTCAATTAAGCAATTTTTGATCATACCCTTTTTGCTTTAGAGTACAGTTAAATTCTTATCTACTGTTAAAGCCAGTGAGAAAAATGAGATTAAAGCTGCAATTGAAAGATAGAAGCCCACATAGTGAATGCCATAGTTTGTTGCCATCCATAAGGCAATAAAAGGCGCAAATGATGCACCTAAAATTCCTGCTAGATTAAATGTAAGCGATGCGCCCGTGTAACGGACATGAGTTGGAAATAATTCAGAAAGCATTGTCCCAAGGGGCCCATAGGTCGTTCCCATCAGCCCCATCCCGATCGATAAGAAAAGAAGAATAATAGAGTTATTATGCGTATTGAGCATAGCGGCCATCGTGAGGCCAAAGATTGCAATCAAAAAAGAGGCAAGCATTAAAATAATACGACGATTGAATCTGTCTGCTAAAAATGCTGAAATTGGAATGAATAGAGCAAAAAAGAAAACTGAAAAAAGTTGCATGATTAAGAAGCTTCTTCTCGTTAATCCCAATTCACTCGTTGCCCATCCAAAAGTAAATACCGTCGTTAAATAAAATAGAACAAAAGTAGCTACCGCAACTAAAGTTCCTAATATAAGTTCGCGTGAATGTTTTTTTAGAATAGTCATAAAAGGTAAATGTGTATGCTTAATTTTTTTTGCAGAGGCTAAAAATACAGGTGTTTCTTGAATTGTTAATCTCACATATAAACCGACCAGAATGAGAAGAGAGCTTGCGATAAAAGGAATACGCCAACCAAAATTAAAAAACTGCTCATTACTAAGCGAATCACTCAAAATAAGAAATATACCGCCTGATAGAAATAAACCAATTGGGGCGCCTAATTGAGGAAACATTCCATACCAAGCTCTTTTATGAGGCGGTGCATTTTCAACAGCAAGTAGTATTGCACCCCCCCACTCTCCCCCGAGACCAAAGCCTTGGCCAAATCGACATAAAATTAAAAGAAGAGGCGCTAAAAGGCCAATTTTTTCATATGTAGGGAGAAAACCAATGATGACAGTTGAGATACCCATCGTTAATAGAGCAGCCACTAAAGTTGTTTTTCTTCCAATACGATCTCCAAAGTGACCAAAAAAAGCTGACCCAATAGGTCTTGCAAAGAAAGCCACTGCAAAAGTGGCAAGTGATTGCAACATGACCGTCGTTGGATTAGAGATTGGAAAAAATAAACTTGGAAAAACAAGTACAGCTGCGTTGGCGTAAATGTAAAAGTCAAAGAATTCAATCGTTGTGCCGACGAGACTTGCGAAGAGGATGTGCCATGCAGAGTTTTTAATCATTATTACTTTTATTTATTTAATTGACTCTACTTTAACAAAAAGCAAAGACGGTTTCATTTAAATATGTGATTTCAAGTAAAATACTTTACATACTATGAAACGACAAAAATTTTACATCGATTATCCGCAAGAACATCAAGGGGACGCTTTGCATGCTTATCAATGTAAGCACTGTAAAATAGATACGGTGAAAATTAATGGCTTACTTGAAAATCATTTGCCAGAATGTGTTTACAGAATTGAAAAAGAAAAAACGATTACTGAATAAGTCCTCGACCAATTAAAGCCGCACCAATCACACCCGCTGAATCGCCCAGCATGTTCTTTACAATTGGCGTCGTCGGTATATCATTAAAAATACGTGCATACACTTCATCCACACCCTCTTTGTACAAGCTTTCTTCATTCGAAAGCCCGCCACCTAAGACCACAATGTCAGGATCCAAGATATTAATGAGATTAGCTAGTGCTTGACCAAAATGTGCATAAAAATCTTGTTTAATTTTTTTTAACGATTCATCCTTTAATGACGTCTTGAAAAAATCGATCGCTGTAATTGTATTGCCTGTTTTATCTTGAATTCTTTTTTCTAAACCACCACCTGATATGAAACTTTCTACACAGCCGTTTGCACCACAATAACAGGGAGAGCCTTGAGGGTCGATGACCATATGACCCCATTCACCCGCAATATTTTGTGGGCCCTGTCTAATTTTTCCATCAAAGACAATGCCACCCCCACAACCTGTTCCCATAATGACACCGAATACAGAAGGGTATCCTTTGCCCGCACCCATCAATGCTTCCGCAAGCGCAAAACAGTTAGCATCATTTTCAATGATGATGTCATGCACTAATTTATCTTCAAGAAGAGATTGAAGCGGTAAACCATTTAGACAAAGCGTATTTGAGTTTTTCAGTAGGTGTGTTTTTTTTGAAATTGAACCAGGCGTGCCTAAGCCTAGGGTATGGTTTTTGTTTTGTATCGATACAATCGCTTTTGTATAGAGAAGATGAATTTGGTTAAAGATATGTTCACTACCTAAATGCGCTTCTGTAAGAAGTCTCTCACGAAATAGAATATTGTCCTGACTATCTAATACAGCCACCTCAATTTTAGTGCCACCTAAATCAATACCAATATGATAATTAGCGGTCATTTAATTATTTTGAAAATGACGTCTGATATACCAGATGATAAAGATGATTGCGCCACCTGCAATCACATAATGAAATTCATGGAAGTAAACTTTTAATGTATCCCATTGTTCACCTAATATCATTCCAATATATGCGAGTGCCCAGCACCAGATAAAGGAACCCACAAATGTATAGATAATAAATTTAGTCATATTCATACGCGCGATACCTGCGGGCAATGCTATAAATGTTCTCACTGCAGGAAGGAGGCGGCCTATAAAAATAATGATCTCACCATAATTTTTAAACCAGTCATCCGCCATCTTTAAATCTTTTTTGGAAATGAGCACGAAACGACCATACTTTTCAGCGAGTTTTCTGCCACCTGTTTTGCCAACATAGTAAGCCGGTATAGAACCTAATACGCAACCGAGCGCGCCCATAAAAGCGACGACCCAAAGCACCATCTCACCTTTAAAAACAAGATATCCTGCAAAAGGCATAATAATTTCTGAGGGTAATGGGATACAGGCTGATTCAATCCCCATAAGTAAGACGATACCCCCATACCCCATAGAAGATATGACATTCATAATCCAAACAGCTAATAATCCGATGAGTTTTTCTAGCATTGCATTTAGCCTAACTAAAGTGATATTGAATTCTATCGTATGTTACATAAACGTATAGTGAATCAGTAAATCTTTACTATAATTAAAGTATCTAACCTTAAAAAATATTTATGAAAAAGATGACGATTTTATTTTTACTTACCTTGCTTTCAGCTTGCAGCATGATGACTTACACGAATCAGGGTAAACTATCGAACACAACTCAAACCTATATTATCAACTGTGCCTTCTGGGATGCATGTTATGCTAAGGCAGATAACTTATGTTCAAAGGGTTATAGCCTTGTCGATAAATCAACAAGCCTTCCTTACAGTTTAGAAATTTCCTGTAAGTAGTCTCTAGATATCTAACGGTCAAATCTATTATCCACCCACAATTTCTAAAGAGAGTTAAATGCAAATCCAATTTTTAGGAGCAGCAGGTGAGGTCACGGGATCAAAGTATCTTATTGACACAAGACTTCAAGAGTCATCATGCAAATTCATGGTGGACTACGGCATGTTCCAGGGTGCCCGAGAGGCCGATGAAAAGAATTTAAAACTCTTACCGATTCATCCAGAAGAAATTTCTTTTCTAATTCTCACACATGCCCACATAGATCACTGTGGACTTATTCCTCGCTTATGTGCCCAAGGATTTAAGGGCCCTATTTATTGTACGACCACCACTGCAAAACTACTTGAGATTATGTTGCTTGATAGTGCGCATATTCAGGTCTCAGACTTTGATAGGGCTGAGAGAAAAAACAAATTAGGCAAATGGCGTGGTGATATGCCAATCCTGTTATACGATACCAAGCAGGTAATTGAGTCACTTACTCAGGTCAAAGCTATTCCTTATGCTAAAAGGTTTTCACCTGCCTTAGGCATTGATGTGACCTTTGAAGACGCGGGACATATTTTGGGCTCCTCTATTGCGGTCATTGATGTCAAAGAAAAAAATGAAACCCCAAAGCGCTTAGTTTTTTCAGGTGACTTAGGTATGTTTGAAAAACCTATCTTTCGTCAGCCTGCGTTCATTGAATCTGCAGATGTATTAGTGGTTGAATCTACATACGGAGATCGAGTGCATCGAGGGATTAAAGAAACAGAAGATGAGTTGGTTGAAATTGTGACACAGACATTAGCTAGGGGCGGCAATGTGATCATGCCAGCTTTTGCGGTAGGCAGAACACAAGAGATACTTTTTATATTAGCTGACCTCATCAGGCGAGAGCGTTTGCCTCATTTGAATGTGTGGGTTGACTCACCTATGGCGACAAAAGTGACCGAACTTACCGGCGCCTGTATAGATGAGCTTGATGATGATGCAAAGTTACTTTTTCAATGGCTATCTACTCATAAGAATAAAATTGATGTGAGATTTGTGGCTGATGTTGAAGAATCAAAATCATTAAATCGATTAAAAAGTGGTGCGATTATTATTTCGTCCAGTGGCATGTGTCAGGCAGGACGAATTCTTCATCATCTGATTAATAATTTACCTTTCGAAAAGAATGCGATTGTGATTACAGGATTTCAGGCGCTCAGAACTTTAGGACGAAGATTGGTGGATGAAGCCGCTTCGGTCAAAATTATGGGTGAGTATGTGAACGTCAAAGCATCCATTCATACTCTGGGAGGATTATCAGCACATGCCGATCGCGATAATTTATTAAAGTGGTTAAAAGGATTTAAACAAAAACCAAAACATGTATTTGTGGTTCATGGAGAGCCGTCAGCTTCTATTCATTTTGTGCAATCGATTCGAGAAACTTTAAATTGGAATGATGTGATTATTCCAATACATCAAAGTATATTTGATATCAGCTAATCGCTAAGCCTTTTTCGTCAAACATACCTTCAAAGAGTGCAGAACTTAAATAACGCTCAGCAGTGTCAGGCAGAATCACAACAATTGTTTTATTTTCATATTGAGGAAGTTTGGCAAGTCTCACAGCGACTGCAGCTGCCGCACCACAAGAGATACCTGCCAAAATACCTTCTTCGCGTGCTAATCGTCTTGCGAAAGCGATAGCTTCTTCGTTACTAATTTGCTCTACCTTATCAACAAGAGATAAATCTAAATTGCCAGGAATAAATCCCGCACCGATCCCTTGAATTTTATGAGGTGAAGGCTTGATTTCCTCACCATTTAATTTTTGTGTGATGACCGGACTTAAAGAGGGTTCGACCGCGACTGATTCAATATTTTTTTGCTTGGTATGCTTGAGATAGCGAGTCACACCTGTAATCGTGCCGCCAGTTCCAACACCTGAGACGAATACATCAATATTACCGTTAGTATCATTCCATATTTCTGGCCCTGTCGTTTTTTCGTGAATCGCAGGATTAGATGGATTATTAAATTGCTGAAGCAAAACATATTTAGTATCAGTTGCTGCAATTTCATTCGCTTTCGCAACAGCACCATTCATGCCCTTTGGACCTTCTGTTAAAACAATTTTAGCTCCTAGCGCAGTTAAAAGTTTTCTGCGTTCCATGCTCATGGTTTCTGGCATGGTGAGTGTAATAGGTATGCCTTTAGCGGCAGCGACAAAGGCAAGTGCGATACCTGTATTACCACTTGTAGGTTCAACAATTTCTTTTCCAGGTCCAAGTAAATTTTTTTCAATGGCGTCATTAATCATGGCAACACCAATGCGACACTTTACAGAGTAGGCTGGATTTCTACCTTCAATTTTTGCAAGTACAGTTGCTTTGGCACCATCTGTGACACGATTTAATTTGACAAGTGGTGTATTGCCTATGGTTTGTGAATTGTCTTCAAAGTACGCCATGATAATTCCTTAAAATTTAAATGTTGCTATTAACCAAAATGATAATGTTTCTTCAATGCTTTTTTAACATGCCACGTGCAGGAGAGTCCTTCCTTAAAAGTAACAAGATCACCTTTGCCAAAATTTACAGGCTCTCCTCCATCAGGCGTTACCGTCACTTCACCCTCTAGAATGTAGGCAATTTCTTGTTCTGAATAGCTCCATGGAAAAGTCGATGGCTCTTTTGACCAAGTAGGACAAGACTTAATACCTAAACTATTGAGCCTTTCTTCACTTGGATTTTTTTCAACAATAATTTTTGACATTTCTTATCCCCTGAGATATTTGGATAATTCATTATAATAAGAATATTAAAATATTAGTAAATCATCATGCTTAACCAAGATCAAATGCATTTCCTTCTAAGCATCACTTAATGACTAATCAAGAGATAGATAAAGTAGGTTGGCATTTTGATCACAGCTATATAAAGCTGCCTAAAGATTTTTTTGTTGAACAACCTCCAGTAAAAGTTCAGAAACCAAAACTTATTTTATTAAATGAACCCTTGTTAAAGTCTTTAGGTTTAAATAAAGAAGCTTTAAGTTTTGATACCTGGGGCACTATCTTTTCTGGAAATAGTATTCCTCAAAAAGCTTATCCGATTGCACAAGCATACGCAGGTCACCAATTTGGACACTTTACTTTGTTAGGCGATGGCAGAGCTGTCTTACTGGGTGAACAGATGAATCCAGATGGCGAACGTTTTGATATTCAGTTTAAAGGATCAGGACAAACCCCTTATTCTAGACGCGGTGATGGTCGAGCAGCATTAGGACCCATGATACGTGAGTACATCATTAGTGAGGCAATGCATGCGTTAAATATTCCAACAACAAGAAGTTTGGCGGTAGTTGTCACAGGAGAAAGTGTGATGCGTGATGAATTATTGTCTGGTGCAGTGCTCACAAGAGTTGCAAAGAGTCATATTCGTGTAGGCACGTTTCAGTTTGCTTCCACACTAAATGACATTCAAAAATTAAAAGCCCTCACTGATTACACAATTGATCGACACTATCCAGAGTGCAAAGAAAAAGATAATCCTTACCTTGCATTTTTAAACGCAGTAATTGAAAGGCAAGCATTACTGGTTAGCCAATGGATGCATGTAGGTTTTATTCATGGTGTGATGAATACAGATAATATGGCGATCTCTGGCGAAACTATTGATTATGGTCCTTGCGCATTTATGGATCGCTATCATCCTGAGACCGTATTTAGTTCGATTGATCGTCAGGGTCGTTATGCATATGCTAATCAAGCGCCTATTGCACAGTGGAACTTAGCAAGATTTGCTGAGACCTTGCTTCCACTCATAGATCAAGATGATGATAGATCGATTGAATTGGCAACTCAATCCGTGAATAGTTTTTCAGAGCAATTCCAGGCGGCATGGCTAAAGGGCATGCGACAAAAAATAGGTTTATTCAGTGAAGAAATAAGTGATACTGATTTAATCAATGAGTTATTAGTTCTTATGCAAAAAAATAAAGCTGACTATACGCTCACATTTAGACATCTTTCTTCAGATGCGATTTTAAAGAACGCTATTTTTGAAGATAGATCATTTAAGGCTTGGTATCAAAAATGGATGCATCGCATTCAAAAACAAAAAGAAGGTGAGAGAGCATCAAAGCTTATGATGTTAAAGCATAATCCAGCTGTTATTCCCCGTAATTATTTAGTTGAGAAAGCGTTATCGCTTGCGGTGATGGAACAAGATTACAAATTACTAAATGATTTGATTTCAGCACTTCAAAAACCTTATGAGGACTCAAAGGTGTTTAGTGAGCCACCTTTAGAGGAGGATAAGTCTTATCAAACGTTTTGCGGGACTTAAAAAGAAATCACACATAAGGTGTAATCACCTTATGTGTGAGATTTGAAATTATTTTGATTTTTTAGCTGGAGGGGCTTCTTTTGCTTTAACTGGTTTAGCTGGTTTAGCTGATTTAGCAAGCTGAGCCTTAAGTTCTTCAAGGTCCTTACTTTGAGCTGTTACCTTTGCCTCTAAGTCAGCCACGATAGCTTTCTTCTGCGCATCAGCTTTTTCATAGTCAGTCACTTTTTGATTAAGCGTTGCAATTTGACCGTTTAAATTTTTAATTTCTGCCGTTTGTGCACTTAGCTGGTCCTCAGCATTATAGGCACTGTATGAAAAATAACCTGCTACTGCGATTAAGATAATAATGATGATGTTTTTAAAAGTGCCGGAGTTTTCCATCTACGATTCCTTATTGATTATGTTGAATTTAAAAGTACTTGTGTATATACATACTCTCTTAGGTAGGCATGATATAAGAAAGTTCATCAATTTCAAAGTAACTGAGCATTAAGAGAAATAAAAAACCCGCTTTAAAGCGGGTTTTTTTAACTCAAGTTATTAATTATTTTGAAGCAATCACTTTTGCATCTTTTGAACAAAGTTCGCTTCGTGATTTATCTAACATGCCTACAACGTCTTCTGAGTGAAGATTAGCTTGTATAAGTGCTTTCTCAGCTTCAGCTTGTGCTTTGCAAGCAAGTACAAAATCGTTATTTTTAACGGCGATGACGCTTAAATTTTGTAGGCGAGCTGCACGCTCTAATTCATGTAGTTTTTCATTGCTTTGAATGAATGTGGACGCAGCCACTGTGGTTGAAATTGCTGCAACAGCAGCAACAATAATAAGACTTAAACGTACTGACTTTTTCATTTCTTTTCCTTTTGGGTTGTATTAATAATGTGCACTTTTGATGCACGTGATTATCTTAGTAGATAATTATTAACAAATTATGACAGTAGCCCATTTTATTTTAAAAACATTTTTAATAGATAAAAAAAGACCAGCAAGACTTAAAGTCAGCTGGTCTTTTAATTTAATCTAAATTATTTAGATTGTTCCTTTGCAGCCTTTGAACATAAATC
>Ga0214919_10006372_pt1 | contig 16255 bp, 11 predicted proteins | sample LL1503_MetaG_FD_177994 | JGI IMG/M metagenome (GOLD analysis project Ga0214919, IMG submission 177994) | Freshwater microbial communities from Lake Lanier, Atlanta, Georgia, United States - LL-1503 | ecosystem: Environmental > Aquatic > Freshwater > Lake | place: USA: Georgia | collected... | reverse complement strand
GAATAATAAATTCCATTTGCAGTTGCTGCTGCAACAACTTGATATTGACCATTGGCTGACATAGCACATGCACTATATCCTGTTGCAGGCAATGAAGTTGCTATCCAGTTCTTTCCAAACGTATTATAATCTAGAGCTGGAGTAGCTGATACCATAGCTGAATTATCTGCAAACATGTATGCTGAACTACGAACTGTTCCTACAACATCTACAGGATACTGTGGAACATATGAAGCGATTCCAGCCGTGGCTCCACCACTAGTTGTTTGAAGATAAGATGTTCCTGTCGGCCCAATACCCACATATCCTTGAGAATATGTTATGGCATTATTATAAGGACCAATTGATCCTGTTGCAGACCAGAGTGTTGGCCCTGTTGGACCAGTATTACCTGTTGGACCAGTATTTCCAAAAGATGAACCATTTACACATGCAATAGATGAAAATAATAATAAATTAGAATATGCAACATTACTTGAAATAGTAGAACCTATTAGAGTTGAATAATTCATATATTGTACATTCGTTGTAGATACGATTAAAGTAGATACTGTTAGAGTGGAATTGAAGAATCCTGTATTTGCGGCTATCGTTGAAATTGCTATAGTAGATGCAATAATAGATGAACCAGTCAATGTAGAGAATTTGTCCAGAGCTAAACTGGATACACTGATATTCGCTGCAATAATAGATGATACTGTTAACGTTGAGGTTATAAATCCCGTATTAACAGTTATCGTTGAAAATGCAACGGTTGATCCTACAATAGATGTTCCTGATAATGTAGATACTATTAGAGTAGAATTGACGATTCCTGTATTAGCTAAAAGAGTAGATGCAGTTAGAGTAGAGTTGAAGAATCCTGTATTTGCGGCTATTGTTGAAATTGCAACAGTGGATGCAATAATAGATGAACCCGTCAATGTAGAGAATTTGTCCAGAGCTAAACTAGATACACTGATATTCGCCGCAATAATGGATGACACTGTTAGCGTAGAGGTTATGAATCCTGTATTTGCAACTAATGTTGAACCTCTTAGTGTACTAAATAAGATATTTTGTGCATTAACTGTTGATAAATTATTCAATACTGCTGTCAGTGTTGTTATATTTGCGGTATTTGTTGTTAAAGTGGAACCTGTTAAGGATGAGTAATTTATAAACTGTACATTTGTGGTAGATATATTCGATACATTATTTGTTATCGTGGATCCTGATAGAGTCGAGTAATTCATAAACTGTACATTAACTGTTGATACATTCTGTACATTATTTGTTATGGTAGATCCTGATAGGGTCGAGTAATTTACGAACTGTATATTTGCGGTAGATATATTCGATACATTATTCGTTATTGTTGACCCAGTTAAAGATGAGTAATTTACAAACTGTACATTAACTGTCGATACATTCGATACATTATTAAATATTGTGGATCCTGATAGGGTAGAATAATTTACGAACTGTACATTAACAGTCGATACATTTGATACATTATTGGTCAAAGTGGATCCTATTAAAGAGGAATAGTTCATATTCTGTACATTTGCTGTCGATATATTTGCCATCGATACATTCGATACATTATTGGTCAAGGTGGATCCTATTAAAGAGGAATAGTTCACATTCTGTACATTCAATGATGATATCTTTGCAGTGTTAGCCATTATTGTGGATCCAGATAACGTTGAGTAATTCACATTCTGTACATTGATAGTTGATACATTCGATACATTATTGGATATTGTGGATCCATATAACGTTGAGTAATTCATATTCTGTACATTCGCTGTCGATACATTCGCAGTATTCAATACAGCTGTAGAGATGTTAACATTTGATGCAGATATAGTACTTAATACAACTATATTATTTGCTGTAAATGTATTATTCAATGTGCTTGAATAAACAACTTCTTTATTGAAGGTATCATACATTAGCAAAGTCCCTGTTATCAAATTGCGAATAGGGGCAATATATAGAGCATTTGGAGCAACGCCTGATAATGATGAACCTGTTGCATTAATTACAATGGATGAAGCAGGTTGTGAAATAATACCTGCTTGATATCCTATTGCAATGGCAGTTGCACCTTGTAGAGTGGAACCCGCTGCTGTTCCTAACGAAACAGCATTTATACCACCATAAAATGATGCCATTATATCTATTAATATTTTTTTATAATTATTTTAGATATTCAAACGAACAAACATGGAATTTTTCAGAGCTATTTTTAAACTGATTCATAATATGCTATATCATAATCATTTTATGAATCCGGAACCTATTATGATATAAGGTTGATATATCTAACCAATTTGAATAATTGAAAGTATACATCCAACTGTAAGTCCAGATGTTAGCGTACATGCATCATTTGGTGTATTAATAACCAATGTTATACCACCAACTGGGGCTAATAGCTGATTACCATTAACAATATATCCAGTATTTGTTACTACTGCCATACCACCTGATTGACCATTTACCAATCCATCTGGATAATAAGTTAATAAAAATACACCGCCTGTATTAAAACTAAATATAACTGAAGTATTGACAGGTATACTATAACTTTCTACTTTCATACCACGACTCGGATTTGATGAACCATTTATACATGTTCTATTTATATAAGTATTTGTTCCATTTGTTATGTTTATTATACCTGATGCTGTTAAACCATTTCCAATTGTAATTTCATTATTAACAGAAACCGAAGATGCAGATGCACCCGAACCTATACATATATTTTGATAACCTGTTGTAAGAGCATTACCTGCATTATATCCTAATAATGTATTATTATAACCTGTTGTTATTTGATAACCAGCTTGATAGCCCATAACAGTATTAGTAGATACATTACTATTACCTCTACCAATTGTTATATTATTGATATTAATATCTCCATTTACATGAAATAGTGATACAGGTATAATCGTTCCAATTCCAACATATCCAGCTCCAGTTATATTTAATCCATTTATACCATTATATGTACCAATTGACATATAATTTGCGGCACTACCAATCCCTACGTGATTATATACTATTTGAAAAGCATTATAAGTTGATGTCGCTTGACCTATTATAATACCATGAGTAGTTGTTGTGGGTACAATTGATGCGAATATATTTGGTGCTAATAATGATAAGGATGGTGTTGGATTAACACTTGTATTTGATACATTAATAGGGCCAGTTAATAATGATGTTGTTGATTGTAATGCATTTACTGCACCTACAGGAACTGCTAGTAGGTATTGACCATTTGCTGACATTGCAGACCCATACCAATTTTGTGTTGATAAATATGATGATTGAGTCCAAGTTTGTCCATTATTTATAGAATAATATAGATAATTTCCTGAATTTGCAGTTCCTGCAATGGCATATTGTCCAGATGCTGATATAGATACTATTGTTGTATTTGCTGGACTACCAGGTGATGCCGTCCAGTTTTGCCCATAATTAGATGAATAATATAATCCTGCAGTATATACTGCCAGACAAGCATACTGCCCAGATGCTGACATTGTTAGTGTCCATAATTGAGTACTTGATGGAGCACCTGTCGCGGTTGCCCAGTTAGCTCCATAATCAGATGAATAATAACAAGTTGCACCTGCACTATTTGCACCTGCTAATTGATATTGTCCAGAAGCGGACATTGTAACTGACTTCCATATATAGGTTGAACCCACCAAAGTCCATGATAATCCATAATTTGCCGATCTATGTATTTGACTTGATACTTCACATAATGCAGTAATATACTGTCCAGAAGCTGATATTGCTATACGTCCTGAAACACCTGAAAGTGCTCTTGATGTAGTTGTCCATGTTTGCCCATAGTTAGATGATATATATATATTAAAAGGACTTGCATTTGCACATGCAACTGCATATTGTCCAGAAGAAGACATTGCTATACCAAAAAATACTAGACCAGGCGATAGTATCCATGTTTGTCCATAATTAGATGAGTAGTATATACCTCCAGTATTTAATGTAGCAACTTGATACTGTCCAGATGCCGACATTGCACATCCACCATATCCAGATGCAGGTAATGAACTTACAGTCCAGTTCTGTCCAAACTGCGTATAATCTACGTTTGTTATAGTTGCTGCAATAGATACAATACCAGATGCATTTAAGGTACTTGCTGTTATTATTGATGTTATTGCAAGTGTATTTGATGAAATAGTTGAACCTGTCAAGGTTGAATATGCTAAGAATTGAGTATTTATGGATGAACCCGTCAAGGTTAAATAGTTAATAGATCGCGATGTAATTGTACTTACATTCAAAGTGGATGCTATTGCAAGCGTATTCGTTGAAATGGTAGATCCAAATGCGGTTGAAAAATTAACAAACTGTGTTGTAGCAGTCGATATATTCAAGGTTGATACTGTCAATGTAGATGTAACCGCGAGCATATTCGTTGAAATACTGGATCCAAATGCAGTTGAAAAATTAACAAACTGCGTGTTCATAGTCGATGCATTCAAGGTTGATACCATCATAGTAGATGTTATCGCAAGCGTATTCGTTGAAATGGTAGATCCAAATGCGGTTGAAAAATTAACAAACTGTGTTGTAGCAGTTGATGCATTCAAGGTTGATACCATCATAGTAGATGTTATCGCAAGCGTATTAGTTGAAATGCTGGATCCAAATGCAGTTGAAAAATTAACAAACTGCGTGTTCATAGTCGATGCATTCAAGGTGGATACCATCATAGTAGATGTTATTGCAAGAGTATTTGTTGAAATTGTGGAACCAATCAATGTTGAATAGTTAATAAACTGCGTTGTTATAGTTGATGCATTCATTGTAGATACAGTCATACGATTTACATTTAATGTACTAATATTTGAAGAAAATGCATTTAATGTGGAAATATTAATTGTAGATGTATTTATACTACTTGCATTTAATGTAGTTGTATTTGCGGTACTCGCATTTATTGTAGATACCATTATATTACTTAAAATTAATGTACTTAATAAATTAAAAGTATTTGAAGTAATTGTAGATGCTGTTATGGATGAAATATAAATAGCATTGCTCGGCGCTAATTTACCACCTACTGTTGTTATTAGTACACAATTACTAGATATAGGAACTTCATATTTACTTAGCAGATATGTATTATTACTAGTATCATCATTATACGTTCTGATTACAAGAGGTCCACTGTTTATTCCACGAACACCGTTATTCTGTTGATATCGGTCTGATGCAGGTGTAGACATCTTCTAGAAACAATGGAGATTTGTAATATGTCAATATAAAGCGAACATTCCGGATGAGTAAACAGAATGACAGCTGGAGGTGGACTCTTGCAACTTGTTGCAACAGGAAAACAAGATGCTTTCCTTACAGGCAATCCACAAATTACATTTTTTAGAATGGTATATCGGAGACATGCCAATTATGCCATTGAATCACAATCTATGTTTTTTGACGGTAGCGCCAATTTTGGACAACGTGTCACATGCCTTATTCCACGTCGTGGAGACTTACTTGGCCGTGTCTATCTTGATATCACTCTACCTCCTATTAAGGATGCTTCTGGTAATGTCTTATCCTATACAAATGCAGTCGGTCATGCCATTATCCAGGAAGTAACATTAGAAATTGGAGAACAGGAAATTGATAAACAGACAGGCGAATGGATGGAAATCTGGACACAGTATACAACACCTGCATCACAACGCGATGCACTCGATCAACTAATTGGACGTCAACCGCAATATGATAATATTAATATTATCCCTGGACCATGCGGTCTACAGCTTTTGATTCCTCTGCAGTTTTTCTTTTGCAATAACCCAGGTCTATATTTACCACTCATTGCCTTACAATATTCACCTATTCGTATTAATATTACATTACGTCCACTCAATCAATTGTTTTGGATCCAACCCCCCGCAGGTGATCAAAGTCAGTGGAATCCTGCACTTAATACATCTGTTGCATGCACTGCTCCCATTGTTAATATGAATCTCTGGGGCGATTATGTCTATTTAGATGTGGAGGAGCGTCGTCTATTTGTCAGTAAATCGCATGAATACATTATTGAACAAGTACAATATACACCGCCTTATGCAATTTCTGCAAAACAAACGAGTGCAACTATTTCCGTTGATTTTAATCATCCTCTTAAAGAATTTATGTTTGTTATTCGTCGTGATGAAATGGTAAATCGCAATGAATGGTTTAATTACAGCAGTTTAGCAATTGGAGAATCCATCTTGTCCGCACCAGGCATCAGTATTATTGGACCTGATGCAAGTGCCATTGCTACTGGTCGTTCAACTGTACCAAATCCTAGTACAAATTCACAGATAAATTCATATAATTCATTACGTACTGATTTACTTTCAACGGCCACTTTACAATTAGATGGCTATGATCGTTTTATGCCACGTACCGCTCCATATTTCCGTATACAACAGCCATATGACCATCATACTACTACTCCGGTTAATGCATACATTTACAACTATTCATTTGCATTACGTCCCGAAGACATCCAGCCAACAGGTTCAATGAATGCAAGTAGAATTGATAGTATTATATGGCAACTTCAATTGAATAATACATTACTCATGCCAACAACGGTTCCTGGTTATACAACAAAGTATCCTGCACGAGGCAATTGTCATGTTGTTATTTATGGGCATAATTACAATGTATTTCGTGTCATTAATGGTTTTGGAGGACTCTTGTTTACCATATAATTTTTTTATTATAACTGTTAAAAAATGGAGTTTTTTTCTAAAAAGTCTTAGTAATGGCATCAGCCGCATCAGCCGTCTCCCAACTCAAATACTGGCGTGAAGGAGATGAACCCTCTAATACAAATAAAAATGAGGGAAAAGATGGAGCAACGTATTTGTCATATAATGTATTTCTTATTTTATCACTATTTGGTGGATTCTTTGCATTAGACCATCTATATTTACGCTCACCTTTGACATTTGTTGCTAAATTTGCAGTTAATCTATTATTCTTTGGTGTCTGGTGGGCATGGGATGCAGCTCAAGCACTATTTAATGAACCTGCTGTACGTATTTACGGTCTTAGTATTCCTGGTTTTGGCCCGAAAGCCATTGGTGCTGGTGTATTAGCACAGGAAATTCCTGATAAAAAACATTTGCGCTTCTTTACATATGCAATTGCTCTTATTTTTGGAGGGCTAATAGGATTGGATTCATTCCTTGTCGGTCAAACCGAATTTGGATTATTTCGTTTGATCTGCACAATTACAATTATATTTATGCCTATATCAATCTTTGAATGGTTCTATAAAATGTATAAGTTCTTTTTTAATACAAAAGATGCTGTAAATGAACATTCTGGCTATTTTGGCGCAGTTGGTGGTTCTTCCACTCTATCTAATTGGTTTTATCGCATATTACAAAACATTCTTGGGCCTGTTATTACACCCGTTACTGCAACAATTGATAAAGGCTTAGATGCATATACCAAAACACTCGGTGTAGTGGATACCACTCTGAAAACTGGCTCAGATATTATAAGTGGTGTGGGTAAACTTGTGGATGCTGCGAGTAAGGCATCAGTCGCATTACCTGGTCCGTCTCTATATTCTGCCATTACTACACCTGCATTGGAAGCGGCGAAGGCGAAGGTTATAGGCGGTTCAAGTATTAGTGAGTCAAAAAGTGATAATAATCTAAAGCTTTTACCATATACATTGGTAGGAACAGTCTTCTTGATTATTTCATCAGGACTCTATAAAAACTTTTTTAATGTCACTTCCACACTCAAAAAAGATGATGTCCCTCCAAAACCATGAGGAATTTGAAACACTTCTTTCTAGAAAATATCCCATTGCAATGGTTAAATTTGGTGCAACTTGGTGTGGTCCTTGCAAACGTATTGATAAAGATATGTTGCTCGGTCTAAGTGATAAGATTGTATGGTATGAATGTGATTTGGATGAAAATGAAGAAACTCCTGCATATTGTGGTGTATCGACGATTCCCTGTTTTCTTGCAGTTGTAAATGGTGTTCCTCAGCCACTATTTCAATCATCTGATACGCGTCAGGTCGTTACTTGGATGCAAGGCGGGTTTAAGCCTTTAAAATAGTATGTCCATAGGCAGTCCCCATTTGTGCTTAACAAATGTGCAAACAGATGGGTTTTATTTCTTATTATAATTATTGCATTAGATGCATTTATTATAATATACAACAATATATTAATTAGCAAATTGAAGTCGCCCACGTCCATTTCCAACCAAATATACATTCCATGAATCTGTATAGACTCGCATTTCTGCCTTTCTTGCACCTAAATACAAATTGGGTGTAATATTTGCTAACTGGATATACATTGTTGGTCGATCAGCCGTTGTAAAATTCACAGTTCCCTCAGGAGTTCTAGGCGCAGGATAAATAGTACCATACATGTCTCCTAAAGACCATGACATAGATCCAATTCCATTTGAATATTTTTCATGTTTTGCAACAGGAACAATCTGATTCCACAGAGATGCATCATACGCGTCTTCTCGCTCTTTCCCCGCAATATTCAGTTTGATTTCATAGTAAAACTGCCCATAAGGTACAGTATATGTCTGTGTCATTGAGGTTGGATTTGTGTTAAAATAATCATTATACAGAACATCTAGACGATTCTGGTCAAGTGTATTATAATTCCTAAAAAACCAATAAATACGTTCTGTAGGATGTCGTCCATCAATATAACGAGTAGTAATTGCTTGCCCACCTTTATCCAAAGGAATAAAATCTAACTCACCAAATGTAAACTTATTCTCGAACTGCTTTCTAAACGGTATTTCAATCTGAGTTGAACGTAGCTCTTCTTGATCTTCTGGAGAAATATAGTGCTGAACAGTACTGAGAAGAATCATAGGTTGTCCAATATCTACCAAGGGTTTTGGGCAAAATGTAATTGTACCGTCAGGATATGTAATGATGAAGTCTGGTATAGCCCATGGTGCAGGTTTTCTTCCATATATATCGGTTGATACAATAAGATCTTCCAATTTTCTCAGTATCCCCTTAATCCGAAATGTCTGTGATGGAAGTGCAACGAGAGGAAATCCAGAATCTTTTGGACACTGCATTCCTGGGAGTGGCAGATACACTCTAAGATGCCCTGGAGTAGCACGCATTTGTAATGCACGAATACCCATGGAGGTTGTATCATTTGAATCGCCTGTAATACCTGCAAGTTTCGTTGCTAAATGACTACTATTCCATGAACCTTGTGTGAGTTGCCTAACATATAGTCCATCTCCACTCCATTCTTGAATAAGCATCTGATCTTGATAGAGTTGTATGGATTCAAATAAAAAATAACCTACCCCGTTAACATATCCATACGATGTATTTGTATTTACAGCAGTAATAGGGAATAAATTATTAGCAACAGATGGATCTATGGGTTGTCCGTCAAGTGATGTTGGTAAAGGCGGTAACCAAGTTGGCAAGTCAATTTCGAGAGCACATTCTGTCATGATATCTCCAAATGTATCAATTTCTACTTCAAATGAACCTCCAAAGTTAGTACTTGATATAGGGACGGCTGTACGACGCTCTGCTAAATGTGGTGCGGAAGACCCGTATCGTGCATCATAAGGAAAAATACTGTTCTTTTCGTCTTTTACGAAATAATTATCTTTGACACCGCGTGCAACAAGTTCAAAAAGTGCTCCTTGACCACTTGATTGATTGATGACAGCCATTCTGATTAGATGGAGGGTTTTAGGTTTTAAATAGTGGGTATAGGTAGATAAAAATGACGTATAATCCTCTACCTGATACTATTAAACCTAATAATCATAATAATTACCAGCTTCTTCCTGAGAATAATAAAAAGTCTATCAACAGTGAAAAATATGAAGAATATATTAAAAGTAATGATTTATTTACATTTATAGATTTATATTTTTTAAACGCATTGTTAGATGATTTGAGTGTTATAAAAAATCAGAGGCATGTAGATCGTATAATAAAAAATAAATATGATATAGAAATATATAGTAGCCAAATAAGAAGAGACCCTAAAATGAGTATTTTATCAGATAAATCAATTTTCTATAACGGTAGAGGTTTAAAAAAAATCACAGATATGAAAAATAAAATAACAACATTATTTGAAAATCCACTTAAATATACCGATAATAAGTTATATAATTTGGAACATATTGAAATGTCTAACAACAATGCATCTAACAAAAATGCAGTATTAACATATAAAAACAAAGAATCCAAAATAAAAATTACATTAAATGAAAATAAGACTATTAAAATAGAAAAAGAAGGTCGTGGCATTCTTGGCTATAAAAGTTGGTTTTCAGGCGGTAAATCAAGACGCTCTAAGAAAATTGCAAAAAAACGTCATACAAGAAAGCGCAGAAACTAAACATAAACAATCTGATCCTATCTAACTCTAGATGGATATTCAAGCACTTCAACGATTCTCAGCAGGTTCTGCCAATGATGATACCCATAAACATCTGTGGGTTGAAGGAGCCAGCCAGTTTATTCCACAACTGAATCAACTTCTTACTCATACTAGATATGTACCTACCATTCTACCTATTGCACATTTTCTCAATGCAAATCATACAGAAGCCAATGCATGGGTACTTGGTAATATCTTGAAATGTCATTTATCAGATAAATCAACAACACATTCCTATCATATTATGTATTCTTATATTTTTAATGAACTTGGAAAAGAAGCCCCTTTAAAACTCTTAGAGATTGGTCTCGGTACAAACAATCCTGTTCTAGTTTCTTCTATGGGTTCTACAGGTCGGCCTGGTGCTTCTCTTTATGCTTTTAGAGAGTATCTCCCAAATGCATCCCTATATGGCGGTGATATTGACCAAAATATTTTATTTGAATGTGAGCGTATTACAACGCGTTATGTGGATCAGATGAAACAGAATACGCTGGAAGTGTTTGATGGACTATATGATGTTATCATTGATGATGGATTGCATTCTATTGGAGCGAATTTTAATACACTTCTATTTGCACTTAAGCACTTGAAAGTTGGTGGATGGTTTATTGTAGAAGACATTCAGTTAATTAGTAATTTTAATGTAATTGAATTTATATTACATTCTACAGGGAAATATAATACATATATGATTGATGCAAAGGGGTATATGTTTTCTATTAAAAAATTGAGGGATTAAAATATATAGAAATCAGTAAAAGCAGTAAAAGCAGTAAAAGCAGTAAAAGCAGTAAAAGCAGTAAAAGCAGTAAAAGCAGTAAAAGCAGTAAAAGCAGTAAAAGCAGTAAAAGCAGTAACAATGAACATCCTTATTATCGAAAGTCCAGGAAAGCAAAAGACCATCCAAGGGTTCCTAGGAGCAGAATGGCGCGTCATTGCATCCATGGGTCATATCCGTGGTTTATCACACGATCTCAAATTCTTAGAGAATAACTATGAACCTACATACAAATTCCTTAAAGAGAAATCAAAAGCTATTGCTGCACTCAAAGAAGCTGCCAAAGGCGCAACAGAAATTTATCTAGCTGCTGACCGTGATTTTGAAGGAGAACAGATTGCATACTCTGTTAAAGTACTTCTTAAACTACCTGCATCTGTCAAACGCATTACCTTTACAGAAATTACTGAAAAGGCAATTCGTCATGCAATTACAAATCCTGGCACAATCGATATGAATCGCGTTCATACTCAACAAGCCCGTTCTTTACTCGATCTTCTCATTGGATTTACGATGAGTCCTTTGCTCTGGAAGCACGTTGCTCCTAGTCTATCCGCAGGACGCTGCCAGATTCCCTCTATTCGGCTTGTTGTCGAACGCGAAGATGCCATTCTCGCTTTTAAGACAGAATCTAATTGGTGTCTAAATACCAATTGGAACCATAATGGATTTGAATTTCCAGGAACTATGGATGATTCATTAGACGAAGAATCTGCTATAAATTATATGGAAAATGTAGTGAATATGAGCGGTACTATCATTGGAAATGATATTAAACCATGGTTCGCTACTGCTCCACCACCATTAATGACAAGTACATTACAACAACAAGCTAGTGCATTATTTGGAATGAATCCTAAGACCACTATGATGATTGCACAACGACTATATGAAGCTGGTCATATCACATACATGCGAACAGATAAAGCGGTCATATCTGAAGAAGCTGTCATTGCAATTAAGGCCTGGATAACTGGGAATTATGGTGCTGAGTTCTGTACAGGGGAGTCAGGGAAAAAAAAATCCAAGAAAGGAAAAGACGAAGAAAAATCTGGGTTGTCTGCACAAGAAGCTCATGAAGCCATTCGCCCTACGCATATTGAAGTAATCACAGTAGACGGCGAAGGTGCATCCTTATATCGCCTAATATGGCAACGAACCATTCAGAGTCAAATGGCTGCTGCTCAAGGTGAAGCATGTTTTATCAAGATTGATTTAGATGAATTCTTATGGACAAGCCGATGGAAACTTACTATATTCCCTGGATGGCAGGTAATTGGTCGTGTCGCATCTATTGATCAAGAGGAAGAGGAAGATGAAAAAGAAGAGAAAGATGTATGGAAAAAAGCAATTGAGATTCCAGTAGGAGCCATTGTACCATGGAAAACAATGAAAGCAGTTGATAAAGAAACAAAAGCACAAGGGCGTTATACAGAAGCCACTTTGATCAGAGAACTAGAAAAACACGGTATCGGTCGTCCGTCTACCTTTGCATCTTTATTAGCCACTATTCAAGAGAAACATTATATTAGCATATCAAATATTCCCGCAAGAATTATAAACGTCAAAGAGCATTCACTAGAATTTGGTTCATTGCCTATTAAAAGTCTGATGAAAGATAAGAAAGTCGCTGCTGAGAAGAATAAATTAATACCAACTGAACTAGGCCGCTCTGTTCTCGGATTTATGTTGAAACACTTTGATGATATATTCAATTATGATTTTACAAGTCGTATGGAGCAACGTCTGAATTTAATTGCAGAAGGAAAAGAGGAATGGAAAGCAGTTGTTCATGATACATGGATATCCTATAAAGAACGATATACTGCACTAAATGTAAAGAAAGAGTCAAGTGAACGCAATGAAAGAAAAGAAGCAGAGAATATAGGAGAATGGAATGGACATCCAATTGAAAAGAAAACGGGGAAGTTCGGCGATTATCTGCAATGCGATAAGATTTCAATCCCGTTTCTAATAGAATCACTTGAAGAAACCATTCAGCGCTTTGAGGAGAAGACGATTGTAAAGGGCAATGAACGAGTCTTTAAAGAATATGTCATACGTACTGGGCAATATGGTCCTTATATTATGAAAACTGGTCTTAAAATGGCACAGTTTGTATCTTTATCACGTGATGTTGATATTAGTATATTAACTGATAAAGATGTAGATGGATTATACAAGATTGGTCTTGAGCAAAAGAAGTCCAATAAATATAAGAAATAAATTACGGAATTAAATAAAGAATTAAAGTTGTAAACTATATTTAGAATGGCAGCAAGAGCATCTTCTACACGAGATGACAAAAAAGAAATGCAAGAAAAACGTTTTTTAAATGGATGGTCAAAAGAGCAAGAACAACTTATGGCAAGTTGGAGTGATATTGCCCTATGTTACAGATGGCTTCACGATAATGCCGAAAAAATATATCATAGTAAAAATCTCTGGATTAATTTACCTGTTATTATTTTAACAACTCTCGGTGGTACAGCCAGTTTCGGTGTTCAATCTATTTTTTCTGATAATTCTGCTATGAAACAATATGCAAGTTTTGCAATTGGTGGTGTATCTATTTTTGCTGGTATTTTAACGACTATTGGTAACTATTTACGTTATGCACAGTTGGAGGAATCCAATCGTGTTGCAGGTATTGCATGGGGTAAATTTCAAAGGCTGATTGCCATTGAACTTGCCTTAAATCCCAATGAACGTATGGATTCCATGGATTTCTTAAAAATATGTCGCTCAGATTTAGATCGTCTTATTGAACAATCTCCGCCCATTCCAACAGATGCAATTTCCATTTTTGAAGCGAGATTTGGAGATATTCATCATTTAAAGAAGCCAGATATTTGTGGTGCTCTTGAGCATACAACTGTATTTGATAGTTCAGATTCACGATTAAAACAGGTTGCAGTTGATGCAGCCATTCTTATGAAACAGCGACGTCAAACCTTGAATGAATTACTTTCTTCACAGGTTCAAGAAACAATAACTAAAAAAGTAGATGAGCGACTTAAGATTGTCATGGAAATGCAGAAAGTTGAACCTGTTCCTGAAGTTGTTCAAGATTCTGCAAGAACACGTAATAGGATTTTAGCACGACCTACGCTTCATAAGAAAGAATATCATGCAATTCAGATTAAACCTGCTACACAAGATCTAGAATCTATGGTAAAGCCTGTTGCAGAACCTATTGCAGAACCTATGGTAAAGCCTATGGTAAAGCCTATTGCAGAACCTATGGTAAAGCCTATTGCAGAACCTGTTGCAGAACCTATGGTAAAGCCTGTTGCAGAGTATGTAAATAATGAAATACACTCTGCAGCTATACAACCTGTAGGAGCAGATATACAACCAGAATTAAAATCTTTAGGAGTAGTTATACCGTCACTCGATTAATAAAAATTGAAATTTAAAAACTAGGGAATATAGATAACAATGATTAATCTGGAACAAGCATACGATATGGCAAATAAGCATATGCCTTGTGCTATCATGAAATCACGACTAAAACACATTCATATTGCGATGATTGTGAAAGGTAAAAAAATTCTTGGTATTGCATCTAACTTTCTCGGCTCACGCTCCAGCGGTTGTGGATTTGATGACCGCACGATCCATGCAGAACGTGCGGTCATCAAAAAAGTTGGAGATTACTCTTTACTTCAAGGTGCTATTATGATTGTGGTTCGAATTTCTCCTACAACTCGTCATGCAGGGTATTCTGAACCGTGTAAAACATGCAAGCCACATTTACAGAAATGCATGAAAAAATATGGATTAAAGTGTGTGTTTTATTCGGTATGATATACTGAGTTTCTACCAAGGTGTAAAATGAAATAGGGGGTTATATTTTTAATCTTTTTATTCGTTCAACAATTTCTTCATTCTGTCGTTTAAGATAAAGATTTTCTTTTTGTTGTTCTGATATAAGTATATATGTATACAATGCTCCTGAAAAAACAGTAGCTGCAACAGGAGTAGCTATATCATTTTTCTTATATACATGCAACACTTTTCTATTTACTGTATTTATAGACGATGTAAATCGTCGAAACATTACTTTAACTAGATTATTTTTTTAGCTTTAAATCTTTGACTAACAAAATCATTTAAAGCACGATTAATATCTGTCATATAGAAATGTCTGTCCTTAATGTATCCGCTTTGCAAGATGCACATAATCAACAGTCATCTACCAATAGTGAAAACACCATTGTCCAACCTGAACCTGCTAGTACCGCTACTGCCGTTAGTGCCGCTACTAACGCAACTACCGATAGCAAAAGTGATTCCAGCGCTCCGAATAGTGATTCACAGCCGAAAGAAGAATCAAAAAAACTAAAAGTTATCATCGGTCTTCCTGGCGATCATTTTAGCCAAGCATTTCTTCTTGCCTGGACCAATACCATTTATACAATTATTAGCTCTAATCGATATGATCTTAAGATTAGCCCTGGTAAAAGCTCCTTTGTCCCGTTTGCACGTATGCACACTCTTGGTCTAGATGTTTTGCGCGGTAAGGCACAGAAGGCATTTCACAACGAATCGTATGATGTCTTTGTGTCGATTGATTCAGATGTAGTCTTCTCAGCTGTTCAGCTTATTGAGCTCATTGAATGCACTAAAGTACATCCTGTTGTGTCTGGTTATTATATGATGCAAGACAATAAGAATTTTGCAGCAGTAAAGGAATGGAATAAGAGCCATTTTGCAGAACATGGTACCTTTCAATTTCTACAGCCAAAAGATGTTGAAGCAGATATTAAGAAATTTAGTGCAGAGATTGAAGAACGCAAGAAAGCTGAAGAAGAGAAGCGTGATCCTGGTCCTTTGTCTAATCCCGATTTTATGAAGGTATCTTATGCAGGCATGGGCTTCTTTGCTTGTCGTAAAGAAGTATTGGATTCACTGTCATATCCCTTCTTTAATAGAGAACTTCAGAGAATGCGCGGCAAGAATGGCTTGGAATTGGTGGACATGTGCAGTGAAGACGT
>Ga0214919_10006371_pt1 | contig 16255 bp, 14 predicted proteins | sample LL1503_MetaG_FD_177994 | JGI IMG/M metagenome (GOLD analysis project Ga0214919, IMG submission 177994) | Freshwater microbial communities from Lake Lanier, Atlanta, Georgia, United States - LL-1503 | ecosystem: Environmental > Aquatic > Freshwater > Lake | place: USA: Georgia | collected... | reverse complement strand
CCGGCTCGCGTTACACATACTGCGCCAACCCCCTCGCATTGCGTGAGGCCAAAGAACAAGGTCTGTCAAAGTTGGCACTTGTTGGTATGGGTTGTCAGACGTCTTCACCGCCCGTGATGTGGGACCGTAAGGCCGGCAAAGTTGGTAAGCCCTTCTTGTTCAACATTGGTTTGTTGTGCTCAAAGACTTTCGACGACGCCATCTTTGAAGAGCTCTTCGAAGCCAAATACGGCCTGAAGAAGCAAGACATGGTGAAGATGAACATCAAGGGCGCCTTCCAGATTTGGATGAAGGACGGTTCATTCCACGAGATTGATCTCAAAGAATGCCATAAGTGGACTCGCGAAGGTTGCAAGAACTGCCCCGACTTCGCAGCCGAACACGCCGACATTTCCACTGGTGGTATTGGAAAAGACAACGACTGGACTCTCACCATTGTTCGTACCGAACTTGGCGAAGAAGTCATTTCGCGCATGATTAAAGACGGCGTCATCGAATCACGTCCCGCTCAAGAAGACGAAGTAGCGATGAAGTTGTTGCGCACACTCAGCATCGTGAGTCGTCGACGTTGGCCAGAGTGGGCAGAGAAGTCAGTTTCGGTTGGTGTTCCACCGCCGAAGAAAAAGGCTGACGGCACTGCCCCCGCTGCTCACTGAGTTACAAGGTTGAACTAGCCAAGAGTGGGGTTTTGTTGGGCTGCTGCTCGTTGCATGCGCTCAACTGGTGCCTGACGAAAATCGGGATGCGTCAAAATCCAAAACTGATTAGCGACAACAGCATCATGAACTTGTTGCGCAACGTCACTCGCTGGTATTCCATCTTCGACTCCAGCCTTCAACATTTCGTTCATCATCGAACTGATCGGATCAGTCGGATCTGATGGTTGAGCACCAAGGCGTTCGCTCCATTTGATATCGGTCGTCAAACTTGTCTTCACAAATCCGGGACACAACACACTGCAACTCACGCCCGAACCTTTTGCTTCGAGTTCAAGAAACAAACCTTCACTCATTGCAACGACTGCATGCTTGGTTGCGTTGTACGGGCCAAAACCCGGCATCGCAATAAGTCCAGCCATTGATGCCGTATTGACAATGTGTCCTTCGTTTTGATCGAGCATGATCGGCAAGAACGATCGAATACCGTGCACGACTCCGTACAAATTGATGTTGATGACCCAATCCCACACACTCATCGGCCCGGTCCACTGATCGCCCACACCAGCAACGCCAGCGTTGTTGCACAACACATGTGCGGCACCGTATTTTTCAAGAGTCTTGCGAGCCAACTCTTCGACGCTCTCGCCCAATGACACATCAACCGTGACCGGAAAAACATCGGCTCCATTCTCGGTGAGCTCGGCTTCAACATTGCGCAACTTGACCTCGTCAACGTCAGCCAAAACGATCTTCATACCCGCCGCAATAAAACGGTCGGTCATGGCGCGCCCAATCCCGCTTGCCGCACCAGTGATGACAGCTACCTTGCCCTGTAGATCTTTCATAAATCCCCCTTAAATCGGCATCCCTAGATAGGCATCAACCCTAGGCGAGGCGTAGCGTCTACGGCGTGGGCTACCGATATTTATGGACACCTCTTGAACTCGGACCAGTGACGACCCGAAACCGCATTGTCTTCAGCGCTCACCTCACCAACTACGCCCGCGATGGCAAGCCCACCGAGCAACACGCCGACTACTACGCAGCCCGTGCAGCTGGCGGAGCAGGACTCATCATCACCGAAGAGCACAGCACCCACCCCACCGACTGGCCTTACGAAAAACTGATTCATGGTTTTCATCGCGACGTGATCCCTGGCTACAAGCGCATCACCGACGCTGTCCATCGTCATCGCGTCCCCATCTTTGCCCAGATCAACCACAACGGTGGTCAGGCCAGCAGCATGTTTAGTCGCTTGCCAGTGTGGGCACCCTCAGCCGTTGCCGATCCCCTCTTCCGTGAAGTTCCTAAGGCAGTCACCCACGCTGAAATCGATGAAATCATCGCTGGGTACGCACTTGTCGCTGAACATTGTGCCGAGGGCGGATTTGACGGCATCGAGTTGCAGTGCAGCCACTCGTCAATCGTTCGAGGATTTTTGTCGCCCGCTACTAATCGTCGTACCGACGAATACGGCGGTTCGCTAGTCAACCGTGCCCGCATTCTTGTGGAGATCGTTGCTGCAGTTCGCAATGTCATCGGTAATCGTTTGGCACTTGGTGTGCGTTTATGTGGTGATGAATTCATTGATGGTGGAACAACGATTGATGAAGCAGTTGAAGTCGCCAAGATTGTTGAAGCAACTGGCCAAGTTGATTACATCAACACATCAATCGGTGTCGCCACTGCCAGCTTGTTCATGATTGAAGCCAGCATGCATATTCCGCCGGGCTATGCCATGTTCATTCCCAGTGCGATTCGCAAAGCGGTTGATTTGCCAGTCGTTGGCGTTGGCCGTTTTAAAGACCCGCTTCAAGCTGAGCGCGCCCTGGCCGAAGGTCAATGTGATTTGGTGGGCATTGTGCGTGGGCAAATCGCCGACGCCGACTTCGCTATCAAAGCCCGCGCTGGTGCAACCGATGAAATTCGTTTGTGCCTCAGCTGCAACCAAGAATGCGTTGGCCGTATGGGACTCAACCGTTGGTTAGGTTGCATCGAAAATCCGCGAACTGGTCGCGAAAACGAATGGCGAGTTGACAATCATCTTGCGATCACTTCTAAGCCGAAAAAAGTGATGGTTGCTGGTGCTGGTCCAGCCGGATTGCAAGCGGCCATCGCTGCTGCACGCAAAGGTCATCAAGTCACGGTGTACGAAAAAGAACCCGTCGCCGGTGGTCAAGTGCGCATCGCTGCAAGTGTTCCGAACCGTGCAGAATTCGGTGACATGATTCGTAATCAACTCGCCGAATGCAACCGTCTCGGTGTTTCATTTGTGTATGGCTCGGGTGTTTGGCCTGGTTTAGTGGAAGAACTCAAACCAGACCACGTGATTGTTGCTACTGGTGCCGAACCTTCACGACCGTGGTGGGTTGCTGATGCCAGCACCGACGAAACTGCGAATCGCGTATGCGATGTGCGGGCCATTCTTGACGGCTCGGCTCCTATGGGCGGTCCGCAATCTGGAGACGTAGTTGTGGTGATTGATGAAATCGGTTTCCATCACGCCACTTCCACGGCTGAAGTACTGGCCGACCGTGGATGCAATGTCGAAATCGTGACCCCCGGAATGGTGGTAGGCCAAGATCTTGGCATCACACTTGATATGGAGAATTGGTGGATGCGCGCTGGTGCTAAGGGCATCAAGCAATCAACCGATTTAGTTCCCATGGGCTTTGCTAATGGCGAAATCACGCTGTTGCATCACCCGACGGGCGCCAATCAAACTCGCCGACCCGATTGGGTTGTACTTGCAGTTCCGCCCAGCCCGGTTGAGTGGTTGTACAACGACCTCAAGAATGCCGGCGTAAGTGTTGAACGAGTTGGTGACTGTGTCGCACCTCGCCGCGCGCATGCTGCTGTCGTCGACGGCGAACGCGCCGGCTCGTCGATCTAATTCAGTTTTCATTTCATTATGAACATTGGGTAAATAAGCGCTGTGAACACCTGTACAAAAATTGCTCATTTCACATGAGTAACTAATCTTTTAAACAGATCATGGCGAAGTGGCGAAAGATTCAGAAGAGGCGGCGCGTACTCACGTTTCTGCCTCTTTTGCTATGCCTCATCGGTTTGAACTCGGCGTTTTTTGATCGTGCGTCAGCCGATACCAGTGATACATCACTTGACAGTGAGTACTTGTTGCAACAAGGTTCGATTTCGATGGGTCCGTATCAACAGTGCGCGCTCACCAGTACCCGCGGCCTTCAGTGCAAGGGGTACGGACCTGGTGGACGAATTGGCGACGGGACCGAGATCGATCGTGCGTCATTTGTAGATGTCGTTGGCCTGACGAGCGATGTACGCTCTGTTTCAGCAGGGGCTGGCTCAACGTGTGCTGTCACAATCGCCGGCGGTGCCAAATGTTGGGGTAACGGCGTTGGCGGCGGAGTACCAAATAACTACTCGCTCATTCCAGTTGATGTTCCGGGGGCAACAACTGGCGTTCAAAGTGTTGAAGTTGGAGAATCCGGGGCAACATGCTTTCTGATGACTGCAGGAACCGTCAAATGCATGGGCGACAACCGTTGGGGCACACTTGGCGACGGTACTCAGAATGCTTCAGACACACTCGTCGACGTCGTCGGTCTCGATGGACCTGTTGCGTCAATCAACTCAGCAAGTGAAACAACATGTGCAGTCATGAAATCTGGCGTGTTGAAGTGTTGGGGCTATGTCGGCTTCGGCAAAGCCGGCGACGGTACTTGGGACGGAGGAAACTCCAATGCACCTTTTTGGGCTGCCCCCACTGCGATCCCTGGGATGACTTCAATCGCGTCGGTCGCCGGAACATATAAGACAATCTGCGCAGTTAATACCGATGGCGGTGTCAAGTGTTGGGGAGGAAGTGAACGCGGAACTTTAGGTAATGGGCAAAATTGGGGAAGCAACACTCCCGTGCAGGTCACAGGTCTCACGAGTGGAGTCATCGCATTAACGGGTGGCGTCGAACACTATTGCGCGTTGCTTGATACCAATGACGTGAAGTGTTGGGGACGCAACTCCGAAGGCCAATTGGGACTTGGAAGTGCGAGTGGCCCGGTAAACGTGCCCACTTCTGTGGTGGGACTTACAGGGACCATCACTGCCATTGCTGCCGGGCCATACACCACATGCGCGCTCAATTCAATCGGCGAACTTCGTTGCTGGGGATCTGTCCCAACACTTGTCGGTGGATTTACCGGTGTACTCACAACTATTCGCACGATTACTCCAGGCGCCGACACCATGTTGCATGGCTGGTATCCGCAAAGATTTTCGTCAGCGATTGGCGTCCCCGTCAATCTCGGACTCCAACTTTTAACAAGCGAAAGTGGTTATGTCACGAAGGTTCTTTTTGCCAAGGACCTCGGCAACACCGGTCCGCATACTGCAACTGTCTGGGACGCAAGCGGGAATGTTCTTGCACAAAAAGCCTTTACAAATGAAACTCCTGACGGCTGGCAAGAAGTCACCTTTGATACTCCAGTGCGCATCGCAGCCGGCGAAACTTTCACCGTTGGGTACTCACAAGAGAGTCATGTGTTTCCCTACGGACCGGATTTCCCTCGTCAATTCAGCGGCCCATTGTCATTAAGCGACGACGGTGGTCATTATGCATACAGCGGAAATATCAGCGAATTTCCAAGTGGTCGTACTGGATCAAATTACGGAGTAGATCTTGAATTTGTCATAGATTCATCAATGCCAACAACGACAACAACAACAACGACCACCACCACAACGACCACCACCACAACGAGCACCACCACAACCACGACGACAACGACCACTCTTGCACCGACCACAACGAGCACCACCACAACCACGACGACAACGACCACTCTTGCACCGACCACAACGAGCACGACCTCAACCACTTCAACAACGACCGAAGTTCCGACAACAACATCAACGACGACGACCTCAACATCAACGACCGTTGCACCGACAACGACTGAACCCCTGATCGTTCAAGTTGCAACAACAACCGAACCTCCTAGCACCACCTCGACGACCACAACGACTTTTCCACCAACGACAACAACATCAACCACGACCACTATTCCGCCGACAACGACCACAAGTACGACAACCGCAGTACCCACGACAACAAGCACAATCGCACCAAACCAAGAAGTAATTATTCCCGACGCAATCACCGATGAACAGCTGGCTGAAGTTCTCTCCGAACTCGAATCAGACGACGTTTCCCAAGAACAAGTCGCAGCCGCCGTTGACCAAATCTTGGCGGGTCAAGTTTCGGCATCACAGGCCACCGATCTTGCAACCAGTCCGAAAGTTTTAGCGAGCATCGACACATCGCAGGCGGAGGAAATCTTTGCCGAGATTCCGGTTGGTGATCTCACCGCCGAACAAGAAGCAGAACTTGTGGCTGCAGTAAGTAATGCGCCGACCGAAATCAAAAACACCTTTGAAGCAACAATCGATGTTTATGGCGGCGGACTCGATGACTATGTGCCAGTTGGTTCCAACCTTGATGTCGGTGGACGTCGCACATTGATCGCTGCGACGACAGCCGTCTCAACGATTGCAGCTGGTGCCGGTGCAGCAGCCACGTCGGGTTCTTCATCAGGCGGAGGGTCATCCTCGTCGAGAGACCGAGACGATCGCGGTGGTGGATCTCCTTCCACCCGTATGACCGACCTTGAGATGGAGCGAATCGCTCGCCGTCAGGCTCGAAAAATGATTGCCCGAAAATCAAGTGCAAGTAATCTCAATAACCGAATAGTGAATGGAACGACAATGGCGAAGATGACCCCGCAAAGAATTATCAGCTTGATCATTAAAGAGATCAGTGCACTCTCATTTACCCTTGCTGGAAGCGTGATCGTGCTTTTCACACTTTCAGGGCAAACCCGAAAGATTGCACTTATTGCTACGGGTGTCGCTATATTCCTCCACTTTGCCAACGCTTTTGCTGAGATGCGAAAAGGCCACAGCGATTTCCGCCCAATGAGCGAAGATACCTCTATCGGTGACTAGGCCGGATAGCCGTCATCGCCCTCAGGTATTTTTCCAATCTGGCAAATACAAAATTCATTTCCTTCAGGATCAGACAACACCATCCACTGCGTTTTGTGTTCTTGAATCGGCCGGCGGTCATTGAGCAACACTGCACCGAGCGCTTCCATTCGTCGAGCTTCGGCGCGAATATCAACGGCCTCTAAATCAAAGTGCACGCGGTTCTTCACCAACTTAGGTTCATCAACTTGTTGAATAATCAATTTCGGCCCACCCGAGGGATCGTTGAGTGCCCGGTAATTACCGGCTGCCCCGACGTACTCAAACTCAAGCGCTCCCGCCCAAAAAGTTGCCATCGCGTCAGCGTCTGAACAATCAATCACAATCTCACGAATAGTTGCCATGTGGCGAAGGCTAGATCAGCGCTTACAAATAATTCCGACTAAGGTCGTCACGTGCTCGCTGCGTCTGGTGTCATCAATAGTCTCACCGATTGGCTCGACCGAGTTTCTGGCCACTGGTGGTTTCTCGCTGTCATTTTGGTCATCGCACTCTTAGATTCGGTGATTCCTATTGTCCCTAGCGAGACGACAGTAATCATCGGCGGAGTCGCCGCGAGTAGCGCTGGCATTGCTCCGTACAACATCGTGTTTGTCATTATCGCTGGGGCTCTTGGAGCCTTTATCGGTGACAACCTCAGTTATCAAATTGGCCGACGAGCGAGTCGCCTGGTTGAACGGCGGGCTGCCAAAAAAGAATCAACAGCCAAGAAACTCAAATGGGCCGCTGACCAAATTGAAGAACGCGGTGGACTACTCCTCATCACAGCTCGGTTCATCCCGGGCGGTCGAACCATCCTCACCCTGTCGTCCGGTTTAACCAAACAATCACAAAGTTGGTTCATGGGATGGGTCAGTGTCGCCACCGTCATTTGGGCGTCGTACGCGGCGATCTTGGGCTATTCATTTGGAACCAAATTTGAAAACGACCATACCAAGGCCTTTATTGTCGCTTTTGCTGCAGCACTGGCCGTCACTTTTGCGATTGAACTAGTGCGGTTCGTGAAGAAAAAACTCACGGCCAAAGCCACTCAAGAAACCGCCGTCTAACACCTCGAATTCAGCACGAGTCGGCGTAATCTGACTAGGTCATGATTGCCGTAATCCCCGTCCGTGATGGAGTCGCCCCAGCAGGCGCCGATGAGGCCATCTGTGAAGCTTCGGGTGACGCGCTCTTCATTGGTTCGGGAACTTCACAGGCACTTGAAAACCTTCCCAAAGTCGCAAGCAATGTCTGGTTGGCCGAAGCCGAAGTCAACGCCTCACAGATCATCGCTGCTATCACTTTGATTGGTCGCCTCAACGAAACCGTCATTCTCCCTGCCACCCCAGACGGCCGAGACATCGCACCTCATCTCGCCCATGCGCTCGGTCGATCGCTGTACGCCGGAGCAATTTCAATCACCGATCACAAGGTCAGTGTGGCGCGCCATGGCGGACTGTCGATTGCTGATTTCCAGCCGACCAAGGCATTCATCGCAACTTTGCAGATTGGCATTCGCGGCGTCGACGCTGTTTCAGCAACACCGACGATCTCTCACGTTGAAAACCCCCCGACCACAAATGCCGGTCAAGCATCAGTGATTTCAGTCGCTGTCATGCCGCCCGATGTATCAACGATGGACCTTTCTGAAGCGCCAAGAATTATCGGTGGCGGAGCTGGGCTCGAAAGCGGCGAACGGTTTGTGCAATTACAAAATGTTGCATCCGCTCTTGATGCATCAATGGGGGTCACCCGCGTCATCACCGATCGCGGCTGGGCAGATCACGAACGTCAGATCGGCACAACTGGCGTCGTCGTTGATCCTGACCTCTACATCGCGTTCGGAATTAGTGGCGCAGTGCAACACACCAGCGGACTCGGTCAACCAGAACACATCATTAGTGTGAACACCGACGCCCACTGCCCCATGATGCAAATGGCCGATCTGGCAATTGTCGCTGACGCCAACGCGGTTCTTGAAGAACTTGCACAATTGATGAACGTCAACTCTGAAGTAGGTGCGGCATGACCGATACCGACATCATTGTTGTCGGCGCCGGGCCAGCTGGTTCATGCGCTGCCATCGCTGCCGCCAAAGCTGGCAAGCGCGTCGTCCTCATTGAACGCGGGCCTTTCCCAGGTTCAAAGAACATGTACGGCGGAGTCATCTATCCGCGCATTCTTGATGAGCTCATCCCCGACTGGTTTGAGCATGCACCAATTCAACGTTGGGTTGTTCGTCGCTCCACCATGTTGCTGTCTGACACTGGCGCCCTCAACATTGACTATCGCAGCAATGCATGGGGCCAAGCACCTTATAACGGAGCAACTGCGTACCGACCCGACTTTGACAACTGGCTTGCCCAACAAGCAGTAGCCGCCGGCGCCGAACTTATTTGTTCAACGACCGTTACTGGTTTATTGCGCGATGCACATGGTCGTATCAATGGCATCACTACCGATCGTCCCGACGGCGATCTCACTGCATCTGTTGTCATTGCCTGTGATGGCGTCAACAGTTTCATTGCCAAAGATGCTGGTCTCTATAAATCAGTTGATGCCAGCAATTACACACTTGGTGTCAAAGAGACTCTGTCGCTTCCTAAGAGCGTCATCGACGAGCGTTTCGGTGTTCGTGATAATCAAGGTGTCGACATTGAAATTCTTGGAGGCACATCTGGTGTGAATGGTGGTGGGTTTATCTATACCAACCTTGACACCATTGCTCTCGGTGTCGTGTTGAAGTTGCCGAAGTTGTCGGCGCAAAAGAAGCGTCCCGAAGAAATCATCGCCGAACTCAAACGTCATCCCGCCATTGCCCCACTCATCGAAGGCGCTGAAGTGATCGAATACTCCGCTCACGTCATTCCCGAAGCTGGTCTCGACATGATGCCCAAGATGGTCGCCGATGGACTACTTGTTGCCGGTGATGCAGCAGCATTGTGTTTAGCCGCTGGCATTTGGCTTGAAGGTGTCAACTTCGCAATGGCCAGCGGAATGTATGCCGGTCAATCTGCGGCACAAGCAATGACCTCTGGAAATACAACAGCCGCGGGCTTGCAGACGTACACCAAAAAACTCAATGAGACTTTCGTTCTTAAAGATCACAAAAAGTTACGCAAGATTCCACATCTCGTGTTATCCGATCGCGTGCAACACAAATATCCCGGTTTCGTTACCGGAATCGTGGAGCGTATGTTCCGAGTTGAAAACCCACATCCAAAACCGGGTGTTCGCCGTATCTTGCGACAAGAACGCAAGAAGGCTGGCATCTCTTTGATGGATCTCATTCGCGACGCACTCACTGGTCTGAAAGGATTTGGCTGATGTCACTCGAATCTTTACGTGCCGCCAACAATATTGAACGCGACAACACTTGGGCTGAAATGTCATTCCAAGACCGCATTGACACCGCCGAGTTTCGTATTCATGAACGCGCTCACATCACTGTCAATGGCGATTCATGTCGTGGTTGTACAACTCGTGAATGTGTTGTGGCTTGCCCGGCAAACCTTTTTGTTCCGACCAGCGATGGTGGCATCTTGTTCAACTATGAAAACTGTTTTGAATGCGGCACGTGCTATCTCGTTTGCAATCAAGCAGGAGCTATCACATGGACCTACCCCGAAGGCGGCTACGGCATCGTCTTCCACCGCACCTGAGTGATGTTGCAATGACCATCGCCGTATGTCTGAAATGGATTAATGCTTCGGGTCAAACCGACGTCGATGATGATCGTTTCATGGGGTTCTCGTATGCCGATCAGGCTGCTCTCGAATATGCATTGCGCGTTGCCGAAAATACCAATGACGAAGTCATCGTTGTCACCGCAGGCCCGGTCGGCGCCGAGGCTGTCTTGCGAGATGCAATCGCCCGAGGTGCCCATCGCGCGGTTCGTATTGACATTGATCGGTCGCATGACAGTGCCGTCATTGCCCAGGTAATCGCTCAAGCAGTGGCGAATTGTTCGTTGATTTGGTGTGGTGACTATTCATCCGATCGCGGTTCGGGGTCGGTACCAGCATTTATAGCGGCCGAACTTTCGTTTGCTCAAGCACTCGGTCTCGTAGAAATTCAAGTCCCAGATGATTCTCTGCATCCCATCAGAGCATTGCGTCGCCTTGACGGCGGACGTCGTGAGCAACTTGAAATTCAGGGCAAGGCAGTGGTGTCGGTCGAAGGATCAACAGCCCGCTTACGCCGTGCCTCACTCAAGGGTTCAATGGCTGCCAACAAACAGGTCATTGACATAGTGACGGTGAATCAAGTCGCGACAGAAACTCCGCCAACTCGCGCATATCGGCCCCGCGCTCGAGCGGTCGCCGCGCCTGTCGGAAATTCTGCACTTGACCGCGTGAGACAGATCACCGACACATCATCAGCCAAGGGCCACGGCGAAACGGTTCACCTTGAACCACGTGAGGCTGCCGAATTAATCGTGAACAAATTGCGCGAGTGGGGTTATCAGTCATGACTCAGGCCGACGAGGTACGTCTCAGTCGGCCCGTCTTGGTAGTGCCCGTAGGTTCGTGGGAACAACATGGTCCGCACCTTCCGTTTGATACCGACACACGTATCGCGCTTGAACTAAGCCATCGCCTCACTCAAGCACGAGCACAAACGTATTTGGCTCCCCCTCTACCAATCACTGCGAGTGGTGAACATTCGGGTTTCTCCGGAACATTGTCGGTTGGTACTGAAACGACGACATCAATGTTGATTGAAATCGTACGATCTGCGACTTGGTGTGGTGGCGTAGTTTTCGTGAACGGCCATGGTGGCAATTCGCCAGCGATTCAGGCCGCAAAGAAAGTGCTCGATTACGATCAGCAAAATGTTCTTTTCTGGTCGCCTTCTGGAGTCGCCGACACCGACACTCACGCTGGTCACGCTGAAACCTCGGTGATGTTGGCATTGTCGCCATTTGAAGTTGATATGACATTGGCCGAAGTTGGCAATACTCAGCCGTTAGCGCACATCATTGACGCCATGCGAGCAGGTGGTATTCGCGCAGTCAGCAGCAACGGGGTGCTCGGTGACCCAACACGAGCAACTGCAATAGATGGACTCAAACTTCTTGAACAATGGTCTCATGACCTTCTCGCTGACTTTGATCACTGGAATTCTTAAGTGACTCGTTATCAGACCGATTCTTCGTGGTGGAGGCGAGCCAACGCCGAAGGTGACACCGTTGTTGCTGGGTCACCACTCAAGGTCTTTCGTTTTTCATCAGCCGCCCGCTCAGTTCTCGAGGCTTTAGAGAATCGAGAAGAAGTTTCAAGCAGTTCTGCGAGCACGATTACGCGTCTTCTTGAAGCTGGCGCGGTTCATCCGATTCTTGATTCAATGACTAGACATGTACAACCAAGTGAAGTCACCGTTGTCATTCCAGTACTCAACTGCAGCTTTGAACGGCTTTCCAAATTAGTCGCACAGGTTTGCGCTGCGCACAAAGTTCTTATTGTTGATGACGGCTCGTCGCCTGCGCTTGAGGAAATCGCTGGCGCACAAATCATCCGTCGTGACAATGCCGGAGGCCCGGCAGTCGCTCGCAATACAGCGCTCAATCACGTCACAACACCAATCATATTTTTCCTTGACGCCGACACTTCGCTTTCTGATGATTCATGGATCAACTTGCTCAAGCATTTTGATGATTCTTCAGTTGGAGTAGTAGCACCACGAATTGCCAGTGAACCTGGCTCAACTTTGTTGCAACGTTACGAAGCAAGCGAATCACCGCTTGACCTTGGACCCGAACCCGCACGTATCCGCAAGAATTCGAGAGTTTCATATGTGCCAACTGCAGCACTCATGATCCGCACCGAACTGCTGCGCAAACATCAAGGTTTCAATGAGTCTTTTCGTTATGGCGAAGATGTTGACCTTGTCTGGCGACTGCTTGACGCTGACGTGGTGTGTCGCTACGAACCTTCAGTCGTAGTACTACACAGCCCGCGCAACTCGCTGCTTGATGCCTGGAAACAACGAGTTTCGTATGGCTCGGCCGCAGCCCCACTCAACCGCCAACATCCTGGAGCAGCGACACCGTTGCGAATCAATCGCTGGAGTGCATTGGCCTGGAGCGCACTGGCGATTGGTCACCCAATAATTGGACTAACAATTGGCGCAGCTTCAACGGTCGCCCTTGAAAGAAAAATCAGTTCACAACCAGATTCCCGAATCCTTGCGTTGCGACTTGCGGGTCGCGGAAATATTCATGCTGGTCGCATGATTGCTCAGGCAATCACTCGTACATGGTGGCCGTTTGCACTCGTGCTCGCATTGGTGCGTCGTCGCGGTCGTCGTGTCGTTCTTGTTGCCAGCATTCTTCCGGCACTCACAAATTGGTTTGAAAAGAAACCAAAGGTTGATCCGGTTTCATATTGCGCACTCAAACTTGCTGACGACATCGCTTACGGGACAGGAGTCTGGAAAGGCGTTATCGCGACTCGCGACCTTGGTGCACTTTCGCCAAAGTTTGATTAAGAACTTTCCTAGATAGTTGGGCGCACGAGTCGGCGTGAAATGTCATTGCAGTCTTCGCACACCGATTCGGGGATAACACCCAACCGCATTAACTGACCAAATATCACGCAGCCCAAGCAGAATCCGGCAAATGCTTCGAGACTTGCGGCCACCGTCAGCCCGACAATCAGAACGATGGCAACAATGTGCGCTCCACCGAACCAAGCGATACTTGCGCCGACGGAAAACACCAAGCCAATGCCTTGAGCAAAACGCTTGGGTGGGCCTGGCACTAAGCGACCCTCACCATTCATTGCTGGCGTGAGCACTCGAGTGGACAATTGCCCGAGGGGGCTCAATTTTGGACCGGTCAAAACTCGGGCGGTAAAGCCGTAGGCCAACGGAATGAGCACCCAGCCTTGACGCACGATCAAAAACAACACCGCTTGAAGCACGACTCCGGTGGCAACCCAGCGGGCCGACCGTTCATTCACGGGATTGGGGAATCCAAAGATGCGACTACTCATGGGGTCAGGCTAGAAGCCAATTCCCGACTTAACAAGTCGGATTTAAAAAGACCAGCATGAAACGCCCATTCGACATCATTCGGTAGCGTCTTGCCCGTGGCCCTTGTTCTGACCGTTCAATCTGATGCTTGGAACAAACACGTCACTTCACTTGCCAACACTGTCCGCGGTCTCGTACCCGTGGTCAAAGGCAATGGCTACGGATTCGGTCGCGACTGGCTCGCAACTCGCGCTAGCGACCTGTCCCCCACCATCGCCGTCGGGACGATCTTCGAAGTGTCATCGGTACCGGCTCATTGCACGCCTGTCGTGCTCACTCCAAGTCTTGAACTTCCCGAGGATCTTCGTGACGACACGATCTTGACCGTGGGCTCGATCGCTCATATTGAAGCAGTGGCCTCATCACACAAGTCTCGCCAAGTCGTTGTCAAAATTCGCTCGTCGATGAATCGATACGGTGCCGAAGTTGGCGATGTAGCCCAACTGCTCGAAAAGTGCCGAACAACAAATCTTCAGGTCCGTGGCGTTTCGATTCATCCCCCACTCACCGGAACCTCTGCAGATCACGTTCGCGAGATTGAAAACCTACTCGCCACGATTGATCCATCATTGCCGGCATGGGTCAGCCACGTTGATCCCCAAGATTTTGCCTACCTGCAATCGTGGCACCCTGAACGACAATGGTTTGTGCGTCTCGGCACGTCGCTCTGGCACGGAGACAAGACCACTCTTCAATTGACAGCCGATGTGATCGAAACAATTGCAGTCTCGTCTGGACAAAAAGTTGGTTATCACGGCGTTGAGATTTCACAGAACGGGACTTTGGCGATGGTCGGATGTGGGTCGGCCCATGGAGTAGCGCCGCTGACTGATGGCTTGAGCCCATTTCACTTTTCGCGCCAGCGAATTCAACTCGTTGAACCGCCACATATGCATACATCAATGTGCTTTATCCCTAGTGGCCAACCAACGCCAGTCGTTGGAGACTGGGTTGATGTGCAACGCCCGCTCATCACCACTGCGGTTGATCACATTCAATGGATCTAGTTATCTGTGAATGATTTCAATCATCCAGCAGCCGGCACCACAAGCCTCGGAACGTCTCGACTGATTGGTCTCGACGTCACCCGAGCAATTGCCCTCATCGGCGTTGTTGTCATGAATTACCACGGCAACCTGAACGATCAATCCATCGGGACCGATTTTTGGCATCGTGTCTTCAATGTGTACTCCGGTGTGCTCTCCACCCGATTCGCTGCAACCTTTGTGTTTGTCGCTGGAATCGGCACTGCACTTTTGTCGCGAAAGGCATACGAGAACCATCAAGACGTCACCAAACTCCGCCTGCGACTTATTCGCCGCGGAGCACTACTACTTTTTGGTGGCTATTTTCTTGATCACGCCTGGCCGGGAACCATCTTGTTCTATTACGGCGCTTATTTCATTCTGAGCGCGATGTTCATCATGTGGAAATCGCGTTCAATTCTTCTTGTTGCGATCGCCACAGCAATAACTGCAACGGTTGTCTCGAGCTGGGAAGCGAATCAAGCACATCAGGGTTACTCCACTCAGTGGCTACATCCACGGAACATTCACAGCATCAAAGATCTTTTCTTACGAATTTTCATTGACTACACCCACCCAGTTTTCCCGTGGCTCGCGTTCTTTTGCCTCGGTATTGTTTTTGGTCGAAATCTTGAAGCTGTCAGAGAATCTTGGCACCGAATTACGACCGCTTGCTTCGTTGTTCTGGCCCTCTGTTACACCCTTACCACAATTCTCAACATACAAAACCTACGTTTGAACTCGGTCGTCCAGGTCACCACATCAATGCAACCGTTCACCAGAGGCTTGTTCTACACCTTGACGAGTGTGGCTATCGCAATCATTTCGTTTCTCGTCATCAGTCAGATCGCGGACAAATATCAACAAAGTGTTCTCGTCGTTCATCTACAACGCAGCGGTCAAGTCACGCTCAGCCTGTATCTATTGCATGTGTTGGCTTACTACGCACTTGTGAAGTGGTCTCACTCAATAACTGCTACTGGGCTCGACACGGCATTGATCTTTGCCGGCTTATTTTGGCTATTTGCTATCACGATTGCTTCATGGTGGCAACACCACTTTGGGCAAGGGCCCGCCGAGCGCCTCTACCGCGCGATCGGCGGCTAAATCTCTACTGGATTTTGTCGATTCAGTCCGCGCCAACCAACTGCAGCCGCCCCAACAATTGGGCTGCGGTCACCTAAGCGAGCCGGCACAATTCGTGCACCTTGCGAAAAGCTCAGCCGACAGTGTTCATCCATCACATCTTGCGCTGCCGCAAAAAATGTTGGACCGAATCCGAGAGCAACCGACCCGCCCACTACTGCAAGATTCAAGTCGAAGAAATTGCACATGCTTGCGACTGCCAATCCAACCATGCGCCCAGTGCGTTGCATGGTTTCATACGACGGTTCGGTTGCTGGTCGGCCTGTAATCATTTCAATTGCAGTACCCGATGCCTCGGCTTCTAAACATCCGCGGGCGCCACAGACACAACGATTGCCATCAGGGTTCACAATCACATGACCTATATGTCCTGCATTACCCGATGCC
>Ga0214919_10006370_pt1 | contig 16255 bp, 26 predicted proteins | sample LL1503_MetaG_FD_177994 | JGI IMG/M metagenome (GOLD analysis project Ga0214919, IMG submission 177994) | Freshwater microbial communities from Lake Lanier, Atlanta, Georgia, United States - LL-1503 | ecosystem: Environmental > Aquatic > Freshwater > Lake | place: USA: Georgia | collected... | reverse complement strand
CGGCCTTCCCAGTCTTCAGGAATGACTCCTTCAGGACTCCACCGATCTTCTGGATGATCTCCATTTTTGAACCATTGGTTGGCTTCAATAACTACGGGTTTTTTTCTGAATTTCATTTGGCACGCTCCTTGAGCATTGCGTCTGCCAATGCGTAGGCATTTCGTGCGTCATGCTCATTGGTCGTTACTTCTCTGCGAATAGACAAACCAAGAAGCGCTTGCCCCGCAAACTCATCACGCAAAGTTTTGTCCCTTGCAAAGCCGCCGGTCTTTACCAGCCAGTCGGTGTAGTCTTTCGCTACTTCAATGTTGTCTTTCATTTTGTGCCTCCTACTTTTATAGCGTCAACGTCATTGCGGTATTCATCCAATCGTGAGTTAAGTCGCGTGATTCGAGTCACGTTGTAGTCCACGATTGATTGTGTGTACTCCACCGCAGTCTCTGCTTCTAGCTTAGCCAAGTGGGCTTCTGCCAACTCTGCGGCAATCATTTCCAATGGGCTTGGTTTGCGAAATGGTTCTTTAAGTAGGTCACGTAATCCTATGCGGCGCATCATGGTGTCTCCTTACTTGAATAAGTTGTTGAGCGCATCACGCAATTCCTTGGCCTGATAAATAGTCAAGTCTTTGATGATGATGTTGGCGTTAAACCCAGTTTTAACCTCAACTGGTTTTGCGGCTGCATTGGCGGCTCGTGTTGCCAACCTTTTGGTAGTAGCTTTCTTTTTCTTTAGCCGCTTACCGCCGGGCAAAGGCTTGTAGTTACTTCCAATAGCGTAGTATTTATCTCCACGCTGTTCAACTTGCTGGTCGTTAAGCAACTGCGAAACAAGCGATATAGCCGACGTATAAAGGTGGCCTTGCTTTTCTACGTTGTGTCCAATTGCTGCTCGGGTAAGCCCGGGGTTGTCTCGGATGTAATCAAACGTCGCTTGACTGGTAGTTATTTTAGGTTGGTCAGAGTCTTCAACGGCTTGGTCAGAGTCATCGAACGAAAGGTTCTCAAGTTTTTTAAGTTCCGTTTTTAAATCAGGCATGTCATTTCTCCATTGATGAGTGGTGATTAGATTTTTTGTCCCATAAGTTTGAATGCCATAGCTGATGCAGTCAGCGCTTCGGTATCAAGGTCAGCAACAATGTTTTGACGTTCTGCTTTGGGGGGTGGTTTGACATCAAGACGCTCAAGGTCTTTAGCGCCAATGTATGCGCGGATGTTCGGGAACAGTTTCACACCTTCGTTAAGCGACTTGCATTTCTTCAAGAACGAATCAACATCAGACGCAACTTTTTGCCAGCGTTTATCAATTTCATGCACTTGCTTAACTAACTGCATACGCTCAAGTAGTTCTGCTTTACCCAGCGTTTCATCTGCAAACTCAAGCAGTGTGGTTTCACTAAGGCTGAGCCTATCGTTACCGTAGTAATCCGGGTTGGGCTTGCACCATGCATTAGATAAACCACTTACGTTTATGCGATGGGATACTGCCCCACCATCATCAACTGTCACGCATAAAGTTAAAGAAACGTCCTTGGTTTTCTTGAGCCACTTTTCTGGGATTACCTTTATCAAATGCTCTTGGCCTTCCCATGCAAGTTTGTTAAACATCTCGCTGATGTCAAGGTTTAACGTAGTCTCATGTTGGGGGCAATCTGCTTTAAGTTCCGCATTACGCATGACGTTAATTTTTGCAGCAACGCGATCGCGCAAGTCTTTCGTAATAATGACTGTAGCCATTAAAATTCTCCTGTGATTTGATGGATAAAACAAGGGCCTCTGCGGGTGTCACTTCCGCATCAAACAGCCCATACTTGGCCCCAATGGGGCCGCTACTTACTCAGTCGTGTCTTCAGGGTTCTCCTTTCCTAAATCAAGATAGTCTTTAAGTGCTGAACGTACTACATCGCGCTCGGGTTGAGTCTTTTCGGGTGCTAGTACGTCATAGCATTGCTGATACACATTGTGATGTGCCGTGACTAGTTGGTCAAAGTCATCGGCGATTTTTGCTGTAGCCATAGTTACTCCATTGAAAAATGGATATTCTCGCCGTAAGGAGCCACAATGTCACTACTTATACACCAAACTACGGGAAAACCCGGAGCATTTTCTTGGTTGAAGTCGGTGTAACCGTCAGTTAAGCAGACAAACACCTCGGGTTCGATGCCTTCACGGGCCAAGTACGCAAAGCCTTCTTCCATGTCCGTGCCACCGCCTGAGTAAAACTGTAGGCTGACGGGTTCACCCTGCTGAAATATCTCATGCTTGCACACTGATGTATCCGTATATAGGACGTGGACTTCTTGGGGGTTGCACAGTTCGACGATGCGGCTGAAGTGTCCGTTGTAGTAGTCCAGTTCTTTCTTTTGGATAGAGCCTGACACATCTACCTGCAAGCACAACACACCCATCTGCGGTACGCTGCCTACTGATGGGAGATACGCAATGTCTGCGAATCGACGGTTGGGTCGAGCCCATGTTGTCTCGGATGCAACCTTGGACACCATGTAACGCTCAAGAATGTCAAACCAAGGAGTACCCGGGTCAATCAGGTCAGCAATGATTTTCTCCAGACCCCCCAGACCTTTACCTTGGGCTTTAGCTGCTTGTGCTGCTTGGGCTATCTCGACTCGGATGTCAGCGTCAAGCTGCGTTGCTTCTTCGCCAGTCATTGGTTCGCCACGTTCAATCAAGTCGTCGCCAATACCTCCGTCGCCGCCATCAGGGTTGTCAGGCAAGCCGTTGTAAATATCATCGACTGTCCTGTCCTTAGAGCCGGGCATGTCCACGCATCCTTCGATAAATTCGCCGATACCAGCTTCCTTGAGCATGTCGTTAATCCATGCATCGCCAGCCGTGTTCCACTTTTTAGCTTGTCGGGTTCCGCGTCGGGATGCGTGTTGGCCGATTACATGACCAACCTCGTGAGCTAAGACGAACACAATCTCATCAACTGTACGCTCTTCAATCCAGTCAGGGTTGACATAGATTTGAGCCCGTTGGTCAACTGCTGCTGTCTTGATTGTGCGGTCAAAGATAATTTTGCGTTTCATCAGAATCGCCGCAAAGAAAGGATGCTGAGTTACCAGTGATACCTTAGCTTTGTCCAGTTTAGTTATTGCCATAAAACACCTCTGTTATGTTGATTGGTTCGGTTCCACGCAGCGCTATGAGTGCTGCTTGAATGTTTGCTCTGTCTTCATTAGTTAAGCAAGCTGATAAAAGGTCACGGGCTTGGTTAGCAAACTTATCAGACCGAAAGTTGTATTTAACTTTGCCGCTGTTTTGAATACTGTCTTTTGCCTCTGCGTAAGCTTTAGCTAAGTACGACTTACTCCAGTTACCTCCACTCTCTGTTAATCTATATGCCGCAGCATCTGCCGTCATGATTTCAATAAACGTCCCTCTCATTTCACGAGGTACAAATTCACTTGATACAAAGCTGTGGTAGCTTCTGCCAATGTCGATACAAAACTTTTGGGCTATCGCATCGGCTATCTGTCGTGCTTGGGAACGATACCCTTTCATCAGGTATCCCTTCTCAATCATTTTTATTGCTGCATTACGTATCCGTGTACTTAGCTGGTCAGGATTTATGACGACAGTAGCTGTTACGCCCATCATCTTCATCATGCGTACTTGATCGAATGTGTCACTCGAACTCATTTTGACTTCCTTTCGCTTTAAATATAAAACCACCATCTTTTCTGACGACAGAGCCATTGCCCCTACCTACTTCTTTAAGAAAGTTTGCATAGCGGTCTGACAATGCCATCAACTGAAACTGACGTGTGTGCAGCACGGCATTACGCCATAGCAACACGGCGCAACATACCATCAGTATGTACTCAAGGTCTGTGAACATATCCCTCCTTATCATTGAAACATTGACATCTTGGCAGCAATATCCTCAAGCCTACGCTTGGCAGAATCCCGCGCCATTGACGAACCCTTAATAACTTCTACGCTAGTAAGGCACGATTTAGCTACATCACGTAACTCGGTTATCTCCGCTATCAACTCAGGCGTTGGGCTGATTGCCAGACTCATTGCCATGTCGCATCCTTCGATTACGTTCTCCACCAGTGATGTATGGAAGCGCTCACCTTTAGCACCTTGGTATTCCTTTAACTTGGTAACCAATGAAGCCAAGGGCTTGAGCATCCTATTGATGGTGTCGGTGTTAGCCAGTGCCAAGGCTTCGGCTTCGGCCTGTGCAAAGGCTGCTTCATCTTCTTCACTCAGGTCAAACACAAAGTGCCTAGCATCGGGCATGGGCTGGAACCTAAACTCCGCGCTCATAGACTGCTTGAACGTATCTGCCGTCGGATAGTCACTGATGTGTGCCCGTCCTGCTGCACTACCAGCGTTACGATACCGAATGTCGTCAAGTACCAACTGGTCATACTGTGGCATATGCTCGCTCAAAAGCTTGTCAACCTTACCGATTAGCGTCTTCATCTCGAACGTGTAATCAAAGTACTTGTCGTTGAGCAACAGCCTAGGGCCAGCATCTACCCACGGCAGGGTACGCTCCTTGTGGCAGATATACACATCATTCATTGCTGACATAACTGTGTTGATTGCGTTGGTTTTGTCCCGGAACAACTTCGTTAAGACTGTCAAGCTAGCGTCTTGCTCTTGTCTCTGTATCTTGTCGGTCAAGAAGTTATCCCGCTTGGTCAGCGTTGCACGGCGCATGGTCAGTTTGACCAGCACCACTTTGTCGGACAGTTTGGTTGGTGTCATATCATTTCCTTACATTAAAACTTCAGAGTGTTTAGTGGCCCACTCGACGAACGAACGGGTGTGCTTGATGGATGGTTGCAACTTGATTGCATCCTTGGTAGCCATGATGTTGAACTCAGGGCTCATACGACCTAGGTACTTAGAGACACGATCAAAATTATCTTTGGTCGCTTTGCGGGCTAGCGCACCAGTCAATGCATACAAAGTCGCAGGGTCTTGAGGAACTTCAGCGCCCATTGGGTCAAGCAAGATAGCATCGACGTTGGGCATCTTTTGGTAGATACGACGAAAGCCTGTGTACTCTGCTGCTGGGCCCTCGCCCACCTCACCAGCGCAGTTATCAAAGTACAGTCCATTGTCTAGTGACGCAGGAATCAAGCTCACACGCCCCCAAGACCTTGGAGTCGGATTGGCAAAGCGATTGGCTTCGTAGTCAGACAGAAGGCCCGGACGGAACCGCAGGAACTGAATCAGAATCTCGTCGATGCCGTTGTTCAGCGCCCACTCAGTCCAGTCCTCCAAGTTTTCTTGGAAGTTAAACAGTCGAGTCCGATTGGCTAGCTTGCCTGTAATGCGGTTAGCACCTGACTTGTCCTCAGTACGATTGCCAGTCGCCATCTTGAACAATTCTTCGGTCAGCAGGGTGTTACCTGCTCGGTCATCATAGATTACAGAGCAAATGCCATTCTGCATTGCCGTTGACGCATCTGACAACTCCTCGAAGTTGACAATCTTGAAGCCTGTGCCACGACGCAGGGCATAGAACTCGCCGGGTGCTTTCCAACGAGTCGCTGTGCCTGTGTTGTTAGGCGTACCAAGCAAGTCCACGGGGTCACGCAGCGATGCATTGAACTCCACGTAGTTTGCCGTCTCCCACGTATCGGGGTTGCTGTCGTCATACTGAATCATCGGCAGTCCGCGCTCTGCGAACATTGTCTGCGCCACCTCACGAATGAGTGCTGATTTGCCACCACCGGGCGCACCCAGTATGAATGGCACGATGGCATTGCCGCCTTCGACTTTGAACTGCTCCAGTATGGATGTTTTAATGTTGCTGTATTTCATGGGTTTCCTTGATTTGGGTTGATGTAGTGCTGATGTGCCCGCCCCCTACGGCGCACCGAAATCGTAGGGGTAGCAAGTCTAGGATGTATGTATGTGTTGTGCTGTCACTAGCGCGACAGGATGTACTGAGCAACTCGGGCGAGTAACGCGCCCTTCGCTTCTTCTATGGTTGGGAACTCCCCTAATTTTTCGTCCATCCACCCATCGTTTGGGTGACGGAACTTTGCTATGTAGCTTTGCTTTCCACTTAGGGCAAATGCGTATGTACTGACGTACCCCCAGTACTCGTTGTGCGAACCCATCAACTCGCTATGTAGGGCTGAATCTTCCCAAGTCATTGGGTTGCACCTCCACTTCATAGCCCAGCTTACGTATGTATCCCAATACACGAGGGGTCAGGGTTGTCGTGCCAGCTATGGCTGCAAACTGGAATGCTTTGTCGCATACGGGGTATGCAACGTCCACGCCATAGTTTCTAGTTATGTTAATTACTATCTTCATAGTTTGCTCCTATCCTTAGTAAGCGACTCCAAGCTGCTATAGATAAGCCACAGCTTATGGCCTTCGTCACGCATGTCATCAGTCCCTCCATGTAATCGCGTGAATATGTTCTTTATCTTGGGCATGTAATAGTCACGCACTTCTTCCTCTACAGCAACTAGGGTGTCGTACTCAGCCCACGCTCGGCAGGTCGGGCAACCTGCTTCGTAATCATCGCAAGGCTCACCCCAGTATTGGGCAATAGCTTCTTTGACAAAGTTACTCATCGTCTTCTCCTACAAAGTCTGATTCTTGCATCGGCGGCACTTCCATTGCTAGGCTCATCAAGCGCCATACGTCACGCATAGAGTCCATGTCTTCAGACCCAATACAGGGGTCGTTGTAGCCGCTAGGCTTACCATCGTGATACACGACTTCTTTTAGGCAATACCAATCTTCGCCGCCGTTTTCGGATTTGGCGTTGACGATGCGGTAGTTCCAGTAAAAACTAAACTCTTTTTCATCAGTCATTCGTTTGCTCCTATTTCTGATTCAGTCTGTTGTATAAAGGTATGCAACTCGTTCCATGAACGGGTAAACCTGCCGTTCTCGTCATAGAAGCGCCAGCTATCGCAGGTAACGCACCCTGCTACATAGGTGCGGCATCGTGGAGCACAGCAATCCCGCAGGAACTTTTGCCCTTCCAGTACTACGTACTTGCTTTTGGCTCGGCGTTTGATGTCTCTAACTTTCATCGTCTTCTCCTTGGTTCATATACACGGTTATCAGGTAGCCAAACTGCGCGCCAGCCCAAACTAGGCCAGCTTGCAACAACCACCATCCCTCTCTATTCCAGCATGTGAAGAGGATTACTGTGGCTAGGATGCCTATGCCAATGTCGGCAAGGGTTTGGGACTTCGTGGTGGTGTACTCTGTGTTCATGGTGTGCTCCTTATGAATGTGTGTCGAATGATGCATCGCTGCGCATTGCTTTGGTGGAAACGGTTGGATTCGAACCAACGTGCTTTTTAAAGAACAGATTTACAGTCTGTCGGTTTCAGCCTCTCACCCACGTTTCCAAATTTATGTCATGTTCCCTTTATGGGATGAATTAAGCCCTTTGAGCAGGGCCGGGTCGGTGACTACGATGTAGTTGGATTTGGGCATTGGAACGATACAGTGTTTTTGTCGTACAGCTATCTTCTCGCCACAATCCATACAGGTCGGACGGGGCGACTTAGCACGATGGGGCTCAACCCGCACGGCGTAACAGCATGTACATATAGGTAGGTAGTGTTCGTTCACGGGCTAACCTCGTCGCCATACCAAGTGCGGTGGTCTTCAGCAACGTGCTCTACGCCATCGTACTCATGGATGTGCCACTTAATCCCATCAGGGATTTCGACAATCTTAAGTTCTGAGTAGGGAGTCTCGGCGTCAACACCAAGTTCTTGTACTACTTTTACTAAATTTGGGTCATTGCGCTCTACCATGCCCGCCCAGAAATCAGTTGGGCTGCAACCATCCAAATCACAAAATCGCTGGATTGCAGCTTCGGACAGGGAAAAGCATCCGAAACAAGTGTTAATTACGACTTTCATTTTTAGCTCCTTATGAGTTATGAGTGCTGTTAAGGGATGTGTGTATATGCATCTGAGTAGCGGTATTCGATGCGCTCAGAGGACTCGTCGATGGGCTCGACAGCGAATTCAAATATGTATTCATCATCGAGGGCGTAGGTTTCAAGGTCGTCGGGCAAGTGCAGATAGGCCAGCATATGTATGCTCCTTGGTTGGTTGAGGGACGGGGACTTGGCCGATTAGGCCGGGGGAAATCGTAATATCCAAAGTAATATCCGAGCTTGGATATTAGGAATTCGTGTATGTACACGCGCAAGCTATTGATTTATAAGGCTAAATTACGTATGTATCGTAATATCCAAACGTAATATCCAAGTCGGGAAATGGGGGGGGCCTTTTGTGAGACTCGGATTCGTGATGCACTTTGCGCGCAAAACGTACATTGCCATGCTGGAATTTCAAAACCTATACACGTATCCGTTTTTCTTGGATATTTGGATATTAGGATATTACAAAGGGTTAACCCATTGATTTATATGGGAAATCCTACTATCCAAACGTAATATCCAAGTTTTTGTGTTGGATATTAGGAATCGTACATACATATGTATGCTATCGGGCGTAGCGGTCACACAGGACTTCGCGCCGTATTTGCTTGGAAGCAAAGGGTTCGCGGGCAAACTTGGTCGGACAGCCCAGCCATTTGGGCGATGTACTGCGATATGGTTGTGGGGGTAAGCCGCCTTGCAGCTTGGGGCCTTGCGTCCCTTGGACTAGCGGCGGCATCGGAATCTTCAATGTACCCTTGGGCACTTGGCGCACTTTCATGTATGTATCTCCGTTGGTTGCACTCCAAAACCCTGACTCGCAGGGCTTCAGGCTGTCACCGAGACTTAGGCGTTGATGGTGAAGGCGCTATCTGTGGACTTGAAGGAATCCACGTTGCGCAGGGCTTGGCAGAATCCACGGGCTTCCAATTGCTTGGCGCTGTAGCCGTTTTTGCCGCCCTCTGCACGTTCGATAGCGGCAACGAAAGACAAGAAAGCGGACTTGTTGGCGTGAGCGCTACCCATGATTTTCTCAAAGGCTTTGCCCGTCGAAGGGAATGCTGCGGCCATGATATCGGCGGCGGCACGGAATTTTCCATTGATAGCCTTGTCGTATGCCGACTTTACGGCCACATCCTTGAGGGCTTTGAGGGCCAAGCCACCTTTGAACAACGCGCCCTCTGCGCTAATGCCATGGATGTTGCCCTTTTTGTCCTCGAAGGACACGATAGAGGAATCATTGGAAAACACGGTAATTGCTGACATAGTAATACTCCAAAAAGTAGGCTTGATATGTATACCCTGCGGAATTACAAGATATACATTAAAGCCGTATCCCGTGCGTTGCCCTGCACGTTTAGACCTACCCTATGGCTTGCGGTCATGGATACGGAATTACCGCCGTGTTACTTCACCCAAACACGGAAAACGCTATCGAATTTTTAAAGATACGGGTTTCCACCTACACGATTTCAGTCAACCCGATGGGCTACCGCATGGTCTTTCGACTGCATGGCGCATTCATCAGAACCTACACTCGCAAGGCTCACGGAACGGACAGTACGATGCCTGTCACAGTAGGCGCGGGTGTTAGTCACTCTCACCGCCTACACTACCGGCATAGGTGTTAGCCCGCCCCCCACAGGCCCCCCAAGGGCCACCCCGGGGCTAGGGGCGCTTAGGCCCTTCTCTTACAGCACAACAAGAAAATAGGGTATACATACACTTTGCACCCCAAAAAAATAAAAAAAGTTGTACAATACATATACATACAACTCAAAAGGAGCGCAAATGGCTACAGGAATGAAGCGTTGGAACATGTTTTTGCCCGCTGAATTGCTTGAAGAAATCAAAAAAATGGCGGAAAAAAAGGACATTTCTGCGTCAGATATGATGCGAATTGCCTGCGAAAAGTACCTTGCTGCTGTAAAAAAAGCAGAAAATACTCCTGCGGAACCCAAAAATGAACCTCAGTGACGTGGATATTGGTGACGAACCTCTAGAGCTAGGGCAGAAAAACGTGTCATTTCCCCAAATTAGCGATGAAATGCTGGCAAGTTTGGCGCTGGGAGCCGAAGATGAGCTAATAATTGCGTCCCGACACGGCCTTAGCATGGAAAAGTACGCCGAACTGTCGGCCCAGCCGTGGTTTCAACTACAAGTAGAAGTAAAACGCTCTGAGTTCGCCAAGAACGGAGTAACTTTCAAAGCCAAGTCGGCATGGATGGCTGCGGAATTGCTGGATCAGGTGTACGTAATGGCCGCAAGCTCGGAAACGAGCCTGAACCAGAAGCACGAAGTGCTCAAAACCATGATTAAAGCGTCGGGGCTTGAGCCGAAAGAGGAAAAATTTCAGTCCACTGGGCCGACATTCAGTGTTTTCATTGACCTCGGGGATAAAAGTGTAAGTATTGGCAACCAGCAAACGCTTGTGCCTGTTACATTGGATGTGCCCACTAAAGAAATTAAAGAATGAGTACATACAAACCGACTGAAACCCAGCGCGGCTACATGTTGGACGAGAAGTACGTCCGAGTTCTGGCGGGGCCCGTGGGGGGTGGTAAGTCGGTAACGTGTGTACATGAACTTGTACGGCTGGCAACTGGACAGGCTCCAAACGCCAAAGGGATACGTAAAACTCGAGCGGTTATTGTCCGTAACACGGCTGACCAGTTGGCATTGACAACTCGCAAAACAGTATTTGACTGGCTCCCACCGGGCGAGGCAGGTATCTGGAAGGCTGTGGAGAAAACTTTTATTCTGATGGCAAAACTGCCGGATGGAACTCAAGTGGAGTCGGAGTGGCTGTTCATTGCACTGGATACTCCGGATGACGTGCGTAAAGCGTTGTCCCTTGAGACGACATTTATATGGGGCAACGAGGCGCGGGAGCTTCACCAAGACGTAGTTGACGGGTTGCTTGGTCGTCTGAACCGCTACCCCAGCATGAAAGACGGCGGGCCTACGGTTTCGTGTGCGCTGTTTGATACCAACATGCCGGACGAGGATACGTGGTGGCATGACAAGATGGAGTCGCCGCCTAGTAACTGGGCCGTGTACAGACAGCCAACGGCCATAATGACGCCAACTGTATATACAGAAACTTTTGGTGAGTCGCCCGAAGAAGTCTTGTTGGACAAAGACGGCCACGAATGGTGCGTTAATCCGAAATGCGACAACTACGACAATCTGCCCAAACAGTACTACCCGAATTTGATTCCGGGAAAAACGGAAGACTGGTTGCGGGTATACCTTCGATCCGAATATGGTCGGTCACTTTCAGGCACCCCGGTGTATGAAAAAACTTTTACTCCTGAGTTCCATGTAGCCAAGGATAGTTTGAAGCCTGTTCGGGGTGCGGACTACACGATCATTATTGGAATTGACTTTGGGCGGACGCCTGCTGCGGTGTTTAAACAGCGTGACCCCCGAGGGCGTGTAGTTACTTTGGCTGAGTTGGTGTCCGAAAATATGGGGATTGAGACGTTTGTACGTACAAAATTGAACCCGTTTATTGCCAATAACTTGCAGGGATGCAGTTTTATTTGTGCGCCAGACCCGGCTGGGTTTGCCAAGCAGCAGCAAAATGAAATGACTTTGGTTGATGTTTTGAAGCAGGCTGGGTTTAAATGCGTAAAACCCCCAACAAATAAGCCGGAATTGCGTATTCAGGCCACCGAACGACTGCTTACACAGCAAATTGAAGGTAAAGCGTTATACTTAGTTGACCCCTCTTGCACCCAGTTAATTAAAGGATTCCGATACGGGTATCGGTACAAAATCAAGAAAAATGGGGAAATGGAAGACCGTCCGGACAAAAACGAGTTTTCCCACGTCCACGATGCCAACCAGTACGCAGACTCCGTGATGGACATGAACATTCGGGGAGCAGAATTTGGAGTAAAGCGGCGGGAGTTAAAACAACAAAAGTATGTGTACACTTGACCCCTAGGCGCGGCTCGGTACAATCAGCAACATTATTTCTAGGACATACGTATGGCTACAGGCATGGCCCTTATTCCGGTTGCACGGGCATCTGACTTAGAAGCAGAGGCTCGCCGTCGCAGCCAAGAAACGCAGAATACCCCGGTTATTCAGGGGTTAGCTTCTCATGTTCGCAAACGATGGGAAAGCGCTCGTACTGCAAAACGTAAACTGGAAGAGCGCATGTTGCAATGCCTTCGCCAACGCAACGGTGAATACGACCCAGAAAAAGCTCAAGAAATTGTTAACCAAGGCGGCTCAGATATTTTTATTAATCTGACTTCCGTTAAGTGCCGTGCGGCTACAAGTTGGTTACGAGACACTTTGCTGGGTAAAGGATCGGATAAACCTTGGAATATCCAAGCAACTCCAAACCCAACAATGCCACCAGAAATTATGGCAAGTTTGCAACAAAAACTTGCTCAAGAGTTAATGCAGCATGTTGAGCAGGGCGGGCAATCCCCGGATGAAGAACAACTTCGTCAGTATGCCATGCAAATGAAAGATGAAGCAGAACGTCAACTCCGCGAAGAAGCAAGTGAACGCGTTGACCGCATGAGCCGCAAAATGGAAGATCAACTGACTGAAGGCGGCTGGCATAAAGCATTTGATGAGTTTTTAGACGATATAGTTACATTCCCCTACGCAGTGCTTAAAGGCCCTGTAAAACGCCGTCGCAAGAGCTTACAGTGGCAGGATGGAAAGCTAGTCCCCGTGGAAGAAATCCGAAACGAATGGGAACGGGTTGATCCGTTTTACTTGTACTGGGCACCTTGGGCTTGGGAAATAAATGACGGCTACGTAATTGAGCGTCACCGCATGACGGCTGACGAACTGCAAGCGTTAATTGGCGTACCCGGCTACAACGACGATGCCATTCGTACAATTTTGAATGACTTTGAAACCCAAGGTATGAAGCAGTGGCTGTGGACTGATGCAGCCAAAGCGCAAGCTGAAGGGAAGTACGTTACTGAGGCAATTATTAGCGGCGACTTGATTGACGCTATTCAATTATGGGATTCCGTAAAAGGCAGTTTGCTTTTGGAGTGGGGCTTGACCGAAAAAGAAATTCCTGACGCAGCCCTTAACTACCCGTGTGAAGTTTGGCTTATCTCCAATGTAGTTATTCGTGCGGTGTTGAACTACGACCCCTTGGGACGCAAACCATACTACCTAACTTCATACGAAAACGTACCCGGTGCAGTTGACGGTAAAGGCGTAACTGACTTGTGCCGTGATTCGCAGTTGATGGTTAATGCCTCTGCTCGGTCATTGGCAAACAACATGGGTATTAGTTCTGGCCCTCAAGTTGGGGTAAACATTTCACGACTGCCCCCGGGCGAAGATATTACGGACATGCACCCGTGGAAGATTTGGCAGTTCCAATCGTCGGACTACGGCGACAACACCGCGCCTATTACTTTCTTTCAGCCGAATAGCAACGCCAATGAATTGATGGCCGTCTTTGAAAAGTTTTCTGCTCGGGCAGACGAAGACACAATGATCCCTCGGTACATGACAGGCGAAAGCACTCCCGGCGCTGGCAGGACATCTTCCGGCCTGTCTATGCTTATCAGTAACGCTGGCAAAGGCATTAAGCAGGTTATCAGTAACATTGACCAGAACGTAATTACTCCAGCAATTGAGCGTTTGTATCAAGACAATTTGCGGTACAGCGACGATCCCGATTTGATTGGAGACGTTAACATTATTGCTACGGGCGCTAACAGTTTGGTTGTCAAGGAAGCTGAAGCTATTCGTCGCAATGAGTTCTTGCAGTTGGTGCTTAATAGCCCTGTGGCCCAGCAAATTGTCGGTATGAATGGCTTAGCTGAACTGCTTCGGGATTCTGCTAAAAACTTGAGCGGTAATGTGGATCGCATTGTTCCGGATAGAAAACAAATTTCCGTAACTGAACAGCAAACTCAAATAATTCAACAGTTACAGCAGCAACTTCAAATGTTAATGGGTCAAGCTTCCGGCGAACCGGGGGCTTCAAATGCTGCACCGCAGCAACCAGATATGCAGCCAAAAAACATGTTGCCCGATGGGTCGCAAGTTGGCGGGCGCGAATCAAACATGATTTCCCCAAGGCCAAACGGAGTTTAAAACCTCATCTTGACCCGTTAAACTATATATGATATAAACTCGGCGTATGAATATTTTCGTTGGCCCAAAGCCAGACCGGCAGCAGATACAAGCGCTCAATCGTTGTAAGCTGCCAGAAAACGAAGCTTTAGTCCGGTTACTCCAAGTCAAACTTGAGGAAACAAAAAATTCCTTGATGCTGGCGGAAGAATTAGTAAAGCTGTATCGTTTACAAGGTCGGGCAGAAGCCTTGGCAGATTTTCTCGAAGCGGTTGAAAAATCGTCAGAGATTTTAGAGCGAGTCAAATGACTCGTATTTTGTAGTCCCAGCAAACCATTATGTGGATGGCAGACCGAAGTAGGAGCCGAAAGCAGAGTTGGAGCTTAAGGAGTAATTAATGGCATTACCACGGCAAGTTGAAGAACAGTTGAAAGAACTGGAAGCGATTGAAAAGCAGTTGAGCGACGCGCAAAATCCAAAACCACAGGAACCTGCGCCGGAACCAACAGAGCCCGAAAAAGTTGAGCAACAGCCAGAAGTTAAGCCAGAAAAACCAGTTGAACCGGAAGTGCCGGAAGAGACATGGCAGCAGAAATACCGAACCCTTAAGGGTATGTATGACGCTGAAGTGCCTCGGTTGCATTCCCAAGTAAAGGAATTGTCTTCACGCATGGAACAAGTCCAACGTGAAATGGCGGCTCCCAAACAGGAAGTTAAACCCGCTACCAAGGAAAAATTGGTCACCGATGCTGATGTTCAAGCATTTGGCGAGGACTTAATTGAAGTCCAACGCAAAGTTGCCCGCGAAGTGGCTTCAGAGTTTCGTGATGAGTTGGATACCATGAGGGCCGAAAACAATAAGTTGCGTGAGCAGCTTACTGCAACCGGAAATCAAGTATCTGAAGCAAGTTTTGAGCAGCGCCTACATCGTTTGGTGCCGGATTTTCAAGAAATTAACGTCGACCCCAAGTGGATGGCGTGGTTAGATGAAGTTGATCCGTTGCTCCGAGCCCCACGAAAAACTGTTGCACAAGAAGCGTTCAACCGAGGCGATGCAGAGGGGGTTGCACACTATGTAGGTATGTTCCGAGGAGGAGCAAAGCCTGTAGAGCAAACTAACACCAAAGCCGCTGAACTGGAACGTCAAATTCAGCCGAATCGTAGCGCTTCTAGCGCTAGTATTGGGTCGCCAAAAGGAGCAACATATACGGATTCCCAAATCCAAAAAATGTTTCTTAAGTCGGCCACACTAGCAAGCTCAGGAAAACTCGATGAAGCACAAAAACTTGAAGCTGAAATTGATGCTGCGTACAGGGAAAAACGTGTAATAGCGTAATAACCTAGCCGACAGCACCATCCAACCTGTTTTTATTTTTTATTTAGGAGGCCATTATGGCTGCTGTTTATCCCGTAACGGGCTCTGGTGCATTTGACACCACCCCTTCGTACTCCGGTGCGTTTATCCCTACCCTGTGGTCGGGCAAACTGTTGGCGAAGTTTTACCAAAATACCATGTTGTCTGAAATCTGCAACACGGACTACGAAGGTGAACTGAAGAACCAAGGCGATACGATTCGTATTCGTTTGGCTCCGTCTATCAGCATTTCTGACTACACCGTTGGTCAATCGCTGACTTATGAAGTGCCCACTCCCATTTACCAAGACATGCAAGTGACTAAGGGTAAATACTTTGGTGTGCAAGTCAATGACGTGTTGTCTTATCAGTCCGACATGAATTTGATGAACATGTTCACGGAAGATGCTGCAAAACAGTTAAAGATTTCGATTGAAAACGAAGTTTTCTTTAATAGTTTTGTAACTGTTGGCCCTGCTGCTGCTAACCTTGGCGCAACTGCCGGTGCTATTTCTGCTGCTTACAACTTGGGCACAGACACTGCTCCTATTGACCAAGCTACGCCGCAAAACGTGCTTAACGCCATCTTGCGTATGTCTACTGTGTTGGATGAGCAGAACGTACCTGAAGATGGGCGCTGGCTTATCATCAGTCCTTTTGACCGCCAGTTGTTGATGCAATCGACTCTTGCTCAAGCGTACTTTACTGGTGACCAATCCAGTGTTATCCGCACTGGCAAGATTGGCATGTTGGATCGTTTTTCGGTCTATGTGTCAAACTTGTTGCCGAAGGGCGCTGCTGCTAAAACTCTGGTTGCTGGCTTGTCTGCCACTTCTACGGGTAGTACTCTGACTAGCGCAAAAGCTCGTCGCGTTATGGTTGCTGGCACAAAACACGCTACGTCGTTTGCCATG
>Ga0214919_10006369_pt1 | contig 16257 bp, 16 predicted proteins | sample LL1503_MetaG_FD_177994 | JGI IMG/M metagenome (GOLD analysis project Ga0214919, IMG submission 177994) | Freshwater microbial communities from Lake Lanier, Atlanta, Georgia, United States - LL-1503 | ecosystem: Environmental > Aquatic > Freshwater > Lake | place: USA: Georgia | collected... | reverse complement strand
CAAACGGAACGGGTCTCCGGCTTTAAGCAGGATGACCTTGTCGTCGACGGTTAACTTGAATTCACCGCGTACCACCAGTGCGCTGACATCAAACGGATGGGTATGCGTATCGACCACGCGGTTCGGTTCCCATTCGCGCACCAGCACTTCGTCAAATCCTTCTTCGACAGACGTTGCGGTAAATTCTTCAAAGGTTGTATTCATGGTTTGACTTCTTTCTTAAGTTCAAGATTTCCAATCTAGCATCATCTTCAAGCACTGCGGATCGGCAAATGCCACCTGATAGGCTTGCACCGCCTGTCCGAGTTTATAGGTATGGGTGATCATGCCCTCCAGCGACAACTGCCCTGTCTCCACCATGCGGGTCACCGCCAGTAAATCGTGTTTTTTCCATTGAGCAGCGGCACGAATATGAGCTTCACGCATGAATGCGGGTGCGAACGCGAAACTTAAATCCTCTTTGTAAAAACCAGCCAGTACCACCTCGCCGCCAGGCGCCAATCGCATGATCAGTTGGTTGAGCAAACTGCTGTCGCCACTCACGTCATACACAGCTTTGTAGTCTTTGCGTGCATCGTCGTTCGGATGCATGACGGTGTAACCCTCGGCACCGCTTTGTCGAACTGCTTGGGTTTCCCATACCGTAGGCGCCGCGCCGCCCAAGGCGACAGTGATACGCGCCAGCAAGCGGCCCATGACACCATGGCCAACGATGAGATCAGGCAGGATCATGGGGTTGCGCTCGCCACCCAAGGCAATCGCGTGGTAACAAGTGGCTGCCAGCGCCAGCAGCACCGCTTGGGGGCCGAGGTCTGGGTGCACCTTGACCGCCCGGTCGTGTGACACGATGAGACGAGAGCCGGCTCCACCAAAAATATTTCGTACGCCCTGAAACGTGTAAGAACCGGGAACAAACACATGGTCGCCGACTTGCACCGATGCACCTTCGTTGACTTTGCTGACCACACCCACGGTTTCATAGCCTGGCACCAAGGGATAACCCAAACCAGGAAATGGCGGCATGCTGCCGTCCCACAACAGGCGTTCTGTGCCAGTGCTGATGCCGCTGAACGTGACGTCCACTTCTATGTCGCTGGCTTCAAAAGCCTTGACCTCTAAGGTTTGTATCGACAGTTGTTGTGGCGCGTCGAAAACTACGGCTTGGGCGGTGTTACTCATGGTTGGTCGTCAAAGTGTGGGTGCTTGTTGCGTCAAAAAAGCTTGGGTCATGCGGTTGAAGCGGTCTGCAATTTCAATCATAGGCACATGACCGCAGGCTTCAATGATTTCATAATGGGCATACGGTAAATGCTGCTTCAAGATGTCGACATGGTCCACGGGTAAAAATTTGTCATGGCGGCCCCAGATAACCAAAGCGGGACAACGTATGGTGTCCACTCTTTTTAAAAATTCTTCTCTGGGTTTTTGCGGAAAACCACTGAACCCCAACATGACGCGCAGGGTTTTCAAAAAGACAGCTTGCGCATTCGGGCGTCTGGCCAATGCCACTTTTTCAGCCACCAGTTCGCGCGTCACGAATCCGCTGTCGTGGAATGCCAGTTTCCAAATCATCCCCAAGCCAAAATGACTTGGCCGTGTCAACCATTCACCCAGCTTGGGCAAACTGGCCAAGCGGAAATTGAACAATGTGGATTGCCCCACGCCCGCAGGCGCGGATAAAACCAATGAAGCCACACGCTCGGGATGCATGGCGGCGCACTCCAGCGCAATGCGACCGCCCATGGAATTGCCCACCATGTGCACCTTGTCCAATCCCATAGCGTCCATGAACGCAAACACAAAAGTGGCTTGCGATTGCATGTCATAGGCGGCATCTACTGGCAGGTCACTCAAGCCTGAGCCGAGCAAGTCCAGTGCGATGACACGGTGCTGCTGCGACAGTGCATGGATAGTGTGTTCCCATTCGAGCACTGAACAACTGATGCCATGAATCAGCAACACGGTTGAACTTGCATTGCCCTGCGCCCAATAACGGATGCGGTGGTTGGCCACTTGAATGAACTGGTCAGCAGGTCTAGGTGTCATGGCTGTGAGGAGATGAATGGATGAAAGCAAGTGGGTGGGTCTGTCCACCACTATGCGGGAAAAAAGAAATTTCATTTTCACACACCGTTATTAGGCTGATCCACGAACACCAAGGCCGCCAACGACAGCCAAGCCCGCACGGTGTGATACGTATGCAAGGGTCAGCACAGAAGTTGCCGCTGACACACAGGCGAAAAAAAACAAGAGTTGTCTAGCTATTTGGATGTACAGAACAATGGGTCGAACCCAATGATTTTTGATATTTATAAATTTGTTCGAATTTATTAAATATTTAATGAAAATGTTTAATATAGAATAAATTATTGATTTATTTGTATTTTTTTGATGATGACCACAAATCCTGAAAAAAAGGTATGACAAATTTGAATTGGGTGTTCGGATTTACATTGGTACTGGCCATGGGCATCGGCGCCTACAGAGGTTGGTTACCGCAGGCCTTATCCATGCTTGGTTTTTTTGTGGCTTTCTTGGGTGTGATTTATGTCGGGCCCTGGATAGCCAGACACTTGCCACTGAGTGGCCCAGGCGAACCTTTTCGTGATGATGTGGGCGCTTTATTGGCTTTGCTGGTGACTTTGTATGTAGCGCATTTGGGCGTCAGGTTACACAAACACATATTTACCCACAACGGTGTTCAACCTGCGCACCGTTCATTGGGCGCGGTTTTCGGGCTGATATCTGGCATGCTGGTGTGTTTGGCCATGGGTAGCCTGATTGAGTTGACCGAGCTGAGAGACCAAGATTGGTGGCGCTTGTCACTGGAGAAAAACATCACTACTTTTGTTTTGGAACATTTGTCCAAAAGCGTGAAAACCTAATGTGACTGCGACAGGCTGCCGCTGTCTTTCATCACGACTTTGACGGTTTGAAACGCTTTGTCCAACTGAGCCACTGTTTCTGCCACCCCATAGGTAGCGACCAGCATGCCGAGTACAAAAGCAAGAATATGGCTCATATGCACTTTCAGTAAGCAGACGAACTTGTCTGTCATGCACTGGTATCGGACGCAAGCAGCGAAAACTTGAGTCGACCCCCATTTAAAAACGGATGGGCTGATACCGCCAAGCCACAGCCTTGAGAAATTGGGGTCAGTTTCCAATTAATTCTTGCGCTCAGGAGCATTTAAGCGCTGAATGGTGAGAGCGCATCGTTGCTCAATCAACACGATGATTTCTTCAACAATCTCATGTTGCGCAAACTCATTTTGGGGATCCTCTTGGAGTTGACGCGCTGTCACAGGCAACGATTTCGCCAAATCCAAGATCCGCTTTTTAGCCTGTGGTTTGGCAAGCCCAGCCTCTTGCGCAAATTGCTCCCAGTGTCTTGCATAAACCTCTGTGAATTTGTACTCGCTGCCAATTTTCATTGCCATTTTCACTGCTAGTTTTGGGTAAACAGCCGTCGAAAGCGTGTCGTAAAACGGCGATAAAACGGGCCCATTTAGAGAGTACAACAATGAGAAATTTTTCCCATGCGCATCATGATTACCGATCAAAGCATTGAAGATCACGTAATCAAGCAATCTCAACACATGTGGCGCACTGGGTCTCGTCACCCGTCGAACAAGATCAAAGCACTGCGCCAAATTGGGACCACCTTCGTTTTGATATTTCATCTCAGAAACGACGCCTAGCGCTTGGCAAAAGTCTTCTTGATGCAGACGTTCCCGAGTTCCATCCGAGCCAAGGATTCGGTCGTATCGCTCAATCAGCAAAAACTCACGGTCTTCTACTTTGTGTATCAACGTGTGAGCAGGCTTGAGTTGCATTGCCTCAGCCAATGCCATGCAAAAACCTTCATTGGTGACACTTGCTTTAACCGCTTGAATAGCAGGCTTCAATATATGAGAGCTTGGCGTGCCGTTGAGCGGTAAACCAATGCGCGTTCCATCAAAAATAACTGGCAACTTATCCTGCGCTCCAGCGAGAGAGAGTCGCAAGCCGTCTTTGCCTGCCAGCATTGGACGATGTGGCAACTCATCCAAGATCCCTAACAGCTCAACGTCAGTTAACCACTGAATGTCATCTTTATGTGGAAGTTGAGACAGCGCTGTTCCTTGCTCCAAAAACGTCACGGCACCCGCACACTCACCACCAAGGTGGTCCAACAACGCAAATTCATTCTGTCCTGACACATGCAACTGCTGAGCGATCAGTTGGCGCATTCTTCCTTCGGGCAGCAAGCCCGCAAAGAATGGGCGGGCTATGTGATCATCAAAGTGCTTCGTTTGTAAAGGCATGGAGCAAGATAAAGGCATCGCATTGGGTCTTTGCAGCCATTCAGGTGTGTATGCAAAGTCAAGTCGTCCATTGACCAACCCCAATGTGCCAACATGCTCTTTAAATAACCAGACATCTAATTTATGAGCCACGTCTGGAGACCTCATTCACAGAGGATGGCAAACCATCCAAGTCAATCACCCCGCCGAGTGCATCGATCACTCGCAGGACCGAGTCAAGTCGAACCGTTGGTTTTCCACTCTCCAGATCAACGATGAACCGCACCCCGACCCCGGCAGCCAATGCCAATTGAGACTGCGTAAGCCCAAGCCGCTTTCGTGCAGATCGAAGAGCGTCACCAAGTTCTTGAGGAGATTTGATCGTAGTCATGGTCTTGATAATTTCCCGTTCGGTAAATTATGAAGCAATTTCTTAGACGAGGCAACCAAATATCCCGATCGGGAAACAAACGCTTCGAATGAAGATTGTTGACCAACAAATGTACCGATCGGGAAATTTAATTACCTATGTCCAGTGCAAATAGACCCATCTCCGATTTCAAATGACTTTCTTAGGTACGCAAAGGTCATTCGCAAAAAGGGGCTCCAAACCCTTGTGTTTGCCCGTCGCGGGACGGGTCTTGAGGGCTGGCTAGAGAACTGCCAATTCGCGAAGAGAACAAAAAAACCCGCCAGTTCTCACCAGCGGGTTTGCGCCGAGGCGGAAAAAATTACTTGGTATTTTTCTGAATGAAATCCGCCATGCGTTTCAAACCGCCCTTGATGGCTTCATCAGATGCGGCGTAACTAAAGCGTATGTGTTGGCCATCGCCCTCCACACGCTGCCCAAAGTGGATATCGGCCAACACCGCCACCCCTGCTTCGAGCAGCAAACGCTTACGGAATTCTTCTGAGTCCGCGCAACCGGTCAGGCGGCAAGCCTCGGTCACATTCGGCCAAGCGTAAAACGCGCCGCCCGGGGTTTTGCAACTGACGCCGGGCAGTTGGTTCAACAAGCCGACAATCAGGTTGCGCCGACTCAAGAACACATCGCGCATGTGGTTGGCGTCGTCCTGCGGACCATTCAAGGCTTCGACGCCCGCCCATTGGGTGATGTGCGACGCACAAGACTCGGTGTTGGTGATCCAGTTAGTGAAATACGGTGCCAACTTTTTGTTGGCACAAAAGCCTAGGCGCCAGCCGGTCATGGCCCAGGTTTTGGAGCAACCGTCTGACAGAATGGTTCTCTCTTGCATGCCAGGAAACGCGGCGATGGAGTTGAATTCACCGTCATACACCAACTGCCCGTAGATTTCATCGGCGAACACCCAGATTTGCGGATGAAGTTGCAATATGTCCGCAATGGACTGCAAATCGTTTTTGGTGAGAATGCCACCAGTGGGGTTTTGCGGTGAATTCAATATCAACAGCTTGGTGCGCGGCGTGATCTTGTTTGCCAATTCCTGCGGGTCGAAGCTGAAGTTGCGGTCTTCACGCAAATAAATCGGCACACCGACTGCGCCGTTGGCCTTGATTTGTGATTCGTAAATAGGAAAACCCGGCACCGGATAAATCACCTCGTCGCCCGCGCCGAAATCAGTCACCGACTGAATGGTGTAGCCGATGAACGGCTTAGCGCCTGCACCTACCACCACATCGTCTGCGTCCACGTGTATGCCTCGGGTTCGCGCAAAGTAAGCTGCTGCCGCTTGGCGCAACTCTGGAATACCTGCCGATGGCGTGTAGCCGTGCTTGCCCTGTGTGATAGCGTTGATGCCAGCTTGCTGTATGTTCGAAGGCGTAGGAAAGTCAGGCTGCCCGATACAAAAGGAAATGATGTCGTGGCCTTCACGGATCAGCTTATTCACTTCGGCCAGCACCACTAAAGCGTTTTCTGTGCCCAGCCCCAGGGCACGTTGACTCAACTGCGTCATGATTTATACCCCTTCGATGATGCGAATGTCACGCACCACAGCGTTGTCGCCCAATTCTTTCATCGCCGCTTGGTAACCCGCGCTGTCATAAGCAGCCAATGCAGCTTGCAAACTGTCAAACTGAATCAAAACCGTGCGTTGCATCTTGCCGTGCTCTTTGACAGCTGCCGGCATGCCGCGTACCAAAAACGTACCGCCTGCAGCCGTGAGTGAGGGCAATGCGAGCTTGGCATAAGCGGCCAACGCGTCCTGATTGTGAATTTCTTGGTATGCGCTGATGAGGTAGGCTTTGGGCATGGCTTTCTCCTGGTATTTTTTTCAATAAACGTAAAGTGTAGACGTTCAAAAAAAACCGGGCACGCTGGCCCGGCCTCTAGAGTCGCAAACAGGACTAGCCCATGGACTTGTATACCGCTGTTTCGAAGTCATAAAACAACGGCAGCGCTTTGACATCAGCGAACGGCAAGATTTGTGTCGACAGCACGCCACCAACCCCTTTGGTTCTGTCAATCCAATAGTAGCTGTTGGCCAACCCTGCCCAAGCCAGACTGCCCTTGGAACGACCAGTTGGTGCTTTTTCTTCATTGGTCATGAATGACAGCCCCCAACCCTTGGGCACACCGGGAAAGAACTCGGCATCATTGGAAGACCCTTGGCCTGCCGGTTTGAGCATGGTCACGCGAATCTTGCCCATGGCATTTTTGGACATCAAATCCACCGTGGCTTTCTTGAACACGCGGTTACCGTTGCCTTTTCCATCGTTCAAAATCATCTGGACGAACTTCAAGTAGTCGCCAGTGGTCGAGTACATGCCGCCACCGCCCATTTCGAACTCAGGTTCCTGCGGAATTTCAAAGTCTATAGGTACCAAGCCATCGGGTGTGCGTGCATGCATACGTGAGAGGCGCGCGCGCATGTCAGCACTTATTTTGAAAGCGGTGCTTTTCATGCCCAAGGGCGCCAATAAGTTGTCATGCATGTATTGACCCAACTTTTGACCAGTGACGGCCTCGACCATCTTCCCTGCGAAATCAATACCAGTGCCGTATTCCCAACGCTCACCCGGATCAAACACCATGGGCGTGGTCAGCGCCGCATTCTGGCAAGAGATGATGCCGGGGATATTTTTCACCTTCATGTACTCGCCGATTTGTGGGTTCCAAATATCGTAGGAAAAGCCTGACGTGTGTGTCAGCAGGTGACGCAATGTGACCTCGCGCTTGGGCGCGCGGGTGATCGGTTGGCCATTGCTGTCAAAGCCAGTCAATACTTTGGACTCTTTGAGTTGGGGCAGAATTTTGCTCGCTGGCGTGTCTAAATGAAGCTTGCCACGTTCGACCTGCTGCATGGCAGCAGCGCCAGTCAAGGCCTTGGTCATGGAAGCAATCCAGACCACGGTATCCAGCGTCATCGGATTGTCCGCACCCGCTTGGCGCGTACCGAATGCACCTTCATATACCGTTCCACTGCGGTTGGTGGCCATGGCAGTCACGCCGGGTACTTCACCGGCCTCTGTCGCGGCCTTCAAAATCGCATCTGCGCTGGCTTTAAGCTTGCTCTCCTTGGCCCATGCGTTAGGCATGCTTGGAAAAAGTGCCATGGCGCCGATGGCACCAGCAGCTTTCAAGTATTGACGACGTTGGTTAGTCATTGAACAGTCCTTTTTCAATTGAGTTGAAATACCCCTTATGAGATACCGCTCTACATCGTATGAACCTCACCTCAAACTGGCAAGCGAGATGACGCTATGACACGGGTAATCCTTAGTGCTGATTGGGCACTTTTTTGCCGGGTTATCGACAACCATGGCGACTTGGGTGTGTGCTGGCGACTGGCCACCCAACTTGCTGAACGAGGATTGACCGTGGTTTTATATACAGATGACGACAGTTCGCTGCGCTGGATGGCGCCAATGGGCTGTGCAGGTGTCAAGGTACAGCCATGGCCCGCTGTCGACGATGTGTTTGTGTCCTCTCAGGTAGCGGGCGTGGTGATCGAGGCATTTGGCTGCGAATTGCCAGCTTGCTACCAAGCCGCGATGGCTTCCTGCCCTGTTGCGCCAGTCTGGATCAATCTGGAATATTTCAGTTTAGAAGCCAGCGCTCAGCGTAACCACGGCTTGCCCTCGCCAGTACTCAGCGGTCCGGCCCAAGGCTTGACCAAATGGTTTTATTACCCTGGCTGGGGCCAACACAGTGGCGGTTTGCTGACTGACTTTAGGCGGCAAACATCAGTGCACTTAGACTTAGATGATGCGGTGACTTCTGATGCCCCACCCTTGCATATCAGCGTGTTTTGTTATGAGCCAGCAGGATTGGTTTTATGGCTCAAACAACTCTCAAGACTGCCGCGCAGGGTGCAATTGCACGTGACGGCCGGACGCGCCACACGGGCGGTCAGGTCGGCCATCAGCGCTGTCCACATGTCCACCATATCCGTAGATTTTTTAGACTATCTGAGCCAAGCTGATTACGACAATTTGCTGTCACGCATGGACTTGAATTTGGTGCGTGGCGAGGACTCCTTGGTACGCGCCATGTGTGCAGGCAAGCCTTTTTTGTGGCACATCTATCCCCAGCACGATGGCGCACATATCCCCAAGCTGCAAGCTTTTTTGGCTCAGACCCAAGCGCCTTCGTCGGTCGTACAAGCTCACTTGGCGTGGAATGCGTCTGAACCCCAGGAATTGTCCGACTTGACGCCAGATTTGCTGGCCGAATGGGCCGACTGGGCAAGGCATTTGCAAACTGTCTTGGAAAGAGAAACCGACCTCACACAGCGTCTGATGGGCTTCGTCGCGGCCAAAGGCTAAAATAGCCGCTTTGTCCAGACACACACCCCTTTTATGAAAATAGCTCAAGAAATTCGCGCCGGTAACGTCATCATGCACGGCAAAGACCCGATGGTTGTTTTGAAAACCGAATACAGCCGTGGTGGCCGCAACTCTGCCACCGTGCGCATGAAGCTCAAAAGCCTGATCGCCAACTTCAACACCGAGGTGGTGTTCAAGGCCGACGACAAAATGGACCAAATCGTGCTGGACAAAAAGGAATGCACGTATTCCTATTTCGCCGACCCCATGTATGTTTGGATGGACACCGACTTCAACCAATACGAAGTAGAAAACGAAAACATGGGCGACTCGCTCAATTACCTCGAAGACGGCATGACCGCCGAAGTGGTGTTTTATGACGGCAAGGCCATCTCGGTTGAACTGCCCACCAGCGTGGTACGCGAAATCACATGGACCGAACCGGCCGTCAAAGGCGATACCTCAGGCAAGGTGCTCAAGCCCGCCAAAATCGCCACAGGTTTTGACATCAACGTGCCTATTTTTGTGGCGCAAGGTGACAAAGTGGAAATTGATACCCGCACCGCTGAATACCGCAAACGCGTTTGAACCGGTTTCGCTGAATCCAAACCGCCTGTGGGTATGCTGCAGGCGGTTTTTTATTGCGTGCTTGCAAGGCCGGTGGCACCCACTGCTGCCTTTGAGAATCTGGTTAAGGTTCGATAGCAAGACATTAAGCTTCAGAGCCACTTCAAGGACGGTGAAGCACTTAACCCCTCCTCAACCCCCAAGCCAAGCGACTTCCAGCCCCCACTGTCGCCGCGCCGCACCAGAACACCGCAGCCACGCCCAACCATGCACCCAGGCTGCCAAACACCAAGGGCATGGCCACGCTGGAGGCATTGATCAGCATCAACCGCAAACCCAAACCCTCGCCTTGACGGTCTGGCGGCAACAACTGATGCAAACTGCTCATGACCATCGGTTGCACACTACCCAGAGACAAGCCGAGCAGCGCTGACATCATGCCCATGGCCCAGGCGGCTTGCGCCATCGGGTACAGCGCCAGCAACAAGCATGTGAACAGCATGGCCAAAGTGATCACTTGCCATTCTTGCCAACGCTTTGTCAGCCAGGGCAGCACCACGCGAATAAGCGCAGCACACAAAGCAAAGCCTCCCAATATGGCGCCGATGGCAGAAGCACTCAAGCCGCGCTCGTGCCCCAGCAGTGGAACCACAAAAGTATGCATGTCCCAGCTGGCAGATAAAAACCAATTCACAATGAGTAAGCGCCTAAAGCCGGGTTCTCCCAGCAAATCCCACGCGCGTTTGGCTGGATCTTGGACTGCTTGTTCTGAAGCAGGCATGGGCACTTCGCGGCGAACCGCAAACCAAGCAAACCACGGAAACACCGCCAGTAATGCGAAGGCTGCGGAAAAGCCCGAGACATCAATCACGACACCAGCAGCCAGTGGGCCGACAAAGTTGGAGATGGCAGGCCCGATGGCTAGCCAACTGTAGGACAGACGCATCTCATTCACATCGCGGGACAGTCTCCCTACATGTCGTTGCAACGCAATGATGGCCACACCGGTGGCGCCGCCGCTGAGCAAGGCGCTGACACACAAGACAGGAAACACCGGCCAGATCGCTGCCATCAAAGCACCCAAGCTGGATGACAACACACTCAGCATGACGGGTTTTTTCAAACCATGCTTGTCAGCATAGCGGCCTGCAGGCAAAGCCAGAAACACTTGGGTCAGGGCGAACAGCGCGAGCAACACACCGACCATCGCGGCGCTAGAGCCTTGGCGCAATGCCAATAAGGGTGCGGCCATGCGCATGCCTGTCATACAGGCGTGCAAACAAGCTTGGCCTGCAATCAGTTTGATCAGATTTTTTTTCAAAACAAAATGGCTAGGCGCCGCTTAATCAGGCTCATTCGGGTCTATGACATCTGACATATCGTCCATTTGCAATGGCAACCGCGCCAGCGCTTCGGTCTCAGGTAAAGCTTCGACAACTTTCAAGGCGCGACGCATTTGCTTGCTGCGCGTGTCTGCTTTGTCTAAGGTATCTGCCGCCTTTTGGACTTGCTCGCGCACCTTGGCCACCCATTCGCCATAGCGTTCAAACTCGGTTTTGACAGCGCCCAGCACTTTCCACACTTCGGATGCTTGCTTCTCCAGCGCCAGCGTTCTAAAACCCATGTGCAAGCTGTTCAAAATCGCCAGCAGCGTCGTCGGTCCAGCCAAGGTGACACGGTATTCGCGTTGCAGTGCGTCCATCAAGCCGGGTCGGCGCAATACCTCTGCGTACAAACCTTCGACTGGTAAAAACAAAATGGCGAAGTCGGTGGTGTGCGGTGGCGCCAGATAACTTTCGGCAATGGTTTTTGCCTCTAGCCGTATGCGCGCTTCCATGGCTTTGGCAGCGTTTTCCGCACCCGTCGCGTCAGAACGGTTTTGCGCTTCCAGCAAACGTTCGTAGTCTTCACGTGGAAACTTGGCGTCAATCGGAAGCCACACGCTGGCGCCGTCGTCGCTGCGTCCGGGCAATTTGATGGCAAAGTCCACCCGTTGGTTGCTGCGTGGCTTGGTTTCTACTTGCTTGCCGTATTGCTCAATAGTCAGCACTTGGTCTAGCAATACTTGCAACTGCACTTCGCCGAAGATGCCGCGCGTTTTGACGTTGCTCAACACCTTTTGTAGATCACCAACACCTTGCGCCAAAGATTGCATCTGACCCAAACCTTGGTGCACTTGCTCAAGCCTTTCAGCGACTTGTTTAAAGCTTTCACTCAATCGCTTTTCCAAGGTAGTTTGCAATTTTTCGTCTACTGTCTTGCGCATTTCTTCGAGCTTGGCGATATTGGTTTCTTGCAAATTCTGCAATTGCCGATCCAGTGTTTCACGTACCTCTGCCATGCGGCGTGAGTTGCCCTCCCCCAAGGTCTGCAGTTGCGCATTCAATTGGTTTTGCATCAGTCCGATTTGCTCGGTTAACGTTTGCTGGAACTGCGCCATGCTTTGGGACATTTCCTGTCGGTTACCGCGCAGGTTTTCAGTGATTTCAAAACGCATGTCACGCGAGACGCGTTCGAGTTTTTCTTCCAATTGCTCAATAGCATGGTTGTTTTGCGCAGGCGGTGTTCCCGCCAAACGGCGCATCACAAATACAACGCCGCCCATACCGGCGGCGAGCATGATCAACAGTACCCAATCGTTACTCATGGCAGTTGCAATACCTCTGGGTTAAGCGGCGTCAAGGCAGAGCCGTTGCTGAAAAACGCAATCAAATTGTCTGCAGCTAAATGGGCCATAGCCAATCGGGTGGCACGGGTAGAGCTGCCAATATGTGGGGTCAAGACGACATTAGACAGCTTTAACAAATCAGGATGGAGTTTGGGTTCACCTTCAAACACATCCAGTCCAGCTGCAGCAATCTGCCCTGCGGCAAGAGCTTTGGCCAAGGCCGCATCGTCAACGATACCGCCACGCGCTATGTTCACCAATGTGGCGGTGGATTTCATCATCGCCAGCTCTGCCGCACCTATGGTGTGATGCGATTCTTTGCTGTAGGGCAGCACCAACACCACATGGTCTGCCTGTTCAAGCACTTCTTTTTTGCTGGCATAACTGGCTTTGCATTCAGCTTCGGTTGAAGGATGAAGCCTGCTGCGGTTGTGATAGATGACACGCATATTGAAACCGTGTGCGCCACGTTTGGCAATGGCCTGACCGATGCGACCCATGCCTATGATGCCTAGCGTGCTTCCATGCACAGCCATGCCAGCAAATGACTCAAGCGCCCACTTCTGCCAATGCCCCTCGCGAATGTATCGCTCGCTTTCTGTGACACGCCGTGCAGCAGCCATCAACAACGCAAAACCAAAGTCGGCGGTAGTCTCGGTCAGCACATCCGGCGCATTGGTGGCCAGCACCTTGTGTTGCGTCATGGCAGGCACATCGAAATTGTTATAGCCCACAGATAAATTGGCACACATACGCAAGCGCGGGCATGCGGCCAACACTTCAGCATTGACTGGCTCTATACCCATGGTCAGTGCGCCGTCATGCGCACTGAGTGCCTGCGCCCAAGCCTGTGGCGTCCATTCAGGATCTGTCTGATGCGCTGTGACGTTGAAATGCTTGTTTAACTTCTCGATGACCTCAGGATAAATCGGTCTGGAAACAATGATGGATGGTTTCATTCGTTCAACATTTTCAGTTTGGCTGCCCACCATGGGGTGATGGCAGGCAGTAAGGTCAATGTCCAGATCACAACCCAAGCGGTTAAGGGCATCAATAAGGTCATGGTGGGGAATTGCGCGACAGTGATGACGGCCAACACCACGGGAATAACACCGGTTTCACGCACCACACACAAAAACAATTTTTCTTTCAAGGTGATGTTGGTCAATAACAGAGACGCAAACACCGCCACGGGCCGTGCGATAAAAATAAATATCAAGGACACCAACAATCCTGTCAATGCAGTATCGGCCAGCATACTCAGCGAGACAAACGGACCAACCATCATGAAGATGACTGGTTTGGCCAAACTTTCAATATGTGTTTCGGTGTGATGGATGGCCGCGCGAAAATGGTCTTGATGTTGATTGAAATTCGCCAGTAAACCAGCTACAAAAGCAGCCAAAAAACCATTGCCATGCAGTAATTGCGCGAGTAAAAAAGTAGCCAGCGGAATGAACAACAACAACGCAAAATCGTAAGCAGGATGCACCAAGCCTCGCAAGTGTTCACGTTGGCGGAACTTACCGTAGGTTTGCATGACCAACCAACCCACTAGCCCCGCCACACAACCAAACACCAATTGTTGGCCTAAGTTCAGCAAGTTGTGAGGACTGAACAATTGGTTAGACAGCAACTCCACGCTGCTCATTTCAGCGCGGGCGAGCACCATCTCAGCAATTGCGGCGGTAAAGATAGCGCCGACCGCATCATTGATCGCGCTTTCAGCTACCGACACATTGACCACGCGCTGGTAAACATGTTTGAACATCAGGCGTTTCAAAGTTGGAATCAAGGCGGCTGGATCGGTTGAACCGATGATGGCGGATAACAACGCAGCTTGGGGGCCTTCAATACCTAAAGCCAGTAACAAAGGGAACATCACAAAGAAAGTCAAACCGTAGCCGACCACTGCAATCATCAGGGTTGGCCATGCGATGGAAAGAAATGCTTGTCGGTCAATTTCATCGCCGCCAGATTTCAAAATAATGGCTGCCAGCGCAGTGCACACCACGACAGCCAGTACCAATTGCAATGACAAAGGCAGCAACGCATCGTGCAACACAATGCCCATCAACAACTGAAGCGTAAAACTAGGAAATACAGTGCCAGATGACCATTTGCTACATGCCCAACCGAAACCGAGTATCAAAGACACACACCACAACGTTTGCGCCAGAATGGCTTCTGCGGCCACGAAGCTGTCCATATGGGCCAGCACCTCAGGAGACAGCGCATTGACTCCGGCGGCTAAGGCGAACAAAGCCATCAATTTCAAGTAGTTCATTCAGTGGGTATCCGTTGCGTTTTTTTCATCAGTGGCGGTAGTAATTCCAAACACTTGCCGTAAATATGCAAGGTAATTGGCGTCCTCGCACATATTTTTCGACGGTGTATCAGACAACTTGGCCACAGGCTGACCGTTGCACTCCACCATCTTGATGACGATTTGCAAAGGCTCATAGCCCAGGTCATTCGTCAGATTGGTACCTATGCCAAAGGCCAGTTGACAACGACCTCGAAAGCGTTGGTAAAGCTCGATGGTGCGTGGAATGGTCAGGCCATCGCTGAATATCAGCGTCTTGGTCAAGGGGTCCACCCGATTTTGTTTGTAATGCTCGATCATGCGCTCGCCCCAGCTGAACGGGTCGCCGCTGTCGTGGCGCGCACCGTCAAAGAGCTTGCAAAAATACATATCGAAGTCACGCAAAAAAGGCTCAATCCCATAAACATCACTCAGTGCGATACCCAAGTCGCCCCGGTATTCGCGCGCCCAAGTTTCAAAACCGAAGACTTGGCTGTCGCGCAGTCTTGGCCCTAGGGCCTGACATGCTTGCAAATACTCATGCGCCATCGTCCCCAATGGGGTCAACCCCAGAGTTTTGGCAAACAGCGCGTTGCTGGTGCCCGCAAATCGTCCGGTTTGACCCGCGCCAAGTTTGGCAGTCAACACGCGCAGCACTTCTTCATGCCAAGACTTGGAAAAACGTCTGCGCGTACCGTAGTCGGCAATCTTCAAGTCGCCTAAATCAACGGCTTGCAATTGTTCTATTTTGGTATCGAGTCGCTTGCGCCCTTCGAGGTAATCGGGCACAGGTTGTGTGGATCGAAAATACACTTCGTTGACAATGGCCAACACTGGTATTTCAAACAATATGGTGTGCAGCCACGGTCCCTTGATTTGAATATCAATCGAGCCGTCGGGCAAAGGGCTGACGGTGATGTATTTTTCGTTCAGCCTGAACAAGCCTAAAAAATCAACGAAGTCGCTTTTAATGAAACGCAACGCGCGCATCCAAGCGAGTTCTTGTTCTGAGAATTTCAACTGGCACAGCGATTTGATTTCACTTCGAATTTCATCCGCATAAGGCGCCAGCAACACACCCGGCGTTCGGCATTTGAATTTGTACGAGACCTGAGCACCTGGAAACTGATGCAGCACTGCTTGCATCATGGTGAATTTGTACAAATCCGTGTCAAGCAAACTGGTAATGATCATGGGTGTATCTGGATCAATCCAACCAACGGGTGAAAGATTGCACAGGCTCGCGCGGCGTGCGAAATGTATTGACGATATCGCTGTCATCCGCGTATCCGAGTGCCATACCGCAAATCAGCATTTCATCCTCACCTGCGCCTATGTGCGGCAAGATGATATTGGCAAACCCGTTCCATGCCGCCTGCGGACAGGTGTGCAAACCCATGCCTCTGGCGGCCAGCATCAATGTTTGCAAAAACATGCCGTAATCGACCAAGGAACCGCGCCCCATCACTTTGTCCAAGGTGAACATCAACCCCACTGGCGCATCAAAAAAACGGTAATTGCGCTGGTGCTGCTTGTGCATTTTGTCTTTGTCACCCTTGGTGATGCCCAACAAGCCATACAAACTCCAGCCATTTTCACGCCGCCGGTCGATATAAGGGCTGACCCATTGCTCGGGGTAGTAGTCGTAAGCCTCTCGGTAATCGGCAGCCTTCTCTGGATGCGCCC
>Ga0214919_10006367_pt1 | contig 16261 bp, 21 predicted proteins | sample LL1503_MetaG_FD_177994 | JGI IMG/M metagenome (GOLD analysis project Ga0214919, IMG submission 177994) | Freshwater microbial communities from Lake Lanier, Atlanta, Georgia, United States - LL-1503 | ecosystem: Environmental > Aquatic > Freshwater > Lake | place: USA: Georgia | collected... | reverse complement strand
AATGATCACACCCGCCGCCGCTAGGCCAGCAAGAAGAGCTTCTGCGCGGCTTGTCTCTACACGTTGTGATCTGCTGCCGTAATTTGTCTACGCCACCAGGGCGGCGTTGGCGATAGCCACACACAACCAATTCACCTAAATTGGCAACTGCAAGGATGTGGGAGTGGCGTTAAACTTAATGAACCAAACAAAAGGAGTTCTTGTGAAATATCAAAAAACTATCTTGACCCTTGTGCTTTTACCAATTTTGGTGGGATGTGATGGGTTCAACATTGGTAACGGCATGACTAAAGTTACTGAAGCGAGAGAATGTTACGAAGCTCTAAAGGCCAAAGCTGACACTACAAAGTTAAGATCTGAATACCCTGATGGCAATATAAATAAAAACAATTATGAATTAGCTTCAACAGCAGCAACCAATTGGCTTAATCTCGCTTGCAAAGATGTCAGGTTTTAGACAAAGCTATCCCCGCAACATAGCCAAGGAGTTGTAGTTCTTATTGCTTTGCAGTTTAATATCAAGTAATCAATAAAGGAATCACTACGGGTAGTGGTTTACAGATCAAATCAATATGTCATTCATACTAGTTGTATTTATTAGCCTGACTTTTTCAGTTGGAGCTGGCGGTCAAAAACTTAGTTGGACTCAAAACTTCGCTGATAAAGCTGCGTGCGAAGTAGCAAGAGGAGAAATTGAGGAATGGGTCAAAATAAATTTTAAAGATGGCTTGTTAAGTCCAGAGCCCAAAGTTTTGGCCAAATGCTATCCAGCTGCAAGCGATGAAAAGAAAAGTCTAAATTAAAAATGAAATCAATTAAATCTTGGATACAGAGCACAAATGGCTGGCAACGCCTTTGGCTTGTTGTCACAACAGCAGGCTTTATTTATTTTTGTATAGTCATGCCGTTTAAGGAGTCTGGGAAAAGTAGTTCATACACATACCAAGTTTTAAGCAGCATCAATGCAGAAATGAAGAAACCGGAATGTGCCTCTTACATGAGTCTTCCATTTGACCAACTTGTTGAGCCTTCTTTTCCGCAAACTAACGAAGGCTGCTACTACATTTATAGTCACCGGCGGTTTTCAGATACACAACAACCAATTACACCAAAAACAGTTGGTGATAAATTCACCTCAGATCATCGCCAAAACCTATTTGAATGGTTTTTAATTGGATTATTGTTTTCAACGATTGCAGCTGCATTACTGTATTCATTGGGTGCACTTACCGCATGGGTGATCAAGGGCTTTAGAAAAAAAGAACTTTGACTTCTTTCAATTTTTAAAACCCGGTAGTTCATTTTCCAAATGCACTTCTTCTAATGGAACTTGTTTATCGATTGAAATTGTTGGTACTTCGAAGCTCAATATTCCCGTGAAGTTGTCGCTCAACAATGTCGCGAATAATTTCAAAATTGCCACGAATTCCAATTGAAGGATTATTCGCAAGTAGCTCTTGCACTTCTGGAGTCATGTAGCATTTCAAAGCATGCATTAAGGCAATTGCTTCTCTGTCATCCAAGCTTAGGTTGTAACTGTATGTGGTCATAGGGATACTAGTTTCTACAATCCAACAATGCATTTTCCAGAGGCCATAGACCCCCTGCCGTTATTCTCGACAAACGTTAAGTTTTCAAAGATTTGAAAATCGTATTGAGACTTTGTGACATAGAATTTTTTGATCTTCACAAATTGTGTGTTTGTAAACTCAACGCGATCAGGCTCAAGAATGTCGCAAGTCACGGCGTTTTGACTAGGTGCAAAGCTACAACGGTCGATTGTGACTTTTGTACCTTCCTTAATTGTGATTTTGAATTTAGATTTTTCAACTTCTTCTTTTGACTGAATTACCGATAAGTCAGCAGCATACTTTTTATCCACCTTACATTCATAAGTGGCAGCAAAAGCCGTTTGAGCGGCTAAAAAACTTATTAACAAAAAAGCTGATTTCATTTCTTTCTCCAAATCCAAGGTTCAACAGCATCTGCGTCTTTCCAAAGACCAATAGCAACAGCTTTGCTTTGAGCTTCTGCCTCAAGATACAAAGCTCGCTCTTTAATAGGTATCTCTTTAAGATATTCACGATAAACCCAAGCAGCACCAAGTTGAACTTGTTTAAGGTTGATATCGTCAGAATTTAAAACCACTTTACCAACCAGACGAGCGTATCTATCTTTCTTAATAAAATCAACCTGAACTTGCTTACCCAAGACTAACGCTCTAAGCATGTCTCTTGATTCAACGCCAAATGGCTGATTTAGCTCAGGGGCATCAATACTTGCCAATCTAATTTTCTTCTCTTCTGAATGTGTCTTTAAAGTTATCGTATCGCCATCATGAACAGCTACTACCGTTCCGATTACGACTTCAGCTACTACATGTAAGCTGAAAAATAATACGCAACACGATGCTGCAATCTTACTCAGCCATCTCATTGATGATTGCCATTTGAACTTCTTTTTCGTATAAATCTTGAATTAACGTAATTTCTTCAGGCTCAAGAGAGTTACGAAACGATTCATCTCTTTCAATAGAGTCTGCTTCGTCCTTGTATCTCAAATAACCGCCACTAAGTGCTTTATTTGTCTCAGTGTCATAGAACAATATTTGATGTAAGGTTGTGACGTGCAATATTCGAAATTGGGTAATGCGACTCTTCAAATAAGTAAAAGTAATTGCAAGTCCAACGGCTAAAAGTAACAATATCGGTAGCGTCAAAAAAGATGATGAGAAAATTAACAAGAAAAAAACTACATAGAATATTTTTTGTTCTTTGACTAATTTATCTAATTGTTTTTCTATTTCTGAACAATCACCTTCCAGTATTTTTTTAGCTCGTTGAGCTGCATAGTAGCCTTTCTCTCGACGTTTGAATTCAATTTTCTTTGGACTATCAAATTTGAGCATTATCGACTCAATATATTCTTCATAAGCTTTGAGTTGATCTCTCTGAGTTTCAATCGTAGTCATTTTTCACGAACCCTATAGTGTTGCAACGCTTAAGGTGATTGCTAACAGAAAAACGCAAACAATAGCTTTAAACACAAGAGAGTGAGCTGAAAACTGGTTCACTCATTCTCCGCTGAGTTCGCTAAAAGTGCTTGCACGTACCAAGATAAACGTTGTCGTTTGCCAAGAAAACAAAAGTCTTTTTATCAGAGCTCTCATATTCATTAATTGTCAGCGCGTAGATGTTTGTACCGCTACCCAGCCCCTCCTCAAGGCGCAGCGAATTGATTACTTTGAAGGCGTTATCCCTTGAGCCACTGTCGATGACTTGGGGTTTTGTGAAGTAAGAATTCTTGAGAATTCCAGCCATCAAACCAGTTCGCCGTTCAACGGTGAACTCCTGTCCAAGATATACCTTGTCCTGCATTTTCTTAACTGCCAAAGACTCCTCCCCGGCTGATATTCGACTAGTAACTACACATCGATAGTCCGAGGCAGAAAACGCGTTAAAAGCAATCAAACAGCCGACTGCAGCTAAAACAATGCGAAATTTGTACATAGTCACCATTTGAGCCTGTTCAAAAGCCTTGACGAACGAGACGCTCGACGAAAAGCTAATAGCGTTAAAAGCATATTTTGTCTTTCAGACGTATTTCTTTATTTTATAACCTTACCCGCAGCAGCCCTCAAGAAATACCCTAGCTCATTGTCCAAATAATTGACTGTTTGATTAAAAACAAAGCGCCATTGGGCTTCAGGCCAATCAATTTGAACATCCTGCATCCTAGGCTCAGCCCTCTTACCGCTGCCGCTACATACAGGGCAGACATGAATTGTGCGTAACTGCCCCACTGCTTGATATTTAACGCCGTGGCACGTTCCGCACTGGTCATCTATCCACCACCTAAGTGCTGCTTCCGCACATCTACCCACCTCATCTACCGGGGCGCGGCTTCGCTTAGCTCTTGACCTTGCAACCATGACTTTCACCAGTTTGCTTTGAAGCTGCTGCAACTTATCAAAGTCATGTAAATGCTTACCCCAAAAGGCCAGTGCCCCAAAGCTTTGCTCATTTGCCGCCATGCCGCTTGCAATCACATAATCTAAATCTGTGACAAAGGGTTTAAGTTCTAAGTCGCTGCTGCGCACCGCACGACTCAGTCGCTCTGCAAAATGCATCTCATCTCCTTAAATAAAGGTTGTAACCGTGTAACCTGAGAAATCGTGTTTTTGCTATATATCCATTTGGTGCCCCATATAGTCTCTCTACGACATCCCTTTAAGAAAAGAAGAGTTACAACGGTTACAAGGGTTAAAGCCATATTTCATGCGGCTTGCCGCATAACCGTACTATTTTGAGCATCCGTTACAAGGGTTACATACGCCTTGATAACCTTGTCTTTGTCCTTGTCCCTAACGGTCTGACTCTTGAAACCGCAAGCCTTCATTATTTTTGCTACACGCAAATGTTCCCTGCGGCCCATCTGCTTTTTCTCAAAGCCAAGCGCCTTGGTCAAGACATCGTCCACGTAAATAAATGGCAAATCTGATGGCGTAGTCTGAGTCAACGGGTCAGGTGCCACAAGCCAATCGCGTATGGGCCTGTCCCAAGGGTCTGAGATCATGTGCTGCTCATGCGTTGGTTTGGCTAATTGTTCAAGGCCATGCCAGAGCACCCCTGTAATATCAAACAGTCCTTTAGCCTCCGCCCATAATTGCAAGCAATCCCTTTTGATAAAAGCAACTTGAACCAGTGGTGTCTTGATTGGCAAAAACCGCCGGTTCCCGGTTTCATCAGCTAAAAACTCATCAGCATTTGTGGTGCCAATAAAAACAATACGCCTTAGATAGCTGCTTGCAAACTCACGGTACTTGGGTACCCAACTCTCTTGCTGCCGAGTCACAAAGGCTTTGATGCTTTCCAAATCTTTGCTGTTCAGACCACGTAGCTCACCAATCTCAGCCAACAAACGACCACGCATCAAGCGAGCAAGGTCATCTTCCTTCTGGGTAAAACTGACCTCTGTGAAAAACTCAAGCGATGGCACCATAGCGGCCACCCCTGAACTCTTGCCCTGCCCTTGCGGCCCAATGAGAATGGGCACCATGTCGCACTTAATACCCGGCTGCATGACTCGCCCCGCCATCGCAGTCCATAAATAAAAGTTAACGGCTGTCGAATACGGGCTTGATGCAACGCCCATGTAAGTCTCTAAAAACTTCTCGACCCGAGGCACGCCATCCCATACAAGTGATGAAAGCCAAGTTTGAGCTGAGTCAAATCGGTTTTCATCTGCAACGAGCATGACGCAGTCCCTTGCAAGCTCACGCCCCACTGCCATAAAACCAATCTTGCCCAATTGAATGCGAATGCGAACATAGTCGGCATCACTGAAGGTTGTCCACTGCTGCGTGCCAGCATCAGCCTTCATAATCTCATCGCGAAACTGATCAAAACCAATTTCCCAAAGGCAAATGTCAGAGCGGCGAATTGCTTTGGCAACATTGTCAGCAAATGCGTAGATCAATCCCTGTTTGTTGCGTGTGAACTGAGGCCACGGTTTTTTTTCATCTTGCACCTCAACAACTTCAAAGCTCATCGCAAACAAGTCAAGTTTTGAAATGAACTCATCATCGCTTCGCTTTTTGCAATGTGCGTGAAGGCATTTAAAGTGGCCCTGCTCATAGCCGTTGGTTCCCGCTGGAAAATACACCGTACTGCCGTCACCGTCTTCACCGCCGCTGTGCTCATCTGCAAAGGGACATTTGATGAAAAGACTTTTGTTTTTGTCAGCACCCAGCACCAAACCATTGCTCTTAAGCAAATCACCGATGGGGTCATCCTTATCTATGGTCTGCCCCCTCTTGCGCTCCCTGCCCTCACCCATCTGCACATCGCCTGTTGCAAACAAATCAGTCAGCGCATCCCAAAGGGCATTGAACTGGTCTTTGCTTAAGGTGGGAATCATGCTGGGAAGGCCACCATCCCATTGATAGGGCACACCAGACTCGTGCATCGCAACGGCAACAAACTGCTGACCGTCTCCTAAGAACTCAATGATGCCGCCATCCACCGCCATCTCAGCGTGTGGGCATGAGCCCTCTAATTCAAACGCCAATAAAAACTTACCTGAGTTGGCGCGAAAACGCTTGGGCACTTGTAGCCCCAGTTGCGCTTGAATAAATTGCTCAATCAGTTCAGCCTTGTTGGTATCAGGCACATCTACATCCAGTGCACGGACACGCCGGGTCTGAAGACAAATGCCGTAATCAGGCTCTTTGGCCCACTTGACCAACTCAGCAGCAGTGGAAACTTTGCTTGTCCAATCTTTAAAACCCACCACCTCACGGTTGCGGTTGAACTGAGACGGTGTTTTGCCAAGCTTTTTCAGGCTTGAAGTCTTTGATATTGGGGCTTGTGTGTCACACACGATTGGCAGCAAATCGTCGTCAAGGCCCAAAATTGTTTGAAAATGGCTCCATTCAGCCGGGGTCGCACCCAGCGGTGTTTTTGCGGTCATAACTCTTCTTCATATTAGGTTGGACAAGAACCGCAATAGCGCATCACGGTCAGTTGGTTTGTGATTCCAAAAGTTCCCGCAGCCGTGGTTTGATCAATGTGAGTCTGGCAACGCCTGTCAGACGCTCAATCTCTTCGGCCCTATCCACGGGAACCCATCCACGTCTGAGCCACTCTGAAATGCTTTGCTGCGTAACGCCAAGGATTTGGGCTAGTTGGGCTTGTGTACCCGCCTTGTTTAAAGCTAACTCAATGCCTGTTGGACAGCTAATTTCACTCATAAAGGTTCAAAAATTGGTTGGGAATTTTAAATTTTACACGTTTCGAGTAAAAATACAACCTAGAAACGTGTAAAAACTTGTGAAAACATGTTTTGGAATGTTATAGTCCAAACAAACAACTAAACACCTGTAGAAGATGCAACCCAAAGGAACGTTACAAGCAACATCGCGAACAGAGGCGCAACAAGCCCTAGAGACGATGAGCAATAGGCGACGCCAATGGGGTGAAGCTTTGATTAAGGATCGTAAATTTCTTGGTCTAAACCAAACAGAATTTGCAATTGAGCTATCAAAGTCGCAAAACATTTCTGTAAATCAGCAATCAGTTGCCCGATGGGAAAGCGGCGCTGCCCCGCGCAAAGAAACCTACGATGCACTTTGCAGATTCTTAAATGCTGCATTAAAAGACCACAATTACGAGTCACAGGTTTTAAAAGCAGACTTACCGCCTTCATGGGCTTTTGCCGCTTGGGTTAGCAACCATACTATAGACACCAAGACTGAACGGTGGAAAAGCGATGTCTACACGTTAATGGAAAGCCTGTCATTTGACGAGATCAACCAGCATCTCATCAAAGATATATTTCCTACTGGTTTTTCACTAAAAGGGTTCGAAGATTGGTGGGAGAGCACTCAACTTGAACTAAAAGTTCAATGGTATGAAAACGCCCGGCAAATCGACCTTAATCATCGCTTTAAGTCCAATGAGGCACAGGTCTCTTCAAATTTAACTCGGAACAGCCATCTTGAACACTTACTTGCTGATTTATTAAAAAAACCATTAAGTAACAACCTACAAGTTGCCCTCAAAAGAGGTATCAATGAACGGGTTTATGACTACTTCTCAAACAAACTAGTTGCTGAAGTGAAATACTTGCCTGATAACAGGCCACCCAGTTTTGCCATTGCTTCACACGCGCCCGAAATTGTTGCTCTAAAGCTCGCTGAAACTTTAGCCTTCGGTCAAAATAAAACGTATGCATTGTTTTTAATGCACCACAACGCTGGTGCACATGAAGACTTCAATGCCAAGTACCACAGCCTTGTTGCAGACTGTGCGGCTCTTGGAGTACACCTTGTTTTGGTAAATAGTGTCAAAGCAATTGCAAACTTCATTACGCGCTGCGAGGCGGCAAGCGAATCCACAAAATGAAATCGAAATAAGGGCTTAAATCAAGTTGTTCAAGCCTGAAATAACCGCCATCACACCAAAGAAACAAATAGAACCTGCCTACCGGTCGGGCTAAGCAACTGGAATAAAGACCAAAATTGCCACAGCACACTCGACTCGGGCAGCCAAAACATCAAACTTAAATTTATAGTACTTTTTAACTCAATTAAGCGCCTTTGGCGCTTTTTTTACGTCTTTTGAAAAAAGTTCTTGCACAATTACACGCCTGTATTAGAATACACCTAATGCCATAACGTGTAACGTGTAAATTAACCATTTCAAGGAGCCAAGACCATGACCCCAGCCCTGCTAAATAACCTGTCAGACAGTGAACTGATACGGTATTTTGACCAAATTAACACAACTGAAGCTGAAATCGCAGCTAGCAAGATTCAGGAGCTATTGGAAACAAAACACCGCTTGGCAATGCTTGAAGAGGCTTACGCCGACGCTTGCTGTGACATTCAGGTTGTTCAAAGCCAGTTGGAAAGCGCCAACGATGCTTTGGCAAATTTTGACAACCAACAAGACATGGTTGCTCAATGAAACCTCTGTTCCAAGTTCAAATTGCCGTATTTGCCTCTGAGCAAGAAGGCTTTCGAGTTGTTGTTACGCCTGAAGCTGACACAACCCCTACCCCAACAACTACTAAGACTGAAAAGGCCACAGCAGTCAATACAAGCGCCTTAACAGCTATTGCACCAACAACGGCGGCGATCACCAAGGGCTTTGTACAACTGACTGTACGAGATGGGCACGGGGCTGCTGTTGAACTACTGAAAAAGCTTGGTATCCGTAACGTACCTGCCATTAAGGCAGATCAGCATGAATCGGTAGCACAAGCGTTAAGCGAGGCACTGCATGGCACACGCTGAAATTTCACCCAGCGGCTTTTACCGCTTAGAGCTCTGCCCCGGTAGTCATGCGCTTGAGAGGACTGTGCCCCGTTTGCAATCATCAAAATTTGCAGCGGAAGGTGAGGCTGCACATGAGGTAGCACCCAATTCATTTGCAACTGGAATTGCAGCGGCTGAGTTTTTAGGATCAAAAATTAGCGTCAATGGCTTTGAAATTGAAGTCGATGCTGAAATGGTTAAACACGTTCAAACGTACATAGATGCAGTTCAGCAAGACGCAGTGGGTGGCCAACTTTATGTTGAGCATCGTGTGGTGTTTGGCCAAGGGCTAACAAGTCGCGAAGCTTATGGCACTGCGGATGCCATTGTCGTGAAACCCAACAGCATCTCAATTCATGATTTGAAATACGGCAAGGGTGTTCCCGTTGTTGCGAAAAACAACTCACAACTCGCCCTATACGCAATCGGCGCGACAGCCGAATTTGGCCTAGTTGGCATTGAACATATTCACATGCATATCCATCAGCCAAGGCGAAACAACCATTCAATTTGGACGATCACGCCCCTTGAACTGCATGAGTTTGCCACCTACGCCAAAGGTGTTATCGAACAAGCCCTCAGTCCCGATGCTCCATTTGTTCCGGGCAAAAAACAATGCCAATTTTGTAACGCCAAATCTGTCTGCCCTGCTGTTCAAGCAACGACATCTTTGGCATTTGATGTTTTACCCAAACCATAAGGAGCCACAAGAGCCAGCACAGATACAAAACAAACTCAAAAAACAAAATCAATTTAAATGAACAGGATAAAAAATGCAGATCAAAATTAAAGGCAAACTTGCCTTCCCAAGCGTCTACACCCCAACGACTTTTAATGGTGAGGGCGCTGCACAATTCAAAGCAATTTGTATTCTAGAAGCCAATGATCCACAGGTGGCGTTGTTAGATCAAACCACGGACCAAGTCGGCTCCGAAAAATGGACCAATAAATGGGCTTCAGTCAAGAAAGAGCTTTTGCAGCGCGACAAAACATTCGTACACGATGGCGATCTAAAAAGTCATCTTGATGGATTCGCTGGCAGAAAGTTCATCTCAGCATCTTCAAAGGTTAAACCTACCGTTGTCAATTTCGATAGAACACCATTGGATGAGTCATCGGGTCGCCCATATGGCGGTTGTATTTGTAACTTTTTGATAGATGTTTGGGCGCAAGACAACCAGTTTGGAAAACGCATCAACGCGAAGCTTCTAGGTATTCAATTTGTTGAAGATGGCCCTGCATTTGGTAGCGGCCCCGCTGCCAACGCTGATCACTTTGATGAGTTACCAGCACCTAAGACCGGCACTGATGGTTCAGGACTTGTGTAATGACAACCAAACGTAAAAGCGTTAAATGGTGGAATGAGGCCCTTGGCGTACAGAGCAAATCTGAAGCCGAAGGCCGCATTCGTGCAATTGTTGCAAGTAACCCAGATGGGCAAGCTTTAAATCCAATTGACCAGCACACAATCGTGACTGTACTAAAACACCACTACCAATACGCAGCAAAAGTTGGTTGTGGAGTCAAGCACATTGAAGTTCGAACAAATTTCGATGAATTCATGCCGACTAGGGGATTTTGGATTGTTCGCACTGATGGGACAGCAATTGATATTTCATGGCCTATCGCCATGATGCCTGATGGAAAACCATCACCACAAAACCATGTTGCAAACGCTGCAAGGTTTGAAATCAAAAGTCAAATAGACGCTGAACACCGAAGCGGATTGTGTGTCCAGTGCCCTCTGTGCGATCTTCCAATGGAGCGCGGTGTCAATTTAAATGTTGACCACGAACTGCCATTCAAGCAATTGCTTGCCGACTTCTTGCATTTAAAAGGGGTGGGCTACAGCGATGTAACAATTGAAGACCTTGGCTTGAATGGACGATTTCAAGATCGTCAATTGGCAGTCGATTGGCAAAACTATCACCGTGCAAATGCCGTACTTCGATTGACGCACAAAAGATGCAACCTTTCACGAAAGGCTGCATAACGATGGCTGACGCATTGCTTTTAGATATTGAAGTTTATAAAAACTACTTTCTTGTTGGTTTTCGCAATAGCGTCACGGGCAACACTCGTCAGTTTGAGATGTTTGAGGGTCACCCCTTGGACACCTCAACTGTGGGTGCCATTTTGCAAAGACATCCCGTTATTTCATTTAACGGCATCAACTTTGACATCCCAATTCTTGTTCTGGCTTTAAAACCAAATGTCACTACCCAGATGCTCAAAAATGCGTGTGATGCCATTATTCAAACCAAGTTGCGTTCATGGCAATTTGCAGAGCAGTTCAATATTCAGATTCCCAAAATAGATCACATTGATTTGTTTGAAGTCTCCCCCGGCAATGTCTCGCTCAAAATTTATGCTGGACGTATGCACTGCGAAACAATGCAAGACCTGCCCATTGAGCCAGAGGCCATCATTACAGCGGAGCAACATGCACTTTTAAGAGCGTACAACCTGAACGACTTAGTTGTCACGCAAAAACTTTATGAAGCCTTGATTCCGCAGCTAACCCTGCGACAGAAAATGAGTCAGGAATTTAAAATCGATCTTCGCAGCAAGAGTGATGCACAAATCGCCGAGGCTGTTTTGACACAAGCTGTTCAGAAAATGAATGGCTCAGTTTCACAGCCTCAAGTTGACTCTGGCACACAATTTAAATTCAAAGCGCCAAGTTTCATCAACTTTAAAAGCCAACAACTGCAAGACATTTTGGCTTTTGTTCAATCGGTTGTTTTTACAGTACCGGACTCTGGCAATATTCAGATGCCGCCTGAGTTAGCCAAGCAAACTATCTCTATTGGCAACTCTACATACCAGATGGGTATTGGTGGGCTGCACAGCACTGAACAATCAGTTCACTACATTGCTAATGAAGACTTCGTTCTTGTTGACCGTGATGTCACAAGCTACTACCCCACCATTATTTTGAACCAAGGTCTTGCTCCAGCGCACCTTGGTGAGGCATTTACGAACACATACAAGCAAATTCTTGATCGTCGCATCAAGGCTAAACAATCGGGCGATAAGGTCACTGGTGATGTTTTAAAGATTGTTGTTAACGGGAGTTTTGGCAAATTCGGATCTCGATTTTCAAAACTCTATGCCCCTGACCTGATGATTCGAACAACGCTTACTGGGCAACTTTCTCTTTTGATGTTGATTGAAAGACTTGAGCTTGAGGGAATATCGGTTGTCTCTGCCAACACCGATGGGGTTCTGATTCATTGTTCTAAGCACCTAGTTGCCATCATGGAAAGTGTGATTTGGCTTTGGGAGCAAGAGACCAATTTTCAAACCGAAGAGACACACTACCGTGCTGTGTACTTTCGAGATGTCAACTCATACCTTGCCATACGCACTGATTCAAGTGCAAAGCGCAAGGGTGTCTTCTCAACTGCAAGCCTTTCTAGCAACCCAGAGAACGATGTTTGCGTTGATGCAGTCACTGCGTATTTGCGCGATGGCAAGCCGATTGAAGAAACCATTCTTGAGTGCACTGACATCCGGCGCTTTGTAAGTGTTCGTCGCGTAAACAACAAAGCTGTATGGCGGGGTAAGTTTTTAGGTAAAGCCGTTCGCTGGTACTACGCTAAGGGTATTGACGGATTTATTGAGGACAAGGTCAATGGCTACAAAGTTGCAAGAACCGAAGGTGCCAAGCCCCTTATGGAATTGCCAAATGACTTCCCAACCGATATTGATTTTGATTGGTATATCCGCGAGGCCCATTCACTGCTGAATGGTGTTGGCATCACAGTTCAAGAGTTGGCTGATGCGTGAAAAAGATGTTGAGGACTATCTAGTGAAACGAACTCAAGCAATGGGGGGTGAGGTGCGTAAGGTCAAATGGATTGGCAGGAGAGGTGCGCCTGATCGCTTTGTGATGTTACCGGGTAAAAGTATTTGGGTTGAGCTTAAAGCTCCCAACAAACTCCCGGCAGCGCATCAACTCCGTGAACACGAACGCATGAGGGCTATGGGCCAAAGCGTGTGTGTCGTTGATTCACTCTCAAAAGTGGAGGCCCTCTTTGAATGAAGTGTCCAATTTGCAACACTTGGGTGAGCGTCTTGGAGACTCGCGCCAAACCCAACAACGAGCGTTACAGACGCTACCTGTGCGCGAACGAACATCGGTTCTCGACTCGCGAGGCGGTGGTAGCAAAAGAATCCAATACCAAGCCCGAAAACACCAGCAAATCATCCAAGACTTTGTGATGAACCACCCCCGATGCGGCATCTGGGCCTCAATGGGTCTGGGAAAAACTGCGGCCTTGCTTAGCGCCATCCAAGAAATTTTGAAGACTCAAACCACTTCGGTTTTGGTGATTGCACCGCTGCGTGTTGCCAAAACGACATGGCCTGACGAGCTAGCCAAATGGGATCATTTGAGCCTAACCATGCAGGTGATCACGGGAACTCCTCAAGAGCGGCGCGAGGCGCTTGCTCAACCCGCATCCATTTACACGATTAACTATGAAAACCTGCCTTGGTTGGTCGAGCATCTAGGCGAGCATTGGCCCTTTGGCATCGTGGTGGCTGATGAGTCAACACGGCTCAAAGGTTATCGGCTGCGACAGGGTACAAAACGTGCCCAAGCTTTAGCAAGCGTTGCTCACTCCAAATGCAAACGGTTCATTGAGTTGACAGGTACGCCCTCCCCTAATGGCTTGCAAGACCTATGGGGTCAAGCTTGGTTTATTGATGGCGGTATTCGGCTGGGCAGATCCTTCAGCGCATTTACAGACCGCTGGTTTAGGTTGAAATATGACGGCTATGGGCTAGAACCGCTGGCGCACTCACAGGGCGAAATACAAGAGCGCCTCAAAGATGTTTGCCTGAGCCTCAATGCCAAGGACTTTTTTGACATCAAAGACCCCATCGTGAACGTGATCAAAGTGAAATTGCCAGAACTTGCCATGCGTCAATACACCGCGATGTCAAAAGAGATGTATTTGTCATTCCAAGGCGCGGGTATTGAAGCACATAACGCAGCCAGCAAAACCATCAAGTGCTTGCAATTGGCATCCGGTGCGATTTACACCGATGACAAAGGATCGTGGTCTGAAATACACGATGAGAAGCTACAAGCCCTTGAAAGCGTCATTGAAGAGGCTGCTGGCGCTTCTGTTCTTGTGGCTTATCACTTTAAGTCTGATCTTGAGCGACTTCAAAAGCGGTTTCCCAAAGGTCGTGTGCTCGACTCAAACCCGCAAACCATAAAAGCTTGGAATGAAGGCCAGATTGAGTTGCTTTTCGCACATCCAGCTAGCGCGGGACACGGCCTAAACCTACAAGACGGCGGCAATATTTTGGTGATTTTTAGCCATTGGTGGGATTTGGAGCAATTTCAGCAGATGGTCGAGCGCATTGGTCCCATGCGCCAAAAGCAGTCAGGCCATGAGCGCCCAGTGTTCATTCACCACATCGTTGCAGCCGGGACTGTGGATGAGTTGGTAATGAAAAGGCGCGAAACAAAGCGTGAGGTCCAAGATTTATTGCTGGAGGCGCTGAAGTATGAAGTCGCCCCTTGAGATGGCTGCAGAAGCCATAGCAATGCACAACGTTGAGTTACGGGTTTTGCTGCTGCGTCTGATTGACCCGGAGGATTTGGGTCATGCGGTCAGTAGTGAGGTTAGGCAGTTAATTGCCCAGAAATTGAATCGCCCGAGGGGGAAAGAATGTTTTTAGAAGCTACCGAAATCAGGTTTTTGACCGGGAGGGGTCATAAAACCAAGCAAATTGAGCAATTGCGTAGGATGGGTATTCCGTTCTATATTAACGCTGCTGGATGGCCAATAGTGGCAAAAGCGGCAATTGAAGGTGGTCGACTAGAAAAGTCGCTCACTGAAAAACCTTGGAGGCCAGAAGTTCTTGGGACGTAAACGCACAATTCACCTGAACTTGCCTGTTCACATGAAGGCAAGGGTACGCTCCAGCGGAACGTATTACTACTACTTCGATGGCTCAAAGGAAATTGCTTTGGGCTCAGACTATCTTTTAGCAGTTCGCAAATGGGCTGACCTAGAAGGTGGCTCAGCCGCATATAAAAATGTCACGGACATCACCTTCCGATTTGTTGCGGAACGCTATGTGCAAAAAGAGCTTTTCAAGAAAGCTCCACGTACACAAAAAGACTATTTGCGCGACATTGAAAATCTATACAAGTTTTTTGATAAGCCACCAGTTGCTATCGACAAGATTGAGCCACACATGATTGCTCAATACCGAGATTGGCGAAAAGTCACGCACTCGACTCAAGAGTTGGCAATCTTTTCTGCAATTTGGAATTGGTCTAGAGAACAAGGCTTTACATCTAAAGCTAACCCTACGGTTGGAATTAAGCGAAACCGAGCAAAAGGACGGGATGCTTACATTACCGACGAGATGTTCACGGCTGTCTATGAAAATGCTGACCAACCGCTGAGGGATGCAATGGACTTTGCTCACCTCGCGGGACAGCGCCCTGCCGATTCTTTGAAATTCAAAGAAACCGACATCCGCGATGGCGCTCTTTGGGTAACTCAAGGTAAAACTGGAACAAAGCTCCGAATTCAAATCGTCGGTGAACTTGAACAGTTGATATTAAGAATCAAGGCGCGGAAAAGTCAGATTCCTAAGATTAGGAATTTGGCTTTAATTGTCAATGAAAAAGGACAACCGTTAACGTATGCTGCGCTCGATGCTCGCTTTGGAAAAGCAAGAGATGCTGCTGGGATTGAGGCGAAGGACTTCCAATTTAGGGACCTTAGAGCCAAGGCAGCTACTGAGGTTGAAGACCAATCTGGAATGGACGCGGCTCAGGGATTGTTGGGCCACGCTAATGCTAGTATGACTAATCACTATGTTCGGCAGCGCATGGGTAAGCTTGTGCAGCCAACCAAATAAGATCACTTAAAGCTAACAACGCCCAAGATATATGAAAAACTTAATTATTGCTTTGCTTGCTGTAATTTCGATGCTGCCAACAGTATCTTTTGCCGCAGAGGGTATTACGTGCAACATTTTTTACACGGATGTAGAACGTAAAGTTAGATCAATAAAAAGCTATGGAACAAACCTCTCACGTATGGCGAGAGACAAACTTTATGAAGACTTAAAATTTGACACTGCACAATGCTTGGCAGAGTGTGAAGGTCAAAAATTTAAATTTTGCAACGATGTGGCGTTAGCAATTGAGCAAAAGAAGCCCTTATAAAGTTGTTCCCCAAAAACTTTTAGCTCCCCCTGAAATTCCTTGATTGAAAATTGCAAATTGGGGAACGAAAATGGATTTAACTTGTTGATTTTTATAGAAAAATCTTGGAACTGTTAATCCGTAGGTCCCTGGTTCGAGCCCAGGTCGAGGAGCCAGAACCCCAATAAAAACAACGACTTACGCGTTGTTTTTATTTTTTATGTCAATTACACATATATTGCACATAATATTGGTAG